>Ga0315905_10003055_pt1 | contig 17383 bp, 17 predicted proteins | sample LakEriMetagenome_5_FD_203522 | JGI IMG/M metagenome (GOLD analysis project Ga0315905, IMG submission 203522) | Freshwater fungal communities from buoy surface, Lake Erie, Ohio, United States - Buoy 4 MA121 | ecosystem: Environmental > Aquatic > Freshwater > Lake | place: USA: Lake Erie, Ohio... | reverse complement strand
CAGTTGCGATACGCACCTTCTGGAATACAGGCGATGAGTGGTTGCGCTTTGGAACTGGTGCAGGAATTACCTGGGGGAGTCAGCCAGCTCAAGAGTGGGAAGAGACTCAACTAAAGGCCCGCAACTTAATTTCTATTGCTGGTGGCACTCTGTGAAGATTTGGGTTGATCGGCAACTAGTTGATGATTCGTCTGCGTACCTGGACGATAAGAACTGGCCGCTTGGCACAGGGCTCTTTGAAACGCTGCGAACTGAAAATGGATCTGTGCAGTTTTTGGCAAGACATATGCGACGAGTTATCGCGAGTGCTCGAGTACTTGAAATCCACGTTCCAAATGAAGATTTGATCGCGCAGGCGATAGATGAATTATTGGTCGTAACGCCACATGATGTTGGCCGACTTAGATTGTCGTTCTCGAGTGAGAGATTTATTGCTACACATGAGTCATATGTCTCTGACAACAACCCGTTTAAGGTAATTGTGAGTCAGGAATTGAGCTCCACAGTTGGTCGCCAATATAAAGTTTTTCCTTACTCCGGACGCTTGGACTTGTTGAAAGAAGCGACGGCTGCTGGATGCGACGAGTTGATTCAGGTCGATCAAGATGGTCGGGTCTGTGAAGGAGCTGTTTCAAATTTTGCATTTCGCATCCACGGCCAATGGAGAACGCCGCCGATCACTGCCGGAATTCTTCCTGGCGTCATTCGGGCAGTTGCAGTAGAAAAATGCGGGGTGGTCGTAAAAGATCTATCTCGAGCAGATCTCATATCTTGCGAAGCAGCGATTGTTATGAGTTCTTTGAAGATAGCGATCCCAGTAACTTCCATAGATGGGCGCTCTCTGGTCATTGATTCAGATGTGAGCGATATCTGTAGCAAATTACGCCAGTTCGCCACGGCTCATTAGGTAGGCTTACCCCATGGCAACTATTGCGATCACGGTAGACGGGTCTGCCCGCAGCGTTGAATCGGATCAACGCCCGACCCATATTTTTGCCGAAGATAAAACAATCGTTGTCGCACGCGTTAACGGGGAACTTCGCGATCTATGGACAGAGCTTGTCGATGGGGATGTTGTCGAAGGTGTTTCTATCTCTTCACCTGACGGACTGAATGTTCTCCGCCACTCAACAGCACACGTGATGGCTCAGGCAGTGCAACAAGTTTTTGCTCAGACGCGTTTAGGAATTGGTCCGCCAATCCGTGATGGTTTCTATTACGACTTCGAACCCGAGCGTCCATTTACACCGGAAGATCTTGAGAAGATTGAATCTGCGATGCGCAAGATCGTCAAAGATGGACAGCGATTCAAACGTCGTGTCACAACGGAAGCAGATGCTCTCAAAGAGTTGAGCCACGAGCCGTATAAGTGTGAACTTATTGGACTTAAATCTGGTGCAACAGATGAGACAAGCGTTGAAGTAGGCGGCGCTGAGCTAACAATCTACGACAACCTTGGTCGCGATGGCGAACCTGTCTGGTCTGATTTATGTCGCGGACCACATCTGCCATCAACAAAACACATTCCTGCATTTAAATTAATGAGAGCAGCTGGAGCCTATTGGCGTGGTTCTGAGAAGAATCCGATGTTGCAACGAATTTATGGAACAGCGTGGCCATCTCAGGATGAACTCAATGGACATCTTGAAATGCTTCTTGAAGCCGAAAAACGTGATCATAGAAAACTCGGACAAGAACTCGACCTATTCTCATTTCCCGAAGAGATCGGATCTGGTCTTGCGGTATTCCACCCTAAGGGCGGAATCATTCGACGAGCAATGGAAGATTATTCGCGGAAGCGTCACGAAGAAGAGGGCTACGAGTTTGTCTACTCACCACATATAACCAAGGCAGCGCTCTTTGAAACATCCGGTCACCTTGAGTGGTACGCCGAAGGTATGTACCCACCAATGATTCTTGACGAAGAGCATCATGCGGATGGCACCATCAAACGTGCGGGTCAGCAGTACTACATGAAGCCGATGAACTGCCCTTTCCATAACTTGATCTATCGCTCACGTGGTCGTTCGTATCGCGAGCTTCCTTTGCGCCTCTTCGAATTTGGAACTGTCTATCGCTATGAAAAGTCTGGGGTTCTTCACGGCATCACTCGTGCGCGTGGCTTTACTCAGGATGACGCTCACATTTACTGCACCAAGGACCAGATGCCAGGTGAACTCGATTCGCTGCTGACCTTCGTGCTTAATCTTTTGCGTGACTATGGACTTGAAGATTTCTATCTAGAGATCTCTACCCGTAATCCTGAAAAGTCCGTCGGCTCTGATGAGGATTGGGAAGCTGCAACAGAAGCACTTCGCAAGGCAGCGCTTGCTCAGAATCTTGAACTTGTTAACGATGAGGGTGGCGCCGCTTTCTATGGTCCAAAGATTTCTGTTCAAGCTAAAGATGCAATTGGTCGCACATGGCAGATGTCCACGATCCAAGTAGATTTCCAATTGCCACAGCGCTTTGAACTTGAATATGCAGCAAACGATGGATCTCGTGCACGTCCAGTGATGATTCACCGCGCACTCTTTGGATCTATCGAAAGATTCTTTGGAGTACTCACCGAGCATTACTCAGGTGCGTTTCCACCATGGCTCGCACCAGTACAAGTAATGGCGATTCCTGTCGCCGAACCATTCACTGATTATCTTTTCGAGGTTGTTGCAGCGCTCAAAGCAGCGGGTATCCGTGCTGAAGTTGATGCTTCAGATGACCGCATGCAGAAGAAAGTGCGCAACGCACAGATGCAGAAGATTCCTTACATGCTGATTGCAGGCGAAGAAGATCAGAAAGCTGGGGCAGTCTCATTCCGCTACCGAAACGGTGAGCAGAAGAATGGCGTTCCATTAGCCGATGCAATTGCTGAAATTTCTGCAACTGTTGCAGCCCGCCAGCAGGTGTAAGCATGGATTACATCGATTCCACTGGAATGCCCGATGCGTGGTCACGCTTATGGGCTCCACATCGCCTTGATTATCTGCGTGGTGAAAATCGCCCTCTCGCGGGAAATGAAATCACCTGTCCATTCTGCGAAATCCCAAGCATGAGTGATGAAGAGGGCCTTGTTGTCCATCGCGGATCTCACGCCTATGTAGTCATGAATCTCTACCCGTATAACCCAGGACATCTTTTGATCTGTGCTTATCGTCATGTCGCAGATCTGACCGAACTTACCGACGAAGAGCGAGAAGAAATTTTTGCGCTGACATCCCATGCAATGTCAACGATTCGCAAAGTCTCGCAACCTGAAGGTTTCAATCTTGGAATGAATCAGGGTGCGATTTCAGGAGCCGGCGTGGCGGCGCACATTCACCAACATGTGGTTCCGCGTTGGTCAGGAGATGCGAACTTTATGCCAATCATCGGCAAGACAAAGGTATTGCCGCAGCTGTTGACGATTACTCGGAATGAGTTAGCAGCTGCTTGGTAGATCTATTTAAGTTTTTTTAAGTAGGAGACCAGCACATCAATTCCAATTCCGTTATCAAGATTAACCGGAATAGCGGGAAACAAGAGTCCTGCGCTAAATGCATCTTCACCACTTGAATCAACCAGCTCTCGATATTCCTCGGCGAAGTCAGCGACCAACTCTTTATGCTCTGGTTCACTCTCAGATATAACGGCGAGTCCACGTAGATAGTTTCGGATTGTTAAATCTTCAAGACTAATCAGCGCAGCAGGAGATCCATCATCGCTATGTAAAACCAAATACGGCGTCGCCATTTGATCGAAGACTCGATTGGCCAGAGATACCGCATCATCAAAATCAAGATCAGCCCCTGGCAGTGCGAGTGCGACCATGATTCGGGGAGTTAGATAATCGTTAAAACTTTCCCACGCTGCGATGGTCTCTGCATCAATTCCGGCAGAGGGATTGACCGCAAAAATAGCGCAATCCACATGGGCAAGATCTTGAGTGGTTGCCTCGATGGAAATACCTTGATCGCCCAGCGCCTTGGTCAAGGCGGCTGGAGTTGCGCTCACATGGCCAAAGAGGGCAATTCTCACAGGGGCAGATGTGGAAGTTGGCATGGGTTAAAGCCTACGATGGTCTTGATGATTAGTGCGCATTTGAAACCTCAGGTCACTCGATTAATTAATCCAGTGGTCAAACTTGCCGTGCACGCAGGAATTACGGCTAACGGCGTGACAGTCGTTGGCGCCATAGGAACACTTGCATCCGCTTTCTATTTCTACCCACGAGGGCATCTCTTTATCGGAACTCTAGTAATTTGTTTCTTTGCACTCAGCGACTTATTTGATGGAGCCATAGCTCGCCTCACCAACGGAACCGGAACAGCGTGGGGCGGCTTTCTCGACTCCACAATTGATCGGGTAACGGATTCTGCGATCCTCATCGGAGTTTTGCTCTACATGATCGACCGCGATCAGACAGTCTCTATTCTGATTCTGATATCTCTCGTATCAGGTGGCTTGATCCCGTATATCCGCGCAAAGGCAGAGAGTATGTCGATTGAGTGTTCTGGCGGTTTTGCCGAGCGTACTGAGCGAGTTGTTTTGAGTTTAACGGCAATTGGTCTTTACGGACTCGGTATCGACTATGCGCTGATCATTGGATTTTCACTGCTCTCAGCAGCCGGAGTTTTCACGGTGATTCAGCGTATGGTAATTGTTTATCGTGCGCTACAAAAGGTTTAAGCTATGAAAGATTTTCTAGTCGCGCGTGCTTACTTCTTTGGCTGGTCGGTCGTGCGTCGCATACCTGAACGAAGTGCGAGCAATCTGTTTAACAAAATCGGTATATGGATGTACGGAAAGAATGGAAAAAGCGTAGCTCGCTTGCGATCTAACCTCGCCCGTGTCTTTCCTACAATGGGCAGCCATGAGCTCGAGAATTTGGTGCGTAGGGGAGTTCTTTCATACATGAGGTACTGGATGGAAACTTTCCGATCTCCGGATTGGAGCAGGGAGAGAATTCTCTCGACCGTGACCGTCAGCAACGAACATCTACTGATGGATCCGATTATGAATAAAACAGGCGTAGTGGTCAGCCTTCCGCATGCCGGCAACTGGGATCACGCGGGATCTTATTTCTGCAGTAGAGGTGCTCAGCTTGTAACTGTCGTTGAAGTTTTAAAGCCTCGTGCTCTTTTTGAAAAGTTTTTGTCATATCGCCAGGCAATTGGCATGGAAGCGCTACCGCTAGATTCGCGAGCATTTCCAACGCTTTTACAGCGAGCACGTGATGGCAAACTGATTGCTCTTGTTGCAGATAGAGACCTCTCCGCCAGTGGAATCGATGTCGTTTTTTTTGGCGGCATAGCCCGCATGCCTGCTGGGCCAGCGATCGTTGCAATCCGAGCCGGGATTCCTCTAGTGACCGCCTTCGTTTCATATACCGAATCCGGAATACATGTTGACTTGAAAGAGGTAATCATCCCGGCTGGTGCGGATGAGACGGCAAGAGTTAAAGCGACCGTGCAATTGTGTGCTGATAATTTTGCAGCAGGTATTAAAGAGTCCCCTCACGACTGGCATATGATGCAGCGAATCTGGGTCGACAGAGATTTCGTGGAGCGTTCATGAAAAAATTAAGGATAGGACTTGTCTGCCCGTATGGCTGGGATGTACCGGGGGGAGTGCAGAACCATGTACGCGATCTTGCTGAATTCTTTATCGCCGAGGGTCATTTTGTTTCGGTCCTTGCACCGGTAGTAGACGAACACGATTTACCTGAGTATTTGGTAAATGCAGGTAAGCCAATAAGCATTCCATTTAATGGTGCTGTTGCCCGCTTACTTTTCAATCCAACTGCCTTTGCACGAGTGCGTAACTGGTTGACTGAAAATGATTTTGATATTTTGCATTTACACGAACCCGCGGTTCCTTCGATATCTCTCCTTGCTTTGTGGGCCAGTGAAGGGCCAATCGTGGGAACTTTCCACGCCCAAGCAAAGAAAGGTGCCACAACTCGTGTGATTGCATCAATTGTGGAACCGGCAATTGAACGTTTGAGTGAAAAGATCGCGGTAAGCCAAGCTGCCTACGACACACTTCAAGAACACATGGATACGACAGCACATGTCATCCCAAACGGAATTTTTGCTAATCGCTACCGAGATGGAAACGTCGAAGAGAAGTGGGCAGGTCCAACACTGGGATTCGTCGGTCGCTTCGAAGAACCACGAAAAGGTCTTGAAGTACTCATCGATGCAATCCCGATAATTTCCCGCTTTATTCCCGACGTTCGAGTACTCATAGCTGGGCCGGGTGATCCTTCTGAAATTGCAGAAGATATTAACTCTGAGTTGCGCAAGAGGTTCGAATTTCTAGGCAAGATTTCAGAGGATGAAAAGGCGAACTTTCTAAAATCTATCGCCCTCTACATCGCTCCTAATACAGGTGGAGAATCTTTTGGCATCATCATCGCAGAGGCGATGGCCGGTGGCGCTGCCGTCGTTGCGAGTGATATTCCTGCTTTCCATGATCTATTGGGCGGTGGCCAATTCGGTGCGCTCTTTGCGTCGGAGGACTCTCAATCTTTAGCGAAGGTAGTCATCGATCTTTTGCGTGAGGACGAGAAACGTAAGGCGTTGGCCGAGGCTGGCAGAGCTCATGCGCAACGTTTTGACTGGAGCCTTGTTGCTAACCAAGTGTATGAAATCTATGAGAAGGCTCTTGCATCCGGGGGCAAACTCAACGTGACATCTGAATCCCGTGCATGGGATTGGCTTCTTATTCGTGAGAATGATTAATGAAGAAAGTCTTCACGGTATTTCTAGCAATCACTTCGCTCGCCATCGCTGCGGCTGCCTTTCTCCCATCATCGCAGAAATCTCTGATCACAGAAATTTTTGAAGAACCAATCTATAATTCACTATCTGGTCGCGAAGGTAGTGACGGGGAGATACTTGTTGTAAAGATTGATGACACTGTTTCTGCTCGACCACAGATTGGTATAGATCGCGCGGATATTGTTTACATTGAGCAAGTTGAGGGTGGTCTCACTCGTTTAGCCGCAGTCTTCTCCTCAGAGATTCCCACACTGATCGGTCCGATTCGTAGTGCTCGTATTTCGGATATCGACATCCTCGCCCAGTATGGACGCGTGGTATTCGCCTATAGTGGAGCCCAATCAAAATTTCTGCCGGTCATTTCTGCCGCTAATCTCAACGACTACGGAGCGCAACGTCAGTCACCAACGATATATACGCGCGATGAATCACGGACGTCTCCAACAAATATGGTGCTACGTGCCGATCTCTTACTTGAGAAAGTTCGAAGTGACGGGCGCGAAATTGCAATATCTCGTTCAGTGGGTTGGGACTTCGGCGATCTTCCAAAAGGCGGTACCGCGATTACGGATGCGAAAGTGAGCTGGCCAGCTGCATCCTACGAAGTTAAGTGGAGTGATGAAGAAGAACGCTGGCTAATATTTAATAATGGGATACCAAATATGTCTGCTTCAGGGATCCAACACGGACCAACCACGTTCTTGATCCAGACAGTAGAAATCCTGCCATCTGAATATGGCGACAAACTTGGGGGAGTTACTCCTTACTCAAAGACAATTGGAAGTGGAACAGGTTTCGTACTGAGAGATGGCAAGTACTTTCCAGCAACCTGGTCTCGCCCTGATGAGTTATCAGGCACCACATGGCGGGCTCTAGATGGATCGGAATTGCCCTTTGCACGCGGGCAGGTATGGATAGCTCTCACCGAGAAGAATCCTCAATTCACGCTAGACTCAGCACCCGCTAAGTAGATTCAAGGAGTTCAACGAATGTCGCAAGAGACAGGCACAGCACGCGTCAAGCGCGGTATGGCAGAGATGCTCAAGGGTGGCGTCATCATGGATGTCGTCAACGCCGAGCAAGCCAAAATCGCAGAAGATGCTGGCGCTGTTGCTGTCATGGCACTCGAGAGAGTTCCTGCCGATATTCGTGCCCAAGGTGGCGTAGCGCGTATGTCAGATCCAGACATGATCGAAAAGATTCAAGCGACTGTTTCTATTCCTGTGATGGCAAAGGTGCGTATTGGCCACTTTGTCGAAGCACAAATTCTTGAAAGCCTTGGCGTTGATTACATCGATGAATCTGAGGTTCTCACTCCAGCCGATTACATCAACCATGTCGATAAGTGGAAATTCAAGATTCCTTTTGTCTGTGGTGCAACTAATTTAGGTGAAGCCCTCCGTCGTATCAACGAAGGCGCTGCAATGATTCGCTCAAAGGGTGAAGCAGGAACTGGCGATGTTTCAAATGCCATGTCACACATGCGATCAATCGGTGGAGAAATTCGCCGACTCTCATCTATGCGTGAAGACGAACTTTATGTCGCGGCTAAAGAGATGCAGGCGCCATATGCCCTAGTGAAGGAAGTTGCTGAGACGGGCAAGCTTCCAGTTGTTCTCTTTACCGCCGGTGGAATTGCAACACCTGCTGATGCTGCGTTAATGATGCAGATGGGCGCAGATGGAGTATTTATTGGCTCTGGAATTTTCAAATCTGGAGATCCAGCTCATCGCGCCGCAGCTTGCGTGAAAGCGGTTACGTACTACCAAGATGCAAAGGTATTGGCAGATGTCTCTCGTGGACTAGGCGAAGCAATGGTTGGAATCAACGTTGCAGATATCCCAGCTCCACACCGTCTAGCCGAACGCGGCTGGTAGTTTCTTCCTTCACCGGAGTTCACAATGATTATTGGTGTTCTCGCATTACAAGGTGATTTTCGTGAACACATTCAGGCTATTCAGGCATGTGGACATCAGGCTCAAGAGGTACGTCGCGTTAGCGAACTCGATCAATGTCAGGCGTTGATTCTCCCTGGGGGTGAATCAACAACAATTGCGCTGCTAGCAAGAAATTATGGACTCATCGAACCGTTGAGGAAACGTATTGGCGAAGGTTTGCCCACATATGGTTCTTGTGCAGGAATGATTCTTCTTGCAGACCGAATTCTTGACGGCGTATCAGGGCAAGAAACATTTGGCGGGATAGATATGACTGTGCGCCGGAATGCTTTTGGGCGCCAAGTGGATTCATTCGAATCAGAATTGGATTTTGCTGGCCATCAACTACGTGCGGTCTTTATTCGTGCACCCTGGGTAGAGGAGATTGGTAGCGAAGTTGAGGTAGTGAGCTCTGTGAAAACACCTGCGGGGGAGATGCACCCTGTGGCGGTCCGGCAGAATCATCTGCTGGCGACCTCATTCCACCCAGAACTTACGCATGATTTGGCAGTCCACCGATACTTTTTTGATGAGGTCTGCAAGTAGCGTTAAAGTAGGAGCAGTTGATTCTTCACTAAAGGGGTTCGTCTCATGTCAGGCCATTCCAAATGGGCAACGACTAAACATAAGAAGGCTGTCATTGATGGACGCCGGGCAAAGAATTTTGCGAAGTTAATTAAGGCTATTGAAGTTGCATCGCGCAATGGCGGTCCTGATCTTGAAGGTAACCCAACTCTTTTTGATGCGATTGCTAAAGCGAAGAAGAATTCGATGCCGGCCGACAACATTGAGCGCGCAGTTAAGCGTGGTTCAGGCCTTGAATCGGGCGGTGCTGACTACCAAACAATTATGTATGAAGGTTATGGCCCAAACGGTGTTGCACTGATGATCGAATGTCTTTCTGATAACCGAAACCGCGCAGCATCAGAAGTTCGTGTTGCGGTGACCCGAAATGGCGGCACCATGGCAGATCCGGGTTCTGTTGCTTATCTCTTTAACCGCAAAGGCGTCATCATTGTTGCGAAGAAAGATGGAGTAAGCGAAGAATCAATTCTCGAATCTGTGCTTGATGCAGGCGCAGAAGAAGTTAATGATCTCGGCGAATCTTTCGAAGTAGTTTGCGAGGCTTCAGATCTCGTTATCGTGCGCACAGCGCTTCAGACAAGCGGTATTGACTATGAATCCGCTGATTCTTCATTCTTGCCATCAATGAGTATTCCACTCGATGCTGAAGGTGCTCAGAAAGTTTTCGAACTTATTGATGCAATCGAGGAGCTCGACGATGTGCAGAACGTCTTCAGCAACTTTGATGTATCCGATGAAGTTATGGCGAGCCTTTCCTAACCTTCTCTTTCTAGGTTCTAGGCTTGATAGTTATGAGCCAACAAACCGGACAGACGAGCCGGACAGTCCTGGGCGTGGACCCTGGATTAACTCGATGCGGAATAGGCGTCGTCAAGGGATCGGCCGGGGCTCAACTAGAACTTGTAGATGTAGGAGTGATTCAAACTTCACCCTCGCTACCTCTTGAGCAGAGATTGTTAGAACTCGAATCAGAATTGATTATGTGGTTCGACAAACACCGTCCTGATGTCATTGCAGTTGAGCGGGTGTTCTCCCAACACAATGTGCGCACTGTGATGGGAACTGGCCAAGCAGCTGGAATTGCACTTTTACTCGCAGCTAAGCGGGGGATTCCCGTGGTGATGCACACTCCAAGTGAAGTAAAAGCTGCGGTGACAGGAAATGGTCGCGCAAATAAATCGCAAGTGGCTGATATGGTCGTTAGAATTCTCTCACTCAAAGAGGCACCAAAACCGGTCGATAGTACTGATGCTCTTGCATTGGCAATTTGTAATATTTGGCGCGGAAGTGCCACGAGTAAGATTGCAGAAGCGCTCCGCGCCGAAAAGACGAGAATTTCGAAATTGGTGAAGAGATGATTGCTCAGCTCACAGGAACAGTGCGTTCAATACATTCTGACCGCATCATTCTTGAAGTTGCTGGCGTTGGATATCTCATCCATGTCACTCCGACAGCAGCTGCCACGCTCACTCTCGGGAATTCGCTGACAGTCCACACATCAATGGTGGTTCGTGAAGATTCCATGACGCTCTATGGGTTTATCGATGCTCCATCGAAGGAGACCTTTGAACTAGTTCAGACAGTCAGTGGAATTGGTCCCCGTGTTGCACTTTCGATTCTTGCTCATCTTTCACCAGAACAATTGGCCGATGCGGTCGAATCTGAATCAGTAAATATTCTTTCAGGTGTACCTGGTATCGGTAAGAAAGGTGCTCAGCGCATTCTTCTAGAACTCAAAGGCAAGTTAGCGAGATCTGGAACTTCCGGTACGCGAACCTCTTCGTCACAGCCTCTCTGGCGCGAGCAACTGTCTGGAGCCTTGATTTCGTTGGGTTATTCAGCCCGTGAAGCCGATGCAACCATTTCAATCGTGGCCATTGATTATGCAAACCGCGGGTTAGATCCAGCGCACTCAGATCTTTCAGAGCTTCTCAAAGCAGCTCTTGCAGGCGGTAAATCATGACCGAAGCGACCGAACCAACAGAGCGCTTGGTAAATCCCGTTGCAGCATCAGATGAATCATTGTCGGAGAATGCCCTGCGTCCAAAGACGCTCAAAGAATTTATCGGACAGCACCGTGTACGGGAACAGATAGATGTACTTCTGACCGCCGCACGAAATCGTGGCGCAGCAGCTGATCACATTCTCCTCTCAGGTCCACCGGGATTGGGTAAGACAACTCTTGCGATGATTTTGGCTTCAGAGATGTCGACCCCCATCCGAATTACCAGTGGTCCTGCCATCACGCATGCTGGTGATCTTGCGGCAATCTTGTCTTCATTGGTTGAGGGCGAGATCCTCTTCCTTGATGAGATTCATCGCTTGCCGCGCCCGGCTGAAGAGCTACTGTATTTAGCGATGGAAGATTTTCGAGTCGATGTTGTTGTAGGTAAAGGTCCGGGTGCAACAGCGATCCCATTACAACTTCCACATTTCACACTTGTCGGTGCAACGACAAGAGCAGGTCTATTACCAAGTCCACTCAGAGATCGTTTTGGCTTCACCGCACATTTGGATTTCTATGATGCCGCCGAGATAGAACACGTCATCTCACGAAGTGCGCAACTGCTTGGACTTACTATTGATAAGGAAGCAATCGCGGAAATCGCGGGAAGATCCCGAGGGACTCCACGTATTGCCAACAGATTACTGAGACGCGTTCGCGACTATGCCCAAGTTAAGGGATCACAATCGCTGACACATGGCCACGCCCAAGATGCTCTTGAAATGTATGAAGTTGATGAGCAAGGTTTAGACCGTCTTGATCGTTCTGTTCTTCTCGCCCTCATTGATCGATTTAATGGGGGACCGGTGGGGCTTTCAACGCTGGCAATTGCTGTCGGCGAAGAGACGGAGACTGTGGAATCTGTCGCCGAACCTTTCTTGGTACGAAATGGATTTATGGCCCGCACTCCACGGGGTCGAGTAGCAACGGCTCTTGGCTATACCCACTTGGGTCGGAGCGTGCCGCCCAGCCTTGCCACCCTTTTTGATCCCACTTCAGATTGATCTGAGCACCTCCTCTCGTGGCCTAGACTCTGCTCTTATGTCCACACCTAATAAAGTTGTAAAGAGTTCTGCCCGTCCTGGGCGTGCTTTGGCGATACTGACCCTGATTTTGATCTCACTAGGGGCTACTGCTTTCGTCACCGATGCAAGAGAAGTTCGTTTGGGGCTTGATCTTCGCGGAGGCACAAGCGTCACGCTTCAACCTCGTGCATCGACTGCCGGAAACGAAGTTACCTCTGCGGCAATTGATCAGGCAGTTGAGATTATTCGCCAGCGCGTGAACTCACTAGGTGTTGCTGAGAGTGAAGTAACCGCGCAAGGAAGCGGAACTAACCGTCAAATTGTGATCTCTGTTCCCGGCGAAAATGGTCGACGTGTGGTTGATCTTGTTGGACAGACAGCAGAATTGCGATTCCGTCAGGTGCTTGCATCTGGATTAGGTGTACCCACCCCAGTAGATACATCAACTGCTGCAACCCCAGTTGCGGGTGTATCTGAGGCCGTCAACCAAGCTTTCGCCAATCTTGATTGCACAAGTACAACAAGCTTGCAGGGAACAGGTTCTGATGATCCGGCAGCAGCGATTACTGCTTGTTCTAAAGATGGTGGTACCAAGTACATCTTGGCTCCTGCTGAAGTATTAGGACGTCAGATTTCCAAGGCATCCGCCGGAATTAATACACAAGCCGGAAGCGCATGGAGTGTTTCTCTTACCTTTAACAATGAAGGTACAAGTGCATTCGGTGCACTCACGGCGCGAGTCACATCTTTGCCGGAGCCAACCAATCAGGTCGCAATCGTTCTCGATGGAATTGTTCAATCATCACCGCGAATCACTGAGGCAATACCTTCTGGAACCGCTGAAATTACCGGTTCATTCACACAAATTGAAGCTCAGGATTTAGCGAACGTTCTCAAGTATGGTGCTCTTCCTCTCGCATTCGATCGTGGAGAAGTTCAGCAAGTGTCACCAACTTTGGGCTCTGAACAACTCACCGCTGGTCTGTTGGCGGGAGCTATCGGATTAATTCTGGTAACCATTTATTCATTCTTCTACTATCGCGGTCTAGGAATCGTAGTCACAGGTTCGCTTACAGTGGCTGCGGTAATGATCTACCTCTTAGCGTTGGTTCTTGGCGAGACAATTGGCTTCACTCTCACACTGGCAGGTATCGCTGGAATTATCGTAGCCATCGGTATTACCGCCGACTCCTTCGTGGTCTATTTCGAGCGCATTCGAGATGAGATTCGTGAGGGCCGCTCGTTACGATCTGCGGTTGAAAGTGGCTGGGTAAAGGCTCGTCATACGATCTTGGTAGCAGATGCGGTCTCAATCATCGCAGCAGCTCTTCTCTACTTCTTCGCCGTCGGCAGCGTTCAAGGCTTTGCATTTACACTCGGCTTAACAACCCTTGTGGACTTGCTGGTTGTTTATATCTTCACAAAACCACTGATGACTCTCATGGCAAAATTGAAATTCTTCAATTCAGGCCATCGTTTCTCTGGTGTATCCGATAAGAGTTCTGGCGTAAGTCGCCCAACTGCAAGCGTGGAGGCATAACATGTCATCAATCAAGGGTCTTGGCGGCCGACTTTACACAGGCGAAACGTCATTTAATATCGTTGGAAATGCAAAGCGTTGGTACGTAGTCTCTGCGCTCTTTACACTCCTATCTATTGGTGCTTTGGCGCTGCAAGGTCTACACCTTGGCATTGAGTTCAAGGGTGGATCTGCCTATACATTTACATCAACCACCGCGACAGTTGAGCAGGCACGCACTGCTGTTGAAGGTTCTGGAATTTCTAGTGAGTTGATCGTCCAGAAAGTGGGCGATACCAAGATCCGCGTACAGACAGGCTCGCTGACTAATGCGCAGTCAGACGCAGTTGAATCAGTAATCGTCTCAACTTTTGGTGTCAGCGCTGAATCGATTGATACACAGATCATTGGTCCGTCCTGGGGTAAGGAAATTACTAAGAAAGCACTTTACGGTTTGATTGCGTTCTTGATCGTGATCATGCTCTTCCTGGCGATGACCTTTGAGCCAAAAATGGCTATCGCAGCCATCATCGCTGTGATCCACGACGTTTTTATCACTGTTGGTATTTACGCACTCGTTGGATTCGATGTAACGCCTGCAACGGTGATCGGCTTCCTTACAATTTTGGGTTACTCCCTCTATGACACTGTGGTTGTTTTTGACAAGGTTCGCGAGAACACTCGCTCTATTACGTCAACGAGCAAGCAGACGTTTACGCAAGCCACAAACCTTGCTGTCAACCAGACTCTTGTTCGTTCAATCAACACTTCTGTAATTGCGCTCATTCCAGTGGGATCTATCTTGTTTGTAGGCGCAGGACTATTGGGTGCTGGAACACTGAAGGATCTCTCACTCGCACTCTTTATCGGAATGATCGTTGGAGCTTATTCATCTATCTTTATTGCTCCTCCCGTTCTGGCGCAGCTTCGCGAGAAAGAGCCAGCAATGATCGCTCTTGCAAAGCGCGTTAATGCTCGCGGTGCCGCAGTGGTTAACTCTGTTGCGACTTCGGGATCAGTACAAGTTGCTACTGCAGCCGTGACCGATCGACGTGGACCTCGTAATCAGCCAAAGCGCAAAGGCCGTAAGTAGAAATACTTCCGATGGATGCTCTTCTCAAGCCGCTGATTTCTGGGCTGCTAGAACATCATCCGCAGGCTGATGTATCAGAGGTTGAGCGAGCATTTGCCGTTGCTAGCACCGCCCATATTGGGCAGACTCGTAAATCTGGTGAGGATTACATTACCCATCCGGTTGAAGTTACTCAGATACTCATTGATTTAGGACTTGATCAAGAGACGATCATCGCCTCTCTTTTACACGATACCGTTGAAGATACGCCGTATTCGCTGGATCAGTTGCGAAGTGATTTCGGCGATCAGATCGCTGCACTTGTTGACGGTGTAACAAAATTGGACAAATTAACGTACGGACCAACGGCAGAGGCAGAGACCGTTCGCAAGATGGTTATTGCTATGTCACGTGATATTCGCGTACTGGTTATTAAGCTGGCAGATCGGCTACATAACGCTCGAACCTGGAAGTTCGTCTCTCCTGACAGTGCGCTGCGAAAAGCGCGCGAGACTTTGGACATCTACGCACCCCTTGCGCACCGTTTAGGTATGAATGCGCTGAAGTGGGAGCTCGAGGATTTGAGTTTTGAAGTTCTTGAGCCAAAGAAATTTGCCGAGATCTCGCGTCTGGTTGCAGAGCGCAGCCCAGCACGCCAAGCCCTCACTCAGGAAGTCATTGATGCAGTGAATCTCGATTTAGCTCATGATTTGATTGAAGCAACAGTGACGGGAAGACAGAAGCATTTCTTTAGCGTCTATCAAAAGATGGTTGTGCGTGGGCGGGAATTTAACGACATTTATGATCTCGTTGGTATTCGAGTTCTGGTCAATGATGTTCGCGACTGCTATGCCGTGCTTGGCTCAATTCACGCACGTTGGAGTCCAGTTCCTGGTCGTTTCAAAGATTACATCGCAATGCCAAAATTTAATCTCTATCAGTCACTTCATACGACAGTTATTGGCCCAAGTGGTAAGGCAGTTGAAATTCAGATCCGTACCTATGAAATGCACTCGCGCGCTGAATTTGGTATCGCCGCTCACTGGAAATATAAAGATGGTGCTGAATCAGGTGCACATACGCCAGAGATGCTCTGGCTTAAGCAGCTGCACGATTGGCAGAAAGAGACCGAAGACCCTTCAGAATTTCTAGAAGCTCTTCGATTCGACCTTGGAAGTCCAGAAGTTTTTGTCTTCACACCGAAGGGGAGTGTGATTGCACTTCCCGGTGGCTCAACGCCTGTGGACTTTGCGTATTCAGTACATACTGATGTCGGAAATCGCTGTGCGGGTGCGAAAGTAAACGGACGCCTTGTTCCGCTTGAAACAAAGCTCACAAATGGTGATGTTGTTGAGGTGGTGACAAATAAGTCACTGACAGCAAGTCCAAGTCGAGACTGGCTCAACTTTGTTAAGAGCCCACGAGCTCGTTCCAAGATCAAGGCGTGGTTTTCAAAAGAACGCCGCGAAGAAGCCATCGATGCTGGCCGAGAATCTATTGCCCGACAGATGCGAAAAGCAGGGCTGCCGCTTCAAAAGATTTTTGCAGGACATGCTCTTCTAGAACTGGCACACGATCTTCGCTATCCAGATATTGATGCGCTCTATAGCGCAGTAGGTGATGGTCATGTTTCTGCTGCATCCATTATCGAAAAACTTGTCGCAGCAATGGGTGGTGAGGATTCGCATCCGGAAGAAACTATTGAACATATCCCAACAGGAGTTCCAACAACTCGTAGATCGAGTACGTCGATCGAGGTTGAGGGAGTGGGGGATGTGCTCGTAAAGTTGGCGCGCTGCTGCACTCCTGTTCCAGGAGATGACATTCTCGGATTTATCACCAAGGGAAGTGGCGTCTCGGTGCACCGAAGCGATTGCGTGAATAGCGATGATCTACGCAGCAATCAATCGGAGCGAATCGTAAAGGTGCGATGGTTAGCGGGCGCAGGTTCACTATTCCTAGTAAATATCCAGGTGGAAGCTCTAGATCGAGCTCGACTTCTTGCAGATGTCACTCGGGCGCTTTCAGAGCAGCATGTAAATATTCTGAGCGCGTCGGTAACTACATCAAAGGATCGCGTCGCAATATCCAAGTTCACCTTCGAAATGGCAGATGCCACCCACTTAGATTCAGTACTTACCGCTGTTCGTAGCGTCGAAGGCGTCTATGACGTCTATCGTAGTTAGTAATTAGCTAAATTCAGCGAGATTCTTCTGCGCTTCAGCAAGCCACACTTTACGTGCCTCTGCAGATTCGGCCGCTTCTTTAGCCTTCTTTTCATTACCTGCAGCCTTAGCTTTTGCAGCAACTGCTTCATAGTTCTCAATCGCAGCTGATAGCTGTGCAACAACGTCCGCTGCGCGAGCTTTTGCCGCTGGATCGCTCTTGCGCCACAGTTCAGATTCGGCTGCCTTGATAGCGCTCTCTACTGCGTGTACACGGGCGTCCATTGCTGCACGCTTGTCGCGAGGAGTGATTC
>Ga0315905_10003054_pt1 | contig 17391 bp, 18 predicted proteins | sample LakEriMetagenome_5_FD_203522 | JGI IMG/M metagenome (GOLD analysis project Ga0315905, IMG submission 203522) | Freshwater fungal communities from buoy surface, Lake Erie, Ohio, United States - Buoy 4 MA121 | ecosystem: Environmental > Aquatic > Freshwater > Lake | place: USA: Lake Erie, Ohio... | reverse complement strand
AATTGTCGACGGAACCCGATCGATCACTGTCGGTGCAGAAGTTTTCTTCTCAGTCGCCCCGGGCAGAACGGGTCGATGGGAAGCAGTCGCGATCTCCGCCGTTGCCCAATAGGTCCAAGGGGCTTCAAGACTCCGAAGCGTTCACCCGTTGGACGTAGACGGTCTGCAGCACAGTGAGGGCCTGGCGAAGTTCTGCGCCGCTCTCGGAAAGTCGGTCCTCGGTGGCATCGAGCATTGACGTCATCGCGTCGATCGCAAGGCGGACTTCGTCGTATTTGGGCTCGGGCTGGTCGAGGTGCACAGCGGCGAGTTCATAGAGGCCCATGAGGTGATTGGCCACGAAGACCGAAGCGGGATGCGAGAGCAACTGACGCTGCACTTCGGCCATTCGAGCGATCATTTCTTCGGCCTGGGCCCGTTCCTCTGGCGAAAGATCGTCAAGATTGGGGCCTCCGAGCATTTCGGATGCGCTGGTGGCCGGGCGTTCTTCGGCTCCGGAACGGTCGATGGGAACCTCGCCATCTGGTGTCCACAGGCTCATTTGGGGCTCTCTTTCGTGCCACTAGGACCCTCGTGCCAGAGCCGGATTTGGCTCGTATTGCGCTGGGGTGGGTTGGACCCGGTATCGTAGGCGCCTCACAACTGAACGGAAGCGGGGCCTCGGCTCCCACCCGGCCACATCAGAGCAGCATCACCGTTCCGAATCGTGCGCCCGGGTCGCAACATTCTCCTTTCTGGCAGGCTCCTTTGTGCACTCGCACGTTGGTTCTGACAGGTCACTCCGACGCATATCGGAGTTTCGGTGGGTGTCGGCTTTCGTCCGACGCCTGCCGTTTTTCATTTTCGGGCCTGTCCTGATTGCGAACAACACAAGGCGTCACGTCCCAATCACCATGCACAGGGAGGACCTGGCACGAATGAGGAGTGACCGGCCATAGTTACGGCCGCCAATACCGAGCCCCGGATCAACGATCGCATTCGCGCACGCGAAGTGCGGCTCGTCGGACCCGATGGCGCCCAGATCGGAATTACGCCGCTACCCGAAGCACTTCGGATGGCTCTAGAGCTTGAACTCGATCTCGTTGAGGTGGCCGATAAGGCGAACCCACCTGTCTGCCGAATCATGGATTACGGCAAGTACAAGTACGAGGCCGCACAGAAGGCGAAAGAGTCACGCAAGAAGAGCACCAACGTCGTGGTTAAGGAAATGAAGTACCGGCCGAAGATCGGCATGGGTGACTTCGAGACCAAGACCAAGAAAGTGGAGCAATTCCTGAACGAAGGGCACAAGGTCAAAGTCACGATCATGTTCCGAGGCCGCGAGATGCAGCATCCGGAACTTGGTCGCAAGATTCTTGACCAGGTCGCTGAAGCGGTCACTGAAGTCGCCAAGGTAGAGATTTACCCACGACTCGACGGCCGCAACATGACCATGGTCCTCGGACCCGACAAGAAGGCACAGGCCGCCGCCGAAAAGCGACGCCACACCGACGACTCGGCAACCCCGGCGACTCCCACTCCCATCGAACCAGTTGCAACCGAATCGGTCCCGGCCGAACCAGTCGCATCCGAACCCGCAGCAACCCCAATCGAGGCGACCGAACCAATCGCCATCGACGAGGCCTGATACCCACCCGCCCTTAGCGGATCACAGCAGGAGGCAGTTATGCCGAAAATGAAGACCCACAGCGGTGCCAAGAAGCGTTTCAAGATCACTGGCTCCGGCAAGATCACCCGCCGCAAGGCTGGACTGAACCACATCCTTGAAAAGAAGTCACCGAAGACGAAGCGTCATCTCGAGGGCGACCATGTGCTTGCTCCCGGCGATGCCGCCCGTGTCCGACGCCAGCTCGGCATCTGACTCCACCCGATTCCCGATCATTTACTGAATCTCTCACGAATAGGAGATACCGATGGCAAGAGTCAAGCGCGCTGTCGCCAGCAAGAAGCACCGTAAACAGACCCTTGAGCGTGCCAAGGGGTACTACGGCAATAAGAGCCGTTCCTACCGCGCCGCCAACGAGCAGGTCATGCACTCGCTCCAATACGCGTTCCGCGATCGTCGCGCACGCAAGGGCGACTTCCGTCAGCTCTGGATCCAGCGCATCAACGCCGCATGCCGCATCAACGGCACGACCTACAGCCGCTTCATTGCTGGTCTGAAGGACGCAGGTATCGAGGTCGACCGCAAGGTTCTTGCCGATCTCGCCGTCACCGATCCGGCGGCGTTCACCGCTCTGGTCGAGGCAGCATCTGCTGCTGCGACCAGCGCCTGAATCATTCTTCGCCCCGGTGGTCGTCGAACCGACGCCGCTTTCGGCGAGTAATCCAAGAATTGCTTCCTTACGGCGCCTCTCGGGGCGCCGTAAGGCGCGTCTTGAGGCTGGTCGGTTCGTCATCGAAGGGCCGGTTCCGATTGCGGAACTCCTCGCTGCCGGCGCTGATCTCGACGAGCTTTATGTGGATCTCGATCAATGGGCCCAGGTCGACGATCGCTCGCCGTTGCGGTCGGTGGTGCGTGATGCCGTCGCCGCTGGTGTGCAGGTTTGGGGTCTGACCTCATCGGTCTTTGCATCAGTCAGCGATACCGCTACGCCGCAGGGTGTGCTCGCGCTAGCGATTCGATCCGTGGCTCCGGTCCGCTCAGTCGCCGATCTCGATGGTCCAGTTCTTGTGCTCGTCGACATTTCCGATCCGGGCAATGCCGGGACGTTGGTTCGCGCTGCCGAGGCTGCGGGTTGTGCTGGCGTGGTGTTCGCAGGTGCCTCAACCGATCCATTCGGGCCCAAAGCGGTTCGAGCCGCGGCGGGTTCGATCGTTCGCCTTCCTGTTTCTGAAGGTGCTGAGGTTTCCACTGTTCTTGATGAGCTCCGATCGGCCGGGCGCACGCTTGTGGCCACTGTGGTCGACGGGGGAGCAGCACCCGAGACCACCGATCTTTCCGTCCCTGTCGCGATTCTTATTGGCTCGGAGGCTCACGGCCTCTCTTCAGAGGTCATCGCCGCATGCTCGGCCACGATCACGATCCCAATGCAGTCAGCGGTCGAGTCGATAAACGCTGCGGTGGCCGGTGCCGTCGTACTCTTCGAGGTAGCGCGCCAGCGCCGGAATGCATGATTGCTCTCAAAATGAATTGGACCCATCGACCCGTGGCTATAAGGCTTTCGCTCCGATGATTGACGACATCAAACGAATCGGGGCCGATGCGCCCGCTCGGATCGCCGCTGCGACAACCGTCGACGAGTTGCGCACGGTTGAAGCCGACCTTCTTGGGAGGAAGGGCGAACTCACGGCCCTCAAAAAAGGGATGGGCGGACTCGATCCCGAAGGCCGCAAAGTTGCCGGCGCTGCGTTAAACGACGCACGTGAAGCACTCGAGGCAGCGTTGGGTTCGCGTCGCTCTGAACTCGAAGCAGTCGAGCGTGCTGCGACTGTTGCTGCCGAGCGCCTCGATCTCACCGAATTACTCGAACTACCAGAGCGCGGTTCGCTGCATTTGGTCACACAAACTTGGGATCGACTCGTCGATGTGTTTATAGGCATGGGCTTCACCGTTGCTGAAGGTCCGGAAGTCGAAACGGATTGGTACAACTTCGAGGCACTCAACATTCCAGCAGCGCATCCGGCGCGCGGCATGTGGGACACGCTCTATGTCGACCTCGGCGATCCCGAAACTGTTCTGTTGCGCACACACACCTCGCCGGTTCAGATCCGCGTGATGACCGATGGCGAACCGCCGATCTACGCAGTCATGCCTGGTCGTGTGTATCGACGCGACACCGCCGACGCATCACACATGCCGGTGTTCCATCAGATCGAAGGCCTTGTTGTCGACCGCAACATTTCATTTGCCGATTTGGCCGGAACGCTCGAGGCATTCACAAGCGCGTACTTTGGCGGCTCCATTCACTCGCGTCTGCGTCCCTCGTATTTCCCGTTCACTGAACCTTCTGCGGAATACGACATCAACTGCGTCTTCTGCGAAGGAAATGGTTGCCGCACGTGCGGTCAAACCGGTTGGCTCGAACTTGGCGGCTGCGGAATGGTGCATCCCACTGTGCTCACCAACGTCGGACTCGATCCCGAAGAGTGGTCAGGTTTCGCGTTCGGGTTTGGCCTTGATCGACTTGCATTGATGCGTCACGGCGTTGACGACATCCGCGAGATGTACACCGGCGACGTCCGATTCCTGGAGCAGTTCCCATCATGAAGGTTCTTCTCTCTTGGTTGCAGGAGTTCGCTCCATTCCCTAGTGACGATCCCGTGGCTCTTGGCGATGTCATGAGCGATCTCGGCATGGCCGTTGAATCAATCGAACGCATTGGCGAAGGTCTCGACGGCATCGTCACGGCCAAGGTGCTTGAACTCCGCAAGCATCCCGACGCCGACAAGATTCAACTTGTTGATGTCGATCTTGGCGACGGTGTAGCTCTGCAGATCTGTTGCGGGGCAACCAACCTCACGGTTGGCGATGTCGTGCCGCTTGCCACGCTCGGCACCACAATGCCCGACGGCATGGAAATTGCTCGTCGCAAGATGCGTGGCGAGTGGTCAAACGGAATGCTTTGCTCGGGGCGCGAACTCGCACTCGGCGAGGACCACTCCGGCATTTACATTCTCGATCCAGCACTTGCTCTCGGCAGTCCAATCGTCGAAGTGCTTGGGATCACTCCCGATGTTTTGTTCGACCTTGAAATCAATCCGAATCGCCCCGATGCAATGTCGGTTGCTGGTGTTGCGCGCGACCTTGCTGCTCGACTCGGGCTGCCATTCGCGATCCCCGTACCAACGGTTGAAGAGGTCGCTGGCGATGCGGCATCGATGACATCGGTCGACATCATCGACACCGATCTCTGTGGTTTGTTCCACGTTCGAGTACTCGAGGGCATCAATGTCGAACCATCGCCCCGTTGGATCGCTGATCGCCTCACCGCGTTGGGTATGCGCCCCATTAACAATGTGGTCGACGCATCGAACTACGTGATGCTTGAACTGGGTCAGCCCAATCACACCTACGACTTGGCGAAGGTTGCCAGCGGAGCCCTTCGAGTTCGGTGGGCGCGAGACGGTGAAACCATTACGACGCTCGATGGCATCGAACGCACACTCACCGGTGGTCGCGACGGAGTCATCACCGATTCGACCGACACCGCAATCGGTATCGCCGGTGTGATGGGTGGAGCATCCACGGAAATTTCAGAGACAACCACAGCGGTGCTGCTCGAGTGCGCCTGGTGGCAGCCGATGGCCATCGCTCGTTCTTCGAAGTTCATGGGCCTTCGCTCCGAAGCGTCAGCTCGATTCGAACGTGGCGTTGACCCTGAGATTGCTGATCTTGCTGCCCGACGCCTCGCTGAGCTGCTCGCCCCATCCGGCGCTCGACTCGTGCAGGGCTCAGTGACGGCCGACGGAGACCTCCCTGTCACACCAGCAGTTCGTGTGCGTACCCCGCGAGTGAATCAACTCCTCGGAACCGATATCTCAACTGAACAGATCGTTTCGCTACTGACTCCGATTGGTTTTGTTTGCGAGTCCACCTCTGAAGCCAGCGTTCTCTCGGTCACGGTTCCTACGTTCCGTCCCGACACCACGACCGAAACCGATGTCATCGAGGAAATCGCGCGTCACTTTGGTTACAGCCGCATCGTCGGTCGTGCGCCAACGTCAGCGCATACCGGTTCGTTGACCCCGATCCAACGTGACCGGCGCATCATCCGACAGATTCTCGTAGGTCTTGGTATTCACGAAGCAATGCCGCTGCCGTTCCTTGCTCCCGGCGATCTTGCGCGATGTGGACTACCGCCCGAAGCAGTCACCGTGACCAATCCGCTTGCGGCGGAAGAGAGCATTCTGCGTACGTCACTGCGCCCAGGCTTGCTGCGCGCGATTGCATACAACGAATCGCATCGAATCGATGCAGCCGCATTGTTTGAAATCGGTAAGGCATTTGGTGTCCCTTCTGCGGGCACGACCCTTCCCGACGAACGCGAACATCTCGCCGTCGCTCTTGCCGGATCAGATGCGTATGCCGTCGCAAAGGTTTGGGCCGTGCTCTCTGAAACCCTCGGACTCAGCGACGTCACCATCGATCAGTCGGCACCACCTGCGGGTCTGCATCCCGGCCGAAGTGGCGTTCTCATCAGCGGGGGAGTCCTCGTTGGTGAAATCGGCGAGATCGATCCGGGCGTGCTCGATGCACTCGGCATTCGTGAGCGGGTTGCGTGGCTTCAACTCGACCTTGGCTCCGCCTTGGCAGCGCCTCACGGCGAGCATCGCTACCACCACATCAGCCGCTATCCATCGAGCGATCTCGATCTGGCGTTCGAGGTCAGCGATTCAGTCGCCGCTTCCACCATTGCCACGGTGATTCGCGAAGCCGCTGGCCCCTTGTTGGTCGACCTTTCGCTGTTCGATGTCTTCCGTGGTCATCCGGTCCCCGAAAGCCACCGCAGCCTCGCCTACCGTTTACGACTGCAAGCCCCGGACCGCACGCTGACCGAGGAAGACCTCTCGGGAATCCAGCGCACGGTGGTCGATGGGGCAGCTTCAGCAGGAGCAATTCTGCGAGGCTAGAGGCCAAAGGGCTCCACGAAGTACTGGTGCCTCTTGCATTGATATGCATAATCTTGCATTTGTCTGCATGATCATGTATCTTGCAGAGGTGACTTCTGTTGGAATTATCGGCGCGTCGGGTTTCACCGGGGCGGAGCTTCTTCGGCTCATTGCCGCGCACCCTGACTTCGAACTGGTCTTCGCCACGGGCGATAGCCAGGCGGGGGTCGCGATAGCTGATCTGTACCCAAGTCTTGCGGCCGCGTATGGCGGCATTGAGTTCGCGGCCTACGAAGATTCGCTGCTCGATGACGTCGATCTGGTGTTCTGCGGATTACCGCACGGTGCGTCGCAAGCACTTATGCCGACACTTGTTCAGAAGGTGAAGTGGGTCGTTGATCTCGCTGCTGATTTTCGACTGCAAGATGCATCGCTCTACCCGCAGTGGTACGGCGAGTCGCATCCGTGTCCTGAACTCCTTCCGCAGTTTGCATACGGATTGCCCGAGCTCTATCGGGCGCAAATCACAACCGCGTCAGCGGTTGCCGTTCCGGGGTGTTACCCCACGTGTACGACCTTGGCGATTGCGCCGCTCATTGTGAACGGACTCGTCCATCTCGACGGAATCGTGGTCAATGCTGCAAGCGGCGTGTCCGGCGCTGGTCGACCGCCCAAGCCGAACACCACGTTCTGTACGGTCGATGAAGACTTCACTGCCTACGGGTTACTGAACCATCGGCATACGCCAGAAATTGAACAAAACGTCGCCGCGCTCGCGGCGGGGGACGTTTCGTCTGTCTCGGTGTTGTTTACCCCGCACCTCGCTCCGATGAATCGGGGAATGCTCGCAACCTGTTACCTGCGGCCCACTGGTGCCAAGTCCACCGAACAGTTGCTTGAGATTTATGAAGAGTTCTACGCCGATGAACAATTTGTTGTCGTTACCGAAGGTTCGCCGTCGACAAAGGCATGTTTGAGTTCAAACACCGCACACGTCACTGTTCGGGCCGACGAACGCACCGGCCACATCGTTGCGATTGGCGCAATCGACAATCTCACAAAGGGTGCATCCGGTCAGGCTGTGCAATGCGCCAACATCCTTGCCGGATTGCCTGAAGCGACTGGCCTTTCGTCGATCGGGGTGTACCCATGAGCGTCACCGCTGCTCCCGGTTTCGTTGCTGGCGGCGTTGCTGCTGGCATCAAGCCGTCTGGCAACCCCGATCTTTCACTTGTCGCAACTGCTGACGGCCTTCCCGTCGCTGCAGCTGGTGTGTTTACGCGTAACAAGATGACTGCCGCGCCGGTGATCACGACTCGAGCACATCTTGACGCCACGAACGGTCACGCTGTTGCCGTTGTGCTCAATAGCGGTAACGCGAATGCCGCAACGGGCCAGCAAGGTCTCGATGACGCCGAAGCGATGTGTGCGGCTGTGGCAGCCGAACTCGGTGTCGACGCTTCCCAGGTCCTTGTCTGTTCCACCGGACTCATCGGAATCCCTATGCCGATCGACATCATCAAGGCGGGCATTCCCGCCGTCGTCGCTGCGCGGTCTGCCGATGGCGGTCAGGCCGCAGCAATCGCGATCATGACAACCGACACTGTGGCCAAGCAGGTTGTCATCGACGGCGGAGGCTTTGTGGTCGGAGGCATGGCGAAGGGTGCGGCGATGTTGTCGCCCAATATGGCCACAATGCTTGCGGTACTTACGACCGATGCAGCCGCAACGCCAGAACAGCTCAAAGCGGCGCTGGTCTACGGCGTTGCTGATTCGTTCAACGCTCTCGATGTCGATGGTTGCACTTCGACGAACGACACCGTGTTGTTGTTGGCGAGCGGGCTCGCTGGCCCCGTCGACGAAGCTGCACTGAATGATGCGGTTGCGAACGCGTGCGCAAGTCTCGCAGCACAGATGTGTGCCGACGCCGAAGGCGCAACCAAAGTTGTGCGCATGACGGTTACCGGCGCTGTGTCAGACGCCGAAGCGTTGATCGGTGCGCGTTATGTCTCGCGTAGCAACCTTGTGAAGTGCTCGTGGTACGGCTGCGATCCCTATTGGGGTCGAATCGCGAGCGATCTCGGTTCGTGCGATATCGAGTTCGATCCCTCGAAGTTCTCTGTTTCTTATGGCGGCATCACCGTCTGTCGTGCCGCAATCGACGCCGAGCACGACGCCGGCGCTGTTGTAGCGCATATGGCCGGACGCAATCTCGAAATCGTTGCCGATCTCGGACTCGGATCCGGCACGGCAACAATCCTCACCAACGATCTTTCGCACGCGTACATCGACGAGAACATGGGCACCTCATGAGCGCATCGCCAGACAAAAAGCCAGGAGCATCAGCTCCGTCTTCCCATTCGGGTCCAGCAATGGCTACCGCCGAGGTTCTCATCGAGGCGCTTCCGTTTCTCCGAGAGTTTTGGGGCAAGACAATCGTCGTGAAGTTCGGCGGCAACGCAATGACCGATGTGTCGCTTGCTGAATCGTTCGCGGCCGACATTGTTTTGCTTCACTCTGTTGGTATTCGAGTAGTGGTCGTGCATGGTGGTGGGCCACAAATCGGCGATCTGCTCAATCGACTTGGCATTCAGTCTGAATTCAAAGACGGTCTTCGGGTCACCGACGCCGACACGCTTGACGTTGCGCGAATGGTCCTCGTTGGCAAGGTCAATCGAGACATCGTTGCTTCCATCAACACCCATGGGCCCCTTGCTGTTGGCCTTTCGGGTGAAGACGGTGGACTCATCGAGGCGAACCGTCGCGACCCAGCTCTCGGATTCGTTGGTGACGTGGCCAACGTGAACCCAGCCATTGTCGAGTCGCTCTTGGCCCAACACCTCATTCCTGTGGTTTCCACGATCGGCGCCGACCTCAATGGGCAGTCCTACAACATCAACGCCGACACAGTTGCCGGTGCTCTTGCTGGCGCGCTTGGCGCAACCAAGGTCATTTATCTGACTGATATCGCAGGTCTGTTGCGAGACATCGCCGATCCTTCGAGCCTCATTGCTGAAACAACACCGACCGAGATCGCACAACTCATCTCCGATGGCGTGCTCTCCGGCGGAATGATTCCAAAGGTCGATGCATGCCTCGAAGCCATCAGAGCTGGTGTGCCCGCAGCTCACATGCTCGATGGAAGAGTTCCGCACGTTGTCTTGCTCGAGCTTTTTACCAAGTCTGGTGTTGGCACGATGATCACCTCTGAGGTCACCTCATGAGCACGCATTCAGAAGCTATGCACGCCCCGGCTGGGCTTGATCATTGCCCGTTCATGCCGACCTACGGCGCGCCTGCAGTGCGCATGGTCAAAGGCGAAGGTTGCCGGCTTTGGGACGAGGACGGTAACGAGTACCTCGATTTCCTCGCCGGCATCGCCGTTGTTGGCCTCGGCCACGCCAATCCTGAGATTGCAGACGCGATTGCCCAGCAGGCGCGCACTTTGGTGCACGTCTCGAATCTCTATGGCACGGTGCCCGGCACCGATGTCGCCATCACTCTCGACCGTTTGCTCGGTGGGGGAGGGCAGATCTTCTTCACGAACTCGGGAGCCGAAGCAATCGAGTGTGCGATCAAACTCGCGCGCAAGTGGGGCGGCGACGGTCGTTACGGCGTCGTCAGCGCATACGGCTCATTCCATGGACGCACGCTTGGTGCTCTTCATGCAACGGGACAGCCAGCAAAGTGGGAAGGATTCCAGCCTCTTCCCGAAGGTTTCCGGCATGTGGCCTGGAACGATCTTGATGCACTTGAAGCAGCAATCGATCCGACCGTGGCTGCAGTGTTGCTTGAACCCATTCAGGGCGAAGGTGGAGTTCATCCGGCCACTGCGGAGTACTTCGAAGGAGTGCGTCGTCTGTGCGACGAGCGTGGCCTTCTGATGATCGTCGACGAAATCCAGACCGGTCTCGGTCGTACCGGCGAATGGTTTGGCTTTCAGCACTTCGGTGTCGAGCCCGATGTTGTCACTATGGCCAAAGCACTAGGGAACGGCATGCCCATCGGCGCATGTTGGGCCAAGCGCGACGTCGCCGCGGTTTTCCAGCCTGGCGATCACGGCACGACCTACGGCGGGCAGCCACTCGCGGCATCGGCTGCGCGGGCAACGCTCGAAATTCTCGAGCGGGTCAATGCTCCGCAATTGGCCGAACGTGCCGGCGCCGTATTCCGACATCTGCTCGAGACCGTCGAAGGTGTCATCCAGGTTCGTGGCCTCGGACTGCTCCTCGCAGCAGAACTTGCTGTTGGCATCGATGCAAAAGCTGTTGCCAGCGATCTTCTCCAGCGAGGACTGATTGTCAACGCGGTATCACCCACGTCACTTCGGTTTGCGCCACCGCTCATCGTTTCTGAATCCGAGATCGCACAAGCGGTCGATCTTCTCTCGGCAGTGCTTGCCGATCACCTCCCCAAGGCAGAGTCATGAGACATCTTTTAGAGGTCGATGACCTCTCCACAACTGAATTAGGCGACATCCTCGATCTCGGTGGGGCTGCCACTGTTCCGCGCAGCCTCGATGGGCTCGGTATGGCCCTGCTGTTTGAGAAGCCTTCAGCGCGGACTCGTAATTCCATGGAAATGGCCGTTGTGCAACTAGGTGGCCATCCACTCACGATCCGTCCCGACGAGGTTGGTCTCGACACTCGCGAAACTGTCGAAGATGTCACCAGAACTTTGTGCTGCTATCACGCTGCAATCGGTGCGCGGGTATTTGAACATTCCAAACTCGAGCGCATGACGGCAGTGAGCTCGGTTCCGGTCGTCAACATGCTCTCCGACGAGGCCCATCCCTTGCAGGCGCTCGCCGACCTTCTCACCATGGCAAATGAGTTCGGCGGCGTCGCCGGTCTCGCCGGCCGCACCGTGGCCTACATCGGTGATGCCAACAATGTTGCTCGCAGCCTTTCCCTGGGAGCAGGAATGCTGGGAATGTCTGTTCGGATTGCCACGCCGGTCGGTTTTGAATTTTCCGAAGCCGACATTGCGCGCATCATCGCGACCGGCACCGACTTCGCCGCTTCCAACGATCCGTTCGAGGCCGTTGCCGGTGCCAGCGTCGTGTACACCGACGTCTGGACCTCAATGGGCCAAGAAGACGAAGCAGCCCAACGGCGTGAACTGTTTGCCGGTTTCACCGTTAACGACGAGCTCATGAACGCTGCAGCTTCCGACGCCATCTTCCTGCACTGTCTTCCTGCCCATAGGGGAGAGGAAGTCTCTGATTCGGTACTTGAAGGTGCTCAGAGCAGAGTGTGGGCGCAAGCCGAAAACCGCATGCATGCTGCACGGGGTGCGCTCGTATGGCTCATGGAGCAACGATGACCGATATCAAGGAACCATCGAAGCTGGGTAAAACTCAACGACAGCACCTTGTCGCTCGACTTATCGAGTCACAGGTGATCGCGAATCAGCAGGCGCTCGTCGACCATCTCGCTGCCGAAGGCGTGATCGCGACCCAAGCAACTGTTTCTCGAGACCTCGAAGACCTCGGCGCGATCAAGGTCCGCATGCCCGGTGGCGAATCTGCCTATGCCATTCCGGCGCTTCCCAAAGAACAGCGCGCTCCTGAAGATCATCTGCGCCGCGTATTCGGCGATTGGGTGGTCGAAGTCGCGACATCGGACAACCTCGTAGTGATTCGCACGCCTCCGGGTTCGGCTCATGTGGTGGCATCGGCGCTCGATCGTTCGGGGCTCGCAGGCATCCTCGGAACCGTCGCCGGTGACGACACAATCTTGATCGTGGTTGCCGCCGATATCGGTGGCGCAGCGATTGCCGCACAACTTTCAGATCTCGCTGGACTCTGAGTCCAGCACCTCGCAACATTCGAACCAACGAAGGAAGAGCAATGGCGCAACGAGTGGTACTGGCATACAGCGGTGGACTCGACACCTCAGTCGCAGTTCGCTGGATGATCGAGAACTACGGAGTCGAGGTAATCACTGTCGCGTGCAACCTCGGACAAGAAGGTGATTGGGAAGGCCTTCAGGCAAAAGCGTTTGCTGCAGGCGCGGTCGAAGCGATCGTGGTGGATTGTCGCGAGCAGTTCGCCGATGAATTCCTTGCCCCTTCGCTGAAAGCAAACGCGCTCTACGAGGGCAAGTACCCACTCGTCTCGGCGCTGTCGCGTCCGGTCATCGTGAAGCATCTCGTTGAAGCGGCTCGTTTGCATGGCGCCGATGCGGTTGCTCATGGTTGCACGGGGAAGGGCAACGACCAGGTTCGGTTTGAAGTGGCAACCCGAGCGCTTGCCCCCGATCTTAAAATCCTTGCGCCCGTTCGCAACTGGGGTATGACTCGCGAAATGTCGATTGACTACGCCGAGAAGCATGACATTCCCGTTCTCGCGACCAAAGAAAAGCTCTACTCAATCGACGACAACTTGTACGGCCGCGCAATTGAATGCGGCGAGATGGAAGACCCTTGGGCGCGTCCACCCGAAGGCGTATGGTCGATGACCACGGTCAAGGCCTCAGAATCTCGCGAAGTTGTGATCGGTTTCGAACAAGGCATTCCAGTTTCCATCGACGGTGCTACGAAGTCGTTGGCGTCGCTCATTGTTGAAATGAATGACATTGTGGGCTCGTACGGCTGGGGTCGTCTCGACATGGTGGAAAATCGCCGTGTTGGCATCAAGAGTCGCGAAACCTATGAAGCTCCGGGTGCGCTTGCCCTCATCCTCGCTCACCAAGACCTCGAATCGCTGTGCCTCGAGCGCGATGTCATGCACGAGAAGCAGCGTCTCGAAGGTCGCTACGCCGATCTTGTGTACGACGGAATGTGGTACTCGCCACTCAAGAACGCGCTCGACGCGTTTGTCGATGCAACGCAGCAGTACGTCACTGGCGAGGTTCGTCTTCGTCTCGAACCTGGTCGTTGCTATGTGGTGGGTCGTCGCAGTCCTTGGAGCTTGTACGACTACGGCCTTGCTACCTACGACGCTGAAGATACGTTCAACCACGCCGATTCCGAAGGCTTCGTGAAGTTGTGGGGATTAGGCATTCAAACGTGGGCGGCTCGTCAATCGACCGCTTCCAACGGAAAGTAAGACTCCATGAGCACTCTCTGGCATGGCCGGTTCGAAGGCGGACCAGCAGAGGAATTGATGGCATTCACCGTAAGTCTTCCTTTCGACTCGCGACTTGCCGCCGACGACCTCACTGGTTCGCGCGCGCATGTCCGGGGTCTCGCCCGAGCGGGAATTCTGACCAAAGAAGAGTGTGCGTCGGTGCTGTCGGCTCTCGATGCAGTCGAGAGTGAACTCCGTGATGAAACGTTCGCGTTCGTTCCGTCCGACGAAGACATCCATACTGCTGTCGAACGTCGCGTAACTGAGCTTGCTGGCCCAGCAGGCGCAAAACTTCATACCGGACGTAGCCGGAACGATCAGGTCGCAACCGACCTCCGTTTGTTCACCAAGCGCGAGATCGGCGTGGTTATTGAAAAGGTTCTCGCTATGCAGCGGGTGTTGCTTGAACGCGCTCAGGAAGTCGGCGACGCCGCGGTGCCGGGATACACACACCTGCAGCGTGCACAACCGGTATTGCTCGCGCACCATCTGCTGGCCCACGGCTGGGCGCTGTCACGCGACATCGATCGACTGGTCGACGCCCGTCGTCGACTCGATGTATCGCCGTTGGGTGCCGGAGCCCTGGCGGGTTCATCGCTGCCGCTTGATCCGGCGGCAACCGCCAAGGACCTCGGTTTCGCCGGCGTGTTCGCCAACTCGCTCGATGCAGTGAGCGATCGCGACTTCGTCGCAGAATCGCTTTTCGATTTGGCGCTTCTCGGCGTCCACTTGTCGCGCCTGGCCGAGGAAATCATCTTGTGGTCGACCGACGAGTTCGGGTTCCTGGGTCTTGCCGACGCGTACTCGACGGGTTCTTCCATGCTTCCGCAGAAGAAGAACCCCGACATTGCTGAACTCACTCGTGGCAAGACTGGTCGACTGATCGGGAACCTCACCGGGCTGCTCGCCACGCTGAAGGCGCTGCCGCTCGCATACAACCGCGACCTCCAAGAAGACAAAGAACCCCTGTTCGATTCACTCGACACGGTGGTTCTCGCTCTTGGGGCAATGACCGGTCTGCTTGCATCATCAACGTTCCGACTCGATGTCATGGCCGAAGCAGCGAATGCGCCCACAGCGGCTGCAACTGATCTTGCAGAATGGCTTGTCTCGAATGGAACCCCGTTCCGTGATGCGCACGCCGTCGTCGGCGCATTGGTTCGCAAGAGCCTCGACGAAGGAATCGCTCTTCGTGAACTTGTCGCGTCATCGCCTGAACTCGGCCCCGATGCGGTGTTCCTCGTTGACCCCGGAGTTGCTGTCACTCGCCGCACCACTCCCGGTGGTGGTGGGCCTGAACCTGTGTCGGCTCAGCTCAAAGCCTTTGCTGCTCGCGTAACTGCTGACCAAAAGCGGGCGTAGTCAATGACCACCGGATCGCCGAAGAATCAGGTTGGTCCGAACCCGACTCTGGCGACACCAGTGATCACGAGCGACGAGAGTCTGACGCCATCGAACAATCTTTTGGCGCTCGCCGAGCAACTGGATCAGCACGAGTCCGACGACCTGTCTCAGCTCGCGCTTGCGCAACGAATGGCAGAGTTTGCGCGAGGCCACGACGATGCACTCTTTCGTTCGTGTCCCGACGCGCATTTCACTGGTTCTGCTCTCGTCGTTGAAGAGGGAGCCAACCGGTTCATTCTTCTCTTCCACACAAAACTGCAGAAGTGGTTGCAGCCGGGTGGCCATGTCGATGGAAATGCAAACCTTGCCGCCTCGGCGCTTCGCGAAGCACAGGAAGAAACGGGCATCGAAGGTTTACGTGTTGTGCAACCAGCGTTCGACCTCGACATTCACGAGGTTCGGCCGCCGAACGAGCCGCCCCATCTTCATCTCGACATCCGCTTCGTCGTTCTTGCTCCCAAGGGTTCTGTTCCGGTTGGCAATCATGAGTCTCGAGAACTCCGCTGGGTCACTGTCGATGAATTACAGGAGTTCGATGTTGACGAAAGCGTGCGCCGTCTCGTTCGTCAGGGTCTGCTTCTGCTCGAAAACATCGACATCTAACCCGATGGTTATTCGGTGTCGTCGGGAGTGACGCAGTTGTACATCTTGTTCATCGTGGCGAAAAAGTCGATGGGCTTGGAGATCTGCTGTCGCTCTTTGACTGAAACATAGAAGCGAGCATCGGGGTCAGTCCTGAGTGCGGCGGCGTAGGCCTCTCGATCACCGACGTAGGTGCGCCAGTCTCCGAGCCACTCGGTGATGTTGGACGCCTCGTTCGCATCAGACGGAAGTGCAACGGCGTTGAGTTGATCGAGCATTGCGTAGAGGATGACGTCAGAATTCGCAACGACGTCGGCTCGTTCGATGGGGTTCGGCGTTGCATAGGCCTTTGGGAACTGCGACAACTGCCCGGCGGCGTTCGTGCAGATCGCTTCGGCTGCTTCGGGAAAGCTCCTGTCCTTCAGCGTCGCCGGGGGAGTTTCAGACGGTGGAAAGAACAATGCCCATCCCCAGAGTCCTGCGATCACGAGAACGGCAAGCAGAGCTAGGACGCGCGCCGTGTGGGCGCGGAATGACAATGGCTCAACCTCGTCGTCGGAGACGGTGGAGTCGTTGTCCTCGAGGTCCATTGGCGTCAACTGTTGCCCGTGGGAACCTCGCTGGCAAAGCGGGGGGCCAGAATGGCGCGCATCCGCCACGAGCGGCATGAAACCGGCTGGACTAGGAAGTCGAGACGGGAGAGAGTGACCCCCTGTGAGTACCGCCGACATCCTCGAAGATCTCAATGCTCGTGGCTTGATCCACGACACCACCGCGATCGATGCGCTCCGCGATCGTCTCGGGCAGGGACCCGTCGCGGTGTACGCCGGGTTTGACCCGACTGCCGACAGTCTCCATGTAGGCAATCTCGTGCCGCTGTTACTCCTGCGCCGTTTCCAGATCTTTGGGCATCAGCCAGTTGCGTTGGCCGGAGGAGCCACCGGCATGATCGGGGATCCCGGTGGACGCTCCTCCGAGCGCAACCTTCTCGATGCACCGACCCTCGACGCCAACCTTGCCGCCATCAAGCCGCAGCTCGAGATGCTGCTCGATTTCACCCCTGGCGCAACGCAGGCTCGGCTGGTCGACAATCGCGACTGGACTGAGTCCCTCAGCGTTCTGGATTTCCTGCGTGACGTCGGAAAACACGTCACCGTGAACACGATGCTCGCCAAAGATTCTGTGAAATCTCGGGTCGAGTCCGAGGCCGGCATTTCTTTCACCGAGTTCAGTTACATGTTGTTGCAAGCGAACGACTACCACCATTTGTTCAATGAATTGAAGGTGGAATTGCAGGTAGGCGGATCGGATCAATGGGGCAATATCACCGCCGGAATCGATCTCATTCGCCGCACCGAAGGAGCGCACGTCCATGGGCTGACGGTTCCTCTTGTCACCCGGGCCGATGGCCAAAAGTTCGGCAAGTCGGTCGACGGAGCGGTGTGGCTCTCTCCCGAGCGAACGAGCCCCTATGCGTTCTTTCAGTACTTCATGAATGTCGATGACCGAGATGTCGAGCGCTTCCTCCTGCAGATGACCCTTGCGCCCCTCGACCAAATTGCCGCAGTAATGGCCGAGCACACCGGCGATCCCGGTCTGCGACGAGCCCAGCAGTTATTGGCCCATTCGGTCACTTCGCTGGTCCATGGCGAGTCCGAGGCCGAGCGTGCCGCAGGCGCCTCCCAAGGATTCACGCGATCGGCCCAAGAACTCTCGACCGAGGAATGGGCGGAATTGGCCTCAAGCCTTCCGACGCTTCCCATAGACGCTGGCGAAATTGG
>Ga0315905_10003053_pt1 | contig 17391 bp, 17 predicted proteins | sample LakEriMetagenome_5_FD_203522 | JGI IMG/M metagenome (GOLD analysis project Ga0315905, IMG submission 203522) | Freshwater fungal communities from buoy surface, Lake Erie, Ohio, United States - Buoy 4 MA121 | ecosystem: Environmental > Aquatic > Freshwater > Lake | place: USA: Lake Erie, Ohio... | reverse complement strand
AAATACACAATTTCAGTTGCATCTAAAGACACCCTGTAATCGTTGCGTTCATTTACAATCATGTCATGTTTTGTTTTGACATACTCAGACCCAACAAACCCTTTACCACCAAACACTTGTATCACGGACATTTCTTCAGTACCTCTTCAATGTATTCAAAAACTTTATCATTCCAAAATGGTGGGCATCCTAAGATAAACACATGAGACAATGCTTTGTTTGCTAGTGGATATTTACTGTAGTCATCTAAGTGTTTAAAACCTGGATGTAACAGGATGTTACCAGCGAAGTAATTGCGTGTTTGGATCTTATTAGCTTCTAAGTATGCAACTAATTTCTCTTTTTCTTGTTGTGTCTCACAAATGATTGGCACACCAAACCATGACGGATCAGAGTGAGGTAAAGTATTTGCAATTCGAACATTCAAATATTTTTCTAATAACAAAGACAATCTTGCTTTATGCTCACGGCGTTTGATATCAATAAAATCTACTTTCTCTAACTGAGCAACACCAATTGCACCTTGCATATCGAGTGGCTTTAGATTGTAACCTGCATGAGAGAAAATATACTTGTGGTCAATGATACCATCATATGTATCTAACCAACGGTCGAACCTGTTACCACAAGTACCGCATGGTAATTGGTTATTTGAACCAACACAATAACAATCTCTACCCCACCAGCTTAGTGATCTCACGATATCAATAAATTCTGGTGTATTGGATGAAACCATACCACCCTCGCCAGTTGAAATATGATGTGCAGGATAGAATGATGTGGTCCAACAAAAGTACATATCGGTGATGAGTTTACCATTCCATTTTGTACCCAATGAGTCACAATTATCACCTACTAGAATTAAATTATGTCGTTCACATAATTCTCTAATAAAATCCATGTCAGGTGGATTAGCCAGAACAGGTGATACAACGATAGCCTTTGTTCTAGGAGTAATCTTTTCTTCGATTAACTTAACATCAAAGTTTAGTGTATCAAACTCAATATCAACAAATACAGGTTTAAGATTGTTCTGCATCAATGGTGCAATCGTTGTTGGGAAACCAACTGGCGATACAATCACCTCATCATTATCTTCCCATTTGAAATGCTTCTTCAATGCACCAATCATCACTAGATTAGCCGAACTACCTGAGTTGACCATGTGTGATTGTTTTACATTGAATTTTTTTGAGAATCTAATTTGAAATTTCTCAACATTCTCGCCAGCAGAAACCCACTTGCCAGTCAGAAATGCCTTGAGAGATAACTCCATCTCCCTTTCGTCCCATAATTGGCCAGAGTACATGACATAATCTTCTCCGGGTTTAAAGTTGTCATAGTTTTGCAAGTATTTTGGTTTGGCCAGTCTTGCTAATTCTTTAATTTTTTCATCAATCATCAATATACTTCCACTAATCCAGTTGATGCCATTGTTCCTTGGCAATATAAGTTATCAAATTCTATCAAATAGTTTTTATTAATCTCACGATAATGTGCGTGCTCTGTATCTATGCCATGTACATTAGTAGCATTATATATTCGCATTAATGTGACTAAGTAATCATCGGTCAATGAAATACACCACGAATATAACCGAGTAATCAACAAATGGTCAGCACTTGAATGTGCCTGTGCCATTGTTGGCATCCATGAGGGAATTCTTGTCTTGAATGTGTACTTACCATATAGTGCTGGGTCATCATAACGTGCAATATCAAACCCATCAATCACATCTGTTCTTCCTGAGAACTTATACACTCTCTTCACACTAGCCATCATTTTACTCAAATCTTTATTATGTTTCAAGAGCGATATCGTCTTATGCAATAAGATTATCTCAGCTTGAGATTTCAAACCAGCATTTGATAGTGTACATAGGTCAGAGTCATTTCTGAAGGCAAGGTTAAAGCTTGTGTATTTGCCTAATGCTTCAAATAGTTTATCATCAACCGGTTGTGGTGATCCATCTGCTAAGAAAATGATAGCCTCTGGTGCTTTCTCTCTAAGACTTTTAACACCTTGTATTGTTTGTTCAAACCTCAATTCATTATTAATTACACCAAGTCCAGTATTCAAAGCTGATGTTATGATGAATAAATCTTTATTTGGTATAATCATTTGTGCCATTCCGTATCAGGAAATAATTTAACAGTTTTATATTCAATGTTATTTCCACTATTGTATATGAAGTCTATCAATTTAGCAATTTCAATTGGAGCAATAGCTTGCTTAACATCACCACAAGGATATGGTGTTTCTTTACTCCAAAGTGGAGTATCAATACCACCGGGATGAATGCTTGTTACCTTGATGCCTTTTGGTTGCAATTCTTGGCCAAGAACACCAGCAAATCCGGTCAGACCATGCTTTGAAGAACAATAAACAGATTGATTCTCTAGTTCTTCAAGGCCTGCAACCGAATTTATGAAGAAGATACGACTGCCTTTTTCCATCTTAGATAAAGCAAACTTTGTAACATACATTGAGCCTTTTAGATTGATATCAATCATGTTATGTATATTTTTAATACTAGTTTCCATAAATGATTTCATCTCAAACATAGCAGCATTATTGACTAGAATATCAATATGACCTATTTTTTCAAATATAGTCTCAAGTAAAAAAGGATTGGTGATATCGACTTGATAGTGTTGATAATTTTCATATTGAGATATCGAATCACCTATAGAGAAATCAGTTCGAGCGAAACCAATTACATTCCATTTTCTCTCAAGGTAAAACTTTGCAAGTGTCGCACCAACTCCACTGGTTGTACCAGTAATTAAAATAGTCTTATTCATAATAAATTCCTTCAAACAAATCTGAAGCTTTCTTTATCTCTTCATCGGTTACATCATTAAGTATTTTATAATTACCAATGCCAACAGGAACAGGTAAGTATTGATTACCATTTCGATGTTTCATTGTATCAGATAATGACTTTTTAAGCAACTCAAAATCACAAAAATCTTTATGAAAGACAGGCAATTTTAAACTATTGGCTGTTTTAAAGATCCTCTGTATGGTTTCCATATCAGTATAGCCACGAATATTAGCAAGACAAGAACTCAACAGGCAATCTAGCACAACAGCCTCACCATGTTGCAATGTATCCATATTCTGCATTTCAATAATAGGACTAAATGAATGGCCAAAGTCAACACACCTATCTAGTTTCTTCTCCCATAGATTTGGTGCTAATTCTTCAATCATACCTGTAATGGCAGAATTGATTACACGAACTGGTACCGCACCAAACTGGAATTTCTCGGTGATTAATTGCTCTGCACTTGTCTCTAACAACTCAAACAATTCTTTGTCTTTAATTAGTGCGAGTTTAAATATCTCTGCAATACCATTAACAATGTTTCGTTCATCTTGTGTAGCAATAAACTTCTTATCTAATAGTGTTGCAATTGGTGGATAATATGCACCTATACGGTTTCTACGACCAAAGTGATTAGCCGCAACCTTAACACCAACAGATGCATCCACAATGGCCAACAATGTAGTTGGCACCTTCACATAAGGAATGCCTCTACGATAAATTGAGCAACAGAAACCAACCAAGTCTAACAGAACACCACCACCAATAACGATGATGGCTTCTCTACGCAAGACACCAGAGAATTCAAAGAATTTTAGTATCTCGTCAGTTTGATGCCAATCTTTGTTTTCTTCTGTGGCATCAACTACAAACAATTCTAATTCTACCTGAAATGTTTTGAAGTAGGTTTCTAATTGTTCACCATAAAGTTTATACACAGTTTCATCTATGACAACCAATCTACGATTGGACTCACCAAAACTCAGTAGGTCGTGATTGTTTACATTCAATACATCACTAGAGTACTTTAGTGTAAACTCAATCGGCAACTCAGCTTTAACCGACCAAGTGCGTTTGTAATTATCAAATTTAGTTAATACATTTTCCATTATTTAAATACCTTACTCAATAAATGGCAAGCATGAACATAAAAGAACATCGCCTTTTCTATTTCACCTGCTGCACATTTGAATGGCAACATACGAATGAATTGCGTTGCCTCTAATACATCAATTGTCTTTTTGTCTGCTGAGTCTATTCTATCTTCAAATAGTTTATTGAATACGATAAAATTACTTGGGATACTACCATGATATCCTACCGATGGACCAACAACTGTTACTCCACGATCGGTAATATATCCATAATGACTTCTTGAGCATTGTAACACTTGTGAATAATCTAAGAGGCGAGAATCAAGGCAACTTTCTTCATAGGGGTCAATAAACACCACTCTATCCTCTTTAAAGGAATACATCATGTTTTCAAGTGTTGGATTACCATGAATAGTTTCTTCTGTCGTAAGCTTGAGTTCATTAAAGAAATTCTCCAATTCAGGTAAAAAATTCTGAATGCCATGTGTAATCTGGCCATTGTATTCAAAAGAATCTAACAAACCAGATTCGTAGAAATCAGAAAACTTTTGGTACTTAAAGGCATCATATAGTTTCTGTAAAACTTCTTCTTTGAAATATAATGAACCTGCACCCTTAATTGGCAAATACATTTTACGATGTAGGTTATCAAATGAACACCATACAGCTTCGTTTATTTTTTCTATAACATCATGTGTCATAGTATCTTCTGTCAAAATGGTCTTGATATCTCTGTAACCTTCAAGGTATTCAATATCAAAATAAGCCGTTTTATCTGTCGTACCAACACCTAAAATTTTAGGGAATAGTCCTGTTGCTTCAAATCTTTGCAGTTTTTTTAATTGAGAATACCAACGAACATAACCATATTCACGATTCTGTTTTGTACTAACAGATTTACGAATAAATTTCTCAGTACCATTTTCATATAAAGAGGTGTTACTCAAAGAGCCACCTTTCAATTTAGTAATCTTCATCTTGCCTTTAAACTCTGTTTAGTGACTTCAAGACCATATTCTTGTGGACTACCAAGGACAATTGTTTCATATTCATTATTCAGTTCATTTAGACCAATAGATTCACCATTCCTAATCATGTGGCCTAGTACATTCGCAATATACAATTCTTTACCTGTGAATCCATTTAATACTAATTCGTAATTATCTTCATATATTTCTGCATTACGAAAACCATATAGGCCTGAACTTGCAAAAGGAGAGATAGCGCACTTCTCAACAATCTCGGTTACAATTCCATCTTTTGACCTAACATACGAATACTTTGGGTTGGTAGCAACAAATACATCAACATAAGCATGAGCCATGTAGCTTTCAATTTCTTTAAAATTTCTACCCGTAAGAATTGTATCAGCATTATGAACAAAGAATGGTTGTTTTTTGTTTTTAATTAATGAAGCACCGATGTATGCGGTGTGAGCTTGTCCATTAGTATCGCCGATATAATGGATGTTATCTTCTGTTAGTCCAAGTGGTTTAATTGTTTCAACCAACTCTTTCTTAAAATACACATCACGTTTATTGGCCAATAAAATAACCTCATCAAACTTTCCTAATTCTTTAAGAATGTTATGAATGATTGTTTCTTCACCCCAAGGTAATAGATATTTTGGAATATCAAAACCAACATCATGGAATCTGGTGTTTAAACCAGCCATACAAATTACTAGCGCACCCATTTTTCAAAATCCTCACGAATTAAACTGTGCCATGTTCCATTGTTTTCGCCAGGTGGAAATGGATGATTCATATTACAGTAAACCAAATTCTCACCAACAAGACCTTTTTCTTTCCAATTGGCACTCATCATATCTTCACACATCATCTGCACACCACTTTCATAGAACCTATCCAAGTGTGTGAATGTGTCAGCATACTTATCCATATTTTCTGAAGATGAGAATGCGAACTGGTCATTACCAAAATCACGATTAGGAACTTGCCTGCAATTTGGAATATAAAGTTTAGTGTTATCTAGTTCTGCAAATGGAATCTTAACATTGATTGCAAAATCAAAACGAGAACGAATAACCCAATCAAAATTCATATCATATAAAAGTTCAAATTCAGATTTGAGTGAGTTACACACCATAACACCATATAATTGATTCCATGTTGCACGAGCTGGATCTTTTACTTTCCAGTTTGGTTGTGGTGGTGGAACATTGGTGTACTTTGATAAATCATTTGTCAATGCATTTTCTACTTGCCATGTTTTAGCTTTATATTTTATTATGGCTTCATGGGATTCAGGAGATTGCCATGTATGAATGAACACCGTAACATCATTATCTTTCAATAGGTTTTTGTAGACAAACTCATACCCATGCTTAAAGGCACGAGGTTGTCCTGATAAACATAATGCTATCTTCACAGGTTACGTCCAGTTAAAGTTTTGTTGTCGGTGATGCCGAACTCTTTATAGGCTTCTTTCTCAAAGACCACAACACTATTGTAGAAAGAAACACTATTCAACCCTTTATACCTTTCAAGTGTCTGTGGTAGAAGGTAGTTGTTACCTTGGAAGTGTTGTTGATTCATAGAGTCAGTAACCTTCTTGGCGTGTTCAAGGAAAGTTTGTGGTTCTTTGAAACCACCACCCCAATTCTGCCAGTAACTTGTATGAGTATCTTCAACAGCAAATACACCACCATCATTCAAATGTGGGAACATAGAATTAAGTGTGGTAATCTGTTGGTTCATTGTATGACCACCGTCATCAATAATGATATCAAATGTACCATTCTCTTCTGCAAATTGTTTCCAGAATTCTGGTGAAGATTGGTCACCCATAACGATCTGTGCATCACCATCATACTTGTACTGTAAGCATTCAGGATTAATGTCAATACCAATCACAGAGGTGTCTTTACCAAAGTACTTCAACCACATTTCAATTGAACCACCACCTAGAACTCCAATCTCCAGAATTCTAGGTGATTTATCAATAAATTTATTTAGGTGCTTTTCATACACATCAAAGTAACCAGACCACTTAGTCGAACCTTTCTCTAGGTTCCAAAAGATTTCTTTTAAACTTACCGTAACCATTTATCATTCTCCAAAGACCATTGAACCATACCTCTAATTCTTTCACGCAATGAAATCTTTGGTTTCCAACCTAAAGATTCCATATAAGAGCCAGACAAAGCGTAGCGTAAATCATGGCCAGGTCTGGATGAATGAAAATCAACCATCTCATATTTTAACTCCTTACCTTGTGCTGCAGCAATTAACCTAGCTAATTCTAGGTTATCAATTTCATCTGGACCAACAATATTAAACTTAGGAATCTTGGCACCACCGAAGTCGGGTACTCTCTTGTAGTCAGATGGTAAATTGAGAATGAACATTAGACCATCTGAAACATCTTTAGCATGAACATAGTGGCGTGAACCAGCTCTTGTTTTAGTTGCATCAGAATGAATTGTTAGTGTAAGATCATCACGAGCATAACGAATGGCTTTAGGAATAAACTTCTCAGGATGCTGACGTTCACCAAATACATTCATGGTATGTGTAACAATGATTGGCATATTATATGTGTTCTCAAATGCAACACACATTTCTTCGCCAGCTGCCTTTGATGCTGAGTAAGGATTTGTTGCATTATAACGATCACGTTCGGTGTAATCAACACCAGCTGGTGCAGGACCAAATACTTCATCTGTACTAAAGTATACAAACTTCTCCAGATTAGGAAGTGTACGAGCAAACTGTAACAGGTTAACTGTACCAACCACATTATCTTGTACAAACTCCATTGGGAATTCAATAGAACGGTCAACGTGAGAACCTGCTGCAAGGTGTAGAACCAATTGACAATCACCAATCAAACCTGAAGTCTGTGGGTTAATCTCAGCTCTCAAATCATGGAATACAATCTCAACACGCTTCTTGGTATCACGATCATATTTCTTCATAATATCTTCAAGGCGATTTAGATTGCCAGAGAAATCAAGTCGATCAAGTGACACAATTGTCCAATCAGTTTGGTCAAGAATTGTTTCAATCAAATGGTGTGCAATGAACCCTGCCCCACCGGTAATCAATACTCTTTTAGTCATTATATTTTTCCTCTATACGTTCTTTCCATCCTGGAATCCTATCATATTGGTGAGCAATTGTAAAGACATTTCCTTTAGAAGTTGCAACTTCGCCGTTAATCATAACAGGTGAAGGTTCTAATAGGAATGGCCCAAATTGTTCTTTTTTACTTGGGTCTACCGTTGTGCCAAGTTGTGCTGCCCATCCAGATTCAGAGGTCATATATTTTGATGTTGTGATATATGGATGTTGTGCAATCATAAAATTGAATGTTGATTGGTCAACAATAGGAATTGGGCGATTGATTGACATTACAAAAATGTTTGCTGCCAAGTCCCTCATGCAAATGGATCTACCAGCAAGAACACCCACATTGAAGATTACATTCTCTTTGAAAATGTCATGGAAGAATGGACCAAATGTCTCAATTAGATTCTGGTTACCCCATGGTTCATCTTTATAATACATACTTTCACTTGCGAACATTAGATTTTTATCATCTAAGTTCTCTTCAAGGAATGTAATTGGGTTCTTTTGAAAGACAACATCCTTCACATCGGTTGTAATTACATACCGATATTCATTCTTTCTTAGGTGGTTGTAAATGTGGATGAATCGTTCAACGTGAACAGGTAAACTAGACTGATAAACATATTGTCTATTTTCCTCATCTCTTTTTCCTGGCAAGATAACTTCAAAGCCAGCGAGAACCAGTTTTTCGATGGTATCAAAACTGATGTTGAAGGCCACCATTGCTTTGTGGCCTTCATATCCACAACGGTTAATAGAATTAACCCAATACTTTAACTTGTCCCAATCGTAATTGGTACAGCATCCTATAATTAAATCTTTCATTTTTCACTCACTTATAATAATGTTATTATATCACTCACTTTTGATAATTGAGTGATATATTATATATAATTCAGATAATTCTTAAACGAGGCAATTCTTTTTTTGATTCGGTTAAAAATTGTGTGAATTTTATTTTAGGCTATCTTTATGAACACTCCATTTTTAGAACTGCCTTCTTTTTTTGCAGAATAATATAAAACAGATATCCACTTTTCAAGTATACCCATTGTATCCATCAATTGATAAACTTGTATCCATCTTAACCCAACAAGTTTAGATGACAATCTTCCTGCTGCATTTGGAACTTTATTACTTTCCTGTAAAATTGCATATTCCAAAACTTCTTTAAACCCTTTACGGGTTTCTTTACCAACTTTACATTGAACATTACCAAAATCTACTTTCCCTCCAGCAACAGTATCATCTTTTATATCATTATAAAATTTTATCCAATATTTAACATTTTTTTCTGTCCATTTACCTGGCATATCAATATTTGGATCTTTTCCGGGACTTTCTGGCTTTTCTAATCCAAAGTCAGCTAAGAATTCAGTTAATCTACCAGCAGATGCTTTTCCTAATTTAGCAGCTGCACCTTTTCCAGTAAGGTCTGTTTGTACAACACCTCTATCTTGGCTATATCTAAAATTTCTATGTTGTACATTCACACCTTTACCATCTATAATAAGGCCTGCGGCTGCTTCACCAGTATCAAAAAATTTGTCACTAATTTCTAAATTACATCTTAGAGAACCTTTTAACATTTTAAATCTTTCCGGATCAACTTCTTGAAACCCGGTTATTTCAGTTGGATCTTCTAAATTGGAAACTTCAATATGTGCTTCTTTTCCAGTAACATCTTTTAATGATATTCCATATAGTGTTCCATTTTTAAAAAATTTTCTCATCAATCCATTTAAGTTTTGTAAATTATTATCTGCATTACTCGTTCTACAAAGATTTTCTATTTCTTTTTGTATTTTTGCTTCATCAGTTTTTTTAACCATAACAATATCCATGGTGTTCCAACTGTCTTTGTTTCTTACACCACAATATTCTGAAGAAATTTTAACTAGAATAGGCATAATTCCATCATCTCTGGAATAATCAAAACCTTTTTTATGTTTTTTATTGTTTAACCAATCTTTCATCGCAGTAGCTTGCATATCAAAAGTATTATACCATTTTGTATTTATTTCTGGATAAGTCTTTTTTAATTGTTCCATGGTTAATTTCTTACCAGATTCTATGTAAGCTTCAAAAAATAGACGAGAACAATTTTCTTGTTTTTTTGTTTCAACTGCGTCTAGTGCCATTTAATACTCCTGTCGATTTATTGGAGTATTTATACTATTCAAAAAATGATTCTAAGGTAGATTTTTCTGTCTTTGGATATTCTGAATTGCCTTTACGAAACACCCATATTGGTTCAATGAATACATCTTTCAACTCTACCGCATTTGGTCTTGCCATCATACGCATACCTATCTTGCCGACATAAAAAGAGTCTTTAAATGACTTAAAATGATCGACCATGTCATCACATAGATTGAGTCGTTTAGACCCCTTGGTGCGCGGTTCTATGATGTTTATCATCATGTATCCATCGTGTTTGATTGTCTTCCAAACAGCCTCAGTTACCTTAAAGAAGAAGTCATATTTCCATCCTTTGAATGAATCATACCTTGCCCACGATTGATTCTCTGCCTTATCGGTATCTGTTGCATACTTCTCTGTTTCAAAGTATGGTGGAGAGGTAAAGTAGAAATCAAAAGTATCAATATACAAATCCCAATTCACATCTTCGGATGGTAAGTTCCATATCTTAACTGTTTTTAAACCAATGCATTCAAAATAATCTTTCGTTTCAATTAACTGTGGTTTTCCACCAATCATTGTTTCATAAGCTATACATTGTTTTTTATACACCTCAAATACATCAGGATTAGGATCACAACCAACGTACAACTTAGTTCCTGGTGTTCCATAGAAACCAGCAAGCCTATCACCCCAACCACAAGATGTATCTAATACATTTATTGCATTATGTTTTTCATATAATGCCTTTGCAACTGATGGTTTGAATTGTGTTGCTGTATATGTGCCGAGTCTAAAGGCTGAACGGAAAGAAGATTCATTTAAACCTTTATCCCCCATAACACCTGGACGCCAAAATGTCCAATTCATCTTGCTCAGCTTGTCTTTATTGTTCCATATGTCTGACGGTGCGGATGATGAATTCGACCCACACTTCATTCTATTTTTTTGTTGAAAATAATCACTTACTTTGTTGAAGAAATTAGATTTATCAATAACACCCAAAGGCATATCTGAATATTTGTATTTGTATTCATATCTTTCTTCAACAACATCAAAGTCTTTATATTGATCGTAATGCTGTCGGTGATAAAAATTTCTGAATGAGGTTTCTATCTCATGATATTCATATTCATTTGTTGGAAAAGGAATATTGTTTCGATGCACATATTCAGCCAAAGATTGACGAATATCATCTTTATCATATTGAGCTATAAACTCAAGCCAAGCAGAATTACTGATATTAGGAATGCCACGAGCATCACAGTTATCGGCAAAGTATTTTACTATTTCTTCTTTAATCATAAGGATATTTTATCTTCGAATTTGTAGCACTTCTTTAAAAATCTATTATACACTACCGGATCATTTTTTGCAAACAATTCTTGGTACTTTTCCGCAATACACGAAAAACTTAGTAGTCTAAGGTCTATTACTGCCTCTAGAGCATAGGCGTCAATCTCATCATAGTCACCGTAATATTCCATATCATTTTTCAATTCTTCATCAGCAACCGTGCTTCTGTATTTTCTACAGAATACCTTTCCTCTTTTACGAAATTGATAACGGTGTCTCTTCTCATGTACATAGGTCTTGAACATTTCATCAATGATTACTTTAGCACCACCCTCGCAAATATTAAGTTTTAGGTTTCTATCATCTTCATTAAATACAATATACAATTCGATAGAGCTATCACCAAACTGTTTCATTGGATCAAAGAAACCACCAATCGTGTAACCACTTAATGCAGCATTAGACTCATCAATGATTCGGCTAACAGGTATGTTATGTTGTTTCATCATTTTACGAGCCCAATACATTATTTGTCCCATAGTTTTATCACCAACAAACTTTGGAGCAAATGAATGCATTTTCTTATAGAGGGCTTTATACTTCATTATATCTTAACACCTTCAAACTTGGAATTAAATCTACGTTCTCTGTTACCAAATGTGTTCAATGGCTTATCATCATCAGGTACACCAGTATCTACAATACCGGCCTGAGCGGATGGTTCTGCATCATACAACCGCATCTTGGATCTATCAACACCAACAACGAATCGTTTATACAGGTTTGGATCACCATAGCGATTCTTCAACTGTTTAACCATAATCTGATTCAACTGTTCAAGTTCTTCTGTACTAATCAAAGCAAACATAAAATCGGCCGTTGCAGGCAAACCAAATGACTCTGAAGTATCTTCTAGACCAACATCGGTGTTACTGAAACCACTACGAGTTGTTTGTGTGGCACTCACAACAGGCACAGCAAACTCTACAGCCAGACCTCTCAATTCTTCTGCAATGGATTTAATATAGGCATATGAATTGATACTTGCACCCATTTTAATCCTACTTGAGCAACAGATGTTAAGGTAATCAATAAAGATAATATCTGGTGTAAAATTCTTCTTCAGTTTTAACTCATTCAACAAAGAACGGAAATGTCCCGCATGAGCAGAAGCTGTTGGATATTCTTTGATGATTAGTTTACCTTGTGTCTTATCTTTCAGGACACCAAACTTACGCAGGTAATCTTCACGGGTCAATGTTTGTAATTCACTCAGGTCAACATTCAATAAGTTTGCATCAATACGTTCAGCAATTCTTTCTTCTGCCATTTCCATCGTGATATACAATACATTTTTACCTTGACTCAAAGCCGCAGCAGAGCAATGACACATGAATAAGGATTTACCAACACCAGTTCCAGCCAATGCAATGTTCAAGGTCTTGATTGGGAAACCACCCTTTGTAATCTTATTGAATAGGTCAAGGTCAAAACGAATGCGAGATTCAACACGATGATAAAAATCATACCGTGAATCAGAATCGTTTAAGTAATCATGACCAACAGAATTATCAAATGATACACCAAGTGCATCACTCAATAGTTTTGGAATTTCACCTTTAGATTTTGTGTGTGTTTTGTCATCAAGAATCGAAACAGATTCCATAATGGCGTTATATATGGATTTGTCTTGGCAAAACTTTTCTGTTTGCTCCGTTAACCATTGTTGTTCACTTGGATCTTTATCATCATGTATTTCATTTAGCAAAGTAATTGCATTACGGACTTCTGGTTCTGACAAATTACTTTCGGTGAAATTGATGACTAGAGCTTCATGTGTTGGTAGGGTTTTAAACTTACTTGTGAAATTATATATTGCTTTAAATACATTTCTTTCCGTTAAATCCGAAAAGTAATCTTGTTTAATGAATGGTATGACTTTACGAGCATACTCTTCACAATAAATCAGATTCTTCAGGATCGTGGTTTCCAATCTTTTCATTATCATCCCTAGTTAAAATTTCAGAAAGTACATCTCCCATTATTGTAACAAATTCCTCATCTTTTTGCAAGAGGTCTATGTCGTGTTTGCCTGAGTTAACTAATGTGAACCCAAACTCTAACGTGGCAAATTCACCTTGCTCTTTCACTCGGACTTTACCATAATGGTAGACTACACCAGAGTACTCACCTTTGAGTACCATAATGCCTGTAAGGTCAGAATTAGTGAAGTCTATAAATTTATAGTCCTCACCCTCCTTCGGCACTTTCTTTGTCTTGCGGCCGAAATTAAACATTACTCATCTTCCTCTTGTAATAATTGTGGTTCAGTTTCTTCTTCATCTTGTAACAAACTACCATATGCGATACTATATTTGTTCTTGATATGTTCTTTAAACTTTTCACTCTTTAGAATTGGATTCCAAAATTCAGAAGTTTGTGTTTTGTCAAATGACATCATGGCACCAACTTCACCTGTTTCTTGGTCAATCACAGCATAGCCAGTTGAACGACTATACTTACCAACAGAAACCATATTGGCTTCGGTTGCTAATTCTAATAGACCTGAGTACTTCTGAATACCACCATCAAATGTAACTAAGAATGGGAACTTTGACTTCTCTTTTACGAAACGAGATTTCTCAATATTAATTGTGAAATTGTAACCAAGCAATTCTTTATCACCTGATGTAGACTTCTCTTGTGCTTTACCAATAATGAAAACTTGGTTAGCAGAGTACATACCGCCAGTACCACCAGACATGACAGCCTTAGAGAACATCTCCATTGTTTGATAGGTATGATTGACCGCAATTAATGGCAGGTCTTTTATGGTCAAGTGTGGTGTAACAATACGCCACAATGATTTCATCACACGAGCTCTGGTCATATCGGCAACAGATTTACCATCTAGTGCATCTTCAACTTCTTTTTTAGATGCCAGATTACCAACAGAATCAATAAAAATAATCACTTTGTCGCCACGTTCAATTGCTTCAAGACGTTGTGAAATATCAAATTTCAATTGTTCAAGATGTTCGATTTGTAAATGGATAACACGGGTGGTATCGATACCATTTGTTTGAATATACTCTGGTGTGATACCAAATTCAGAATCATAGAATAGACAAACAGCATCTTTGTATTTGTCCATGTAGGCCTTAACAAGAACCAGACCTAGTAATGATTTGAAATGTCGTGAGGGACCGGCAAGAAATGTTAAACCGGAAATAAGACCGCCTTCTGGATCAGCAGACATGGCAATATTAATAATTGGCACATCTGTTACGATTGGATCTTTTTTATTGAAGAATGTTGATTCACTCAATACTTCTGCCGATTTAATTGAACCGGCCTTTTTCATTTTGTCTAATAGACTCATTTGTTTTCCTTTAGTGTTGATTGTTTTAAAGAGGGGTACTACCCCTCTACTAGTATGTATAACAGTTGTTAGTAGTATGGCTTGTTATTTTTGTGTGGAACATCAAACACAAAGGTAATTCTTGTACAATCGCCGACATTAACTGTGCCATGCATCTTCTTATTGTTGAACCATAATAATGTTCCAGGTTCTACAATTGTTACATCGTCTCCACAATGGTATTCATATCTTCCCTGTATTGATAGGTGATACCTATCTTTAGTTAAGTAATATGTACCTACATCAATGTGGCTATCTACTACACCACCAATAGGCAGAGACAAATAACCGCAACGCCTAAAATTCTTAAAGTGTCTCTGTAAGAATCTAACCATTTCGGTGTGTTTATGGAATGCTGGAGTTGGTACACATATCTCTGTATCACCAACAAAATCATCCACGGTTCTTACACCACCAACAACCAATTGCAAAACATCTGCACTTAGTTCTTGGTAACCGTAATTCAATAACGAATCAATATTATTCATTTTAGACTGGCTACCCCAATCTTCAGGATGTTCTTCCAATTGTTTCAACATCTTAGAGACATTGATGCCAGTCTTAATAATTTTGATATCTTTCAACTGAAAAAGTCCTGTAGTGAACTGGTTTTTTCTGTAGTCCAACCAACACAATTTAAAATCACTTTGATTGGTTCAAGAAAGGCCTTCTCAAATTGTAAATCATAATCAATATACTCATGCAGACCAAATTCTTTTGGCAGTCTAACAGGATATGAAATCACATTATCTTTAAATTTATTTGGTTGCCTGAGATAAGTATATTTCAACTTCTCACCTTCTTTAATATATGGGTATTGTTTATCTAAGCCGAGAGTTTTCAAATAGTGATTGTAAAGGATTGCACCACGAACCTGAATTGGCGTGCCTTTCTTATACATCATCACTTTATCTGAGTACTCTTTTATACCATTACATCCACGAGGGAAAGAAACCTCTTCAGCTGGTAGACCCCAAAACTCTATGCGGAAATCAGCAATGAATTTATGGATATCTTCTTCTGTTCCATTTACAACAAGAGCAATAGTCTTTTTCATCTTGTCACGAATAACCGATGGTGTTGATGACTTGACCATCTCTAGACCCATAACTTTCAGGTGTGGTTCATTATACTGAACGCCTTCGTTATTATATACGTTTAGGATATACCGTTTCTTGGCAGTCCAGATACCTTTGTCGGATAGACCTTCACGCTTCATCTGCATCTTCTGAGCATAGGCATGAACATATTCAGCCAACTCTTCATATGATTTATCAATGAACGGTTGAATCTTATCTTCACAGATTTTATCCATGAGAGAAATAACCTTTTGTTTATCGGATGTATCTTTGATAAACTTATCAACAAGTTCGGCCATGCGGAGGTAAATTGAATCTGTATCAGAAGCGATAACGTAATCAGCATCTGTATTCAATAACTTATTCATGTACTGATTGATCTTAGCTTCAATCCAACGAATAGACAATTGACCGGCACTGGTTACACCAAGAGCCAAACGTAAATCGTAAAAACGGAAGTATTGTGAACCAAGAGCACCGTAGGCAGAGTTTAACGACAACTTCTTTGCAAGTTGTAGGTTATTGAATCTAGCAATACGTTTTTCAATATCATACTTCTTACTTTCATCTTTCTCATTCTCATATTCTTGTTGAGCCTTGAGCATCATCTTCTTAAATTTCTTACGATCATCATACATTTCTTCCATCATTTTAGGTAAGAAACCTTGAACATCTGTACGGAAGAATTGGCCATTTGGTGTTAACGTAACATTCTTCAGTTTACTTGTATCAACACTTTTGTTCAACACTTTATCAACAGAAACACCATTCATAATAATACTACGCATATCATCGGTGTAATCTGCCACTTCGATTAGTGTTTCTGGTGAAATGTTATACTGCATCATCAGGTGTGGATAAAGACTATTCAAGTCAAAACTAGCAACCCAATTGTGCAAACCAACTTGTGGTTCTTTTACATATGCACCTTCAAACGCAGAGGACTTATCTTTAGTAACTTTAGGCGGAACAACAATACCTTTTTCCAAAAGATAGGAATAAGTCAGGGCATCCCACATACGAGTCTGTGCAAAGATATCTTCATAGTTGGATTTTGTATCGTAGGCTAAGGTAAGACCAAGCTCAAGCAACTTCAACTTATCTTCCAAGCGGATGATAAGGTCAACGTCTTTGATGTTATACTCAATAAACTTTTGAAAATTCTCACGATATAAAGCATGAAGGTTATCATACTCATCATACGAAAGTTTACTGTCGCCAAGTTCTGCGTTAGCAATAGTCTCAAGTTTATTATCTTCTTGTGACTTGCCATTTGGCGCATACCAACGATATAACTCCATGTAATCTAATGAAGAGACACCAAGTATTTCATATACAACCTTTTCGCTGTTATTAGCAGATACCTTGCGTTCACTAATCATACCCCATGGCGATAGTTTCTTAACTTCATCTTCACCTAGAATTTTAGGCAGAC
>Ga0315905_10003049_pt1 | contig 17397 bp, 16 predicted proteins | sample LakEriMetagenome_5_FD_203522 | JGI IMG/M metagenome (GOLD analysis project Ga0315905, IMG submission 203522) | Freshwater fungal communities from buoy surface, Lake Erie, Ohio, United States - Buoy 4 MA121 | ecosystem: Environmental > Aquatic > Freshwater > Lake | place: USA: Lake Erie, Ohio... | reverse complement strand
CTGGATTATCTTCTGCTTTTAGCACAAAGTTTGAAAAAGCATATCGTACACCAGATGTAACTTCTCGCACTCCATGTGCGTAAGGATCAAATGCACTGTGAATAACCAGATCTCCTCTTTCTACCTGATATTCAAAGCAAGGCTCTCCTTGTGCAGGAGGAACATTCCATCCTCTATCATCAATTACTGGGACTCCATCTGCTGGAATGCTTGGATAAAATAATGCTCCACCAGTGTAGTCTCCAAAGTATGCAACAAGACCATAATCTAGCTCGCAGCATGTATCGTACTTATCATCTTGTGAAAGTAGGTGACATTGTCCTTTACCAGGACTGTCAGAGTGAATAAACATACCATTGTCGCCAGGTCTTACATTTAAAATTGCTTGTGATGGGTGTATAACCCATTTCGGACCTAGCAGCTCACTGATTAGCTCCCAAAACTCTAATAGTCTTTTTGGTCTAGGAGTTATCTTGTTAGTGTACCAACTAATCAGCGTGGATCCGTAGCTATCTTCATCTCTACCCTGTGGGCCAAGTTCTGCTTCCATATCTGCCATTAATTCTTCTGGAACAAAATTCTTAAACAAGAAAATTCCGCTCTCAGTCCCATAGGCATCTGTATACTTTGATAGTCTTATGCAATCTGGTCTGTCGTAAAAATTCATTTAGTTGCTCCTCAGTGTTGAATATAATTATAGCATGTAATTAAACACAAATTACTAATACTTATGGTTTTAGGTGTCCTTCAGAAACCATGTCTTTAAAAACCTTATGAAGTATCATAAAGGCATACTCTCTGTTTGCCTCCACATACAAGGCAGCATCAGAATCCGACATTCCGCTTTCAGTGGCAAGTTCTAGGTTGTAGTGATTAAACCTATCCACCATAAATTTTAATAATTGAGTGTTTTCCATATCTACATTCTAGCATTTTAGAAATACAAAAGCCTAAACGGAGGCGGATCCATTTAGGCTATGTACGTGCATAAAGCACACGGGGAACATAAATGCTCAACCCGATTTAAAGTATAAAATACTTTAAATTATATGTCAATCGTTTTCTGGGGGAGAATACGATGGGCTGGGCCCAAGTAAATACCCTTGTTCATGATATTCGATCATTTTGCTTACTTCTTCTTGCCCTACAGAACCTTTTGCTATAAGAGAAAGCATGTCGTATATTCTGTGGAGCATAATATAATTAACCATAGGGAGATTATCCTCTAGGTCGTTAGACTCTTTATTCAGGTCTTCCTGCATCTAACCAAAAAACCTCTCTACCCATTGCGTCAGTCACCCGTATAGGTTCTGACTCATTTTCAATCTTACAAATACACTCGTCAATACACATTATTTTACTCCATCAACACATTTTACTATTTTGTTATATGTTGTTGACCCTATTTCGTTTTTATATTCACAAGACAAGCAATATAGAAATATAGAGTCATTTAAATCTTGATTGCAAAAAAGAATGGATTGGTCTACTGGGCATAATAGCTTTTCAACCAATCCTTCTTCTGACATGGAGATGTAAGTTGATACGTATTGTATCCTCATCCCATCTCCTTTACTTTGTCGGAAATTTTAATAAAAATTCCTTAGCTCTTGGGGTCATACCCTTCCAAGCTGACCAATCACTGCCGCCATCGGTCATATAGTACGTTATCTCTGCGTTTGTTACTGGGTCGAATAACTCTTTGTTACTCTGTAGATCAAATTTCTCAAGTCTTGTAGGACCAAGATTTCCAATCATGTTTATCTGAAATAGTCCGTAAGAACTATCTCCTGTATTCCTATTCCCGTTATATGCAAGCGGTCTTCCATTAGATTCACGCTTTGCTATGGACCAAGCTTTTTTAAGGCCTACTCCTTCAAACCCTACAGTCTCAAGTAATAGTTTTAACTCTTCGTCTGTAAGCATCTCAGATGGTTTGTAAATTTCTTTACTAAAGCTATCTAAGACTTCTTGCTTTAATTGGGCTTCAGTTTTCACTAAAGGTGCTACTACAGTTAAAGCGCTAGATGATGGTTGTCCAGAAAACAAAAACAGTGTTGTCACTGCTATTATTGTCCAGTCACGAACTAAATCGCTAAACTGTTGCTTTATATTCTCCATTGGCATTTCCTCCTATAGAGATAACGAACTCTAAGAATAGCATTAAATGCAAACAACTGTCAAGTTAGTTGACTAAAACACTATCTCACATAATGATACTTTTAAAAATATTTTTAACCCCTAGACCACTAAATAAAAGTTTGATACACTAGGACTTCACTTAAAATTAGCACCGCAAGGCGGAGAAAAGGTCGTATAGCAAATGTCAAAAACTATTGAAAATCCTTATGAAAACTTTATTGCTTTATCTAGATATGCAAAATGGGTAGAAGCAGAAGGACGTAGAGAAACTTGGGGAGAAACAGTAGATAGATATTTTACATTTATGACTAATCATTTAAAGACAAACCACAATTATATTCCAAATGAAAAGCTTGTTGCGGAATTAAAAGAGTTTGTTTTTGAACGAAATGTAATGCCATCTATGAGATCAGTAATGACTTCAGGCGCTGCTTTAGAAAGAGATAATGTTGCTGGGTATAACTGTGCTTTCCTTCCAGTTGATTCCCCTCGCTCATTTGATGAAACAATGTATGTGCTTATGTGTGGAACTGGTGTTGGATTCTCAGTTGAATACAAGTACATTAATAAACTTCCAGCAGTACCAGAAAAACTTGAAAAATCAGATACTGTAATTGTTGTTGAAGATTCAAAACAAGGTTGGGCTAAAGCTTACCGTGAATTACTTGCATTACTATGGACAGGACATATCCCAGCGATTGATGTTTCTAAAGTTAGGCCCGCTGGAGCAAGACTTAAGACAATGGGTGGAAGATCCTCTGGACCACAACCACTTATAAATCTTTTTGATTTTACAATTGCAAAATTTAAAAATGCGGCAGGCAGAAATCTTAAGCCAATCGAATGCCACGACATAATGTGTAAAATTGGTGAAGTTGTTGTTGTCGGTGGAGTCAGACGCTCAGCAATGATTTCTCTTTCTAATATCAACGATATTGAAATGGCCCAAGCCAAGTCTGGAAACTGGTGGGAACAAAGTCCACAACGTGCATTATCAAACAACTCTGTTGCATACTCACGCAAGCCAGAGATGGAGCAATTTATTGCAGAATGGAAATCTCTTTATGATTCAAAGTCGGGAGAACGAGGTATATACAATGTGGCCGCAGCTCAAGCCCAAGCAGCCAAGTTTGGAAGAAGAGATCCAGATATACACTATGGAACTAACCCGTGCTCAGAAATTATTTTACGTCCTTATCAGTTTTGTAACCTTTCAGAAGTCGTATTACGTGAAAATGATACAAAGAAAGATATTGAACGTAAAGTTGAGCTTGCTACAATTCTTGGTACCTGGCAATCAACACTGACAGACTTTAAATATCTTCGTAAAATTTGGAAAGACAACACGGAAGAAGAGAGACTTCTTGGGGTTTCTCTTACAGGGCAGTTTGGCCATAAGTTTATGTCTGGCAAAGAAGATCTAGTAATGCTTGAGTCATTCTTAATGACAATGCGTGAAAGAGCAAGAGAAGTTAATAAAGAAGAGGCTGGGAAAATTGGGATTCCTGAGTCTGCCGCTATTACTTGCGTAAAGCCTTCTGGAACAGTATCTCAATTGGTCGGGGTATCTTCAGGAATGCATCCATGGCATTCACCGTATTACATTCGTACAGTTCGTGGCTCAAAAGGAGATCCTATCTCTACATTTTTGAAAGAAGTAGGAATTCCAGTAGAAGACGATGTAATGAAGCCAAACGACACTTATGTATTTTCATTTCCAGTAAAAGCACCAGAAGGTGCAATTGTTAGAAATGATTTAACAGCTATCCAGCACTTAGACATATGGCTAGTCTATCAACGTGCTTGGTGCGAGCATAAGCCATCGATTACTGTTTCTGTAAAAGAAGAAGAGTGGATGGAGGTTGGTGCTTGGGTCTATAAGAATTTTAATGAGGTTTCTGGAATTTCATTCCTACCTCACTCAGAACACACATACAAGCAAGCTCCATATCAAGAAGTATCTAAAGAAGAATATGAGGCGCTTGCTGAAAAAATGCCTAAAAATATTCGATGGGAAGACCTATCATTTTATGAAACAGAAGATGGAACATCACCCTCTGCCACCCTTGCCTGCAGCTCAGATGGAAATTGCGAGCTTGTAGATATTTCAGCATAGTGGTAGAATTATAGTATTCGGCCAAGGCCGAAAATTCCAAGGGCAAATTGCCCACAAGGAGATAATAAAATGGCTAAATTTGCAAAAGCAGATTTAAATAAAGATGGGAAAGTAACTATGCAAGAACAGATCCTAGCAGCATTGGCAAGCTACGGAAGAGCATTTCTTTCAGCAGCTCTAGCCTTATATATGACAGGCAATACAAATCCTAGAGATTTATTGCTTGGCGGAGTAGCAGCAGTAGCACCCGTAATTTTAAAGGCATTAAATCCAAATGATAAGAGTTTTGGATTTGTTAACAAAGCCTAACTTATAGTCAATTAGGAAGTCCCTTGTGCTAAAATTGGCATAAGGGCTTTTCTAATTTAGGGGTAAATGTGGCAGCGCAAAAAAATTTTGAAGTAGACCAAAATACAACTTTCACATTTGAAGTACAGTATTTGGATGAAGCACAAACCCCAATTCAATTAAACTTTCACACCGCAAAACTGCAAGTTAGAGACACCCAGGGTGGCAAAAAATTAGCATTTACATTAACAGAGCAAGATGGGATACAGATTAGTCCTACAGAAGGAAAGCTAAAGATTTCTATTTCTGCCGACAGAACAAACAAGATGTTTTATCCAAAATCTGCATACGACCTAGTTATAGTTGACCCAAGCATTAATAAGACAAGATTATTAGAGGGGTACATGACCCTAAATAGGTCGGTAACAGTATAATGGCAACACGTTTAATAGTAACCGAAAACAATCCTTTAGTAGTCGTAAGATCTACTGGTGCGCCAGGGCGCACAATTATAAGCGGAGCAGGAAATCCAAACAATGCTCTTGGAGTTCCTGGAGATTTTTATTTTGATACAAATACAACAAGATTCTGGGGTCCAAAAGACATACAGACAAATACGTGGAATATAGCAAAAAGTTTCATTTTGGATAAGCAGATATCACTGACTCATTCTTGGGAACTAGCACAGATAGTTGGACCAGTAAATGGAATTTACTCGTTGCCAATAACACATAACCTTGGGTTCCACCCCAATGTGACCGTTAAGTCAAGTGCTGGGGATATATTAGAAACTGGAATAGACTATAATAGTATAAACATATTAACACTGACTATGGCACAACCGTTTTCAGGGACAGCATATCTGTCATAAGGGAGAAAGAAAATGGCAAAAAAGTTTTTAGTTAGCATTGATCTCAATAAAAATGAGCTCTTAAATGCTAGAATTCAGAATTTAGGCTCAGCCCCATCTAACCCAGTAATTGGTCAAATTTACTATAACAGTGGCGACAATGTTATGTATTACTACAATGGACTAGCATCACCAAACGGTCCATGGCAATCAATGAGTGGTTCTCAAGAAGTAATTCAAGATGCAATCGGCGCTTCAGTTGAAGGCGGAGTTGGCTTAACAAAAACATACGTTGATTCTACAGGAATCACAACAATAGATTTAGATAACACAGCAGTAACAACTGGTTCATACGGATCACAAACAAAGATACCAACATTTACCGTAGATCAGCAAGGTAGACTAACTGCAGCTGGTGAAGTTGATGTAGCAACAGAGCTTGCAATAACTGGAGACACTGGAAGCACATCTATTTCATTACTTACAGAAGGATTAACTGTAAATGGTGGAGAAGGAATTGATGTTGCTGTAACAAATAATGCAATAACAATTTCAGCAGAAGACGCCTCAACAACAAATAAAGGTGTAGCTTCTTTTGCGGCAGCAGACTTTAATGTAAATGCTGGCGTAGTATCTGTAAAAGATATTAACTTAGATTCACAAACAACAGGCGACTATGTAGCAACTATTGTAGGAACAGCAAATGAAATTACTGTTTCTCCAAATAGCGGACACAATGCAGCTGTAACTGTAGGCTTGCCAGACAATGTAGAAATTGCTGGAAATTTACAGGTTGGCGGAAACTTAAATGTTATTGGAACTGTTAACTCTGTAAATACAACACAGATTAATATTGAAGATAATAAAGTAAAGTTAAATAGCAATTTTGCTGGCACCCCAACAACAGATGCTGGAATAACAGTAGAGCGTGGATTAGAAACAGATGTAGAAATTCTATGGAATGAAACATCAGACAACTGGACATTAACAAATAATGGAACAGCCTACCATGCAATTGCTAGAAAGTATGCAGAAACACTTGGTGCATCTGCTACATCTTATACAATAACACATAACTTGGCAACAACTGATGTAACTGTTCAAATATTTGAAGCAGCGTCACCATTTGCACAAGTTGAAGCTGATGTAAAAAGAACTAGCTTAAATACAGTAACAGTAGACTTTGCAATAGCCCCGTCAGCTGGAGAATATAAAGTAGTAGTTGTAGGATAATAAAATGTCCAGACAAATGAAGGTTGCACTTAATCTTCTTACTTCTATGGAGAACCCCGACATAGCCACTGTTGGAGATATATACTTCAACGTAATAAGCAAGAACTTAAGAATATATAATGGTACGGTTTGGGTAGAGCTCACCCCGCCCAGCACAGACCCAACACCATTCTATATGCATACTCATACATTTGATGGAAACGTTCACACAATCGATGTTCAGAATAAAATTACATTTAAGGAAACAAATACTTCAGATTCTCCCGATCTAGTATTACCACTTGTAATTGGATACGATGGACAAAGTCCTTCAACATCAAACCAAGGCGGAACATTTGAAAACCAAACATTGCTTGATGGCGGAAATCCAGAAGGCAGTGTTATAGTAGTACAAGACGAAGTTCTAGAAGGAGGAAGTTCTGTAGACAACGATGGTATAATTGTTGATGCAGGAGGTTCATAAAATGGCATCATTAAGAATACAACTTAGAAGAGATACAGCAGCAAATTGGGTTTCCAACAACCCAATATTATTATCAGGCGAATTGGGCATTGAAACAGATAGCCTAAAATTTAAAATTGGTAATGGCTCAAGATGGAATGCAACAACTTCCTATGCATTTAAAGCTGGAGAGGCCAATGGGCTAGCAACATTAAATGCTCTTGGTAAAATACCAACCTCTCAGCTTCCAGACTCAATGTCTGTTTCAGCAGATCTTGCAGCGGCAATTGCCGCCTTAACAACTAATTCTATTGCAGAAGGATCTACTAATAAATATTTTACTAATCAAAGAGCAATTGATGCAGTATCTTTAGCCATATCTTCTGCAATTGCAACTGAGTCAATAAATAGAAATACTGCAATTGCTACAGCCAAATCAGAAGCAATCAGTACAGCGGCCACGGACGCAACTAATAAGTCCGCTACAGCCAAATCAGAAGCAATAGCAGCCGCAGCCTCAGCAGCAGATACAAAAGATACCCTTGCCTCAGCAACAACTTTAGCTTCAGCAAATTCATATACAGATGGAAAAATTTCTACAGAGGTTTCAAATAGAAACAATGCAATTAATACTGCAATATCAACTGAAATTACAAATAGAAACACAGCAATAAATGCTGCAGTTTCTGGAATAACTCCTGGCGGATCTTCAACCATAACTTTGGGAACGGTATCTACTGGAAATCCAGGAACATCTGTCTCTATTACAAATACTGGAACAGCAACAGCCCCACTATTTAACTTTACAATTCCTCGTGGAGATGTTGGTCCCCAGGGATTAAAAGGAGATACTGGTAATACTGGAGCCACGGGTCCTGCAGGACCTGCTGGTTCAAATGGAGAACGAGGATTAAAAGGCGACACAGGCCTTACAGGACCTGCTGGTACAAATGGCACAAATGGATCTGCAGCAACAGTAGCAGTAGGAACTGTTACAACAGGTGCTCCAGGTTCCTCAGCAATTGTTACAAATGCGGGCACGACCTCTGCCGCAATTCTCAACTTTACAATACCACAAGGCGCTGCAGGAACTGGCGGATCTAGCTTTAGCGGAAACTCCGATAGCGTAACAGAAGGAACGACTAACCTTTACTTTACAGATGAAAGAGCTCAGACAGCAAACAATTCAAGATTTACTGATGTATATGTAAATATTAATCAGGGATCCGAAGCGATGCTTACATATATAAATTCTAATTATACCAACAATAGCGCATTGGCAAACACATTAGACGGCTACGTCATGGAAGCAGAAGCAAATCAGCCAGGAGGATATGCAAAACTTGGAGTAGTAAGCGGTACAATTTTAGATTCTGTTATTCCTAATACAATCGCAAGAACTTCTGACATTGCAGCGCAAATAGCAACTGTTGTTAATGGAGCTCCTGCAACATTTGACACACTAAAAGAAATTTCAGATTATATCGCATCAGATCAAACAGCTGCATCTTCATTAACTACGTTAGTTGGAACTAAGCTTTCTTCTTCAACTGCCGCATCAACATATGCGCCACTTGCTTCCCCAACTTTCACTGGAACAGTAACTATTCCAACAAATACAGTTAAAAGCTCCGATTTAAACTGGGACGTATACGATGCAGAAGCAAACCTTCCATCAGCAGCTACAAAGCATGGAATGTTTGCACATGTGCACGGAACAGGATCAGCATATTATGCACACGCAGGCTCATGGCGAAAAATATTAGATACCACATCCGCAGCATCAATTTACGCTACAGCTTCTAATTTAGATCTAAAAGCCCCATTAGCCTCCCCAGTATTTACTGGAACAGTCGATTTTTCGGGTGCAACGGTAACTGGTATTTCAGCTTTACCAACACAATTAAATAATGCAGGAAAATATTTAACAACTGATGGCACATCGTCATCCTGGGCAACTCTTAATTTAGCAGCCTATGCTCCAATCAATAATGCATCTTTTACTGGTACATTTTCTGTACCATCTGGAACAATAACATCATCAATGATTGCAGATGGAACAATTGTTAACTTAGACATAGCAGCAGATGCTGCAATATTAAAAACAAAAATAGCTGGAACAGCAGTTACTTTAGCAGATACTGCATCTGTAACAAATTCAATGCTTGTAAACCCAAGCATAACAATTAACGGTACAGCTGTAGCCCTTGGAACATCTACAACAATATCTGGTGGAGCAAAAACATTTTATAATAATACTGGCACACTACCTACTACAGGAATGGTTGCTGGAGATATTTACATACAGTACTAGGATATAAATGAAAATAAATGATGGCTCTAATTGGCAAGAAGCAAAATCGTTAAGAATACATAACGGTGCCACTTGGCTATCTGCAAAAAAAGCTTACGTATATGATAATGGCTGGAAAATTGCATATCCAAACTTACCACAATCTCCAAACCTAACATTAATATATTCTGGAACAACTTATCCTTCTATACCAACAACTTGGTCAATAATGGGAAATTGGAACATGGATCCCGCATATGCCCCAGTTTCATTTACATATCAATGGAAGCGTGGCGGGGCAAATATTTCAGGAGCTACATCAGCAACTTATACAACCACAGCAGCAGACGTTGATTCAACAATAGGAGTAACAGTAGTTGCAACAAATGAAAGAGGAAGCACAACAATAAGCCAGAGCACTGGATCTGCAAACCTTCCTTCAATTACATCAATGTTTGCATACGATTCTACCCCTACCCCCAGCCAGCCATCAGTTTCAATTTCATCAAGTAATTTAAATTACAGCGGATCCTGGACATCTTCTTCAAATGCAACAACCTATTCTGTTTCTACAAACAACGGCTCCGTTTCTCCTTCTGGACAGTCATTTTCTGGATCAGGTTCAGCTGGATCGGTAACAGTTTCTGTAACCCCTATTAATACAAACAAAACAGTTTACATATACTGGGCTGCAGCAGCAGGAGCATCTTCGTATGATATTGTAAAATACGGAAACGGTGTAACTACAACTGTAAATGTTCCTTCTTCAACAACAAGTTATACTTGGTCAATTGCAGATGGAAACGAAGGAAATCAGTTTACGGTTTATCCAAAATCGCCTGCAGGGGGTCAAGGATACGGAATGTCTCAATCTGTAACAGTTTCTAATAAAACTGGAACTGCTGGATCAGCATCAACAACACTTACCGCAATGGCCGCACCTAGCGGAGGATCGGTATCTCTAGCACCAGCAAATACTCAAATGGCAGGCACAACAATAACTGCTACCGCTTCAGGATGGAGCGGAAGTCCTACTCTATATCAAACTCAAATTAGAAAAAACACTGGAAGTTCGCCAGGAAGTGAAGATGCTGGACCTGGCAGCCTAGCAGGCACTGCCAACGCTTATGCTTTAACAACTTCACATCAAATAACAGACAGCGAAGCTTCTGGTACACCAGATCAATTTGCTGCATTTGCTAGAGCATATAATGATGGAGGATGGTCTCCTTGGGTTAAGTCTAATACAGTGACCTCAACCCCATACGTTGCACCAGTTGTAAGCTACACAGTAAGCTATAGCGCAAACGGAGGATCAGGCGGAGGAGATGTACCATTTAATGGAGGATCATCAACAGTAGCACCATCCGCATCAAGGTCTGGATACACATTTGGTGGCTGGTATGACACACCTTCTGCTGACTTTACTTATAATGTTAGCGCTGGCGGAACTTGGACCCCTCCATCAAGGAACATAACAATGTATGCAAGATGGACTCAAAATGTTGTAGCAGGAACTGCACCGACAATTTCTGTGTCTAATACATACGATGGTGTTATTAACGGGAACTATCAATGGACTTTAACAATTACAAATACATCTTCAACAGCAGCAACATCATATGCTTGGGGAGTTCAGTTCTCTAATGCAAGCGGTGGAACTGTAAATGCATCTGCAACTGGTAGTGGAGGGTCTATTCCAGCAGGAGGATCTGTAACAGTTACAAGAAATAATGCAACAAATAGTTGGGCTAGATGGGTAAGCATATCAGCATCTAACGGATACGGCACATCATCAACTACATCAACAGGATGGGCATAAAATGACAATAGATGAACAAAAGAAAATTCTAAATGCTAAAATAGAAAGACTAAGCTTTTTGATTGCCGAAATTGAGCCATGGAAAGATGAGGCGCCAGAAGGAAAGCCATCCAACCAATCAATTTTAGATAATCATATTATTGAAAAAAACACATATATTCAAATTTTATCTAAATTATAAATTTTAATAAGATATAATTAGTAAATGCAGTATCGCCAGGAGGCAACATGGCAAGTAATTTCCCAGCAAGCAAAGACAACCTAGCTAACCCTCTTTCAACAGACGAGTTATCTGGACACGCAGCACAGCATGCTAACGCAAATGACGCAATTGAAGCATTAGAAAATGTAGTAGGTATAACAAACTCCACAGATTCAGATTCTTTGACTTACAAGGTCAACCAGCTTTCAGCGTCAGTCACAACTCTTTCCAATACATCATCAAGCATTGAAACCTTGATGGGATTAGAAGGAAATAACGATCTAACAATCGCAGGAATTCAAAACAAGACAACCATAGACTCATATGCCTCAGCAGATTATCGGACGGCATCATATGCTTTGCAGATTGTAAAGGCATCCACTGGAGAATCATATTTCTCTAACATAACCGCATTAAGAGGATCTTCTGATATATATGTATCAGAGTCTAACATTGTAACAAACGCTAATTCATCAATTGCAACAACAGCTTTTGAATCTGCAAATGGTATAATTAGTTTAACAGTCACCCCAGTATCAGGCGAAGTAACTGTAAGATATTTCAGAACAGCGTTAAAATAAAGCAGTAAGAGGAGTCATAAATTATGGCAATAGTAAATAAGAACTTTAGAGTAAAAAATGGTCTTATCGTTGACGGTTCCGTCGCAACGGTAAATGGATTTAATGTATTAACAGAGGCATCAACAGCCTTCATCATCAGCACAGTTGGCGGATCAGCAGATACAGCCAATACTCCTAATACTGTAGTAAAGCGTGACGGCTCAGGAAACTTTGCAGCAGGCACAATTACAGCATCTATCGTTGGTAATTTAACTGGTAACGTAACAGGAACAGTTTCAAGTCTTTCAAACCATGATACCGCCGATCTTGCAGAAGGATCAAATCTATATTTCACAAATGCTCGTGCATTAGCAGCAACAGCTGCAGCATACGATGCAGCAGGTGCAGCATCAAGCGCACAAGCAAATGCAGCAACAGATGCTACAGCTAAGGTAGCCGCAGAAGCAACAGCCCGTAGCTCAGCAATCGCATCAGCAATTGCAACAGAGGTTTCAGATCGAAATGCAGCAATTGCAACAGCAAAGACTGCAGCAGAAGCTACAGCATCAGCAGATGCTACATCTAAGGTAGCAGCAGAAGCAGCACTTAGAGTATCAGGCGACGCAGCTTCAGTATCAACTGCAGCAGCCGATGCAACATCAAAGGCTAACGCCGCTCAAGCAGCAGCAATCTCTGCAGCAGCAACAGATGCTACTACAAAGGCTAATGCAGCAAAGGCTGGAGCAGAAGCTACTGCAGCAGCAGCATTATCATCTGCAATTAGCACAGAGGTTTCAAACCGTAATACAGCAATTGGAGCAGCAGTAGATTCATTAGTTGACGGTGCACCAGCACTCCTTAACACATTAAATGAATTAGCAGCAGCAATCAATGATGACGCTAATTACACAACAACTATTACAACTGCACTTGGTACAAAGGCTAACTCATCTGATGTAACATCAGCAATTGCAACTGCAAAGTCAGAAGCAGCAACAGACGCAACAGATAAAGTAGCAGCAGAAGCAGCACTTAGAGTATCAGGCGACGCAGCCTCAGTCTCAACTGCAGCAGCTGACGCAACTTCTAAGGCCAGCGCCGCTCAATCAGCAGCAATCTCTGCAGCAGCAACAGATGCTACAGCTAAGGTAGCCGCAGAAGCAACAGCCCGCAACTCAGCAATTTCAACAGCAATCTCAGGTGAAGCAACAGCACGTACCTCAGCAATTGCAGCAGCTCAAGCAGCAGCGCAAGCAGCAGCCGAAGCTACAGCAGCGGATGCCGTTGCAGATCTTAAGGACGGTACAACACCATTCACAGTAGTTAATGTAAATGATGTTGCAGCAGTACGAGCAGCAACCACAACAGTTTCTTCAGCTGGAACTGTAAATGCTTTGACATGGTCAGGATCTGACTACCGCACAGCTAAGGCACTTATTAAATTCAAGAATGGAGTAAACACTCAGGTTTCTGAAGTTCTCCTAACACTTGATACAAGCAATAACGTAGCAATAACAGAATTTGGTTCAATTACAACTGGAACCGACCTAGGAACAGTATCAGCGGCATATGCTTCAGGTAGTGTTTCAATATCAGTAACAACAACCTACGCATCAACAGATGTAATGGTTTATGCAACACTAATTAAATAATTAATAAAAGGTATGGGGTCCTTCCAAAACCCCACCAAAACAATTAGGGGATATGTGAACTTAAATGGCAATAGTAAATAAAAACTTCAAGGTTAAAAATGGCCTTAACGTAGCAGGACCTGCAACATTTGATGCAGCAGTAAATGTAGACAACTTAGTCTTAAATTCAACCCCCCTTGCCTTCGACTCATCAACTGGAAGATTAAAGATCCAGATTAATGGTGCTTGGAAGGAAATTGCCCTCTTAACAGATGCGGCAGAAGATGCAGGCGCTTTAACATTTATGGATATTGGATTGGCCATGGACTATAACGGTCAGCCAATCTATACAGTTTATGCAAACGGAGTAAATACAACAGCCACAAAATTTGCGGATGGTGGAGATTACTCAACAGAGATCTACAGCATGACCTTTGATTCTGGAACAATTAACTAATTGTTTTGGAATTATTCTAGTGCTATAATTACAAAATAAGTCTAAATAAGGGGTGGCAAATATGTCAACAGTAAGAATTCAAGTAAGAAGAGGCACAGCTTCACAGTGGACCTCAGTAAATCCAATTTTGGCAGCAGGAGAAATGGGTGTTGAGTCAGACTCAAACCTATTTAAATTCGGTAACGGGTCTTCTACATGGACTGCCCTTTCATATGCAAACAATTCAGATGTAGCGATTGGTGAAATATCCCAAGACGCAGTAAATCAGGCCCTCGCAGTAGGCGCAGGACTTACAAAGACATATAACGATGGTGCTAATACAATAACCGTCGCAGTAGATTCATCATACTTTAATGAGCTTGCACAGGATGCCGTCAACACAGCAATTCAGGCTGGCGTAGGAATCACAAGAGTATACAACGATGATTCAAACACAATAACACTTACAGCAGACGATTCAGTCTTAGCAACAAAAGCATATGTTGCTTCTCAGAACACTCAACTTGTCAATACAGCAGATTCAACTTATCTAGCCGCTGCAGACCTTGGAGTTGCAAATGGAGTAGCTTCATTAAACTCTTCTGGAAAAGTTCCTACAACTCAGCTAGACCTCACATCCCCAGTTAAAACTATTGTTGCAAGTACTTTAGTTGGTGGAAGAGGTTCAAATGTAACACATGATGCTCAAGCTGGAACACTTACTTTATCTGCACCAATCACAGGTACAGGATCAGTTACAATAGCAAATAATTCTGGAGATAACGGAATGACTGTTGGTCTGACAGCAATAGTAGATGCAACTACAAAATTAAGAACTCCATTAGTTGAGACAACCGCAGTAAATACTACCACTTTAGACGCTGCAACAGGAACAATTGGAGCCTTGACTGTTTCAGGTAACCTAACAGTTAATGGAACCTCTACAACAGTAAATTCTACAAACGTTTCAATTGATGATCCAATGATTTATCTTGGTGACGGAAATCAGTCTAACGTACTAGACCTAGGTGTAGTTGCAGCATTTAATAATGGAACTTACCAGCATGCAGGACTTGTTCGTGATGCATCAGATGGAACCTGGAAGCTTTTCTCTGGAGTAACGGCAGAACCAGGAACAACAGTAGATTTTACTACTTATACAAAAGATGATCTTGAGCTTGGAAACTTGTTTGCAAATGCAGCACAAATTGGAAATGTAACCAACGCAGAACTACAGCGCCTAGATGGAGTTTCATCTCCAATACAGGCTCAAATTGATGCAAAGATATCAACAGCAAATGCAGCATCAACATATGCTCCAAAGCTTTCTCCAACACTTAGTGATGTAACATTGACAGGAACAATAACAGTGCCTGCAAGCTCAATAGATGGCGATTCAATTCAGCCTTTAACAATTACTAATGGAAAAATTAGTGCAACAGCAGAGATTGCACAAAGCAAGATTGCTGGCTTACCAGCAGCAATTGCTGCAAAAGCAAACATTGAATCACCTCAATTTACAGGTACAGTAGTTCTTCCAAGCACAACATCAATAGGAACAGTAAGTGCTACAGAAATTGGATACCTAGATTCAGTAACATCAAACATTCAGTCACAGATTAATGCAGCAGTTTCACAAACAGCCAGCAATTACACAGACCTTAATGGATTTATAAATACAAATAAGGCATCAGCAGATGCATCAATTGCATCAATTAACACTGCAAATGGTGTACAGGATACAGCAATTGCTACTAAGGCAACAATTGAGTCCCCAACATTTACAGGCACAGTAACTGTTCCAACACTAGCAGTAACAGGATCAGCTTCAGGTATTACAAAGACACATGTTGGTTTAGCAAATGTTGATAACACAGCAGATGCAGACAAGCCAGTTTCTGCAGCAGCACAGACAGCATTAGATGCTAAATTAGCAGTAGCAACTGCTGCATCAACATATGCTCCGATTGCTTCTCCTACATTTACTGGAACAGTATCTGGTGTAACTAAGGCTCACGTAGGTCTTGCAAATGTTGACAACACATCAGATGCCTCAAAGCCAGTATCTACAGCACAGGCTACAGCAATTGCTACAGCTAAGTCAGAAGCAATTGCAGATGCAACATCACAAGTAAATGCACTACTAACAGGTGCACCAGCAGCACTAAATACACTTGATGAGCTTGCAGCAGCACTTGGTGATGACGCAAACTTTGCATCAACCGTTACAACATCACTTGGAACAAAAGCACCACTTGCTTCACCAACATTTACTGGAACAGTAACAGTCGGAGCAGCAGGAATTGTATTCTCTGATGGAACTCAGACACGGGCAGGTGTTCCTTCAATAACAACATTTGCAACACCCTTTGCAATACCAGGAACACTTGCAGCAGGAGAACAAGACAAGTTTGTGCCAGTATCAGGAACAGTACAAATTACTCTTCCTGCAACAGGATATTCAACTGGTCAATCAATTGATTTCTGGCAGCAAACTGGAACTGGCGCATCATTTGCAGCAACAAATGGTGTAGTTGGTACCCCTGGATTAAAATTCAGAACAACAAATTCAGTTGTAACAGCACTAAAAATTTCAAGCGGATGGTTGGTCTTCGGAGACCTATCAGCGTAATAGGATCAAGGGAGAATATATAAATGTCAAAACAATCAGGTAGAATGAGCCAGTCGTCAAACGACTTCCTGGCCCCATATGCTCCAACAATTGGTACAGCAACAAATGTTGGCTCAGGTAGAGCATTTAACAATGGTCGTGCAGATGTAACTTTTACTCCAGATGCTAGAAATGCTGCAGTTTCATTTACTGTCACTTCTTCCCCAGGAAACTTTGTTGGAACTGGAGCATCGTCTCCAGTTTCAGTTACAGGCCTTCAGTCAGGAATTGCTTATACATTTACTGTAACAGCAACAAATGAATATGGAACTTCAGCAGCGTCAGCTGCGTCAAATTCAGTTACAGCAACTACAAAGCCAGCAACACCAGCTGCTCCAACTGCAACCGCTCAAACAAATCAAGATGCTGTTAGCTGGACAACTCCTTCTGACGGCGGCTCAGCAATAACTGGATACGTTCTAACATCTTCAGACGGACCAACATATTCAACTGCTGCAACAAGCTACACTGTACCAGAGACAGCAAATACAGCCCAGACATATAGAATTCAGGCAGTAAATGCAAACGGAACTTCAGAATATTCTGCTAACTCTAATTCAGTAACAACATTGGCACCGTTCTTCCCGCCGTTCTTTCCACCAAGCTTCTTCGCACCACCAGGGTTCTTTGCCCCACCAGGGTTCTTTGCCCCACCAAGCTTCTTCGCACCACCAGGGTTCTTTGCCCCACCAGGGTTCTTTGCCCCACCAA
>Ga0315905_10003048_pt1 | contig 17398 bp, 13 predicted proteins | sample LakEriMetagenome_5_FD_203522 | JGI IMG/M metagenome (GOLD analysis project Ga0315905, IMG submission 203522) | Freshwater fungal communities from buoy surface, Lake Erie, Ohio, United States - Buoy 4 MA121 | ecosystem: Environmental > Aquatic > Freshwater > Lake | place: USA: Lake Erie, Ohio... | reverse complement strand
CCGTCGCGCGTCTCTAGCGCGTTCTCTGACAACGTAGACCTCCTCTGTTTGCTACATGTACTCTGTTTACCGCTCTTCACTACTCTGTTTGCTACTCTCTGTCTTCTCTACTCTGTTTGCTACTCTCTGTCAACCGTTCTTTGTACTACTCTGTTAGTAAAAGAATAGTACTATTCTTTTTACTCCTCTGTTTACTACTCGGGAAGCTTGATTTCCTCAACAGGCTTGCCCTCGCCGTTGGAGTATCCGTCGGCTTTCTGGAAAAGTCAATGGGGGTGTGCGTGTGTGTGTGTGTGTGTCAGTTGTGTGTGTGTTTAGTGTGTGTGTGTCTGTGTGTGTGTGTGTGGGTGTATACACACATACATATATACATATAATATACATATATATATATACATATATACATTCAAACATACGTATGTACATATACAGCCGAGAAACTCGCGAGTACAAACTGGAGCTGTGCTTTGGAAACCATGCACAAGATCAACTAACTAAACCAGATCAACTAGACTAAACACCTCAGTACCAGTTGGAGCTGTCCTATGGAAACTAAACCCTAAACTAAAACTTCCGCGTACTGCTTTCACTAAGCAGCATCCTGCGGATATGTATACACACACACACACACACACACACACACACACACACACACACACACACACACACTTTTGACCCCAACCTGAGAGGCGATGGCAACGTTCACCTCATCAATAGTTGCAGATGCCGGAGCCTGACAAGAGTAAAAACGTCAGCTTCGTCTTCCCTCGTCGCCTCGTCGGTGGTTTGGCGTTTTGTGTGTGTGCGTGTGTGTGTGTGTGTGTGTGTGTGTGTGTGTGTGTACCCCCTTGCACCTCCTCAAAAACCTTTTTTTGACAGAGTCCGTGCTAAATCCGTCCTCTGGCAGAGAGGGGGCAACATGCATATTACGTGCGTGTTGGGTTGGTGTGTGGGGGGTCGGTGGGAGGGGCGGGAGTGCGTGCATGCGTGCATGCGTCTCTGTAGATGTTGCGTCTGCACGCACACACATGTACGGGTTTCAAAGTCGAGGGCGCCCTGGTGGGCTGTGCCAAGTGGAGTGTGTGTGGGTGTGTGTGTGTGTGTGGGCCGGGTGTGGGGTGGGTGGGTGTGGGTGTGGGAGGGTGGTGAGAGAGTTCAAGCGCATGCATTAGTGCGCGCATGCATGTGCACCTGATTGGCGCTAATACAAGGTGTGTTGCTAATGTGTTGCTAATGTGTTACTAGTGCGTTGCTATTGTTGCTAAGCTGACCTGGTTGGCGCTAATCAAGGAGGCGCCGTCGGTTTTTGCGTCGCCCACGCGGCCCGTGTTCACGATTTCCGCCTTCTTCACAGCACCCAAGTGGTCGTTCTCCGGCCCCACCCCCTCCTCAGCCCCAGCCAGGGACTGTGTGCGCGACGCATCGCGCTCGGCAGCCTAGCATAAATTCTAGAAAGTCAGTGCCATACTATATTTACTATGTAAAGGCCCTACTATATATACTATGTAAAAGCCCTATGGGTATTTTTGAGAATTTGTAGACCGGTCCCTTTCTCGGCTTCCAGCCCATCTCCTGATGCGCCAGCTTCATCGACGCGACGTGCAACGTCTCCTTCATTTTCGCCCGAAACATGCGGATGCGCTGCTCGGCAGCCATCTCCTTGGCCATGGTCTGCTCCATCACCTGCGACGTGTGTGTGTGTGTGTGTGTGTGTGTGTGTGTGTGCGTGCGTGCGTGTGTACACCCACCCACCCACACATCTATTAATTGCGCACGCACACAAAAACACACCTCCTCCTCGGCGCGCACCCGCGCGGGCAGCGTCAACTTGCGCGCCAGCTGCGGGTGAGCGAGCGACGGCCTCCGGAACGCAAGCGACGGCTTGCCTCGCGCCGCGGCAAGTTGCGGCGCCAGGCCCTTGAGCTTCGGGGCCGTGCCCTTGGCCCGGGCAGACGCTGGTGCCGGGGGAGCGCCGTACAGTTTGTGATTGGCGACGCCCTTAGTGATGTTGTACTCATAGTAGTTTTCGTCGCGCGCGGCAACCTCCGCCTCGCTGCGCGCCAGCGCCTTTTCGGCGTAGGCCTTAGTTTTCCACTCGGTGATGACCGCGGTCAGGTTGCCCTGCTCGTCTTCGGACTTCAAGTCGTCTCCAATCTGCCCCGAGGCGGCCATATCCAGCCAGCCCGCTTCGGCCTGCGGAAAGTGCATGCGCGTGCGCTCTTCGGTGAAGTTGGGCACATCGTAGAGCGCCTGCGAGTCCTTGCCGCCCAGCTTTGGCGCCTCGCGGGCGGCTGCTAAGGTCGCCAAACGCCGTTGCACCTCCGCCTTGGACTGCAGACGCTCTTCCTCGCGCACGGTGGCCTCGCTGCTGCTGTCGTACCGCACGCACAGCGCCAGTGCCAACACAACCGCTGCGCCCCAAGCCACCCATTTCCCCAAGCGTGCCTGCTCATTCTTTCGTCCTTCGGCCGCACGCCCTCCACCGACCCGCATTGCTAATTGCGATTTTGGAGGAAAAAACAAAAAAGTTAAGGTACTGTTGAATAATTTAAGGGTTTCACTAGTAATTTCAGTTGAACGGCAATTTGGTCAAAAAATTTGCCAAATTTTACGAGAACCACGTCTAGCACGACCAGCAGCGATGGCAGCGGTGAGCGAGAACACGCACCCAAACTGGAACCAATGCGAGTCGCCCACGACCTCGGAGACGCCTGTCAAGGCTTTCCTGGACCCGATGGCGCTGCTCCTGGCGGCCAAGAACGACGGCGCCGCCGAGGCCAACGCGCGCGCAGCGCGCGTGCTCGAGCAGAAGCTAGAGGTCCAGAGGAGGGCAGAGGAAGAGGCGCTGCGCGTCGCGCTCCAGTTTCAGAGCGAGGAGGACGAGGCGCTGCTTCACGCAGCGGAGCAGGAGGAGCAGGATCTGCTATTGGCCCAGCGCGCGCAAGAGGAGGAGGAGGCAGCGGCGCGAGCGGACAGGGAGGAGGCAATCCGCCGCGAGCAGTTGGACGCAGAGCTGGCGCGTAAGACATCGGAGAGCCTGGAAAAGGAATCTCAGCAGCAGCAGGCCAATGACGCCGTGATGGCCCAGAAGATGCACAACGACTTGGCCCTCGAGTTCCACGCGGCGATTCGGAAGAAAAACGTCGCCCTGGTGGCGGAGCTGCTCAAGAACGGCTGCGACGCCGGCATCTGCCTGCGCAGCGGGGAGACTTCGTCGCCGATCCAGGTTGCGGTCGAGGCCAACCTGCCGAGCGTCGTCAAGATGCTGATTCAGGCCAAGGCGTCCGTCAACTACCAGGACGGCAAAGGCGACACCGCGCTGCACTGGGCCGCCGCGCGCAAGCGCATGGACTGCATGCTGGAGCTGGTCGCCGGCGGAGCGAACTTGGACGCGGAAAATGCGCTCGGCTTCACACCTATCATCTCGGCGGCAAAGGCCGGCTACTCCGAGCCCATCCGCGCGCTGGTGCAGAAGGGTGCAAACTTGTACCACAGAGACAAGGACTGCAAAATGGCGCTGCACCACGTGCCCTTTCTCTGTCGCTCTCTCAAGACCCTGCTGGAGCGCATGTGCGGCTGGTCCCTTCTCGAAGCGGCAGCCAAGGGCAAGGGTAACGAGGTAACGGACCTCATCCGCAAGGGCGCCTCACCGCGGCTCCTGGACGACCAGATGCGAACGCCCCTGCATCTAGCTGCCGCCAACGGCCACAACATTGTGGTCGAGTTCCTCCTTCAACAGAAATCGCGAATCAACAGTGTTGACCGAAATGGACAGACGCCACTTCACAAGGCCGCCCTCCACAACCACGAGCTGGTCGTCTACACTTTGCTCCGGAACGGTGCCGACGACTCTATTGTCGACTGCAACGGGAAGAAGGCCGTGGAGATCGCGACATCCGCTCCTGTCCTCCAGGCCTTTAATCACCGGCCCTCACCCATCAAAAAAGCCGCTGCGCCCTCAGCGTCCGCCACGCCCAGCCCAACCTCTGTCAATCCCGCCTGATTTGTTGACACCGCTTTGACCTTCTTGACGCGCTACTAGTATCTGTATGGAGCCCACGAACTTTCGTGTGTGCCGCTCCGCGTAAGCGAAATTAAACTCATTAGTACACTCACTGCACTTGAGTTAACATGACCGCGAGAGACAGGGAAAGTCGGAAACGGCGGAAAATTTGACAAGGAGGCGTGAAAGAACCGTTGAAAGAGACCCATTTTTTTTGTTTTTCTGTGCTTTTTGCCATGACCGCGAGAGACAGGAAGAGTGTTGGCCTGTGTCCCCCTGTCTCATACTGCTGTCTCGTCTCATCCACTCCCGGCCGGTGCCTATCAGCCATCAGCCCTCTGACTTCCTGATTCCAAAGGAAATAAATCTGTCGCCGCACTCGTGCGGCCGTATATTCTGAAAAGCATGTACGATGACCCAGTGGCGTCCTACTAGCCTAGAGCACAAAGTCGAGGTGAGTGACAGAAATAGAGTCCCTAACGGCGGACCTATCACTCACACAAGGACTAGCCTAGAGCACAAAGTCGAGGTGAGTGACATGGCTTCTCGGATCATGAGCACTCGCACCTTTCCCAGCTACTGAGTTCCCAACTACCGTCCTACTGAGTTCCCAACTACCGTCCCGGCGACGGGACAGGCCAACCTACTTCTCCCAGTCGTACACGGGAATGGCATCCTGGCTGATACCCCCGTCAGGAAAGATGCGGTAGCCCCGATTCGTCTCCGCTGCCTCGAGCTCGCCCTTGGCATTCCTGTAGGTGGCGCCTTCTTCCCCCACTTTACCCATGTAGTCCTCGACCGCGCGTGAGAGACCCTTGCGCTTGTGCCAGGTTGCGGGCAGCTGCTCCTCGGAGTCCAGGGACTGCTCGCAGAAGCACATGTCGCAGCGTGGGTCCGCAATAGCACCAATATTACAATGGTGGCAGACGCTCGTGCAATCGTGGGCGCCAAAGCGCTCCTCGGTGGGCTTTCTCTTCCAATCGTCCCATTGGCCGCACTGGCACTTGTTGCAGCTGTATCCCTGCAGCGTCCCCGACATGCACGAGTAGCAAACCTGTGTGCGTTGCGGGCACACGGCGTCGAGCGTGCGCAAGGTCCGCCACTCCCCACACTCGCAGCTCTGACACGGCCTGCCCGTGAGCTTCCCCATCTCGCAGGCAGAGCACACCTCCGCCGAGCACCGCCCTTCGTTGCTCCATGTGTCCCACTCTGGCGCGGCTCTCTTCTCACACTTACACATCCCGCACGCGTCCCCGGCCATCGAGCCCCCCGGGTATTTCCACCCCTCGAGGGCCCCCTGGAAGCAGTACTCGCAGATGCGACCACACGTCGCAGGCCGCACCGTCCCGTCCGTCTGCATCTCGCCCGCCCAGTCGTCGGAGAGCGGCCGCTCTTTGGGCACGTAGTCCCAGTCAAAGTGACTGCCTCTTGCCCGCGTCTCGTAGATGGGCGCCAGAGGCTTGAGCTCATGGTCCTTTTTCATCGCTGAGTAGATGTCGGAGAGCGGGGTCTTCTGCGGGACATAGTCCCAATAGAAATCGCCCACGGCGTCCCGGCTGTCTGACGCGAGCTCCGCACGCTGCTCGCGGCACACGACGAGCACCGCGACGAGCACCGCGCACGCCCCCGCCGCGAGCACCGCCCACACTGCGGCCCCCCGCCGCACGGACAGCGCGCGGCTGCCCTCGCGAACCTGGGGAAGGCAGCGGGTGAGCGGGGCGCGCATGCGCCTCTGGCAGATGCACACAGACGCACGCGCACTATATGCCAGCATGGCAGCCGCTACGCAGAAGCAGAAAAAGCATTCCATGGAGTGCATTGAGTATCATGTCGCAGACAGCCTCTCCAAAGCATCCCACTCACCCTCATTCTCCCGCGACCCCTCGCTCTACGCCCGCTTTGAGTTTTTTTTTAAAACAAACTTCTCAAAATGATGAGAAGGGTCGGAAACTGTGTAAACAAGCTGGACCGCGTCAAGGCAACGCCAACATACACACACACACACACACGCTGAATGCGTCCATGTCTTTACACGCCCTTCCCCCCTCAACCCTCCCCGCCCTTCCCCCCCTCAACCCCTCCCTCCCCCAGGTGCTCGCTGCATTGGCTCCCACATTCTCCCTGCCTCCGAGGGGCCAAACAGTGGGCGCACGTGGCTTTCGCGCAACTGGAGCGCTCGCCGATATGCCTGGTGATCAGCTTGTGCCACCACGTCAACCGAGCCAGCCGTTGAGCCAGGTCAAGTCCAGCGCGCGCCCCTGCACTCGAGTGGGGGGTTTGGGAATGAGCAAACGTACGCCGTGCGCGCACGCGCGCACAAATGCACATTTAAATGGCACACACAAGCGAAAACGACAGCAACAAAGCCAGACACGAAGTGGACTAGGCGCTGCGGACTGGTGCTGACTAGTTCTGCTGTCAGCAGAACGCTCCCGCAAACGTCCCGCAGGACCCTTGGAGCCCCGTTGTCTGTGCCAAAACTGGAGGTATGTGGGGGAACGGTCCAACCGAAAAATAGAAAGAGAGTGCTGTGCGCGGTCCAATGGAAACGAGGACGAGAGCGAGAGAGCGAGAGAAAGACATCCCAGTAGCATCCTGTGCGATGCATTGAAGTGGTGTGATGCGTACCTTCTCGATTCACATCTTCCAACCGCATCCACGTGCGGGTACGTCTCCTGCGGTGTCTTCTTCTGCGGAACAGGAACCTACTACTGGAACACGATCACCAACGAGACGACCATGGTGGGCGAGCCGAAGCCACTCACAATGTATCGCCAGCCCCAGGTGCCACACCAGCAGCAGGGTGGATTTGGGGGAATGATCGTGCAGAGCCTTGCGCTGGGGGCCGGCGTGTCCTTTGCCTTTGCCCTGGTGAGTATCTGAGGGCCTGTGCGTGTGGATCAAACGAGCGCCCCCCTCCCGTTTGCTCCCTTGCCGGTGACACCTGCTGCTGCTTCCTCTCGCCTTCTCCTGGCCTGCCGTGCCTCCCCGGAACTCGCGGCACTTGCACCGGTCCTTCCCGAAGCCTGCCCCGGCTTCCAGCGACCCCTCTGCCCCCCTGACCGCCCTCCGGCTTTCCGCAGTCGTCGACTGACTGTACTCTGTCTGTGGCAGTTTGCACGCATGTTTTAGCGCACGTTTTACGTAGTAGACCAAGGCGTCGGCCCTGACCTGCTCACGACAGACAAAAAGGGTTGAAGGGCGCGCCTGCGCAGCTCTGCCAACCAGCCACCATTTTCTTAAGTTGGGTTTGATGGGTTGTTTATCGGACATTCCACTCTTCTGGAATTCTGGCTGTGCTTTGGCCTCTGTTACGTATATGAAATCCAAGCATCGTTGCTACCCTCATTTGACTATTTGAACCCGGGCTTTCGCCCTCACCCAAGTTGGCTCTATTCACCCCAATTCGCCAGTTTGGTCCTCAAATCCCCAAACGTCGACCACGGTCTATTATTTATTCATAATCTAAAACAACAGGTATTCATGGGAAACAGCTACTAAAAACTCCATCACAGCTCTGCACCACCAGCCACTATCACAAATAAAAGACACCGGCAAATGGCCTATGAATCTAGGGCGTTCGCAGCAACCCTACCCGTCTTGCCGAGTTTGGAGTCGAGATCCTTGATATTCGCTCGTGCCACACAGTCTCACCTCCGGTAAGACGGGTTGACCCCGCTCCTGATGTGAACTATTTCATAGGGTGCGAGCATCGCCCAACTCGATTGTTAGTAAGCACTGACCTCGGATCCCCGGAGACGCATTCGCCATCTTTCCATCGTCTCTGCGACAGAGTCTGCGTTTGCCACAGCATGTTCGATCCCAGAAGCAAGGGCAGCCAAGTGCTCATCTCTGCGAGATAGCTCATCCCGCAGCAAGATGATCGCATCTTCAGACTGGGCAACTTTGTCGAAGTAGTCTGCACGCGCTACATTTAGCCTAAGTCGCTCGCGTGAGGCGATTTCCGCAAAGACTGAACAGCGAATATGACACTCGTGCGTCGCTTTCTGCTCATGACGATAGGGACAGCAATCAGAACAATTTTAAGCGGGTGCGTTAAGATGCGAACATACAGGGCTGGAAACTGCCAAACAGTACCAAAATATCACGGATTCAGTTACTTACCTGTATCATTTGAATGGTGGCATCAGCGTCCCTTCCTGCCTCCTCCACACAGACCATCAGAGATGTGACAAATTGCTCTGCATCATGTTTTGCCAGACGCATTCTTTGAGCCCACGGGCCTCTCCAGGCCGAGAGCACTTTTCTCATGATTAGTCTGTCAGCTCTGTCCATGATAGTGTTTGCCTTCCGGATATTGGAACGTTCTTGCAGCATCCATTCGTGCCAAATGCGATATACACTCCTCATCACACCAGACTGATACCTAAGAAAACAATTATTTGCTCTGCCCAGCTTTCTATCTGCGCGGCGCCAATAAGACCAAGCAGCCCACGCAAGAAATCCACGCCGCAAAATTTGGCGTTTAACCCCGTTTCCCATTGAATTGCACAACCTATGCCGCCAGTGCCCAAGACGGGACATAACACGGCCGATACCTGACGCAGCCTCAACAGACATTGCTTGACTTTGGCCGAGCCTGTCCCACACTATTCCGCGTGCAGCAATTTCAGCGCTCAGTTTTGCTTTTAATTCCTCCATGCAGTTACCGCAGTGCTCCGCTGCGAGCTCCACCGCTTCGAGGGCGGTATCGGCTACATCCATCATTTCTAGGTCCATGAAAGTCGACATGGAGTTCAAATACACAACTGTTGCGGCAAGGTCCCGAGATGTGCCATCGAGTTTTCCCTGCAATTTGTTGAGTGAAGTTTTCAAAGCAAGAGCTTCCTCCAGCAAGGCCTCTCTCTCTTTATTTGACGCGTCAAGTTGCTCCTTCAACGAAATCATCTCGTTTTTGAAGAGAATTGCAGCCTCAGACTCCTTCGTCTCCATCAGCTTGACTTTCTGGTCAGTCTGTTCCGTCAGAGCAGCACCCAGCTCGTCAATTTTGGCTTCCGCACTAGCAAGCATCTCTGCAGCGACTTTTTCGCCCGCCCGATTTCGCTCGACGTCGTCGATCAGTTTCCGTCGAGCCCAGGCGCGAAAACTGCTGTGCAGCAATCGCAGGCACATTTTCTCCCACTGAAGCTGTGTTCTCTCCCGCAGTTTCACCGAGAGTGACTCCATTCCTTTGTGCAGCTGCTCAAGCCGCGCGGTCTTATCCTTATCGGTCAGCCTCAGCAACTCAATCTGGCGCCGCCGCTTCAACAATTCGTTCTGCAATTGTGGCAAGGCTCTTTTAATGTCTTCGAGCGTGGTGATTCCGTTTTCAAACTGTGACCCATCCAGCCCCTCTCGAAACCGTTTCAGGGTCCTTCCTGGGGAAACTAGACCCAATTCTCGATCGAGCTCACGGTCTGTTGCCTCGATCACCTGCAGCATCACGGACTCCCAGAACTCTTGCCGCCTGTTTTGCCGTTCAACTTCAAGGCGTTTGGTCATCTCCTGGAGTTCTGACCGCAAATATGCAATCTCTGTAGCTGCAGTGCTCGCTTGTGCAACATCTAGATTTCGAGCTACAACGGGACGCACTCCTACGCACCTCAGGCTTGACAGTGCAGCTTGTACGGCAGTGCAAACAGGCCTCGCAATGGGGCCACGCACTTCGGCACTCTTAATGCATCGCCCTAGTTCTTTTGTCCGTACAATACCTTCCTGCATTTGGCGGACAGATCTTACCAGATCTTGCGCCAGCTGTGCCGGCGCTTTTTGGGCCTCGTCTTTCTCATCACCAAACAGGACAACTTCGGCAATGATGCTTCCACGTTGATGGCACAGCACTTGAACGGAATCCAATGGCACGTCAAGCACAGTGCTCACATCCTCCTGCAACGTCCGATCGAATTCAATTGTGCAGTTGAGATCTCCAAACATTTCGTCGAAATCGCCGTCAATGGTCAGGGCAACAGATACAGGCAACAGATTGATTCCTTTTTGCTCCTCGCTCATGTTGTTATTCCGACTTGCGATGCTCTGCCTAAGAGCTTTCACTTCTTCATCAAGAGCCTTCACTTCTTCATCCTTGCGGGCGACTTGGTTCTCACACTCCATCACCGCAGTTTTTGCCATCAGCAGGGCCTCTTCATATTCCTTTGACGTATGATTTTTTCTCAATTTCTCAATTGCTTGCTGGTGCAAAGGGGTGCGAGCATCAACAAGGTGGGCGGGCCCCACCGCTACACGGCGCTGCACTACACGGTACGCTATGGGCATCTGCGCGCCATCCACAAGCTCCTGCAGCTCAATGCCGACCCCAAAATCCTCGACGGCGACACTTGTGCTCTCTGCATCGGCATCTTGGCCCGTAGAGCTTGTATTGGCATGGCCAGTCTCAACATTTTGGGTGGCAAGTTGCTTGCGGTACACTTTTTCTTGCTTCTGGCTCTGGGATAAAAGCTCCTTGTGAACACCCAGCGACTCTTCCATTAATTCCATTGCCTTCTTCTTTTCTGCAAGCTCCCGTTCGCTGGTATCTAGTTTCACAGTCGCGTCCCGTATCCGCGTCTCGTATGCTCTGAGCTGAGCCTGCAACGCTCCGTAGCTCAGCAGTTCACCATCTCGTTTCTTGTCCAGTTCGTCGCCAAGGAGCTCAGATCGCAAGCGGCCAACCTCTTCTTGAATTCTCGAACTCACCTGTTTGAACAACACTGCAACGTCCGGCTCATAACTTTTCCGATCGATGTTCTTGGCCATTTCTTCTTTCTGCAAAAGCTCTGCACGCATTTGACTCCATTCTTCTCTCAATTTCGAATACACGCTTTCAGTCATGGTTTGTTCAGCCTGGTACTTTTGAAGCTTCTGTCTGAGCTTTGAGAGCTCCTGTTCGTACTCGCTAGCTGTTTTTGCCGAAATCACGCTGTCGCGAAGCTTTTGTTTCAGGCTTGTTATTTCTTCCTCGTAGTCGCTGGCATCTCGAGTGCCTGGCACGAAAGGAGTGGACCATTGAACATCCGAAAACTTAAGACACAGTTGAGTCTTCATCTCTTGCACTTTTTTCTTCAGCATAATGACCTCACACATCGCATCTTGTGCAGATTTTTGCGACCCATCTGCCAATTTGTGTGCTTCAGTCAGTTTCTTTTTCAAATCTAGTATTTCCTCGTACGCCTCGGCTGTTGATGCCGGAGAGGAGATCAGTCTACTTTCAAGTTCTGCTTTCGATTGCGTGAGGGAAGTATTCGACGCATTCGCTTTTGTCAACGCTTCTTCCGTCTCTTGCACCTGTTCCTTGAGAGACATAATCTCCTTTTCGCGGTCCGCTAGTGCTTTCTGCAGGGCGTCAATCTCCTCCTGGAATCTGCTAGTGATCGGTGCTGGAGGGATGGGCTCGGAAGGCGGTTCCATGTCAGAGATAGCCGACGAAAGTCCTGACGTATGGCCGCTGACAGTGCCATGCAGGGAGTGAGATATTTCCAGGACCTCTTGCACAGCACCTTGGAGGCGGAGAGTGCTTGCTCTAGCCGCAGGCTCTTGCACATTGTCCTTCACTTCCTTGGCAACCCGCGTCAGCTCCTGAACCACCGCATGCAGGCGGAGCGCATTCGAGAGATACAAGGTGGTCCTCGCTTGCATCTTCTCCTCGTGCATACTCAATTGCTGCTCAAGCTGCTCCCTCTTCTTCGCCAGGCTTTCTCTCAAACAGGATTTCTGGGTACCCTCCAAATTATCCAAGTACCGGCTTCGAATCTGTTCATTTTGTGATTCCTTTTCAAAAATCGCGTTGAGCTCCTTTAGACAGGACCTGCATGTTTCGTTTAGGATTTCAATCACGTTCCTCTGCTCTCGAATAAGATCCGTTTGTGCTTCCTGCTTTCCGAGCTTGATCCTCATCTCATTCACCATGTGCTTGAGGAAGCTGTTTTCCGTGAACGACGACTGGAGAGCCTGGAATAGAGTTCGCACGTCGGCTCTGGTTGTGTGCTGATCCTCAAACAGATGCATGATTTCATCCTTTGACAAGGAGAGTACTGTTGTGAAGTGTTCCATCCATTTATCAACGCACTTTCTAAACTCGTTCGCCGAGTCCATGAGGTTATCTAAGGCCGCATCGACACTTGTTTTGACGGCCTCATCACCTGGATGCACCCGTTCCAGATTGGGGACTGATGATTGTAGAGGAAGATTGACAAACAGCTTTTGCAACGCTGTCAAGATGAGGTCCACATCTCGAATCTTGGCAATGATGCCACTCTGATCACCTCGCTCGTTTTGGCCATGACCAAAGGCCTGCGAGTCCGCGCGATTCATTTCTGATCGCAGAACCAGCTCGGCAATATTGCCACTCTGATCAACTCGCTCGTTCTGCCCATGGCCCAAAGGCTGCGAGTCCGCGCGGTTCATTTCTGATCGCAGAGCCAGCTTGGCAATGTTGCCACTCTGATCATCTCGCTCGTTGTGCCCATGGCCAAAAGGCTGCGAGTCCACGCGATTCATTCCTGATAGCAGAGCCAGCTTTCGTGACAATTCAACGGCGGTCGATGTTTGCTCCTCCAAATGCTTCTTCAGCCTTTTGTTCTCGAGTTCCAGACCAGACGATTTCTTCTTCTTTGCCGCAGAGCCATCTGATCGAAAACTATCTGGTCGCAGCATGGCCGAATCCGAACGAAGACCACGAGGCACTTGCGGTAAATCTTCAGTGAGCGACGAAAGCGAGTGATCCTCTGTCTGCAACTCGTCCAGCTCTCCCGACCACCGCTTCTTGTCCTCCCAGTCTGCTGGGTCAAGGAGGCAAGGCCTCACGGAAAATTGATGGACTTCCGACAGGACGCTTTCGACCTTGACAATCATCATGACACTCCCATCCTCCAAGGCTGTAATCGGGACGCTCCAGTGCACGATCAGGTCAGCCCAGGAGGCCTGGTGGAGCGTACCCGAAAACCCATGCTCCACGTTCCACACATCAGGGTCCAGAAATTGTTGAGTCGTGGCTCTGTATGACGTGCCTCCATTTTGAACTTCGACTGATATATGACAAGCAGTTCCGAGATTTTTGCCCTGTATCCTCACGAAAACGTCTTGTGGCCCGACTGGGAACACTTGGGCTCTGTCAACATGAGGGTGTGCCCCGAGCTTGCGGAGCGAAATGGTGCTGCTCCTCTCCTTCATGACGCTACGAAGGAATGGTCCGAATTGGACCGAGTAATCCAGCAGGCTCCGTGCATCCTGCACAGCATGCACCTCCGTGGACTTCAACTGCGAAATCTGCTGTCTCGCAAAGTCGAGCCATGATGTCGCAGTCACTTCGTGATGGCCGAGTCCCGAGACAGAATAGATTTCACCCACAGGCGCGATTCTTCCTAGATGTGGGGCAACCTGTTGGGCCTGAATAAAGGTCGCCCACGCTGTGCTTGCCCGCGGACAGCTCATGACATGTGACAAGAATATGCTTGACAGTCTCTGCTGCAAGATGCCTTCTGAAAGGCCTCCGGTGGATTCAGCGTTTTCCCTGATCAGTAGAGATACTTGCACCGGCACAGAGTCGCTGGGGAGAATGTATGAGATAAATCGATTCTTCATCTGGGGAACATGCTTAAATTGACTGTCAGTCAGTTCTTGGGGCAGCTCAAAAGGCACCTGCCCGAAAGTTACACATCGTACGCGGGAAACGTATTGGGCGCCTCCCTCTTTGATCAAGCGCAATGCCAAGCATGCTGCCACAGAGCCAGCCATGCCATGTCCCGTGATGATTACATGGTTCTCCGTATGCTCTTCCACGTGGGCCATCATTTGCCGCAGCGGGATCGCAGCTGCCCTCGCCCAGATTCCTGTAAAGGAGAAGCATTCAGAAAGTTACAAATCTGGGGGGAAATTCTGTCAACGTTCAATAGCTAAGGCTGTTGGTGTTACAAAAAATCAGCGGTTGTGTTGTCATTTTAAGATTCGCATTCATAGGCCGGGCAAGCGGCGGCTAGAACCAGTGGAAAGCGAACGCTGGCCTCCTCCAGGCCCTGGACTTGCGCCCTCCATCAGCACCTCGTCCCCGCTTGTCACCATCTTGACGGTGAGGCACAACGTTTCTGTGGCGCCCCTCTTGCCCGCAAGGTACGCTATGCAAATGCTGGTCCCCCCCGGAAGTCCGCACTTTTCTTCTTTCCACTTTTCTTCTTTCCACTTCCACTTTTCTTCTTTCCCCAGCTGACAGGCCAGCTCCCTCACCAGGTGCACGTTGTAGTGCACACCGCTCTGGGACTGCAGACTGATGCAGACTTTGGTCCCAGCGTCGCCAGACAAGCCAGACCAGCCCATACCGGCCTGGTCCTGGCACGGTCGCCCATCGATATGGCGCACCATGTCTCCGACCCGCACCCCTCCCTTTACATCAGCAGGGCTGCCGCTTACCACCCGCTCCACGCGCCCATGCCTGTCGACCTCCAGCCCGACTTGCGCGTGCGGCAGGCACACAAATGAGACGTCGTGCCACCGCCCCGTCCGTTTGTCGTTGGCGCTGGAGGAGGGGGTGGCGTCGTCCTGCCGCAAGCTGCGCTGTATCCGGATAGAGTACGTACTCGTCGTCTTGTCGCCCTCGTCGCCCTTCACGCCGCCGCGGGACAGGTCAATGTCCAAGACACTCTGGGGCGGCCCTGGCATCAATCGTTGCAGCTGCCGCACGTCGCCAATCGTCTCTCCCCCAATTCGCAACAGCAGGTCCCCGGGCTGGACACGCTTGTTGGCGTAGCCCGGCTGCCCCTGCACCCTCCCCTCGAGGTCCATTAGGCGATCAATCGCGACGACCTGGAATGGCGCGCGCTTGGTGACCTCGAGACCGACGTGGCCGCGGGGTGCGCCGCCCGGCTGCCACGGTGTGGCCACAGGCGGTGCGTGCTGCGCCGGGGGTCCAGACGCGAGGAAGCCGATCGGGTCCTGCTGGTGCACGGCCATGCACAGCACCAACGCATTGTGAGCCGCACGGCGGTCGTCCATTGAAGCGGCGGCTGAAAGGCTACGCAATCCGCAACAGGTCGCCATCGCCGCCCATCAGCATCACAGCATCACACTCGCCAAAGAGCTTGGCCATATGGTTCAAAAAAATATGTGTGTAGCTATTCGTAGAAAGTTTGTGGCGAAAAATTTGGTCATCCAAAGCCTCTGCCAAGCACCAGGCGAACAGCTGCAGTTAGGATGCTGATACTCAATGCGCGTCGCAGCGCGTGCGCGGCGGCAGTGTTCGCGGCTGCGATGGGCGGAGGAGCGGATGCATTCGCACCTTCGATACCAGCGCTAGCCGGCCGCCGCGCGCTGCTCCGAGCCCCGGCAGGCATGCGTCCGGCTCTCGCGAGGGCCTTCACTCGTGATGGCCGCCGCGCTGTAACGAACGCGGCGCCGACGATGCAGCTGCAGCCAGGAGCCAGGGACGGGGCTGGTGAAGAGCAGGGTACTAACAGTCTCGCGAAGCCCGCGGTCTGGGTTGCATGGCTGCTGTACATGCAACATATCTTTTTGAGGTCCCCCGCCCGATGCTGACCCGCACCGACGACACAAATTTGATTTGAGCCCACCCTCTTCCCTTTCGTTGCCTATCCGACACCGGGCCGAACGCATGCTAACATCGCGGGCATCGTCTGGTGTGCGCCACAGTGACGCACCGTGCGGCCCGGCTGGTGGTGACCTCTGCGGCATATCACTCCCGGTACCACTCCAGTCCGGCATGCGCCCGCCCATGTGCTGGGCAAACCGTACACGAGAGAGAGCCCTTTGGGATGCGCTCACAGGATGCGCGCTCCCTTGGGAAAGCTGACGGAGCTCCATCAGGTGACTATGGAAGCGATCCAGCTCTCCATTAACTTCTGGTTTGTCACGCCACTGGTTTTCCCCTCCATGGCTCCCGGTAGAGAGAGAGAGAGAAAGTGAGAGAGCGGAAGAGCGGGAGCGGAGAGAGAGAGAGAAAGAGAGAGAGAGAGAGGCGCCTACACGCACAAACGCACGCACGCGCGCGCGCACACACATACACAACCACACACACACACACACACACACACACACACACACACACACACACACACACACACACACACACACAGTCATCCACCCGGCTCTCGAGGGCCTGTTCAATGTCGTCGTTGCTTGGGGCGCACTCTTCTTTGGCTTTCTGAGGTGCCGTGCTCGCCCGACTGGCGCTTACCCATGCATTATTCCCTAACTACTTTCCACCGCGTCACACTGCCTGTCCCTTGCCCATTACTGCATCCCACAGCGATGGGCGTGGGCAGAAGGTGCCGATGCTTCCATTCATGGTCGGCACAGCCTTTCTCACGAACGTGTTCTACCTGCCCTACCTCGGCCTGCGCTCCCCAAGCTCGGAGGTCGAATCTTTTCGCGAATATTCAGACAACGACCGGAAGGCAATTCAAGTCGGTGAATCCAGGGCGCTGCCCGTCTTGCTCGTTGCTGTGTTTGCAGGTCTCTTGTACGTCTGTGGTCTTGGATTGCACATGTGTCTCGGTCTAGGGCCCGTATCTACATGGGGTCGTCTGTTTCGGTCTTTGCCATGTCCTTGCATATCGCTGTGGTACACGCCGGTGCAAAGGTCTCATGGGAGACCCTTGAGGACCGGTCCCCTTGAGGTCTCATGAGGTCTCATGGGAGACCCATGAGACCTTGAGACCAAGTGCCCATCTCCAGAGCTAGGGTGCACGCATGCTGTGCAACGTACTCGTTTAACGTACACATTGCCCATCGCAAACCTGCGCCTCAATGTACCCGTCTACGTGTGCCAAATCCGCGACGCGCTCAGCATCTGTGGCTTGGGGCGCCTTTGGAAGAGGGGAGGAGTATGGAGATGTTGCAACTCGCTTCAACGCCCTCGTTCAAATGGTGACTCATACGGATCGGCTAGCACACTCTTTTATGGTCGCTCCCCTCCTGACTCCGTCTCCCATGTGTGCATAGTGCCTTTTTGTGGTTCATCCTCTCTTTCCCGTTGCACTTCGGGGCTTTAGATTGCTTGATCGCGTCATGCTGTGGACGCTGACGTGTGCGAGCATGCCGCTGCTGCGCGAGCACAGGTGGACAGTCTGGTCTTCTGGACGTTCCAGGGCTGGTTAGTGCCGGATGACATGAAGCGACGCAAGTTCGACAACTCAGCAGCACTTTCTGTTGCCCGTGCTGTGCCTTTCTTCGGACTTGTCTATTACCTGCTGGTGCGCCCTCCGCTCCCGGAAACGGAGGCCTGAGCTTCCACACGCAGATGCCTACTGGCTTGCTGCCTCTCATTCTCTGTCTCACCCTGAAGAGGCGTTGTACTTACCGACCTTCAGTCATCTATTTGATTGTCAATAAACTTCTCTCTCACACACACACACACACACGCTTCCTGATCGAGTCATCTTCGCACTCTTT
>Ga0315905_10003044_pt1:0-15000 | contig 17413 bp, 10 predicted proteins | sample LakEriMetagenome_5_FD_203522 | JGI IMG/M metagenome (GOLD analysis project Ga0315905, IMG submission 203522) | Freshwater fungal communities from buoy surface, Lake Erie, Ohio, United States - Buoy 4 MA121 | ecosystem: Environmental > Aquatic > Freshwater > Lake | place: USA: Lake Erie... | reverse complement strand
GAGTTCACTACTAAATTGTCAAAGAGCTATTCCCAACCCGGCTCAACCCAGCAAAACCAGTCTTGACGACTCGTCTTTTCTAAGTTGGCTCGCTCCAGTGAGCAAGCTTCCGACTTGGGAGGATACAATCATAGGCAATCGGTTTTCGGTGTCAACGGTGTTGAGGAAAATTTTCAGGAAAGTTGTTTCCTTTCCCAAAGTCCTCAGCCCGCTGAACCGCCGCAGCACTTGGCCGTAACCAATCAACTTGGTTTAAGCACCGGCTGCTCCCGGCCTCTGACCTGTTTCAGAAAGCAAAGCAACCCAACCTCTCGGCCCGGTCGCATTCGACTTCGAAAACAGCCTCGGAGAGTTGTCATCTCCAAGACGTTTAACATCCTAGCCATTAATCGCCGGCTGAAAAGGGGCTCCTGCAGGAATTCCATTTTTACCGAGCTTTTCCCCGATATTCCGCGTACTTTCCCAAGACAATCCATCTTTGGCGATCAGGCTGGACCGCCAGCTCGAGAGCCTGAAAAGGCGTACATCAAAATTCCCGCCGCCGTTGAAACATTCAGCGAATCGACATTCGCAGCCATCTCGATGGTCACTTCCCGAGCACACAGAGCCTCCCAATCGGCCCGCAAGCCGGTCGCCTCGTTTCCCAGGACCAAAACGGTTCGCTCCGCCCGCTGAAATGCGCGCAGCGGTTCGGCTCGCGGAGACCGCGACGCGCCGACCGCTTCAAACCCCTCTGCCTGCACTAAACGGGCCAATTCAGCCTCAAAATCGGGCGGCTCAAATACGGGAATCCCGAAGATATTTCCCATCGAAACCCGGACGACCCGCCGCGAAAACGGGTCGGCAGACATCGGCCCCACCACCACTCCCGCCATCCGAAAGGCCGCCGCCAACCGAATAATCGATCCCAAATTATCCGGCATGGACACCTGGGGACAGGCAATCAAAGTCGTCTGCCGAGGCCCCCCCTCCGGTAGTTCCACTCGCCAGCGGGGACGACGACGACCACAAGCCAGCAAGCCAGCGTGAAACTTGAATCCGACCAACTCACTGCAGGCCGCATGCGACACGACGTAAACCAATCCCCCGGGACGCAAACGGTCCCGAATCCGGGGCAAACGCTCCGCACTGACCAAAACCGATTCAAGCTCCCAATCGCCCGCAGCCAGCAATCGCTCGACGACCAACCGGCCTTCGGCAATGAACACGTCACTCCGCCGAGTCGCGTTTGTCTTTTTCAAATCGCGGTAAACATCCAACCTCGGGTCATCGAGGCTCTCGATCCACTGAAATTCTGGCTCGCTTTCCACACTCCACTCCCCGGCACCTGATACCCAAGCCCCACTCCAAACCCGATATTAGCGTTCACCGACCGCAATCCGATCCGCGCCTCGCTCCGCCTCGACGTTCAAGCGTCGAAGCCGACAGGTTGCGGCTTCAACCATCCGCCAGCTGCCCAGAAATCCGAATATGCTGCCACGCAATTTCTCCGCCACCTCGATGCGAACTTCCGTTGCGCTCGTTTTCACTGGTTTCCTCTCCCTGTCCACTCTGCTCATTCCCCCGGGCAATTCCCCCTTTTCCCGCCGTGCTGCTTCCGGGCTGCAGGCAACCGAAACAGCAGCCCCTTCCAGCCCTCCCAACATCGTCTTGATCTTCGTCGACGACTTGGGCTATGGAGACCTCAGGCCCTTCGGGGAACCAGCTTATCAGACTCCTCATCTGGACCGACTGCGGCGAGAAGGTCGCTGCCTGACAGACTTTTCTGTTTCCTCGGCGGTTTGCTCCTCGTCCCGGGCGGCCCTCCTTACCGGCTGCTATCACACCCGGGTGAGCATTCACGGGGCGCTCGGCCCCAACTCTCCGATTGGCATCCACCCCAGCGAGACCACCCTCGGTGAGCTCTGCCAAGCCCGTGGATATGCGACCGCCTGCATTGGCAAATGGCACCTCGGTGACTCGCCGGAATTTCTTCCGCTGCAAAATGGCTTCGATGAATACTACGGACTCCCCTACTCCAATGACATGTGGCCACAGCACCCGGACTTGGCCAAGCTGCCGGCGGAAGCGGCCGCACGAAAATCGCGTTACCCCAACCTCGTGCTGTACGACGGAAACCAGATTGTCGACGACAACGTCACCGCCGAGGACCAGCAGCGATTGACCACCGCTTACACGCAGCGGGCAGTCGACTTCATTGAACGCCACCGCAACCAGCCATTCCTCCTCTATCTGCCTCACAGCATGGTCCATGTTCCGCTTTTTGTTCTTCCGGAACACCGGGGTCGAAGCGGTCATGGCCTGTTCGCTGACACGCTGCAGGAGGTCGACGATTCTGTCGGCCAAATCCTCGACACCCTCAAACGCCTGCAGCTGGATGAAAAGACGCTGTTGATCTTTACCTCCGACAACGGGCCGTGGCTTTCATACGGTGACCATGCTGGCTCGGCCGGCAGGCTCAGGGAGGGAAAAGGCACAAGCTTTGAGGGTGGCCTCCGCGTTCCCCTGCTGGTCCGCTGGCCGGGAAACGTCCCAGCCAACACTCGTTGCGATGAATTCGCCTCCACCATCGACCTTTTCCCGACCATCGCCAAACTACTCAACGCCGAGTTGCCAGCATTGCCGATCGACGGACTCGACATCTCCAATTTGCTGTTCGCTCCCGAGCCGGGCCCCTCGCCCCACGATTATTTTTTTACTTACTACGCCGGCGGCCAACTGCAGGCGGTTCGCGACCGGCAGTACAAACTGCTCCTCCCTCACCGCTATGGTTCGCTGGCTGGGGCCCCCGGAGGGAGCGGCGGCAGTCCGGCTCCTTACCAGCAACTGGACTGTCCGCTGAGCCTATTCGACCTCAAGGCCGACCCGGGCGAGAGCCATAATCTGCTCGAGTCTCATCCGGAGATTGTTGCCCGCTTGCAGGCAGCAGCCGATCAGGCGCGAGCCCGCTTCGGCGACACTTTGAGGAAACAAACCGGCAGCGAAGTGCGTGCGGCAGGGAAGCAGCAGGCGCGCTGAAACCGATCGCTGCTGCCAACCTGGCTCCCCCCCGCTTCGGCCAAATGCCTGCATTCGCTGCGAAAATCTGCTGCTGAGCCGTGCGGCGAAAAACTTTACAATGAGCCGCAGACGACCCGACCCGGGCTCGCCGCTTCCTCATTACCGCTTGCACCCATGCTTCCATTCCGCCTTGGCGACCAGCTCCGTTTTTTCCTCTCCCGGAGAGCGCCCTTTGGTGTTCTTTCCGGCTTGGGACGGATTTGGGTTTCATTGGCGTTGACAGTGCTCTGGAGCGGGCTCCTTTCCCAAGTTGCGGCCGGACAGGAAGCAGCCAAAGATCCCGCCCAACCGGCACTCGTTTCAGCCACACCCGCCGAAGCCGTGGACGCCACCAGCATCAATGCTGCGATTGCCCAACTGCAATCCAACACCGACCTGGATGAGGCCACTCGCACGGCAGCCATCCAGCTTTATCAAACGGCACTCAAGCGGCTCGAAACGCGCGACCAGGCAGCGCGGAAAATCGCGGAATACGATCAGGCCGTCCAGTCCGCCGCCCAGACACTCGAGGAAACCCGGCGCGAACTTCAACAGTTGGCCAACACGCGACCGACGATTCCCTTTGGACTTCCCGCATCGCAGCTCGAACAGCGGCGCGTGCAGCTCCAAACCGAAATCGAGAACCAGCGAAAACGGTTTGATCAGTTGACTGACGAACCCAACCGGCGGCGCAATCGAATTGCCGAACTGCCCGCGGCCGTGCAAGGCACTCAAACGCAGCTCGCACAGGTCAAAGCCCAGTTGGACACGGCCGCCCCCCCAGGCGAAAAAGCGGAAGTCACCCGGGCCCGACGAACCCAACTGCTCGCACAGCAATTGGCCCTGCAGGCCGAACTTGACCGACTCAATCGAGAGCAGCTGTTCTACACCGCCACTGCTGACTTGCTGCCGGAACAGCGCGCTCTGGCGAAACAGCAACTCGACGATTCGCTGCTGCTGCTGGAAACGATCCAGCGGACGATCAACCAGCAACAGGAGTCGACTCTGCAGCGGTTCTCCCGCGAGACGGCGGAACTGCAGAAGACCGTGCCGACTCCCCTGCGGGCTCTGGCGGAGAACAATGCAGCATTGGTGGAGAGCTATCGGCAACTCCTCGACCAGAACACCCAAAACCTGATGCGGCTCAAGGAAGTGCGCACGACCGCCGAGAGCGTCGACAGCCAGTATCGGGCGAGCACCGAACGAGTCAAAGCGGTGGGCCTGACCGATGCTTTGGGCGTCATGCTCAAGCAACAGCGGCGGGAACTGGAAGAATTGCTGGTCAAATACCAACCGGATCCCCAACTCAAGGAAGAAGCTCGCAAGTTGCAAGTCATGTCATTTGACTTGCAGGACAAGCTCAACGGGTGGCTGAACGATGAACAAACCGCGGCGGCCGAGTGGGAGCGGCTGGACGTCGAAGAAACGCTGCGCGAACAACTGCTGCCGCAACTCAAGCAACTGGTCAACCAGCGGCGGCTGATTGCCCAGGAAATGAGTCAGGCAAACAATCAGACCTTTCAGAATCTGATTGCGCTCGATACCGAGCAGCACAAGCTGGCCAGCCGGATCGGCGAGTTTACCCGGTTCGTCGACCAGCATGTGATCTGGATCCCCAGCGCGCCGGTCTTTACGCGCGGCGATTGGCGGCACGTGCTCGATGCTACCCGCTGGCTGGTCTCCCCCAAGAACTGGTCAGCCGTGTTGCGGGAACCACCCCGCGATCTGCAGCAGTACCCGCTGATTTACCTGCCGCTCATCCTTTCGCTGATTTTCCTGTTCATCTTTCACCGACGCTTGAAGCGAATCATCTTTGACACTGGCGAACAGGCTCGCCGCGTAAGCTGTGCGGCGATTGCTCCCACCCTGAACAGCTTGCTGGCGACATTCCTGATGGCCTCGCTCTGGCCAATGGTGTTTGCCGTTCTCGGCTGGATGCTGATCGTGAATTTCGAACGCAATGAGTTCGTCTCGGCCAGCGGCCATGCGGCTCTCTCCGTCGCCCTGTTTGTCGCCCCGCTGGAATTGCTGCGGCATGTCTGTCGCCAACATGGGCTGGCCGATGCCCATTTCGCCTGGTCGGAACGGGTGCGACGTTTTTTTGGGCAAAACGTCAAAGTGTTTTACATTCTGGCAGCTCCCCTGCTGGTCGTCGTGATCATGCTCGACAATCAGGAAAACGAGCACTGGTCCAACTCGGTCGGGAGGCTCGCGGCCCTCGCCCTGTTTGTTCTGGTTGCCTACTTCCTGCACCTGACCCTGCGCTCCCAAGGCGTGATCTTTCAGCAGATGGCGATTCGCAATTCCCAGAGCCAAATGTACAAGCTCCGCCAGTTCTGGTATCTGCTGGTCGTCGGTATTCCCGTGTTTCTGCTGATTGCAGCGATGTCCGGCTACTACTACACGGCGATTCAACTTGGAGCCTGCCTGCAGAATTCAGTGACCCTGGCGATCGCCGTCATCGTCACCGGGGAGGTGATTCGCCGCTGGCTGCTTGTGCGCCGCCGGAAGGTCTCGATTGAGGAGTTTCGCAAGCAGCGAGAACTGCTCCTTTCCGCGGCGACTCCGTTTGGCGACTCCACTGTCCGCGCAAGCGAACAATCAGCGACCGCCACAAATGCGACCGCCGTTGGCGCAGCCGGGCCCTTCGCTCCCAGCGGCCTGGGCTTTGACAGCGCTGCCCTGGCCCTGCAGGAACAGCCCAATCTCGACTTGGCGACGGTCAGCCGACAGGCGAGGGAAATCGTCGTCTTCGCTCTGGGCGCAGTGACGATCGGCCTGTTGTGGTGGATTTGGCGCGATGTGCTGCCGGCGTTCGGGATGCTTGACCGCGTGACGCTCTGGAGCGTTTCCCTCGGAGAGCGGGTCGAGTCAGTGACGTTGAAAAGCGTCTTCTATGCTCTGGTTGTTTTTCTGACGACGTTTCTGTTTGTCAAAAACATGTCCGGCGTGCTGAATCTCTTCTTCCTCGAATACTCCTCAATGGACGCCGGTGCCCGCTATGCCGCGACCACGATCTTCCGCTACCTGTTCATCGTGATTGGAGCGATCGCAGCGTTGAGCTTCCTGCATATCCCCTGGTCGCAGTACGGTTGGCTGGTCGCAGCCGTCACCGTGGGGCTGGGGTTCGGGCTTCAGGAAATTGTCGCCAATTTTGTCTCCGGTCTGATTCTGCTGTTTGAGCGACCGGTCCGAGTCGGAGATGTCGTCACGATCGAAGGGACCACCGGAGTCGTCACCCGAATCCAAATGCGAGCCACGACGGTCACGAACTGGGATCACCAGGAACTGATCGTCCCGAACAAGGAGTTCATCACAGGCAAGCTGCTGAACTGGACCCTTTCCTCGCAGATCAACCGGCTCGTGCTGAATGTGGGAGTCGCCTACGGGACGGATCCAAACCGCGTCCGCGATCTGCTCCTGGAAACGGTTTCCCGGCATCCCGATATTCTCAAGGACCCCGCGCCGGCGGTGAATCTCGACACCTTTGGCGAAAGCTCTCTCAACTTTGTTGTCCGGTGCTTCCTCGCCAATCTCGACCGGCGGTTGCAGGTCAAACACGAACTCAATACGGCTATCACGCAGGCATTGCGGTCCAACGGAATTTCGATTCCATTCCCGCATCGCGAAATCCACATCGTCGATGACCGTCTCAAACCTTGAAGCCGTTGCTCCGCGTGCCGGCTCGGCGGCCTCTGGCGACAAGCGAGTTCAACAGCGACGCCAGTGGCGTTGTCGAAAAGGAGACTCGATGGGTTGCGGATCGGGTATCCCGCCTGAAGCAAACCGGCGGCCTGAAGCAAACCGGCGGCGAAAAGGCTATCCGGGCTGGTTGGACTTCGACCAGTCTTTCCGCTGGCGGGAGCTGGGGATCCCCATTTTCTGGCGATACTTGGTGACGGTGCGGCGAGCGACTTTCAAACCGGCCGCCCCCATCCGCTTGACGATCTCGTCGTCGCTCAGAGGATCGGCTTTGTCTTCGTGATCGATCAGCTTTTGCAGTTCAATCCGAATTCGATCCCAGGCGATGTCTTCCCCATCCTCGGTGGTTGTCCCGCCCACAAAGAAGCGACGGAGCGGAAAGACGCCCCGCGAAGTTTCGATCCACTTGTCATCCACGGCGCGAGAGACGGTGGTCACGTGAACACCGACTTGATCAGCAATCTGCTGCATCTTCAGAGGTTCGATAAACTCCGGTCCGCTGTCGAGGAACCTGGTCTGGTAATCCACTATCGCCTGCGAAACCTTGAGCAGCGTGGATCGCCGTTGCTCAATCGATTCGATCAGCCATTGGGCGGCATTGATTTTCCGTTTGATAAACTCCCGCTCTTCCTTGGTTGCCTGTCCATTGGCCAACCGCTGGCGATAGTATTTGCTGATGTAGAGATTGCGACTGGGGCCCTCGTCCATTTTGACGATATATCGCCCGGTTTCATCCTGCACGACACTCAGGTCGGGCGTGACGGCCGGCGCATAGGACTCGACAAACCGCCGGGCCGGCTTGGGCTCCAGTTTCCGCAACTCCGCCCAGGCCTCACGCAGTTGCTCCTGCGAAAACCCGGTCGCCTTTTGAATCTGCGGAATCTTGTTGTCCCTCAAGTCTTCCAAGTGGTGCAGAATCAGCGTCCGGACGTCCTGGTAATGGGGGATCTCCACGTTCAACTGCAGCAGCAGACACTCTTTCAGGTCGCGGGCCGCAATCCCCGGAGGGTCGAGCGACTGCACAATCGATAATGCTTCCTCTGCCAGATCCAATTGGTCTGGTCCGGCATCCGCTGGCAACATGTCCCGCAAGCTGATTCGGAGATAGCCCCCATCTTCGGCATTGAGTGAAGAGATGATTCGCTCACACATTTTCCGCAACTCGGGCTGCAACTCCCACTCACCCAACTGCTGCAACAGATGGTCCTGGAGAGTCTCCTCCCGCTCAGCCACATTCGCCATCAAGTCCTGGTGACGGTCTGAACTGTCCTGAATTCGATTGGACGAGGGACGGGTTTGATCATCAAAGTAGCTCGGCATTTCCTGGTCGAGATTGACCAGTCGCTCAAAGTCATCCGCGTTGTGATGCGCCTCATCAACAATCAATTCCTTTTGCTCGACGTCGCGAGTCGCTGGAACTTCGTCCGCAGGAGCGACCTCATCGGGCAAGGCAGGATCTTTCTCGCGAAGTTCGAGAACCGGATTTTCGATCAACTCCTGCTCAATCCGTTCGTTCAGTTCCACCAGCGGCATCTGGAGGATCTCCATCGACTGGATCATCCGTGGAGCCAGCGTCTGGACTTGTTTCTGTGAGAGATGTTGACCAAATGAGAGCTTCATGTATTCCTGCCATTTGCCCGCTGCTTGCCGAATCGAATCCCAGGCGGAACCTGGCAGCAAAGACCCGTTCGCCCCGCGGCAAAAGAAATTCGCGAGAGCGGTCCGCGCGGCGAACTCACTCTGCTGACTGGAAAGGGAAACTCAGAACGACCAACTTGCCGACCACTTCCGCTCGCCCGCTTCTGAGGCTAATGATCGAGCCCAACCTGCGGTCAGGACCTCGATCCAAAACGGCTCGTCCCGGGCAACGGCCCATCAGCCGCGGTCGACGTGAGGCCAAAGCAAACCCGGGGCCGTTCCACGGTCGCCAGCATTTCCCATGCCAGTCGCCTGATTCTATCTGAATTCTAGTGCGCCGGACAAATCGGGACCGCCTGCTTCGCGGATTTGGAGAAAATTAATCGCGGTGGGGGAATAAAAAAGCGATGGCTGCCGGTGCAGCTGAAATTCTTCAGGCCGCTTTGGCGGCGGACAACACCCCGCTTTCAGCCGGACTCACCAGTGCATGCGGGGCAAGCGGCGCCCCAACCTCGTTCCCAGACTCTTCAGAACCGACCGACACAACTGCCGACTTAAGCACCGCCTCGATTCGCTCGATCAACCCGTCCAGTTGCTCGATCACCGCATCCTGCTGAGCCAGCAGCTCCGTGATGAGATTTGATTGATCCACTGATTCCATGGGCAAAGCTCAACCGGGGCAAGCGTTTCAGGGGGATTCGAAAAGGCGATTCCTGGAGTTCCTTCAGCCTCTCCTGCACCCTAAACCCATCGACTTTTCAGGGCTTTGACCTCCGTCCGGGCCGTTTGTACCGACTGCCCCGCTTTCAACGGGATTCCGGCCAAATATCTTCACCATCCCACCAAACTTGTTCCGAAAATCCTGTTGGCTGGACACCGGTAAGGATGATTTGTTACCATTAGAGGTTCCCCCCGGCCCACCTGCGGTTCGGTAGGCTGGACCAGCTTGTCTCGCCACTGACAAGCTCGGGTCCCTGGTGTCCTTTCCCTGGTCATTTCAGAAAGGAGCGAAAATGCGTTTGAGCAAAGTCAATTTGGAGGCCCAATGGTAAAGTTGCTGGTGCGTGAGAAGGAATCGATTCAAGAAGCAGTCCGTCGATTCCGTAAGCTGGTTGAAAGAAGCGGCATTAAGAAAGAAATGCGACGTCGCGAGCACTATGAGAAGCCGAGCGAAGTGAATCGCCGGGCCCGACTTCGCGCTGAACGTCGGAACAAGAGCAAGCGGATCAAGCCGACTCTGGGACGCTAATCCCCTAGTTCGTTCGATGAGTCGAACAGATGGCTTCTGTCTAGCGGATCAGCACGCGGACAATTCCCTCCGCGTGCAGCAGGGTCCGGATCGAGATTGAGTTCGCGCAACGGCAATCGGGTTTGCGCGGTGACTTCTGGCATCTCGGAAAATCTCTGGCTCCGCGAGATGCGAGCGCTGCATCCGGGAGTCTCGGGCCTCGCTGCTTCGAACGCGGAGCCACAGCCCGAACGCGGCCCGGCAAATTGAGAAGGGTGGTTGAGAATAGTGGTGGCGGCAGGAAGTCCCGCTGGCAGCGCCAAATTTCGCTCCGGATGGAACAGAGGACAGTTCCGCGAAATTACCTCCGCAAGATTCCCAGCGCATGCTCCCCAGCGCGAACTGAACCAGCTCAGCGTTGCGCACTGCTCTCGCCCCTCTCTTACTTACCTCTCTCCTCCCTGCCCCTTCCTAGAAGGCCGAAGCGGGGACGCAGGTTTTCCGAAGTCCGATTTGACACACTGCTTGCGGGGCGGACGCAAGACAGGCTTCCTGCAGCGCAGTCCTACCCGTAGTACGCTTCCTCGAAGCTTTGAACTTGAGGATGCTGAATGAACTTGGGCTGTCTAATCACTTGAGCCGCATGCACACGCCGTCCCGCGAGTGAGTGGTCCTGGGTTGCCGGGGCCGGGGTGCGGTGACTCGGTTGCAGTGGCTGATTGCGTTCGATTGCCGGCTCGGCAGTCGGTGACGTCTCCAGAGACTTTTCGGTCACTTGGGACTTTTCAAAGGCGCGCTGCAATGTTTCCACTTGCCGGGAATTCAGTAATCCACACTCGACCAGCAAAAAGGGAATCGCGGGGAGAAGCATCTGCTGCGCTTGTTCAAGCCGCTTCTGACCGTCATTGCCCAGGAGACCGAGACTGCGGGCTGCTTCGAAAAATGTTCGCCCCGGATTCAATTCCATCAGGCTGAGAACTTGCCCCACCTGACGGACCGTGAGCAAATTGCTCCGAATCGCGACTGAGGCCGGAGTCGGAAGCGCCATCTGCTGGACCTTGACCAACCCGCAAAACTGGTCGCAGCTAATCACCCCCTGTTCAACGAGGTACAACCCGAAATTGAGACTCATTGAAATCACCTTCGTCACGAAATCGTTTTGCTGGAGCCCCAACCCTACGAGACGCTGGGCGCAAGTGTGGCATCGGCTCTTTTCGCCGGGAACTCGAATCGAAAAGCCGTCGCGACTGACTTGAGGGGCCAACTATCAGTAGCAATCGCCATTGGGTGGATTCGTCCGAGAGTAGCGATTGTGCCGGTCGGGGGCTTTTTTTCGTGCAAGCCGGCGGAGCTGAGTTAAATTCAGCTGAATCCATTCCCTTCAACGCCCGGCTCAGGCCCTGCGAACTAGGTTTTTCTATCGGTAGCCGCCTCGACGCGGCCGGGGAAAGACATGGAACCGCCCAAGCTCCGTGGCTCTCGCTGACGACTCGTCTCAATTGCATCGCCTTGAGGGAGCCTCCACATGGACTCCGAAACGCTTAAGCCCAAAGAACGCCGTTCATTCGTCGAACCCAGCCCTTATTGGCTGCGCATTTTCGGCCAAGTGAAACGGGTCCGCCGGTACGTCGACCGAAAGGTCCAAGGCGGCCTGCTGGTGAGAATGGCGATCCACTGGGGCTTGTTCTTTTTCACATCAGCCTTCGCTTATGTCGTAATTCAGGCGATTGCCAGCCCCAGCGGCAACTCCTTTCTGCAGCGAATGCAGAGCGCCTTGACCGTCTTTTCGTTGCTCGGCTTGTTGATGTTGACCTTGGTCCCCGCCTTCATGCTGGACATCATTCGGTTCAGCAACCGGTTTGCCGGACCAATGGTGCGACTGAGACGTTTCATGAAGGAGTTGGGCGAGGTAGGAGACGCTCCTCCGCTGAAGTTTCGTGACGACGACTTCTGGTCCGAACTGGCCAAAGACTTCAACCTCTGCCGGGAACGGATTATTCGACAAAAACTGGAAATCGAACGACTCCAACTGCTAATATCCGAATACCGAACGAACGGCCAAATCACCTGGAAGGTGGAGGAACAGGCCGTCAATCAAAGCGACTGACACCCCACCTCGCCCTTCGCGACCGTTTCCCGGCCGAGATGGTAAATAATCCAGTCACGCACCCCTCGGGTTCGCAATTCGCGAGTAGAGGCAGCCTTTCACCAACACTCCCCTCTGGTTGACCGGCACCTGCTGATGGCGCTGACGAACGCCAGCCACAGCGGACCGCTCCTACCGCCAGCCAGGCACACCCCCCTCCGAGTCACGCTGATACTCTGAACGCACCTCAGCGTGCGAGGCCAGGCCGCTTGTTGACGATGGTGCCCTCGGCCGCAAACGGACCGAGACGGCAACTCCGCAAGCGGCTATCCAAACCGCCTCACCGGGGCTTCCACAACCCAGAGTCAATTTGGCTCGACTCCAAGCCCAAGGAAACCAGCCCGGAGCGGGACAAGCAACCCAAAGCTGCTCGCGCCGCCCAAGGAGACACAACGGTTGTGATCGTTACCGGGCTGGACGCCCTTCCAAGCCCGGCAAACCAACCGCAACTACTTCCCTTTAACGCCCACCCATCGGAGAGTTCATTCCGGTCGTGGCAGCGGGGGCATACGAGGACCGGAAGTTGGTTTGGCCGGCAATCCCCATGGCAGCGGCAGTGGGAGCGGTCGGCATCGCAGCCCGGGCTCCCGACATGGACTTCGGATTTTCAGCCAACACCTGAAGCAACTTGCTGATGCAGAGCCGATTCATGCTGGTGTGATGGTCATTTGCCTCAGCCTTCAGTGCTTCATGCAGGCTTTCCGGCAATCGGACGGTGATAACCCGGGTCGGCTCATTCACGGCTGCCGCGGCGGCCTTGCGGTTCCGCAGCATGGCCACCATCTGTTGAATCTCGACAAACTCAGGCGTCTTTTCGAAGGCTACGAAATCGGCGTTGCTGAAAACGCTCCGCGCAGCCCCGCCCACACCCAAAATCTCCCGGAAAAACGTAACCCAGTCCGGGTTGCTCTGGTAAAGCTGCCGTCCAACCGCCAAAATTCGCTGACAGCGGGCCGAAAATTCCTCTTGCTGCATGCTGACTTCGTTCATCTTCAAGACTCCTTTCAGAGCTCCAGGGGCAATTACCGATAGTTCTTCCCACAGCACTCGCCGCGGTCTGAACCCATCCTGCTGCCAGCGTCAACCAAGCCTGCTAATGGCATGCTACTGCAAGCACTTACGACAAAAAACCAAAACTGCAAATCCAACAGGCACTGCCGCTTAAAAATCAAGCAACTCTAAGCTGCACAAAAACAAGGCAGTCGCTAAAGTCTCATTTGGTAAGTGTCCGCCTCGCGGATTCGCCCCAGATTCTTGGGAAATACGCTCAAGTTTGCAGATTTATCCTAATTTGTTGAGGATTTAGGCGTCCGGCTTGAGCCCCAACTGCCGACCAATGACTGATTGGACGCAACCTCGAAACAGCCAGCACCGGCACTGACGCCGCAGAGGCCGCATGTTACACCCACTTCCCATCACGCCGGCTGCCCGGGCCTTGGCGTCCACGATTACCCCGCCCGGTTCAAAAAGCCTCTCAAACCGAGCTTTCCTCGCTGCGGCCTTGGCCGACGCCGAATCTCGCCTGGCAGGCTTGCTCGACTGCGAGGACACCCGCTTGATGGGTCAAGCATTAAAAACGCTGGGGCTCAAACTGGAATTGGACTGGGAGCGGGGACAAGCTTCAGTCACGGGCGGCGGCGGCCAGTTTCCCAACCAAACTGCCCAGCTTTACTGCGGCAATAGCGGGACCACGATTCGGTTTCTCGCCGCCGCTCTGGCTGCCGCAGGCGGACAATACGAACTCGATGGCAACTCCCGAATGCGGCAAAGGCCCATCGCTGATTTGCTCGATGCACTCGGGCAACTTGGCTCGCCTGCTCATCCCCTGCTGGGGACCAATTGCCCGCCGATAGCAATCGATTCCGCGGGCTGGCCCGGCGGTTCCGTTACCGTTCGCGGGGACAAGTCCAGTCAATTTCTCAGCGGCCTGCTGATGGCAGCCCCGCTGGCCCGTTCGCCGGTCACCATTCAAGTCGCTGGCCCGCTGGTTTCCCTGCCCTACGTCGAGATGACTTGCCAAGTCATGAGCCATTTTGGGGTTCGGGTCGACTCCTTGCCGGGGCAAGTTTTTGTCGTCCAGCCCCAAACCTATCGGTCCACTCACTACCAGATCGAGCCCGACGCTTCGGCCGCCAGCTACTTCTTCGGTGCGGCGGCGATTTGCGGAGGCACCGTTATGGTTCCTGGACTTGGCTCCCACTCGCTCCAAGGCGACATCCGCTTCGTCGAACTCTTGGCACAGATGGGCTGCGAGGTGGAATTCACCCCTGAGTGCACAACCGTTACCGGCCCAGCCCGACGCGGGATCGCCTGCACAATGACGGACATTAGCGATACGGTTCAAACACTTGCCGCAGTTGCCTTGTTCGTCGAGGGCCCGACGAGCATCCGCGGCGTTGCCCATATTCGCCACAAGGAATCGGACCGAATCGGTGACTTGGCCCGCGAACTTCGCCGAGTCGGTGCCACGGTCGAAGAGTTCGCCGATGGATTGCAAATCACCCCCGGTCCGCTCAGGCCAACGGTTTTCCAGACCTATGAAGACCACCGCATGGCGATGAGCCTGGCGCTGGTCGGCCTGAAGCAGCCGGGAATCAGCATCGCCCAGCCAGATTGCGTCTCCAAGACCTATCCGCGCTACTTTGATGACTTATGCCGAATCACCGTTGGTAGTTGAACTCTTCCTCGGCAGTAGAACTCACCGCTGCGATGCCCGATTGTTCGGAGGCCCTCGCCCTCAAGCCTCAGCGGGCAGGCGAGTCGCTTCAAGTCGGAGCCAAACTCGCCATCGGGCAACTCCTCGCAGCGCGACGTATCCCCTCAGCCGCCGCTTTGGGTCGAGACAGTAGCACAAAGGCCCCTGGCACCCGCTGGCCGGCGAACGCATCCACCGCAAGCGGCTTCTACCGTACAGATGGGCGATCGGTCGGGTCCTGGCTCACCGTACCGGGAGCACAAGTTCCTCCAACTCAGGTGGGAGCATTGGGCCGGGGCGCGAAAAACTGAATCACAACCCAGCCGGCGATGAGCGCCGCAATGATCCAAATATTTTCCATCCGTTGTGGCTTCATCTGAACACTTGCTCTGCCTTGGCTCACGCTGCAAACTTGGAACCGTACCCCTGACCGGCCGGTCTTGAAGAGACACGCCTTTCCTGAATCATAGTCTGGCAGACCGTTTCAGGCTCAAATCCTCGCTACCCCTCGCAGCAATTTGGGCAGCAGCAATTTGGACATGCAGCGATGGG
>Ga0315905_10003043_pt1 | contig 17413 bp, 13 predicted proteins | sample LakEriMetagenome_5_FD_203522 | JGI IMG/M metagenome (GOLD analysis project Ga0315905, IMG submission 203522) | Freshwater fungal communities from buoy surface, Lake Erie, Ohio, United States - Buoy 4 MA121 | ecosystem: Environmental > Aquatic > Freshwater > Lake | place: USA: Lake Erie, Ohio... | reverse complement strand
TGAGAAACTATGTTTTGTTACTATTGCTTTCGTTAGGTGCTATTTCCTCGGAAGCGCAGTTTCGGAAGGTTACCAAATCTGCTTCAACAGAGAATCACTTTCATATAAGCGGGGTGCTCTATCATCTCGATTTGCTTACCGGCAGCGAAACACCGGCATCGCATGCACAGGTTGTTGTCTATCAGAATAAGGAACTTTATGTTGCATTTTTTGGCGCTGCAGATGGTTTGTATTCGTTCTATTTGCCGGTTGGCTTCGAATATGAGGTGTGGTTCGGAGGATCTGCTTTTGCCAATAAAAGAGTATTCATTAATGCGACTCAATTACCCGAGGAGAAGAAACCTCGCGACGTGACATTGGATGTTTCTTTATTCCGAGCAGTAGATGGGGTAGACTTCTCCATTTTGCAAGAGCCCTATGTTCAAATCGCTTATGATGCGGAGTCGGACCAAATGCGTATGGATAATGAATATACGCGAAAGCGAAAGATCGAATTGGACAAGGCAATCAAGAAGGCAAAGAAACAATTGCAGTCTGCAAAGGGTTAATATCGCCATTGCCCTAATTTCGCCACAAAAGAAATAATTGAAGGATTGTGGCTAACGAATCGAAACCGGAGAAGAAAAAAATTTCCAAGCAATCATTTTTGAATGCACTACGTGTATTCAGTTACATAAAGCCCCACAGTTTACTATTTTCAATTGGGTTGCTATTGCTGGTTGTTTCCGGTCTTTTGGTCATCGTAATCACAGCGTTATTGGGACAATTGGTAAGCCCCGATTCTTCCGCAGAGTTTAGCGGTGGCGCTTGGTTGCAATGGATACCATCAAGTGCCGAATGGGGAGGAACATCGAAAGTTCTTGCGGCTTTGGTTGCACTGCTCATCATTCAAGGCATTTTCTCTTTTTTCCGGGTTTATATCTTTTCGTATGTAACCGAAAACGCGATGCTTGCTCTGCGACGCGATGCATATGCCACCATCATCCGAATGCCCATGCAGTTTTTCAATGAGCGCAGAGTAGGTGATTTATCGAGTCGACTTTCCAGCGATATAACTACAATTCAGGAGACATTGACTATCACACTCGCTGAGTTTATTCGTCAAACAGTCATTATTGTGGTTGGAGTAGGTTGGCTCGTTTCGTATTCCTACAAACTCACATTGGTAATGCTCTGTACACTTCCCGTCATCATTATTGTGATGGTAATTTTTGGAAAGTACATCCGTAAAATTGGAAAGAAAACACAAGACAAAGTAGCGGAGAGCAGTGTCATTGTTAACGAATCACTGACCGGTATAGTTAACGTGAAAAGCTTCGCTAATGAAGCGTACGAGTCAAATCGTTTTCGTGAAAGTATTACGAGTATTCGTGAAATTGCCATGCGCAGCGCGGTTTGGCGTGGCATGTTTGGCACCTTCATTATCATCTTTCTTTTTGGCGCTTTGGGACTTGTAATGGGCGTTGGTGCTCACCTGCAGGAAACCGGTGAAATTGGTAAGGATGTGCTGGGCAAGTTTGTTTTTATCACGGGTCTTGTAGCCGGCTCTATCGGTGGTTTGGCAGCACAAATGGGTACTCTACAACGTAGCATAGGAGTTATCGAGAGCGTTATGGAGATACTAGGTTTCGAACCCGAGCCTGTTGGATTGGATGAGCCAAAGCCTCTGCCTCCTATGTCGGGTACAATTGAATTCGAGAATGTTGTTTTCACTTATGCATCGCGGCAAGACGTTGAGGTTTTGCGAGGTGTTTCATTTCGCGCCCCTGCGGGAAAGCAGATTGCTCTGGTTGGTTCTTCCGGTTCGGGTAAGTCGACAATAGCCTCGTTGATTCAGCGATTTTATATACCAACCGGTGGTGAGATTCGATTTGATGATCGTCCTGCGGCGAATTTCGCGCTAACTGATTTGAGAAGACACATGGCTTTTGTGCCACAAGAAGTAATTCTCTTCGGTGGATCGATATACGATAATATCGCCTACGGTGCTCCGGGAGCAAGTGAGCAAGAGGTGCGTGAAGCGGCCCGAAAAGCGAATGCTCTTGATTTTATTGAGGCTTTTCCTGATAAGTTTCTAACTGTTGTCGGAGAGCGCGGAATACAACTTTCAGGTGGACAAAGGCAGCGTATTGCCATTGCACGCGCCGTGCTGCGCAATCCTACCATCTTGATTCTCGATGAGGCTACGAGTTCGCTCGATAGCGAAAGCGAACGCCTGGTTCAAGATGCCTTGGAAAAGCTCATGGTAGGTCGCACTTCGATAGTTATTGCTCATCGATTATCGACCATTCGTAAGGCCGATCAAATTGTCGTGCTTGATCAAGGTAGAGTGCAGGAAACGGGTACGCACGATGAACTTATGAAGGCTGGTGGCCTTTACAAACGCTTGTGCGAGTTGCAATTCGATCAGGAATAGCCTTGTTTACACGTCAATACATGCTGATTTACCCTAGAACTTCTTAGATTTGGAGGATAGAATTTCAGTACATGAAGAAAAGAGCCCTTATTACCGGAATTACCGGGCAGGATGGTGCATACCTAGCTGAGTTGTTGTTGAGCAAAGGCTATGAGGTGCATGGTGTAAAGCGTCGTAGTTCCCTTTTTAATACGGATCGTATTGATCATTTATACAAGGACCAGCATGAAAAGGGCGTCAACATGTTTTTGCACTACGGTGACCTGACCGACAGCACCAACTTAATTCGACTGGTGCAGGAGACGATGCCCGATGAAATATACAATCTAGCAGCGCAGAGTCATGTTCAAGTGTCTTTTGAAACTCCGGAATACACCGCTAATGCTGATGCCACCGGTGCATTGCGTTTACTGGAAGCAATCCGTATTCTGGGTCTGGAAAAGAAAACCAAATTCTACCAAGCTTCAACCAGTGAGTTGTACGGTAAAGTGATGGAGGTTCCTCAATCAGAGGAGACGCCTTTCTATCCGCGAAGCCCCTATGCTGTTGCTAAGCTTTACGCATATTGGATTACGCGCAATTACCGCGAAGCATACGGAATGTATGCTTGCAATGGTATCTTGTTTAATCATGAATCTCCTTTGCGAGGTGAAACATTTGTTACGCGAAAGATTACTAGGGCTGTTGCTAAAATTAGTATGGGGCTTCAGGATAAATTATATCTGGGTAATGTCGATGCACAGCGTGACTGGGGGCATGCACGCGACTATGTGGAAGGCATGTGGATGATGATGCAGCAAGATGAAGCTGATGATTTTGTGTTAGCTACCGGTGAGACACATAGCGTAAAACATTTCTGTAATCTTGCTTTTGAACACGTTGGTATAACGCTCGAATGGAAGGGTGCCGGTGTTGATGAAAAGGCACACGATGCCAAAACCGGTAAAGTGATCATTGAAATTGACCCGAAGTATTTCCGCCCTACAGAAGTTGATTTACTTATTGGCGACCCCAGCAAGGCGCGCACCAAGCTTGGTTGGCAGCATAAGCATACGCTCGAACAACTTGTCAATGACATGGTCAAGGCCGATGTTGAATTGTTCAAGCGTGATCGTTACTTATTGGAAGGTGGCCATAAGGTGTTGAACTACCACGAATAAATTTTTCCTACGTTAATTGGTTTTTTCGCACTAAGCCTTGGCTCAAAAGAAATCTATTCCCTACGAGATGCTTCGTCCATTTGTATGGGCGGGTATTCACTTTTTTTTCAAAAGGGTTGTAGTTGCCGGTGCACATCGTGTTCCCCAAGACAGACCGGTGGTGATGGTTGCTAACCATCAAAATGCACTTCTGGATCCGGTTGTGTTGTGTGTGTCAACAAATTCTCAGCTGCACTGGCTTACGCGCGCAGACGTTTTTAAGAATCCGCTGGTTAATCTTTTCCTCCGCCGCATTAATATGCTTCCGGTATATCGCGAGCGCGATCGCGTTGCTGATTTGCATGATCGCAACAATGAAATTTTCCGACAGTGTTATGAGCGCATGAAGAACAATGCCATCATTGGTATTTTTCCCGAAGGGACACATAGAGGCAAGAAGCAATTGGTTCCCCTGAAAAAGGGATTGGCGCGTTTGGTCATCGGGGCATATGAATCGGGCGTTCGTGATCTTTGTATTCTACCGGTTGGTTTAGATTACGAGAGTTTTTACGAGCCACAGAAAAACTTGCTTGTGAAATTCGGTGAGCCGATTGAGTTAGATGGATTGCTCCAGGAGCAAGATGGGTCACCTGCGAAATTGCATACGGAAATAACCGAAGTAGTTCATGATGCTTTGAAAAAACTCATGATACACATCGAAAGCGATGATGTGTATTCCGAGATACTAGCGCTGAAGCCATTGGTTGACGCACAAACGAAGGATGAAACGCTTATGAAGAAGTATGAAGTTTTTCATTCTTTCGCACGGGTGCTGGATGAAAAAACGGAGTACCACCCATTCCTGAATCATGAGGTGAATCGTTACCGAACCGGATTGCATCAATTGAAAATTGAAGAGGAGTTGTTTTCGAATCGGCCAGGTTTGATGAGTGTGTTTTTCTGCATCCTAGGACTTCCTTTCGCCATTTTTACGACTCTTGTGTTTTGGCCCATGCAGCTTTTTACCGAGCGCTTTGTGCATACGGTGATCAAGGACACGTTATTCCGAAATTCCATTCGAATTTCATTCTGGACATTCATCACGCCATTATATCTGTGGGCTTTGTACGGAATTCTAAGGTTAGCCGGTACAGAGCCGTCAACAGCAATTTGGCTTTGGCTTTCTATACCGGCAGGACTCATCACGTTGCCTTGGTGGCGCACTACCAAGCACTTGTTACATGCGTTGCGTGTGCGTAAACTGCGCAGCACAGATGTCTTTAAAGAGTGGTTGAGTAGCAGAGATACAGTCATTCATTGGTTGAACAATAATCCCTATTTGAAGAGCGATGTTTAAAAGAATAAATGGACTTCAGCATATTGGTGTGGCCGTTGGCGACATGGATATGTCGCTTCGTTTTTATCGCAAATTTTTTGGACTCGATATTCCATTTTTCGATAGTGTGCAGCCGGCTCCTCTCATGGATGTTTACACCCGAAATTCAACTATAACCAAACGTGCGAGCATGGTCATGAACTTGCAGGGTGGCTGCGCAATTGAAGTCATTCGTCCTACATCGTTCGAGCCCGTTAGGGCAAAGAATCCGGTACAAATGGGCGATTTAGGCATATTCATCACACAAGTAAAGTGCAGGGACCTTGTTAATTCGCATCGCTTTTGTGATGAACAGGGAGTGAAGAGTTTAACCTCTATTCAAAAAGATCCGCTTGGCCGCGAAACATTTTACATCGAAGATCCCGATGGAAATCGCTGGCAGTATTTGCAGGGAGAAGCGTGGTATACCAATAGCGGTCATCATAGCGGTGGTGTGCTTGGATGCACTACAGGTGTCTCTGATATGGATAGAGCATTGAAGTTGTACACGTCGTTACTTGGTTTTGATGAAGTGGTTTATGATACAACCGGAGTATTTAGCGATTGGAAAGAACTCCCTTCCGGAAAGCAAACCTACCGTCGAGTATTACTTACGCAGAAGAACCAACCCGGTGGCGGTTTTGCCAAGGTAACAGGGAAGACTTATATCGAGTTAGTGCAAGCCCTTGATCGCAAACCGAATTTCATTTTTGAAGATCGTATTTGGGGCGATACAGGTTTTGCCCACATCGGATTCGATGTTAAAGGAATGAAAGCGCTTGGCGATGATTTAGCCAAGGCTGGTTATGGTTTTACCTGCGATAGCAGCAATGCTTTGAGCATGGGAAATACAAAGGTTCATTGCACCTATATTCACGATGATGATCGGACACTCATTGAAATGATTGAAGTTTACAAGGTGCCTATTATCGAGAAGTGGGGTGTGTTTCTGAATGTAGAAAAGCGAGATCCTTTGAAGCCACTTCCTGATTTTATGCTAAAAGCCTTGCGCTTTTCGCGTATCAAAGACCGTGATTAACGCGCTGACTGTTTGCGTAGTATTTTCTCGAAAAGCGAAGGAAACAATCGACGCAGTCTCAGCCCTAGTAATTCTTTACCGCCAATACCAAATTCCATTTTACCTGCGGCGACTCCTTTCAGTATTGCTTGAGCGCATTGTGTTGTGCTCATTCCCGAGGCTTGGTTGTTGTCCATTTCACCCGTCGATTCTCCTCTCTCGTTGAGTGCATGCTTCGAGATATCGCTGGCAATGAATCCCGGTGTAAGCAATGTGATTTTGATATTGAATTGCTCTACCTCCATACGCATAGAATCATAGTAACCATGCAGTGCATGCTTTGCTGCAGCGTAGGCCGATCGGAGATAAAAGCCCCATTTACCCATTAGGCTCGACGTTATGATAATATGTCCTCCGCCGTGCTCCTTCATATGCAACGCAACAGTTTGCGATAACAAGATGTTGCTGAAGAAATCGATTTCCATTACCCGCCTTACAACTTCAATATCGGTGCTAAGTGCTTCGGCACGCTGGCTGATACCACCGTTGTTAAACAGCATATCAATTCGTTGATGACGACCGAGGCAGGCGCGAATGGCATTGTTGACGGAATCATGAGATGATAGGTCGAGAGCGATGATGTCAATCCTATCGGAATGCTTACATGCCGCTTTAACCCTGTCTAATTCTGAGGTGCGGCGCGCTGAGAGAATCAGGTGAGCGCCGGTCTCCGAAAGTGCGTAAGCTAATGATTCACCAATGCCCGAACTAGCTCCGGTGATCCATATTGTCTTGCCGTTAAAGTAACTTTTCAATGCCTTAATTTTAACCTCGAATTACGGCAGCGAATATCGGTTGTGCGAGCTATTCTTTTTGCAGGGGTTAATAATCTATTAACCTTGTCATAACTTGAATAGACTTGCTTTGTAGCGTTAAAAGTGGCTGTAATACAACGTACATGAGCAGGCAAAAAATTCTTTTAGTCGATGATGAGCCGGATATCCTGGAGATGATTGGATTCAATCTGGAACGGGAGGGTTTTGAAGTCTTTACGGCACCCAATGGTCGTAAGGCGCTCGAATTGGCTCGCACACATTTACCTGATTTGATTCTGTTGGATGTGATGATGCCTGAAATGGATGGCATGGAAACATGTCGCGAATTGCGCGATGATGCAAGACTCAAGAATACGATAGTAGCTTTTCTTACTGCACGAAACGAAGACTATAGTCAGATAGCCGGATTCGATGCCGGAGCAGATGACTACATTTCAAAGCCCATAAAACCACGCGTTCTGGTTTCACGCGTAAAGGCATTGCTCCGTCGTGGAGTTCCCGCCTCTGTTGAAGCACCTAAGCGCGATCTTTCGGGTATTGTAATCGATAAGGAGCGCTATGTGGTTTACAAGGAAGGTGTTGAACTTTCATTGCCCAAAAAGGAGTTCGAACTATTGGCATTACTAGCGTCACAGCCCGGACGTGTATTCACAAGAGAGAATATTCTTTCCAGTGTTTGGGGCAACGATGTAATTGTTGGTGACCGCACGATTGATGTTCATATTCGAAAGCTTCGTGAAAAACTAGGGGACGATTTTTTCAAAACAATTAAAGGTGTAGGGTATAAATTTGAACCGTGAGCTTCATCACTGTTCGAACACCCCGACAAGTTGCGCTTGCTTCTGCATCGCTCATTACCGGTCTTCTGGCCGTGACCTATTTTCTTGTCATCTATTTGTTGGAACGCGAGTTTACCTGGCTCCCTTTATTGATTTTGCTCGCACTTGGATTTTCCATTTCGTATGGTATTGTCTTTTATTTCATTGAGCGTTTTCTTTATCACAAGGTCAAGATTATTTATAAAACCATACACTCCTTGAAAAGTCAAGGAGATGCTAGGATTAAGATCCAAATGAGTACTGATGTGCTCAACGAAATCAGTAATGAGGTAGCAGACTGGGCTGATGAGAAGATTCGTGAGGTAAAGGAGCTTCGCAGTGCTGAGAACTACCGACGTGAGTTCATCGGGAATCTGGCACACGAATTAAAGACGCCCGTTTTCAATGTACAGGGGTATATAGAAACGCTGCTTGAAACTGATTTGGACGACGTACAACTGAATCGGAAATTTTTGGAAAAGGCGAATACAAGTTGTGAGCGCTTAACTGATTTGCTAAAGGACTTAGATCAAATTGCAAGCATCGAAAGCGGAAATATGCCGCTTGAATTAAGTCGTTTTGACGTGGTTGATTTGGTGCGGCAAACAATAGAGATGCTCGAGAATCAGGCGGTTGAACGCAGCGTCACACTACGCCTGGGTCAGGCAGCTGAGAAACCTATCTGGGTGGAAGCAGATCGTAAGCGTATTCAGCAGGTTTTCATCAATTTGATGATGAACAGTATTGTTTATGGCAAAGACGGTGGAGAAACGCGTGTGCGCTTTTATGACATGGACGATAATGTACTCATTGAAATTGCCGATGATGGACTTGGTATTGCCATGGAACATTTGCCGCGTATTTTCGAGCGATTCTATCGTGTAGATAAAAGCCGCTCGCGAAATGAAGGAGGGTCCGGCTTGGGTCTGGCAATTTGCAAGCATATCGTAGACAGCCATAACCAAAGCATATCTGTTCGAAGTACCGAAGGCGTCGGAAGTACATTTGCCTTTACACTCAAGAAATCAGGGTCATAATCCTGACCAGTCGGGTCGTACGAAAAAGTTGTCCCGCTTCTCATCGCCTATGGTTGTTTGCGGTCCGTGTCCGGAATAGACAACGTAATTTTCAGGTAGACTGTACATGTTGTTTTGAATGGAGTGAACCAAATGCTCCGCATTGCAACTCGGCAAATCAACCCGTCCCACACTTCCTTTGAAAAGAACATCTCCTGAAAAAACAACTTGTTCGTCGTGACAAACGAATGCAAGATGCCCGGGAGCATGGCCAGGAACGAAAAGTACTTCGAGGGAGATTTCACCAACCGATATCACCTCGTGTTCTTCAATGGTTTTCGCTGGTAAAACACTGGGGCGATAGGGTATTCCGAACATCAGGCTGGTAGCTGCCGCCCTCTCAATTACCGGAATCTCTAAAGCGTGACAGCGCATTTCGATGGCATAGCGCTCTGCAGTAGCTGAGTTCCCAAGAATATGGTCAAGATGGCAATGGGTATTCAGAATGAGTTGGGGCACCAGCTTTTCTTCTTCGATATATTCAAAGAGAATAGAATCTTCGGATGTGTCGGTCATGCCTGGATCTATTATGATGGCGTTGCCTTTTGAGTCGGCAATCACATAGGTGTTCTCAGCGAATGGATTGAAAGTGAACTGAGCGATGCGGAAGGGTGTTTTCATGAGAAATTTGTAGTGTTCCGTTTGGTAGGAATGACAAAGGTCGCACGTTTTTTATAACCTTTAAACTCTATTTTAGCACCTATTGCTTTTCATGGTAAAATCCGTTCTGAATAGATTGTTTTTGTTTGTTGCAGCGCTGCAATGCGCTGTTGTCGGATATGCGCAATTTTACCAGGGAACGAACATGGAGTTTGGCAAGAACCGAGTTCAATATCGGGAGTTTACTTGGTTTTACTATCCTTCGGAAAACTTCGAAGTGTATTACTATATCGGGGGGGAGGATTTAGCCCAGTATACACTGGTGTCATGCGAGCGTAATCTGAAAGAAATTCAGCAGTTTTTCGATTATACCATAGAAGAAAAAATAGAAGTTCTTTCATACCTCAACCAGAGTGAGTTTCGCCAAAGTAATCTTGGTCTAACCGGTGATGATCAGTTCAATATTGGAGGTGCTGCTAAAATTGTGGGCAGCAAAATGTTTACTTATTATGAGGGAAGCCATGAACTGCTTGAAAAGCAGATTCGTGAAAACCTGGCGCGCGTACTTTTTGCGCAGTTGGTCTATGGTGGAAACTGGAAGGATGTGCTGAAAAACTCAACGTTGCTCACAGTTCCCAAATGGTTTGAAGAGGGAATCATTGCTTATGCTGCGAATGGTGTTTCTTCCGAAAGCACCACGTTTGTGAAGGATCTCGTTCGAGGCAATAAATTCAAAAGCTTTAATCAGTTTGAAGGAGAGGATGCCCAACTGGCGGGTCAAACCTTTTGGAATTTTATTGCCGAAGTGTATGGGCAAAATGTTATTCCGAACATTCTTTACATGGCACAAGCCAGTCGAAATGTGGAAAGCGGTTTCTTGTACGTGCTTGGTTTACCGCTTGATCAACTTTCGGCAGAATATCTGAATTTTTATAAGGAGAAGGCCTCTGCCGGCCGATCTGAACTGTTGCCGGGTGAAATGAGACTTCCGCCCAATCCATCTAAAGAGGAGGTGCGAGAATATCGCAAGAAGGAAAGTGTGTTGAGTGATATCAAAGTGAAGTACAAGCGCAACTTAGAGTATTCACATTTTACTCAATCGCCGGATGGTCGCAACGTTGCCTATGTAACTCACGAGTTGGGCCAATATCGCATTTGGGTTTACGATGTAGAGAAGCAATCAAAGAAATGCATTCTCAAACGAGAACCCCGCATGGATCGTATTCCGGATAAAACATTTCCCGTTTTGGCCTGGCATCCGTCAGGAGAAATGTTGACATACATTTTTGAGAAGCGGGCAAACGCTTGGATTGGCAATTACAATTTGGCAGAGAAGAAGCACACGCAGAAGGAACTATACCTCATTGAGAAGATCAACTCCATGCATTACAGCCCCGATGGAAAGCGTATGATTCTTAGCGCGGTTAACCGTGGACAAACAGATTTGTATCTGTATCAGGTTATCGGTAATAATTTCGAAAAGCTGACCGACGATTATTGGGATGATCTTAATCCGGCGTTCATTGAGGGTGGACGCAGAGTCATCTTCACATCTAACAGGCCGGATGATACATTACGAAGAGATGCAGATGAACTTGTTATACAAACAGCACTGCATGACGTGTATGTTTTTGATGTCGAGAACCGAGCTAAACTCTTAGATCGAATCACAGACACTCCCGAGATTGATGAGTCGCTTCCTTTCGAGTACAGTGAAAAATACTACACCTTTCTCTCAACTGAAAACGGATATCGAAATCGATCGATTGCATACGTCGATAGCGCCATTAGCGCCATCGATACATCTATACACTATCGATATTTTACCGTCACTAAAAAGGTAAACGCTTATCAGCGTGATATTCATGATTATGAGTTTCGATTAAAGGATGGATCCTATTTCGCAGGTTTTCGAAAGGCAGGAAGGCCTTGGATTGTTTTCGGAAACCGAAGTGATGATGTCTTTAATGGCGCACAAACGGGCGACGATTCGCGTAGCAGCGATCAAGTGTTGGGGTTAACCGATCGCCTTAAGATATCTGCGGATACACTGTCAAAGGGTGATATAGATATCGATAATTACGTTTTCGAAGATGAGCGATTCGATTACACATTGGAAAAGGAAACGGTGCGGGTACAAGAAACCGGCGCTAAAGCAAAAGCACTCAAGAATGATACATTGGAGAAATTTGTTCTGCCACGCTCTCGTAACTACCGACTCAATTTTGCGGCCGATAAGGCAATTGCTCAAATGAGTAATAATTTTTTCAATCCGATTTATCAGAATTATACCGGGCCTTCTCCCAATAGCATTTCACCCGGATTATCCGGCTTTACACAATTCGGTATTTCAGATCTTTTTGAGGATTATAAGGTGGTAGGAGGTTTTCGAGCAAACTGGGGTTTGGATAATGCAGAGTATGGCATCAGCTTCGAACGTTTGCGTGATAGATGGGATCGAAAGATTATCTTCTCTCGTCAATCACAACGTGTTCAACAGGGTATCGATATCATTAAGCTTCAAAGCAACGACCTGGCCTATAGCGTGAAGTATCCTTTCAATGAAGTAAGCTCCATTCGAGTTCGGGGCGATGTGCGAATTGACCGCGGTGTGCGTCAGTCAAACGACCTTATTTCGCTGGAATCACCCAATATCACGGAAACGAATCTGGCCTTGAAGATTGAGTACGTCTTTGATAATAGCATTTCGACGGGATTGAATTTGTTTAATGGAACACGCGCAAAGGTTTGGGTTGAGCGTTATCAGCAGCCCAGCATCGATAAGCGAACCGACATTAATATCATCGGGTTTGATGCACGTCACTATGAGCGAATTCATCGAAACTTTATCGCGGCATTTCGTTTAGCGGGAACCAGTTCCTTTGGTGCACAAAAGGTCATCAATTATTTCGGTGGTGTAGATAATTGGTTGTTTCAGCGCGTGGATAATGCTACTCCTATTAATCCTGATGAGCCCTATCGATTCCAGTCGTTCGTGGGCCCTGTGCGTGGTTTTTATGTAAATGCGCGAAATGGAAATTCAGCGGTAGTAGCGAACGCTGAATTACGAATGCCTGTATTTAAATATTTTGCGAAGAAGCCGATTAAGAGCGACTTTATCGAGAACTTCCAGGTTGTCACATTCTTGGATGCAGGTAGCGCATGGACAGGTTGGAACCCATACTCTAACGATAATTTGTTCAATCGAACAGATGTCATCAAAAATCCGGTAACCGTCTCAATTACCAATAATCGCGAGCCTGTAGTCTATGGCTACGGCTTCGGATTGCACTCCCGTTTGCTGGGTTATTTTGTAAGGGCTGACTGGGCCTGGGGTGTTGATGATGGTCGTGTTTTGGAGCGGGTATTCTACCTGTCACTAAACATGGACTTCTGAGTTCTATTGATTGTAAATTACCTGCATTACGGTTTGACCCACTGCAGTTAGTGTGTTCTTGTCTAGGATACTCATATTGTCATTGTGAGTATGGTGATACGACCCGAAAACATATCCTCCTAATCCCATTGCCATAATCTGTGGCTTGGTGTCAATGATGTCTACACAGCGAATTCCACCCTTATTAACAAACACGTGATCGTCCACAACGCCTTCGATTTCATCAGCAGTGAATGTGGAGGCGTATCCCAATTTATTGGCGGTATTCCAAATGAGATTAACTACATCGGGAGCGCTTTGTGTAGAGAACTTTTCTTTGTTGAATGTAGCGTTTTCCGCTCCAACCATATCCAGTAATATTCCGAATCGTGCATTGTATTTTTCTGTGTGTTTTTGTTTTGCCCAGTATTGCGAGCCCAAACACCAGCTTGAAGTAAACCCATCGTTAAGTATTTCTTTCACGCCTTCAGCAAATTCTGCGGTACCTAAGTCTTCCGCATCAAAGAAGATGAGGTCTATACCTGCTTGAGTTGGCAATAGACTCAGCTGTCGCGCAATTTCAAGAAGCACACCTACACCGCTTCCGCCATCATTTGCCCCGTCAATCGGTTTCTTCCAACGTGTATTGTCTTTGTCTTTATCGCCGTATGGTCTGCTGTCCCAGTGTGCACATAGCATAATGCGGTTAGGCTTGTCCGGATTGAACGAAGCGATAATGTTACGCACGGGAATGGTAGCGCCATCATACGTTTTCAGCGTGGTGGTTTGTTCCATGACATTAGCACCATACGATTTGAGTTTGTTTGTCATCCAGTCTCCGCAGGCCTTGTGAGCAGATGTTCCCGGCACGCGTGGCCCAAATGAAACCTGCTTCTCAATCATGGCATACGCGGTGTCTGCCTGAAAAAGGGGGGCCATGATTTCCTTTTTTTCAGGCTGTTGTTTACGCTGTTGTACGTCTTGCTTTTTATCGTCTTTGCATCCAACGTAAACAGTGCTTCCAACGAAGAGAGCTATCAAAACTATAGCTCCAATTTGTTTTCCTTTCATGAGTTCTTGTTTGGCTTAACCTTCGTAGGTCCAGCTGGTTCCTTCTTTTGAGTCCTTGATTTTTATCTGAATGGCAGCCAGAGCATCACGCAATTTGTCTGATGTGGCGTAGTCTTTATTGGCCTTGGCTTCATTTCGCATTTCAATAATCACTTCCATAAGCGATTGGCTGAGCTTCGAATTATCACTGTCGCCATCTTCATTGTTTAAACCGAGAATATCAAAGAAGAACGAGTGGATACTGGTTTTTAATAGTTCTATGTCAACTGCAGTAAGGCTCATGCTTCCTTCTTTAACCGAATTGATCACGCGCACCCCTTCAAACAATTGTGAGATGACAATCGGTGTGTTGAAGTCATCGTTCATGGCATCGATGCAGGCTTTTCTCCATGCGGCAATATCAAAGTCCGAATGGGCTGATGGGCTCAGCTGATCAAGGACTTTCAAGGCAGCACACATGCGCTTGTATCCTTTCTCTGCGGCTTGCAGTGCTTCATTGCTGAAATCGAGCGTGCTTGCGTAGTGTCCCATCAAGAAGAAGAATCGCACGGTCATCGGGCTATAGCCTTTGTCGAGCAATTTGTGATTACCCGTAATGAGTTCTTCCGGTGTAAATCCATTGCCTTCGCTTTTTGCCATTTTTCGCCCATTCATCGTAAGCATGTTGCCATGCATCCAGTAGCGAACAGGTTCGTGACCTGTTGCACCAACATTTTGGGCAATCTCACATTCATGGTGTGGAAACTTCAGGTCCATACCTCCACCATGTATGTCGAATGATTTACCTAGGTATTTCGTACTCATTACAGAACACTCGATATGCCAGCCGGGGAAGCCAATACCCCACGGTGAATTCCATTTCATTAGGTGGCTGTCGTCGGCTTTTTTCCATAGAGCGAAATCCAACGAGTCGCGCTTTTCATCTTGTCCATCTAAATCTCGTGTGTTCGTGTAGAGCTCGTCTATGATGCGGCCGGAGAGCTTTCCATAGGGATACTTCTCATTGAATTTACGTACGTCGAAGTATACCGATCCATTGCTTTCATAAGCAAATCCGTTGGATATGATATCCTGAACCATTTCGATTTGCTCTACAATATGGCCGGTGGCTGTAGGCTCAATGGATGGATTGAGAATGTTGAATATGCGCATTACATCATGAAATCCATTGGTGTATTTCTGCACCACTTCCATGGGCTCCAGGTTTTCGAGCTTAGCTTTTTTGGCAATTTTATCTTCCCCATCGTCTGAGTCGCCGGTAAGGTGTCCCACGTCGGTAATATTTCGCACATAGCGCACTTTATACCCTAGAAATACGAGGTAGCGATACACCACATCGAAAGTCATGAAGGTTCGCACATTGCCTAGGTGAACATCGCTGTAAACAGTGGGGCCGCATACATATAAGCCAACGTGGCCGGGCGTAATGGGCAAAAAGCGTTCTTTTTCTCTGTTTATGCTGTTGTAGATGTGAAGATTCTGTTCCATGTCACAAAGTAAATAGCTATTGGTATGAGCAGACATAAAAAAACCACCGCATTATGAGCGGTGGTTGTTTGATTATTTTCTGACGCTCTGTAATTATTGGTTGTTATTGTCAGCAGCTAGTTTGCCGTTACTTTTTCCTCGGGTATAAATCTCAGTCCCTGTTTTCAAGCCATCAGCGTTGTAATGGAAAACCCTTCCGTTGTAAAGCTTTCCATTCATAAAATCTCCGGTAACGCACACCTGACCGTTATTGTCGTACAATACGTTGTAGCCATTCGGGTCGAAAGCCTGGGCGCCATTCGTTTTGCGATTATCATCCTGCCCAATATTGCTTATCCCCATTTGCGCAGCTTTAGTTTGCTGGGGCGTCATGTATGATTTAACCCCGCCGGCTTTCGATTTGCCTTTTTCGAAATCGCGCTCCTCCATTAGCTGCCCTTGCTCGTCGTAGCGCTTTTGTATGCCTTGTTCTGCGCCTTGTTGCATATCAACTTCTAAAGCAAGAGTCCCATTTTCATGATAGTAGTTTTGCTTTCCCTGGCGATTGCCTTCGGAGTCATACTTTAAATCTTCCTTTATAATCCCGTTGGAATGATAACGCTGGAAGCGGTCTGCTAATTTGCCTTCATGCCAGCGCCCTGATTCCTCCAATTTGCCGTTAGCATAGTAAAGTTTATAGGGGCCTTGGGGCTTACCATTTTCGTAGTGAATCTCTGATCGAATAACTCCGTTTGGCCAATACCGCTTCCAGAGACCTTCTTTCTCATTGTTGAGATAGGTTCCTTCCTCCACTTTTGCGCCTGGGGAGTATGCAGGGTCTTTCAACATGGAGCCCTGAATTATCCAAGCTCCTTGCTTGAGACCACGAGGATCAATGGCGTTTTGTTGTTGTGCTTGTGCCGGTTGAACGGTAATCCATACAAAGGCTAATAGAGAACATAGCCTCCAAGTAATTTCGGATGAAAATCGCATATAGTTTTTCGTATTAGGTTATAGTTCGATGCGTCGAACCATAGCGTCATACGATTAACCTAAGCATGGGTTTCAATAGTGGCTACTTTTTTTTTACCAATTTCGGCCAGCATGGTGGCGCAGAGCTTTTCTGTATCGTACTCACTTTGCCAACCCCAATCACGCTTTGCAATGCTGTCGTCGATACTTGCCGGCCATGAGTCTGCTATAGCCTGACGGAAATCGAGCGCATATGTGATAGTGAAAGAAGGGAGCGCACGTTGAATAATCGATGCTATTTCGGAAGGAGTAAAACTGCAGCCCGCTATATTGTAACCTCCTCGTTCAATAATGCAGGAAGATTCCGCTTCCATAATGCTGATAGTTGCGCGAATGGCATCTTCCATCATCATCATGGGTAACTCAGTATCTTCTTTCAAGAAACAGGAGTAGGTTCCTGTTTCAATTGCTTTATGAAAAATGTCAACAGCATAATCAGTGGTGCCACCTCCCGGTTCAGATCGAAACCCAATTAGGCCCGGGTAGCGAATACTACGAACATCGACCCCAAAACGCTCATGATAATAAGCGCACCAACGTTCTCCGGCTAATTTGGAAATACCATAAACAGTGGTCGGCTCCATAACGGTGTGCTGCGGTGTCTGGTTCCTTGGCGTACTTGGGCCAAATACAGCTATCGAACTAGGCCAGAAAACTTTCGATATTTTCTTGTCTTTGGCTAAATCGAGCACATTGAACAACCCGTCCATATTGAGTTTCCATGCAAATTCCGGATTTTTTTCGGCAGTCGCTGAAAGCAACGCAGCCAGCAGGTAAACTTCACCGACATTGTGTTTTGCAACGATGGCCTCAAGCGCATGCTTGTCGAGTACATCCAGAATTTCGTAAGGCCCTTGTAAAAGGTCGCTATCGTTAGTAGGACGAATGTCAGAGGCAATGACCATGTGGTTACCTCTTTTTTTTCTTAGAGCCATCGTAAGTTCAATTCCGATTTGTCCAGATGCTCCAATAATTAGTGTGGTCGAATCCATAGCTTTCACAGTATCATTGACTGCGTATTGGCAAATGTATAAAAGCACTTGAATTGCAAGCCGATGCAATTCTGTTTTTCTATGTTGAGTCTATACACTATCATTGCCACTGCCGAAACCTGCAACCCATTGTATGACATCATCCGGTTCTGCCAACGCATTAACGCACGCTGAGTTCCAGCGTGCTTTCAATGATT
>Ga0315905_10003042_pt1 | contig 17418 bp, 26 predicted proteins | sample LakEriMetagenome_5_FD_203522 | JGI IMG/M metagenome (GOLD analysis project Ga0315905, IMG submission 203522) | Freshwater fungal communities from buoy surface, Lake Erie, Ohio, United States - Buoy 4 MA121 | ecosystem: Environmental > Aquatic > Freshwater > Lake | place: USA: Lake Erie, Ohio... | reverse complement strand
TCCTTCACACGGCTGAGACACTGGATGATGGCGCCGCGCGCCGTGGCATGCCCGAAGTCCGAATGCACCTTGAACTGGCCGCCGGTGACACTCGTGGGAATTTCGACCATGAAGTTCCAGCCGCTACCCAGCTTGTGCAGGGAGCAGTCACCGCCGATGCTGGCGGCAGCGGAAAGCAAGCTGTCGGTGTCGTACTGTTCGGCGACAAAATTACCGAAGCCATGGATGTTGATCAGCTCGTTGTTCATGCCGTCACCTTGGCCAGATACCACGCGGCCTTTTTCAAATCCTCGTCGCCGCCCTTCAGCTTCTCGCGCCACGAATACTTGATGGCATTGCCCTTGCAGAAGCCGCGGAATTCCTCGGGCGTCAGCGCCGCACGGATGGCGTCGATACACTCGATCCCGCCGGCCGTGTAGTGGGGTGGCTGATTCACCATGTCGATGGCGCTCCGGGCCTGCTCGTTCAGCACCTTCTTTGGCAAGCGCAACAGCTCAATGGTGGTAGGCTTCTCGGCCTTGACCCCACCGACCGGACCCCGATAGGTGTCGAGCACCCCCTGCAGGTCACGTGCCTTGTTCGGTGGCGGCAGGTAGCTGTCGTCATCCGGGCACTGGCTGTGGTCGGAATCCTCAGCAAAACGCGCCGGGACACGTCCGACCAGGATGGCGCCAGCGCTGGTGACGTAGTGGCTATGCGCGTCGCGGCCAATCAGCTTGGCAGCCATCAGCTTGTCCAACTCTTCGATGGTCAGGTCTTTCTTGTTGGCGCAGAACTTATCAAGCAGTTTGCGGATGCTCATGCTGCCACCTCAACACCCGGCTTGTGGTCGAACGGCTTCTGCTCGCGGTAGTGGTGGCTGATGCCGGTGGTGTCCGTGAAGTGGCGAGCGGCGATCAGGTCGCTGAAGCGTGCCGTCTTGACGTTGCGCCAGATGATGCCATAGCAAAGCAACTGCACCTGCCATGCGGCAAGGGTGGTGTTGTACTTGAACCTGTACATGGTGAATCTCCTGTTTGGTAAATGGTCCCGGTCTCTCCCGGGGGTCACGTCGTATTACTGGCTATTGGTTCCAGACGTTCTCATACCGACAATTACGAAAACCAGCTTTCGCGCAGACCCAGATTCCTGCGAGTTCAGGCTCTGCCGTGCGGACTCCGAGCAGAGCAAGGGGCAATTAGAAGGCAACTCCGCTGCTTATGGTGGGGGTGTGGCGGCACCGGTGTTTTGCATCCGCCAACCTAGCTGCTCGGCAGTCGTCACCCCCGTTGAATTAGAAGGCAGCGTAAGCGGCGAAGGCTTCTGCTGCATCCTGACGCCCGTCGATCCGCTCGCCGCGTTCGAGGAACATCACGTTGTTGATGCCGAAGCTGACGCCCTTGTTGCCCTGAGCCTCGAACCAGAAGGCGCCGAGATCAGCACGAATGTAGTCGCCGCTGAAAATCTTCTCGACCATCGGGCTGAGGCCGGCATCGACGATACCCGGGCGTTCGTTGCCGCTGACGTTCAGCACCCAGCAAAGCCTGGCTTCTGGTCCGTATGGTTCGCCGGAGTTCGGCTTCACGCCGTCGCCGTCGTGCAGGGTGCGGGGAGCAGCCTTGTAGAAGGCCTCTTCCTTGCCCGGGACCGCACTGCGCTTGACCTTCTCGGCCGCGGCACAGAGGCGATCGTAGGTCACCTTGTCCGTCTTCGGGATCAGCAGGGCACAGCCATACTTGAGGACACCCTTTTCGTTTGGCTTCGGAACGTAGAGCTGGTCAGCATAGGAAATGCGGACACGTTCGGTGACGACTTGGTTTGGCTTTTGGGCCATGGTATTTCTCCTTTAGGATGAACGATGAAACGACTTAACGAAACTGAATTGTATCAGGTGCTGACGTTTTTGTCAAGCATTTTCCGCAACCTTTCCGCCAACTCGAGGGTCAGCGGGTCGAGCACGGTGCGGAATTCCACTTCGCGCAGCAGCTCTTCGTCGGTCAGGTACGACAGCGGGGTGTGGTTCATTGAAATGCCTCCTGAAATGCCTCCCTTGCGGCTTGCAGCGGATCGAGTGGTGGGCGCTTGTCGGTCTCGGCGACGAGAGCCGGCTTGCCCGGGATAACTTCAAGTGCGCTGCCCAGCAGTTCCCCAACCTTGAGACCCTTCAGCTTGACCATCTTCTCGATCTCGGTGATACCCAGCATCTTGGGTTCGGCCATGGGTTCGATGCCGACACTGCGAAGGATGCAGGCTGCGCGCACAGCATCAACCACCTTGCGGGTGATACGCCCGGCCACCCACTTCAGCCCGGCCACCGGACCCCGGTGCGCGCGGCCAGCGACTTCGGCCTCGATGTCGTCGAGCCAGTTGCGGAAGGTTGGAATGCTGAGGTAAATCTTGACCAGCTCTTCCTCGTTGAGTGCATCCTTGTCGGCGCACACCGGCTCGGCGGCGGCAAAGTCGAATGCTGCCATCTTCAGGTTGTGCTCGGCGCGTTCGCGGCATGAGCCACGCACAGGGCACCACTTGCAGTGTGCGCCGGGCATGGCGAGGTTCGTGCCGGCGTAGGCTCGAGCAACCTTGTGCTCGTTCTCCTTCACCCAGTCGCCCAGCTCTTCGACCGTGTAGGTCTTGCTCACCACGTTGTTGCGGCGCGGCTGATAGATATGCACCTCGACAGCATGAACAGGCACAGGGCTCAGCCAGTCCAACGTCAGCGCGCCGATACCGTAGAGCAGGAGTTGGGTGCTATTGTCAGCATCGACGACCACACCTTGGCCGTACTTGAGGTCAGTCACCTTGATGATGCCATCCTTGGTGACAACCACTGCATCGGCCGTACCCCAGACATCCATGGTCGGGAAGATTTGCAGCTTCTGCTCGACGAACAGATCACCGTCACCCTGATGCCGGCGCACATAGTCGATGTAACCCTGCACGTGGGTTCGCATCTCGGGCGAGTCATACTTCTGGAACTCTTCGGGCATGACGCCTTCCCACGCATCGCACTGGCGCTTCAGGCAATCTTCGCACAAGGCGTGGGCAGCGCTACCCTCACGGGCGTACTCGCTCCCCTCGTCCTCGGTCTCCGGGGCGCGGACGATGGTGGCCGGGCACTCCAACCACCGGTCGCTCGAACTCGGGCTCAGCTTTGCATGTCCGTTGCTCATGCCCCGTGCTCCGGCTTTACTGGCTGAGGACCGTTATCCTGTGAATACTTGGCGCCGGTACTGGCATAGCAGTTACCCTGCGGTACGGGATCGACATGCCAGAACAGGAGCTGGCCGATCTGGTCGCCGCCACGCAGCAGAATCGGGTGGTGACGCAGCACGTTGGTAATCTCCAGCGTCAGGTGACCCGAGTAGCCCGGGTCGGCGAACATGGCGAGCGAGTGGTTGATGCCCATGCGAGCCGCCGAGCTGCGCAGGTAGAAGGTGCAGGCGAGGTTGTCTGGGAGGGTGACCTTCTCCTTGAGGGCGCCCAGCACGAAACCACCGGGAGGGACGCACACGCCCCCACGCACCTCGTAGAACGGAGGTGACTCACGGTTGGCAAACGACAGCGCACGGGAACCCCGATTGTCCTCGACCAGAAAGCGATCCTGCAGAGTGACGTTGATCGAGCACCCGTTGATGGATGAGGGTTCGACACAGCTGATGGTGCCGTTCGCAACCAACGCAAGCAAGCCTTCATAGGAAACGAGACCGTTGTTCATTGTTACCCCTTGAAAAAGTGTGTAAGGAGGCAGGTCACGCCTGCCCATAAAGTAATACCAAAGGCAGTGGCCATTACCCATGCCAGCAAAATGGTGACACCTGAGTACGTCCGATTCTTATTCATGTTCGAGCTCCACAGCATGTACTGGATACACAGGGTTTCCCTCTTGACCGAGATAAACCGCCTTCATGGCTTCACCGGTGTTCAGATGAATGCGCAGGGTGTCTTCGTAGTTTTCAGCATAGCCGCCGGCCAACGTCACCACGATGGGGATGTTGTATTCCTTGGCGATACTCAAGGTGATGAGGTCGCGCTGGTACAGCTCCTGCATCGTAAGCGAACCACCCAGCGGATCACCAACCCAGTTGTCAGCGCCGGCTTGGTACAGGATCATCCCCGGCTCGAACTGCTCCACAACCGACCGAATGTGCCGGGCATAGCTGAGCAGGTTGTTGTCGTTGTGGGTGTGCGCCGACTGCATGTAGCGGCAGTAGTGCCCCATGTTCAGCATGTTGATGATGTCTGCGCAACCGTTGCCGTAATGTGCGTCCTCGTCGATGATGAGCGTCTTTACGCCGACATCGAGAAAGAGTTCCTTGGCCGCCAGCGTCAGGGCATCGAACGTGCAGAAGCCACCATTCGAACCATGGCAGGCGTGGTGGAACCCGGAGGTCAGAGACCACCCCACGGTGTCATGCAGGTAAGCGTACTCGACCGCTTGGAGCAGGTTGCCAACGGTGTAGCAGATGGCTTCAGCATCCTTCTTGGAGCGATTGCCAAAGCCGTTCGCCAGATCGCCGTTGAGCACGTCATCGACGTAGCCAAGATCATGCACCAGCTTGAGGTGGTCAGCGGTGGCGGCCGAGAACGACTGCTCGACCGAATAGGCCTCGTCCAATGCAATGCGGCGAATCAGCAGCCCCGGCTTCATGGGTGACTTGCTGAAACTTACAGCATCGTGAAGCTGCTTGTCGTTGTAAAAAACCTTGATGGTGTTCATGTTGCTCTCCTGTTTCGATTCATCAAGTATAGCACATCCCGCTGCTAATGTCAAGCACTAACAGCGGGATGGTTGGTTACGGCAACTTGGTGATCAGGAAAGCACCCAGCGAATCGCGCTGCTCTTGCGTCAGCTCGGCGATGCGTGCCGCGCCCAGCTCGGCGATCTTGGCCTTGACCACCTCGGGACCAGTCGCCCGGGCAACCTTGCCGGCCAAGTCCTGCACCTCGGCTTCGGTGTAGGACTTAGAAGGGGATGCCGCAGCAGGTTCGCTCGCAGCAGGTGCCGGCTCCGTCGGTGCGGTATCCGTCACGGGCGCAGTTGGGGTAGGTGCAGACAGCTCGGATAAAGGGGCGGGTTCCGGACGGACCTCCACCACCTCACCGCTCGGGGCGGTGTCGGCGGCGGCATTGGCTGCCTCGATCTCGGCCTTGGTGCGGCGGCGGCGCTTCGGTGCGTCGGTGCCACCGCGCAACTGCTGCTCGGTGTCGTTAGCCGGCGGCACCACGACGAAGTATTCCGCCGCGTTGAGTTCAGCCGGGTCGGTCGGCGCGGTGAAGGGCGCGAGTTGGGCGGCGCGCTCGGCGGCAATGGCGTTGATGAAATGGCCCAGACGGACCAGTTCGGAGTCCGTCGTGTGACGGTTGATGCTCAGCTTCAGCTTCATGCTTTTCTCCTGTTTGAAAAGGGTGGGTGCCCGGGTCGTCAGCCCGGGTGAAGTGTGACGCACACCCAATTTTTGTTACGCGGCCTTCTTGGTTTCCCGTGCAGCAGCTACCAGCCGGCCAGCAGTGACGGCTGCTTCCGAGTGGTTGTCGAACTTGGTTGCGGCGGCCCTGTCGCTGACGTACTCGAAGCCACCACCTTCGTGCAGCTGGATGAACTTGCTGTTCAGAGCATTGACCAGAACAACCTTGCCGTCGCGTTCTTTCGGATCGCTGATGTAACCTTCAGCGGGTTCTGAGGACAGCGGATAGGTTCCGCCGGTTTCAAAATGTGCGTTCATTTGTGTTATTCCTTGAAGTTAGAAACTGTTCGACTCCCACTGAGCCACATGGTTCTTCACGAGTTCGCGGCATTCATCCTTGATCACGTTGGGAACCCACAGGCCGAGCAGTTGGTTGTAGCCTTTCGCCCGCATTCGGGCAACGTAATCTAACTGCCGCTGGCTGCCGGTCTTACGTGGCGGCCGGGTCGGGGTTTGCTTGTCCGTCATCGGTGACTTCCTGTACTTGAGCTTCGCGTTCGCGGGCCTGCTCTTTCACCTTGTCGGCGATCTCTGCGAGTTGCCGCAGGAATTCGCCGACGGTGGAGAAGGGCTCGTCGAACGACTGGTTGATGTAGTCGATGGCGAAGAGCAGAGTTCCGAACACCTTCTGCACATCCTTGCGAAACCGCAGTTCAGTTACCCCGGAATCGTCGGACTGCAGGCTAAAGAAGAATCCCGGCTGGTTCTCCGGCAGATCGGAAACTGCATCTTCGTGGTTGGGGGTTGCGCTCATCAGTTGGTATCCTTGCCGGCGACCTTGCGTGCTGCCATCTCGAACTGGGCGAACAGCTCGGCCCGCGGGGTAGAGGCGGAGGCTGCCTCGGGACACCCCTTGCATTCCTCATACTCCTTACTCTTGGCGGCACGCATCTCGCCGTAGCCCTTGATCCCCTTGATCGCGGCGTGTGCGTGAATTGGCAGGACAGCATCTTCATCACCGCAGAGGGTGACTTCCATGTAGCCGTTGCCGCGGTCGGTAACGTCGATCCTGAGAACCGGCTTGATCTTGGTATCGGGGTTCTTCTGAAAGGCAACCTTCTCGATGGCAAGCAGCGTGGCACGCGGATCACGAACGTCGCTCTCCTTGAGGATGCGCTTGATTTCGGACAACTTGAGACTCACGGTGTTCTCCTGTTAAGTGTTGATTTGTGCAGCGAAATTGAATGATAGCAGCTGACGCGAAACTTGTCAAGTGCTGAATCTCACGGGAAAAGGCGAACCGGGTCGCACGGTGACAGTGCGCGGCTTCTTCAGGGCGCCGAAGGTCGCCCGGGCCAGTGCTTCCTGCGCGGTGAGGGGTACGCCTGCATTCTCGATCACCTGCCTGCGCAACCATTTAAGACTGTCGCGCTGCGCCACGCTCGCCTTGTGATGCCACATATTGTACCAGCAACTTGCGACCGGCGTGGTCCTACCCTCGCTGAGATAATGCGCAACCAATGCAGGGGCGCCGGCCGCCGTGTTGCACACCTCATACTGAACATCGGATACAGGATACGTCTTGGTGCCATCCTCGTTCTTGATTACCCCGGACACGAGTAGTCCAGTGGTGGGGTCGAAGTTGCGGTTGTCACCGTTCGCCTCGGGTGGCGGGAACTCATGACCACAGTTGGGGCAAACCTTCAGGCCGGCAAGGATGATGTTGAAGCACTCATCGCACATCTTGGTAGGCGCTTCACCCGTCTTCAGGCGCGGTGGGTTGCCGCTGATCTCGTCGATGGGACCAAGCTCATCGCTGGTGTCGGTGAAGTCTGCGACCAAGCAATCATCCTTGCCATCGTGGAGACGCATGCCACGACCGCACAGCTGCACCCAGATCAAGCCGGACTTGGTGGGCCGCAGGTTGGCAATGCCGTCGCACACGGGGGCGTCGAAACCCACGAGCAGCACCTCACAAGCGACGATGAACTTGAGCTTGCCCGTTCGGAAACGGCCGATGATTTCCGAACGCTCGCGCTGAGGCGTGTCGCCCAGTACGCACTCGGCGTCGTGGCCCAGCTTGCGCAACGCCTCGGCCACGTGCAGGCAGTGATCCACCCCGGTACAGAAGACCATCACCGCCCGACGCGCGGCGAAGATGTCGCTGATCTCCTGCGCCACCATGAGGTTGTTGTCGTCGGTATCGACAGCATGCTGCAGCTGGCCCATTGCGAAGTCACCCAAGCGCCGGTCGATCGCCACACCCGTGGTGTCCAGCCGTACATGCCCGCGGTACGGGGTGAGCGGGGTCAGATAACCATCACGCAGCAGCTCACCCATCTCCACCTCGGCGGCGATGCCGGTGAAGATCGCCTTGTCGGCAGGCATCAGATACAAGGAGGTACGGTTGGCGGTGCCGTCGAACGGGGTGGCAGTCAGGCCGATGGCCCTGAGTCCCGGGTTCTTCTCGCGCAACTGGTCGATGAACTCGCGATAGCCCTTGAGTGCGTAGTGCGCCTCGTCGATCAGGATATGATCCACGCGCGGCATCTTGGCGACGTGGTTCCTGATCGACTGGAACCCGGCGATGGTGATCGGCTTGAGCTGCTTCTTCCCGAGCCCGGCCGAATAGACGCCGGCCTGCAAATGATGCGGCAGCTTGGCATGGTTCTGCTCGACCAGCTCCTTGCGGTGCGTTAGAACCAGCGTCATCCCACTTGAGCGCTTGCCCAGTTCCTCGCACAGCTTGGCCACGACCACGGACTTGCCGGATGCAGTAGGCGCCACGATCAGAGGCTGGGATTCCGGGTTCTCCTGCAAATGGTTCAGGGTACGGTCGATCAGCCTCGACTGGTAAGGCCGAAGAGTTAATTCCATTTTCTAGTTCTCCTATTAAAACGCAGCGAAGTCCGCCCGGGCCGGCACCACGCGCACATCACAGGGCACGAACTCGCCGGTGCGCGCCGCGCGCAGCACCCGGTTCCGTTCCGGATACTTCTGGTCGAAGGCCAAGTCGATGTTCAGGACGGGCAGCGGTTCCTCACGCTCGGAGTCCAGCAACCACGGCTTACCCACGCCCGTGAAGCGCAACCTAGCATGAGCCAGCACGACAGCATGCTCGCGGCCACCGTACATCACCACCTCGATCTGCTCGCCGTTGAGCAGGCGCATCTGCATGGTGTGCAGCCGGTGCTTCGGTGACGGGGTGCTGCTGAAAATGACGCCCCGATACCGGCCTTCAGGTAGCGCTGGCATCTGCGAGTTCTCCTTCAATGATGCGACCAAGGGGTTGGGGAGTCCAAGGTAACTGGATCGTGATCTGCGCCCCGGGCAGCAGCTCGGGCTGGGCGTCGAAGCCGCGCAGTGCGGCCAGCGCCTTGCCGGCAGCGATGCGGTCAGCATCCTTGGCGTTCGGGTTCAGCATGATGGAGCGGTAGGACAGCTCGACTTCCTCGACCTCGGTCTTGGTCCATTCGCGAATCTCCTTGCGCAGCTCGTTCATGCACGACTTGATCTCGGGCTGACGAAGCAGCACGCGGGACTGGTAAGCGGACAGGTCCGGCCGGATGATGGTGATCTCCCCGGTCTCGGTGTCGGTCACCTCCTTGGCGAAGGCGAGCGCATACGCCTCGCTCGGCAGCTTGCCGAAGAGGACGATCAGCTTGCAGAACTTCTCAGCCTCTTCACTGATCAGCAGGGCATGGTCCTCTTCTTCATCCCGGGCACGGGCAACGTCCGCCTCGGTGGCAAGGTGCCGACCGCCGGGTTGATCCGGTTCGGTGGCGAGGTACAGTGCGTCGAAGTTCAACAGTTCGGTGTCGTCCATCAGTCTTCCTTGGTCTCAGGCTTGATGAAGAACATGCGGGAGTTGTTCGCACCCGTGTCCTGATACGCTACACCCAGCTCGATCAACATCTCATGCGCCAACCTGCAACGCTCGCCGTTCGGGTCGGTCTTCAGGTCGCTGAGCAGACTGCGCCACGCCTTGCTTGATGCGCGCATGTCACTCGACTTGACCAGCCCGCCAGCATAAAGCAGGCCGCCGGGTTCGATGGCCGGGCGCAGCTTGGCAAGTGCTTCAGGATTCACCCTGTACTTCGGCAGGATGCTGGTGAAGCTGGCGCCGGCGCCGATCAAGTGATAGTAGAAGTCGCGCTGCGCCACCCAGAGAACTTCCTCAGCCCACTCCAGAATCTCAAGGTTCAGGTACTCGGCGTTCGGATCGGAGATCAGGGTCAGTGCGGTGGCCAGCACGGACAGCTTGACCTCGGCCCGGTTTCCCAGAGAAGAGATGCCCTCGGCCTCGGGCAACCCGTTCAGCGAGCGCGGCAGCGGGTAGCGCTTCTCGGCACGGAGGAAGACTTCGGCCGCATGCTTCATGTCCTGCACACTCTTGCCCGGCCGGATGTAGCGAGGCTTGATGTCTGGGTTGTTGAAATGGGCTTGGATCATCTCGATCAGTTCTTCCTGCTCATTGACCGGGATGTCGAAGATGTGATTGCCGGCAGGGTGGTGGCTATCCTTCCAGAGCTTCTTGAAGAACTCGACTGCACGCAGCACGTTCGCGTCGGTGCCACGCTCGGCCGTGCTCTGCATCTGTGCCAGCTTGGCGTCGATGCACTCGGCCTCGGTGCGGGTGCTGGGGTCAGCGTCATTCAGATAGACGCAGAAGCGTGACGTGAAGCCATCGCCCATCTGGGTCTGGGTGATGTTGCCGTTGAGCAGGCGCAGCGTGCCCGCCAGATTCAGATGCAGGCATGGCGCCATGACCTCGGCGATCTCGCGCTGCACCTGAGCGCTCGGCCGGTACGGCTGGCCGGGGATACCCTTGTCGAACAGCTCCTTGATGGCGGTGTGCAGGTTGAGCAGGTGCTGGTCTGCCCCGCTCCCCACAAACAGGGACTCAGCCTCTTCGCTGGTCATCAACTGCAGGCTGCCCGTCCGTTGGAAGTGATTGACCCACAGGCCCGTCGCAGAGTGCAGCTTCTCGCGTGGGTTGCAGTACCTGAAGATGGTGTTCTCGATGATTGGATGCACGCTCTTGAAGGTTTCAGTCTTGCCCGTTCCCGGTGCGGCGAGGTGCAGGAAGTAGAGGTTCAGCGCCTTGGGTGAGCGCCCCTCCCCGTACCTGAATATCACATGCGGCATGAACCCGAGCGTGGCAACCTGCGCCAGCGAGAAGATGAACGGGATCGGGCGCAGGAAGAAATCCTTGGGCCAGTCATTCTCGGGCAGCTCCCAGTGCTCGGCGCTACCCTGCGTGGCGAGCGCGGTGATGATCTCGCGGAACTGGGCGAAGCGCGGAGTCGGCGCCGGCATGCGCTGGAGGATACCCTGCCCCCACTTGCGGTCGGCCTCACGCTTGGCCAGCTCGGCGGCGCGCTCTGTCTGCGCCTCCTTCACTGCCTCTTCGTTGATGTGGGTGACCTGCGTGACGCTGGTTCCACCGAGCAAGCGGTTCAGGGATGCGGCCAGAGCAACACGCTCTTCGGTGTTGAGCGATTCATCGGTGCCGATGAAGTGGCGCAGGCGCCCGTGATCAACCTCCATGCGCAACAGGGACTGGATGCTGAGGGTCTTGGCGCCGTGCGTGAGGTGATCACCCACCTTAGCATCCACGCAGCCGGGTTTGTACTTCTCGTGGCGTGCGGACCATTGGTTCAGAGCTTCGACCAGTTCGAGCTGGTGCTGGTTCAAGTCCTTGCGCTTCTTGCCGACACCCCATGCACGGAAGGCAGCGAACAGCACGGCCGACCAATGCTCATAGGCGTCCAGCCGGGACGGGTTGATCAGACCATGGCGAAGCGACAGCAAGAACAGCTGTTGCTCGGCGGGCGAAGCCATGTCAGCGAAGCCGTCGAACGTAGCGACGTGCTGCGCCGCAGGCAACGGCTCATCGACAGGCACACGGGGCTTGAGCAGGGGCGCATCGTTCAGCTTGAACAGGCGATACTCGGCGTCGGCGTTGCCGCTGATGAAGCGAAGCTGGGCTGCACGCATGGACTCCGGGGCGAACTTGGCGTAGGCGCCGAGCAGACCATGGACGTACTGTATTGTGGCCGCATGACCAGCGATCGACGTGGGCTCAGCGAACGGGATGACCACGGCGAAGCGGCCGTTGTTCGACCATGTGCCGAAGGCCACGAACCCGATCCCCTCACCTTCGAGTACGGCGGTGACCGCCTCGAACAACCCCTCTTCGGGTTCGTCAAAATCTAACGTGGCGCTGGTGACCGAGTTGATGTTCTCGACCAACCTGATGTTCCCGTTGAACAGCGCGGCGACGATTCCCTTGCTGGCGAGCTTATCGGTGACAGGCGGCTGATTGCGAATGAATGCGGCGAAGTCAGCCAGCTTGAGGAACGTGATGCGGGATACCTGATTCGAGTGGCAGCTGTCGCTGACGCTGAGTGCAAAGGCGCTCATGCTGCATCCTTCAAGCGCCGGTGCTTCAGTCGCTCTTGGGTCAAACTTTGGGGGGAATTCTGGCGCACAGGTGAAGCCTCCGGGACAATGGTTCCGACAAACTAATGGTGCCGATGAAGTTGGGGGATCAGTCCCAACCCCATCGGCGGCATTGTGTCGGAGGCAATGCGAAAACAGATATTACCAGATCAACAGCGCTTCGTCAAGGGGTCATAGACCACACGCAACTGAACCTGCTCGCTCATGGCCCATGCTTGTCGGGTAGCTGACTGCATCCCATCAGCATTGATCGCCGTCTTCAGGCGCAGGCAGCCATGCTCATCCACCTTGCCGACCAGCTCCACACCCCGCCCAGCAATGGCAACCTCAACATCAGGATCAAGGGGATTGTTCTTCACCACCCAAGCCAGCGTTTCTTGCAGGTGGGGATGGATGGCGGTAATCACCTTGGACAGTGAGGACTCACCCACAACTCGCTGCATCAGGCGGGCAAGGGCGTGGCGCTGGATCACGATCGGGATCACGTGGGCGCTGACACGGTAGGGGAACGGGCGCTTGGCATCGAAGATCAGCTGCACCAACGTCAGGTTACCGTTGCCGTCGCCGTCAGCCAGCACCACGCCGGCGCTGGCCCGGCTGCCAACAATGCGGCCGATGTTGGAATCAATGATGCGCCCACGGAACAGGGTATCAACCCACTTGGCAAACTCCTTCACCGTGCGACTCCCAAGAATCTTCAAACCGAACCCGCTGTTCAGGCGGTCATGGGCCTTTTCGATTTCGTGCTTAGCCAAGCTGTGTGCCAGCGTGGCGTCGTTTGGTGAAACCTTCATGCTTCCTCCTTCTCCGAAAAAATAGAGCCGCGATCCTGAATTGAATTGCGCTCCTGCGCCTTGATCCTCGCCCGCTCCAACGGGGTCAGGTCAAGGCAATCCATCAGCGCAGCGGCGCGCTGGGGGTGGGTGCGGATCAGGCGCAGCGCCGTGGCTTCGATCTGAACCACCCGCGCATAGCTGACGCCAATGATTTCGGCGGTCTCCTTTAACGTCAGCTCGGATTCATAGCGGAGCTTTAGAACCTTTTGCTGCCGTTCGGTGAGCGTGCCGATCACCCTGTCGAGTGCGCCACGTTGCTGAGCTTGCTCGATACCGGAGTCGTCCAGCATGTAGCTTTGCTCTGAGCTTGGCAACAAGGCGACAACCTGAGCGTGATCCATCTCCATTTCGGAGAAGTTCTTTTCGAGCGGGTAAAGTTGCTCGTTGCTCCACAGTTCTTCGGGCAACTTGTTCAGCACGTCGCACAGCTTGACGGCGACCGGCCTCAGTTCGCCAGTTGAAAACAAAGGCCCGGCAGTCATGGTGATCAGGCTATTGACATCCTGATATGGCAGCCCGTTCGCCATGCACCACTTGCCGCCCGGAGTGCCGCCCGTTTCTTCGATGGCCTTGAGGATGCGGTTGTTGCGCACCTTCACGGTGACGCGGTAATCCTTCATGCTGCGTGCTCCTGTTGGTTGCGGGTTACTACGGTTCGTCATTTCAAAATCCTCCTGTTGATAGCCAGAAACCCCGCACTCGGCGGGGTTGGTTGGGTTTGGGCCGATCAGTGGATCAGGCCAATGCCACGGTCGAGGAACTGGATCAGCGGCAGACCGCGGTTCCACGCACCGGGGATGTAGGCACGGTTGCCACCACCCCGGGGCTTGATCGCCTCGGTGCATGCTTGCAGCAGCTGGTAGGCGGTCTTGCCGTGGGCGGCTTGAGCTTGTGCCGCTTGCAGATGGCGTCCTCTATCAGCACCGCCCGGCTTTCCGGCTGGGCGTCCATCCATTCCAGTAACCATTTCGGTAGCTTCACCGAAATTGGCTCCTTCCTGAGCATCGGCGGTGCTGGGGGCCTTCCGGCCCCCTCTCTTTTGCCTCCGCTCACGCCTCAATATCAACAACGTTTTCGCCGGGCTTGACGCCGTCGACCGCACCAAAAGCGGGGCTGTACGTCCAGCCGAAGCAATCGGTGTCGCCGTATTGACCGGCAGCAACCGCTTCGCACGCTTCGTTATTTTCACCTTCGATGCGAGCAACCAGGGTCATGTCTTCGGTGTTGTAGATGTAAAGAGTGGTCATGTCAGAACTCCGGGTTCAAATCAGCAACATCACCTGCCACGAGCAGCAGGCAGGTGTAGTCGATTGGGTCGGTGTATTCCTCATCAGCCTCGTCGGCAACCATGGCTTCGGCACGGGCGGCAGCCAGCGCTTCGGCCGGGCTCTCGGCGGCGACGGTGGTGAAGTAGGTATCCTCGCCGATGTAGTCCGGCCGCTGCAGCAGGACGCTGAACTTGGGCTTGACGGTGGCGTAGGCCATCTTGCGCTTGGCCTCGGCCAACTCGTACTGGGTGGTCTCCAGCACGTAGCGGTGATGGGTGATGTTGTCGGTCATTTCAAATCTCCTGTTTGGTGGTGACGAGACTGCATTATGACAGCTCGCCACCGATTTGTCAAGTGCTAACTTCCACCTTTGACGAAGGGGTCGGCCACAACCCGGTCACCCCGGGTTAGGTGCAACGAGCGGCGCAGGGCGCCGATGCAGCGCGCCCAGTGTCGATGGATGGCGCCCTGCTCATACTGCACGAGGTAGGGCACATTGCCTACGTCGAACTCCCAGCCCATGACCTTGTAGAAACGCTCGCCCTTCGTGTCCGGGAAGCGGCCGGCGTTGATCTGCGCGGCCACTTGGGCTGCTTGGGCCTCGGTGAAGTCGGCGCCCGGGTTGAACTTCCAGAACCCCTTGACGACGGCCATTACAGCACTACCACACGGGTCGCGGCCAACGGATGCTCATAGGTGACGCCATCCACGACGCGGCCCGCCTTGGTCTTGCGGCCGATGGTGGTTTCGTAGCCAGCGGGCAGCATACCCCACGTCACAGGCACCATGCTGCGCACCAAGGCACAGCCAGCGACCAACTCCAGCATATCGCCGGCTTCCAGAGCACGGCGGCATTGAGCGAGGATGCCCCAGAACTTGCGCGGCGTCGTGTCGATCAGGTTATCCAGCGAGCGGCGGATAACATGCAGCCGGATGTTCTGGTCAAGCGCCTGATCGGCAATGCGGTACTCGATGGCGCCGATTTCCTTCAGGGTGGCCAGCTTGTTCAGATGTTCCATGGATCAGGCTCCGGTGAGGATTGCAGTGGCGATGAAAGAGCAGCCCGAATGCTTCGGGTGAGCCGCAATAACCTTGCCGGACTTGTCGATAGCCTGCCACAAGCGGCGCCCGCTGGCAGACTCAATGCAGCGCAGATGCACCCCATGGACAGCATAGAATGAGTCGGCACTATGAGCCCGCACACCGGACCCGGGCAGATAGCCCTGATAACGCTCGGTCGGAGTGGCAAGTGCCGGGGCTTGCAAAAAATCCCACGGGATGCTCGGGACGGTTTGAACTTGAGGCGTAATGAAGATGGTCATGGCGATTACTCCTTTTCAGAGTTGAGAAGTCGATTGTTGTGAGTGTGAAGGCGAGCCTTCTCTTGGCGGTACGCCTCGTGGGCCTGTTCAGGGGTGTCGAAGGTGCCAAGGTTGTGTTTTTTACCATTTATCGTGATTCCCGCCCTGAATCGCACCCCGGCGCTTACAGGGAAAACACCAAGCAAACCGTGCCGGTTATTAGCACGAGCTCCGCCCAAGTTTTGCTGGTTCTCGGAACGAGTGACGGCGCGCAGGTTGGCCCAGCGGTTGTCAGTTCGCATTCCGTTGATATGGTCCGTGTCATGCTCGGGGAACGCGCCGGTCATGTACAGGAAAGCGAGGCGATGGGCGGGATAATGCACCTTGTCAATGCGAACCATGGTGTATCCATGCTTATTCACGGTTCCGGCCACAGAACCCAGCTTGACAAAATTGTTCGACCGAACCAGCCATGTGAAAAACCCAGTGTGCGGCTCATAATGCAGCACGGACTTAATGCGCTCTTGGGTGAGCATGGCGATTACTCCTTTTCAGAGGTTAGAATTCGATGAACAAGGACTGATCGAACGGACCCCACTCTTCGGCCTTGGGCCCAGCAAGGGCGCCGACGCCGGCCAGCTTGTAGGCGATGGCCTCCTGATACGTGGCTTCACACAGCATGTTCAGGAACACAGGCACATCAGCATGCGGGCCAGCGGGGATGTCGAAAGTCGTGACCAGCGTATCGCGCCCTTCAGTGTTCGAGCGGATAGCATGCTGCATGCGCTTGATCCACGGGAACGTGCGCTGCACGTGTTGGATAGCGTCAGGGCAGTCAAGCTCTTGATCGGTACGCCCGACGTAAAGTTCGATGTTCAAGGTTAGTTGCATGGGGTTTCTCCGGTTCGACTCGACGCTGAATTGCGGCGAGTGATTGCATTATGGGGCAAAGCTGGGGCCGTGTCAAGTGGTGACAGCAATTATTTTTGGCTGGGCTTCGCCCCGTGCATGGGTGCTAGTACGTGATGCGGTGGAACAAGCGGGCATTGTTCAGGCCCATATCCCGGTACGTGACGCCCAGTTCGCGCAGGTAAGCATGCGCCAGCTTGGAGCGCTCGCTGTCAGGATCGACCTTCAGGTCGCTGATCAGGTTGCGCCACGCCTTGCTACTCATGCGCAGGTCGTTCGAACGAACCTCGGTGCCAGCATGGAGCAGACCGCCGGGCTCGATAGCCGGGCGCAGCTTGGCGAGCGTTTCGGGGGTTACGCGATAACCCACGCCCGTGACGTTGCGTGCGGCGAGCAAGGCTTCGGTGGTGATGTGCTCAGGGTGGAATATCAGCATGGATTTTCTCCGGTTGGTTGATTGAACGGCAACCATATCAGGTTCGGCACGGTTTGTCAAGGTTCGGTTTCATGGTGGCACTCTGGCCGGCACTCTGGCCGCACTTTGGCCGGGCTAAGTGGTTGATTTCATTGACTATGGCCGCTATGGCCGCTCTGGCCGGGGGGCTATGTATGGCGGGGGGTAGGGGTATCATTGTGCAAGTGGATATACTATATATATATATATATATATATAATATATATTCTATCCCTAATATGAGGAGCGCGATGTCACCTATTAACGGGTACTTTTTGGCGGGGATTTGCCTATTTTCATGCGGTTGCCCCAGTTAATTTTAGCGCGCCGTCCCCGTTATTCGCTGACGCCCATACATGGGGGGCCGGCCAAACCGGCCAGAGCGGCCAGAGTCAATATCCACGCCATTTGCGGCCGGCCAGAGTGGCGGCCAGAGTGGCGGCCAGAGTGGCTTTCCCCGTCCCCGCGTGTCAATGCTGACGCCCCCAGCGTCAAGCCGTGACGGTGTAACGCTTGACAAAGGCGTCAAGCCGTGACGGTGTAACGCTTGACAAAGGCGTCAAGCCGTGACGGTGTAACGCTTGACAAAGGCGCAGTGTGGCACGGGTGCGGCGTTACCGCGTGACGGATGCAGACCACCCCCGCGTTATCGCGTGACGCATATACAGTGCGCCCGCGCTTTTTTATCGCGCGCCCCCGTGCCCGTGTTATCGCGTGACGCATGTGCCTGTGCCCGTGCGCCCGTTTTGCGCTTGTTCGCGGGATCGCGGGATCGCGGGTTCGCCCACCCCCACCCACCCC
>Ga0315905_10003041_pt1 | contig 17420 bp, 23 predicted proteins | sample LakEriMetagenome_5_FD_203522 | JGI IMG/M metagenome (GOLD analysis project Ga0315905, IMG submission 203522) | Freshwater fungal communities from buoy surface, Lake Erie, Ohio, United States - Buoy 4 MA121 | ecosystem: Environmental > Aquatic > Freshwater > Lake | place: USA: Lake Erie, Ohio... | reverse complement strand
TGGGGTTGTTCGCCTTCGGGGTGTCCATTTTTGGTGGGGCAGGCGGGGGCGTGTTGCTTGCCCCCCCCCCCCCCCCCCCCGTCTGCACCTTGCGTCAGCAGGGGTGGCGAGGGCAGCTGACAGGCTGTGGGCAAGGGGGGGCACAGGCATGGCCTGTGTGCCTGTGTGCCCACAGTGGGGCCGAGTGGCGGGCGGGTGTCCCCCCGCTGGGCCGCGCCGCGCTGAGAAGCCGCGTTCACTCTGAAGCTGCGTGCCCCCCGCCATCCTGGTGCAACATGGTCTTGTCCTCCAGGTGTTGGTCTTGCAATTGTTGAGACCTGCGGTGTCCTTGGGTCTTCGCCGTTTCGCTGTGCTCCGCAAGCTTGCAGCGCTGCCTGCAGCAACCTCTGTCGACTGCACTGGGTGCATGCGTGGAACCAACCACGCCACAGTCCCCGAGCCTAGGCATGCCGTGGGAGGCGTCGTTGCGACGATTGTGGAGAAAGCTCCAGGGGAAGCCACCCGCCCTCCACCAGCCGCTGGAATCAACCAGTCACCAGTCTGATGGGTCAGTGGACGGTGGTCAGAGGTCGCTGGGCCGGCCTAGTGAGTACAGGGGCCCACTTTGTTTCCACGGCTCAATCTGCCCACGCCCCAGCCCGCCTGCCAGCCTGCTGTCATTGCTATGTGCCCGCCTCTGCGCTGCCAGCCGGGGTGGGCAGCGGGACGCCGCCGGCCGCTGCTGACAAGGCTGCATTGATCGATCTGCGCGCCGCCCGCCGCAGAGGGCCTGCGCGGCATGTCGCTGGACTTCGGGCACGGCACGCCCAGCGCCCCCACCACAAGCTCAGCAGCAGAGCCCCCAGCTTCCAGGGGGGTGGAGCCGCGTGCCACGCAGCCTGTCAGCAGCAACAGCGGGCCGCCGGCGGGGGACGCTGGCGCCGGCGGGCACGGCGCTGCGCCCAGCGGGGACCCGGCAGGCCGCCCGAACGTCTTGCGCAGCAGCCATGACAGCCCCGCCAGCGAGCACCCCTCGCCCTCAGCACCTCCTGCGGTCGTTGTGGCAGGGCTGGCGACGGTAGCCAGCATCAGCGGGCGTGAGAAGGAGCCGCACACCAGCACGCCCCGCGACGAGGACCTGGGCACCTGCCCCCCCTTCGCAGCCAAGGCCGTCTGGGGCCTCCGCTACACCATGGAGGACAAGTGGGCGGCCGTCCCCAACCTCCTACAGGTGAGCAGCCCTTGGGACTGGCGAGTGCTGTGTGCACGGCTGCTGGGGGCGGCGGCACGCTCTGATGAGCAGCGCTGGCCACTGCCTGCCTGCTCGCTCACGCTGTCGCCACCATGGCTGCTGCCGCAGCTGCAACACGCACCTCGCGGTTCCAGACCCTTCGGAAATTGTCTGTGCTGTGCAAATGCAGGTGCCGCAGGCGCTCACCTGTCCTCCCAGCAAGCGGAGTGGGCTGGGCGCAGCATGCGGCATGACCAGCTGTGTCAAGGGGCTGACCGGGCGTGACAGGAGCCAGGAGCGCGCACTGCTGATGACCATGTCGTACGAGGACGACTTGCCAGTCGACCAGGTGCGACTGTACCGCCTGGTGCAGGCGGGTTACGCAGTTTGCACGCCAGCGCTGAGTGCTGGTGGCTGCGACGCTGCTTCCCCCGTACCGCTGGCGCGTGAAGCCTGCTGCCTGTCCGGCCTGCCCATGCAGCTGCACTACTTCGCTGTCTATGACGGCCACGGCGGCGCCGAGGCAGCCAAGCACTGCGCCAACCGCATGCACCTGGTGCTGAGAGACGCCATTCAAAAGGCGATTGAGCGGCAGCTGAGGCTGGTGGGGCATGATGACTCCAGCGAGCTTGATGCCACCGTGTCGCTGGCGGCTGGCGCCAACAGCAGCAGCCCCTCGGCTCAGCCCCTGCCCACAGATAAATGGCTTCAGGTACGGTCGGCATGAACAGGCGCCTGCGGCTTGAACCAGGGCAGCGGGAGCAGGGGCATGCCGGCAGCTGACTGCTGCCTGCCCGCGCTCCTTGTCGCTGCAGGCCTGCCTGGTGAGCAGCTTTGTGGCTGTGGACGCCGAGTTTGCAGCCATCAGCCAGGGCACCTACGTGGGGACCACAGCTGTGGTCTTGCTCATGGGCAAGGCGCGCATGTGGCTGGCGCACTGCGGTGAGTGGCATGTGGTTGGCACCCCACGTGCCAATGCTGGGCTGCAACGTGGGTGCAGCAGCCCCTCACCCATCAGCACACCACCATGCGGAGCTTGCGCGCATGCCAGCAGCACGCGCCAGTGCCCCACAGCGTCTTGCCGCGTCCTCACCACAGGCGACTCCCGCGCCGTCATCGGGCGGCGGGGTCAGGCAGCAGCGCTGACCAGCGACCACAAGGCCAACAGGGAAGACGAGGTGGTGCGTGTGCAGGTGCGGCGAACCTCATGGCCGCCGGTAATGTCAGGCAGCCAGGGACTGCTCAGCCCCTGCTACCATGGGTTGGGGTGGATGCCGCAGCATGCCAGGGTGCACAGCCAGCGCGACGCCTGCACCCTGGCGATGGAGGGTGCATGCCACCATCAGCAATCGCCTGCCACCACGCATGTGCACCACTGCTTGGCTGCAGGCTGCGGGGGGGCACGTGTGGTGGGACCGGGTGATGGGCGAGCTGGCGGTCAGCCGCGCCATCGGCGACCACTGCCTGCGCCCCTACGTCATCAGCGAGCCAGAGGTGAGCAGGCCCCAGCATGCACCAGCCAGCACACATCTTGCTGCCGGCTGTGTCCTGCTGTTGCCGCCTGCATGGCATGCCGGTGTTGCTGGCGCAGCATGCTGTCATTCGCCAGGCAGCACGGGCATGCAGCGATGGCGTTGGTCGCCCCCCGCGCCCTGCCTGTGCTGATGGCTCAGCATGCGTCCACTTGCCCCGGCAGGTCAATTCTTTTGACCGCACGCCTGAGGACGAGGTGCTGGTGATGGCCAGTGATGGCTTATGGGATGTGCTCAGCAACCAGGAGGCTGTGGATGTGGCTCTGCACACACTCCAGGTATGCTGCAGCCGTGGAGCTGCCCTGCCTTGCACAGCACGACCTGGCAGCCCCCAGCTCTGTGCATGGGCTGCAGCAGCCCTCTGCTCAGCGTGTACTGGCTGCCCTGCATGGCTGCACACCTGAGGCAGGGCGCAGGGTGCTGATCGTCTTGTTGGCGTGTTGCAGGCAGCACAGTCATCGGGCATCTGTGGAGTGGCGGCTGCGAAGAAGGCGGCTGCTGCGCTGACCAAGATGGCGTTGGAGCGGGGCACGCGCGACAACGTGACGGTGGTGGTCATTGAACTCTGCCAGGCTGCTGGCAGCTCGGGCAGGCGCTCGCTGCGATGACCACACCAACAACAACTCGGTGCCAACAACTGCCAGACCAAGCAGCCCGGCTGCTGCGAGGCAGCCACCAGCCTGTCAGCGCGCTGCGTTGTCGCCCCGGCTATGGCGGCACGGCTCAGGCAGCTGTTGCTCTGAACAACACGCCTGAACGTTGGGCGTGGGCTGTGCATCAGTGTGTGTCATCCTCCATGTCACCTCGCTGCCCCAGGGGCAGCTTGTATCATCCTAATTTTGCAGCAGCGTACACGCCGGTGGGCGTGCTCGGCTCGCAGGGGCATGGCAGGGGACATGAACCTGCGGCCGTTGCAGCCCCTGGGGCTAGGGGCTCTGACATTAACTGAAGACGTTGGCACTTGAAACATGGCTGTGCAAAGCCAGCTGTTGCAAACTGCAACTGCAAACGGCAACTGCAAAACCTGCCGCTTGTGTACTGACACCCGGTGGCGCCGCAGGGAGTCCGCTGTAATGTCTATTTTGGCACCTGAGCGGCAGCTGCGCTGCCAGCTGTCCCCGTGCAGCCTCCAGCATTCGTGGTATCAAACTGTGCGTGCATCCCAGGGCCCGGCGGCTCCAGCATTTTTGAGCCACACACGGAGGCGCACGAGCACCGCGTCCACCCATGGCGCGACCAGGCAAACGCAACCGGCAAGCCGCTCCAGTGGATGCTGAGGCCAAGCGCGCCAAGGCGGATGCGTCGGTGAGCTGAACGCGGTTGGGCGGGACGGGTGCACCCGCTGTTCAGTCGCGCTGGGCCTACGTTCGCTTGATCCCAGTGACGGCTGTTGCCTAGTCGCGCCTGTGCTGCTGTGGCTGTGGCGGGCGGGACACCCGCTGGTACCTGCGGCACCGCATGCAGGCGCAGAGCAACGATCTGAGTGGCCTGGAGCTCGAGCGGCAGCAGCGCATGGCGGCCAACGCTGCACGCCTGGCAGCACTGTCGGTGGGTGATGGCGTCTTTGCAAGAAGAGGGGGGTGGGGTTGTTGGTCGCGACTGCCACAGTCGCAAGACCTGGTGTTGACCGTGCGCTGCCGCCCTGGGCCCCATGCAACCCACCTGCACGACTGCCCGCATGTGCACTCTGCTGCCCGCTGAAGCGGCAGACCTGGCGGCGCACACGCAACTTGGGTATTAACAAAGAGGGCTGCAACGCCTTGCAGCTGCCAGAGCTTCGCGACGGCATGCTGGCGGCCGCAAAGCCACGCCAGCCACAGAGGAGGGAGAAGAAGCCTCGTGCAGTGGCCCTGCCGGTGGAGCGCAGGCAGTCTGCACGCGTCCGCGGCGAGCAGCCCGACGCCGCGCTGGCAGCTGGCATCGCCAAGGAGTCGCGTGGCGGGCAGGTCACCTTGGCCGCAGGTTTGGTGCCCAGCTGGCTGCAGGCTGTTGTGTGCGCAGCACGCGTGAGCCCGCATGCGTGCCTGCCAGGGCGGCGCTTGTTGCTGCTGCTGTCACACACCTCAGGGACTGCCCCCGTCGGTCTTGGCGCTGTGCTCACACATGCGGCTGTGAGTACTGCAGTGCAGCATTTGCATGCGGACCCACGCCCACGCACTGTGGGCTTGACCGGCCGCAGGGGGCAGCATCTGGGACCCTGCTGGTGGAGGCTCCATCTGGGCGGTTGGAGCGGCAGACAGGGGGAGTGCCATCAAGTTCGAACCAGCTCCCAGCAAGCCCAGAGCGCCGCAGGGGCCTGTACCATTCAGCAGCAGCGGCGGTGACGGTACCAGTGACGCCGCATTCCTGCAGATGCTCCGCCAGGCATCCGCTGCCACAGGCAGCAAGCTGCCGCACAAGCAGCGCAGCAGCAGCAGCGGTGCTGCCGGCCTGGCAAAGCTTCAGCTGGCGGAGGGCGATGTGGCCAAGATGGTGAAGGAGGGAGTCACTTGCTTGGCGTTCTGCCCAGGCGCCAGCAGGCCACTGGTGGCTGCCAGCGACAAGTCTGGCCAGGTTGGTGCAACTGCTGCAGCGCCAATCGTGGAGAGCCCGCTGGTTGACCCTGCTCAGCTGTAGGCCGCGGGTGTCCATCACCCCCCCCGCGCTCTCCCTGATCGCAGATTGCGCTGTGGGACATCTACCACGTGGACGACAGCACGGACAGCCTCCTGGCGTTTGCGCCTCACGCCGACTATGTGTCGGCCATGCTCTGGCGCCCAGACTGCCGCCTGTTCTCGTGCAGCTACGATGGCAGCATCCGCATCCTGGACCCACACGCAGGTGAGCCTGCAGCCAGCTGCGGATTGCGGCTGAACCCAAAACAGGTAGCACACAAGGAGGCATGGGCACGACCTCCCCTGACCACCTGCAGTGACCTGCACGGCAAGCCGCCGCGCCCAGCCCATGAACAGCCGCCTGCGGCAGGCTCATGGCATCAGGCGGCGTCAGTGCGTGTTCGTGTGGGGTCCCATGTACGCCCAGTGCGTGGTTCAGGAGACTCACACTGGGCTGTTGCTGCCTGCTGCTCTCAGGCGTGTTCCAGCACCTCCAGGTCCCTGGCTTGTGTGATGATGGGCCAGCAGGCGAGGGCCCTGCACTGGACCAGCTGAGCGCAATGGAGGTGGCTGATGACGGCAACACCATCGTGCTGGGCTCCCCGGATGGTGAAGGGGCGGTGGTGGATGTGCGCACGGCGCGCCTGACTGCCAAGAAGCTAGCACTGGCGCACAGGTGCGCAGCTGCAAGCAACCCCCAGCCTACAGCCTTCACCCAGATGGACATGCTGTGCAGAGTGGGGACAGCATGTGCACTGGCTGCAGGGGGCTTTGGAGGCACTCTCTCGTTATGGGCTGCTGATGACTGTGTGGTGCAACCACGCCCTGCAGGAAGGTCAACACCCTGAGCCTGCTGCCTGGCACGCATGTGCTGGCGTGCGCATCGACTGATGGTGCAGTCTCCCTGTTTGATCTCAGGCGGCTGCAGGCACTCGGTGTGTGGCCAGCTGCCAGCTCTGAAAATGGCAGCAACTGATGCTGTGTTCAAGCTGGTACTGCTCTGAGTTTGCGCAGCGGCAGGACTGCAGATCAGGTCTACCTGCAGCTTACTTGGGCTGGGCAACCAAACTCAACACCCGCCGTGTGCTCTTGCAGACATCGACGCCAAGCCTGCAGCACGCCACAAGGCAGCAACCCCCATTGCCAGCCTGCAGCACACCAAGAGCTCACAGGCAGCAGTATGGGCTCCTGATGGCACAGGACGCCTGCTCAGCATTGGCTTTGACGACACGCTCAGGGTGTGGGGCCCCAACCCAGCTGGTGAGGCCCTCGAGCATTGCTGTCATGCAGCCAATCTGTAGGACAGCACGGCCGTGTTCGGCACAGAGGGGGCCCTGCACACCAACAGCGCACCGGCACTCAACTCACTGCACCCAGCGCTGCTTGCCACAGCGATGTATCGTCAACAGCAAGGCTGCCCTCCCTTGCATTGCCGCAGGTGCAGCCCCGGCTGCCATCAGCGCCTGGACGCAGCAGCTGTGTGTGAAGCACAACAACAACACTGGCCGCTGGGTGGTGCCTTTCCGGCCGGCATGGTCAGTCGACAGCAGCTCCTTTGTGGTGGGCAGCATGCAGCGGGCAGTGGATGTGTTTGATGCCAGCACGGGCAAGCTGGCTGCCAGCCTCAAGAGCGAGTTCCTGACGGCCATCCCCAGCCGTTTCGCGTTGACCGCTGTCAACGACCGGCCACTGCTGGCTTGCGGCACTAGCAGCGGGCGGGTTCACATCTTCAGATAGCGGGAGCGTTCACATCAGATAGCCAGCCTGCTGCCAGAGTGTAAGGTGCCGCCATGTGGGTAGACTTTGATTTACACAGGAGCACGGACAATTGATGCTGACGCACTGACCCAAGCAGAAAGAAGCGAGGTCGATACTGATGCACACTAGATTCTGCAGACTATGCGGGTACACACGGTGCGTGTGACGGATGATGACGCAGATGACGCAGCAGTAGGTGCGCTGCATGCCTGGCAGTGCCAAGTCTGCACCACACCACCGCTGAGTGAAGGAAGTACGGCACTGCACCAGCATCCTGTTGCAACAGCCTGCCCCAGGGTGGCGCCGGCTGCTTGCTTGGGTGTGTGTGTGGTGGCGATTTGTCATGCACGCTGGGCCAGCCCACTTGCAGCACCAAGTGTGGATGCCTGCCACACAACTAACTGCGCTCCAGCGAACGTGCGCACTAGCACATGCCAGCCGCAGGCCTTGGCTCCACTAATAGCTCACGCGTCGCCGCTCTTGACGTACTGCGTGTGGGGCTTGTCCTGTCCGGTCAGCCGCCGCACCATCAGGACGCCTGCCAGTGCGGTGACCACCACCAGGCTGATGATGCAGGCCAGAGCAGCCCAGCCCGTCACCGTGACGCCAGTGCCTGCAGGAACCACGATGGACAGCTGAGCGGGCTTGCAGTGCAGAAGCGCCCATGGCGGCGCCCCGGTAGAGTTGAGCACAGGCCTGGGCTCCCAGGCACTGCGGCACACCAGAGCAGCATGTGCAGGGTTGCCGTGCAAGCCGCTCAGGCTGCAGCACCCACTTGTGCGTGAGTAGGGGTCCACCAGCACGCCCTCCAGGCCAGCCGCGCGCTGCAGCTGCGCGATCTTCTGCACCAGCGCACTGGTCGACTCGGGGTACTGCAGGGGGCAGGACCAGGCGGCAGGGGTGAGGCAGGAGGGATGGGGGGGGGCAGATGCTTGCTGTGTGCCGCCCTGCACAAGCCAGTGTGCTCCAGGCGCAGCCGCCAGAGCAGGGACACAGGCCGCAGGCAGTCGCTGCAGCTATGCCACGCGCAGGGGCTGCCAGCAGAAGCAACCCTCCGGCCCACCTGCAGGTAGACGCGCGCGTCCTTGGGCGCTGCCAGCAGGACGAGCTGCCTGCACTTGCTGTCCATGGGCTGGCCCTGCACCAGGGCCTTGCTCAGGCAGCGGCCCACAGCGCCAATGGTGAAGACACCACCTGGCCGCTTGGCGGCGCCAGAGGGGCAGCCTTGGCTGACATCCGCATCACATGCAGCCTGCAGGGGAGGACACAGGGGGGGCACAGTTCGTGTGGGCGCTGCCGTGAATGGCCGCCATGCACTCTCCATGCCCAACCCGCACTGCCTGCATGGCACACCAGGCCTCCGGATGATTCATGGCAGGCCACGAGTCGACCAGCTGCCGCTGCTGCACAGCCATCCGCCGGCTGCAGGTGGACGAGCAACCCAGCTCAAAGCGTGGTGCCCACCGTCAGCGCAGCGCCAGGCTTGTAGTCCCACAGCGCAAAGCGCACTGCGCGGCTCATCTCTGACTGGCAGCCGTCCCCGACTGAGCCGGAGTTCTCGACCAGGCACTTGAGCACAGTGGCATTGCCACGCAGCTTGGTCTTGGCCTCAGCGCAGTATGTGTCAATGTCGGCGGCGCAGTTGGTGACCACCCCCACCTGCAGCACCAGGGCGCAGAGGGGCGACGTGACATCAGGGTCAGGTCCACAGCTGCAATGCCAGCCACGCAGCCTGCCGGCCGCGGCACCTCCCTCCCTGCTGAAAGCCACTGACAGCAGCTGGGTCCCAGGTGCCCACCAGCTGGGCTGAGGAGGCGCACGCCCCGCCCAAACCACAGAGCACAGCCCCATGGCTGCTGCCAGCCAGCCACTCACATCATAGCGGTAGTCGTTCTTCACAGCATCCTCGCGCTTCTCCAGCTCGCCCTGCAGGCCGTACGCCACCCCATGCACGTGAGCGCGCCTGGCTGGTAGCAAGCAGCTGGCGGGTGACAGCCAGGGCTGGCAGCCATCCCACCTCACCCTTGCTGCTTGGGCCTGCTGTCCTGCACCCGACACCCCCCCCCCCCCCCCTCGCACCAGGCTGCCTGCCGCCTCTCACCTTGCACTCCTCCCCAAAGTTGGGCTCCCCCACATTCTCCATCAGGCACTTGACGACGCGCGCCTTGCCGGGCTTGACGTCCTGCAGCGCAGCACCGGCAGCGAGCAGTGGGGACGAGGGCAGGCGCTCTGCATGCGCACCCCCAGGAAGCACTGCTCACAAGCATCCGCCGCCAGGGTGGTCCGCACGCAGCTTTGGCAGCTGCCCTCCTCACCTTGCAGTAGGCGGCGCGCTCCTGGCTGCAGACCTTGTTCAGCTTGGGGCGCAGGCGAATGTCCCGGTACTCCACCGCCTGCAGCTTGAGCTCCTCCTTCTTGCAGCGCTCGCTGAGGTAGGACAGGTGGTAGCGCAGGCACTGGTGGACGCGGCCCTCGCCTGCAGGGAAGCGGGCGCGCCAAGGGTCAGGCTGGGGGGGGGGGGGGGGACAACCTGCCCAGCCACTGCGCCAGCCTGCTGATGGCATGTAACGGCTCAGCGTGTCGCCAGCAGCTGCTGCGTCCTGGCAGGCCGGCGCAGCTGCATGCTGCTCAGCGCCGCGCACCTGGCTGCGTGTCCTTGCAGTACTTCTCCACGTCGCCGCGGCAGGCTTCAGCCAGGATGACGTCGTTGCGGAAGTCGTTGACCTCCATCAGCTCATAGTAGAACACCTGGCAGCAGGCAGCAGGAGGGGGGCACAACACAGGGGAGGGGGTCGGGTGCAGGCAAGCCGCTGAAGTACCCGCAGGCTTTGCCTGGGCGCCCTGGTGCAGGCGGGCAGTGGGTGCATTCGTGGAAGCTGCTGGCTGCTGTGGAAGGGCGCCTCTCACCTCCTCCTGGCAGAGCTGGCTGGTGATGTTGTCCTGCTTGTCCTGCAGGCACTGCAGCACCAGGCCGCCGCAGGGCTGGCCGGCTGCAGCATTGCACACGCCTGCGCACAGCGTGTCAATGTCGTCCTGCAGGCAGGCGTAGAGTACAGATGGGGGGGGGGGGGGGCTCAGGGACCCGACAGGAGTGGGCAGCCAGCAATCAGGGCACCAGCCAGGCCCCACCTGCTGCAGCATTCCACACACAGCAGTGCCTCTCTGCCCACTGCCCGCTCCCCTGCAGCACTTGGTTTGCAGGCTGCGGTTGCTGCCGCCGGGCCCTCACCTCGCAAGCGTGGTTGAGGCGCCAGTTCAGGCGGTAGTCGTGGGCCATGCGGTTCATGTCCTTGGTCACCTCCTCCTTGCACTCAGCAGACATGTCCTCGCTGTCCATGTTGTTCTGCGCAGGGCAGGAGCCGCGCCAGCGGGGCCAGCCGGAGTCAGCCACATCGACAGGCACACACCCCAGCCGCAATTGCAGCACCTGGGGGGCACCTGGGCTCTCCAAGGGGCCGGAAGCTGACGGCAACCGGGCGCAAGCAGCCTGGTACAAGCATGCCGGGCTCCAACAGCATTAGTGAGGCACCACGAACGGCCACTCACCTGCAGGCAGCGGATGATGCGCGCATGCCCGTGGGGCACGTCCTTGCAGAAGCTGCTGATCTCCCAGGCGCAGGACTTGCGCATGGGGTACTTGAAGTCGATGTCCTCAGCCATGCGGACCTGCACGGCAAGCAGGCACGCAGCGGCTGAGCCCACCGTGGCTGGCGGTGCAAGCACACCCAGCCAGACTGCCACGCATGGCAGCGAAGCCGCCGATGCAATCTGCAGCACCCGGTTGCAGCTGCTGCAGTCCAGAGTCGGTGCCCCCCCCCCCCGCCCCCTCATGTGAGCCAGCACCCATCCTGGCTGCATCAGCGCCTCACCTCGTGGTCGAACAGCGCTGCAGCGCACTTCTGGCTCAGGTTGGTGCGGTGCTCTTGCAAGCAGCGGATGACACGAGCAGAGCCCTGCGCAGGCACATTCACACCGGTGTGGTGAGCCACAGCTGGCCGGCGCAGATGCTTGTGGGCGGGAGCTGGCCGTGCAGATGCAGGTCTGGCTGGTGCAACTGCCCGCCTGCCCGCCCGCCCAGCTACCCACCGGCTGCACGTCCGGACAGAAGCTCTTCCTGTCCTCCTGGCAGGCCTTGGCCAGGACGTCGTCGAAGCGGATGTCCTGGGCAGCCAGGCGCATCTTGCGGTGCACCTGCTCCTTGCACTGAGTGCTGCGGATGGAGTCCATGTACTGCTGCAGGCAGTTCATGGCGCTGGTGCGGGCACCTGCAGCGGGAGGCAGCGCGGCAACGTCGTCAGCACCAAGCTGTGTGTGCATGACCAGTCATGATTGATGCGGACTGATGGCCCCCGGAGCCGCTGGCCGCCCTTCCGTCCCCGCCTGCCCCTGCTGCGCTCCCAGCAGCCCTGGCAGACAGTGCTGCGCGGCGTGAACGCACCCTCATCCTCCTCCATGGATGCGACATTGGCCTGGCACAGGGATTTCAGGTCCTCCTCGCACGCCTCCTTCATGCCAGCATCCAGGCGGAAGTCCTGCGGCAGCAGACAGGCAAGCGTCTGGGTGTGTGCAGTGGCCTGGCACAGCAATGCCTCGCCAAGCATTGCAGGCCACAGCGACCTCGCTGCCCCTCCAGCTCGCTCACCTTGACGCGTGCTGCGATGACCTTGGCCAGCTCCGTCTTGCAGCCCGAGCTGAAGCCGCTCTCGTCCATGTTGTCCTCTAGGCACTCCTGCAACAGGGCAGCAGTGGCAGCAGGAAGAGGGCGTCACGTGGAGGCTGCAAGCAACCCTGGTGCAGGCAGGCAGGGGCGGGCAGAGGCAAGGAAGCGAGGCAGGCCAAGTCTGGCAGCCAGGCGCTGCACCAGGGCTGACACCCCAGCAGTGCCCCTGGCGTGGCCACACCTGCATGCGCATGTGGCCAGGCTCCACGTCCTTGCAGAATTTGCTGGCGTCCGTCTGGCATGAGCGGAACAGGGACACCATGAGCCGGTAGTCGTCTGAGCTGTCCTTGCGCACGCGCGTGACCTGGGCCAGGCAGTCCCAGCCCAGCGATGGAATGTTGTCCACCTGCGCGCACGAGGCCGGGAGAGGAGGGGTCAGACACCCCAAGCACCCTGGAAGCTGCACCCTGAAGCTGGGGCCGGCCTGCCAGCGGCTGCTCTGCGGCGCTGCAGGCATTCCCCCCGCAGCAACCACGCGCGTTGACCACCCACCAGGCACTCAAACTCCTTGCCGGATCCCAGATCCACGTCCTTGCACTTCTCGGCCACGGCTGAGCTGCAAGCCTTGTAGAGCTTGGCATCCAAACGGAAGTCAGCAGCAGCCTGCGGCAGGTGGGGAGGCGGCAGGGGCGGGCGGGCGGCATCGCACTCTGGGACAAGCAGGCGCGCGCAGGTGGACACAGTGAAGCTGACGCTGGATCGCCCATGCCCACGTGCACCCTGGGGGATGCTGCTGCAGGGGCACGTGTCAGGTGCTGCGACCTCAGCTGCTCAGCTGCTGCAGGACGCCCACCTCCTGCATGACATGTGTGACGCCCTTCTGGCAAGAGCTGCTCAGCTTGGCCTTCTTTTCCCTGCAGGGGTTGCAGCAGGCACCAGGATGTTGCCGGCTGTGAGTGCAGGCTGCAGTGCGCGGTGGTCCGGGGTGCAGCCAGTGCTGCGGCCTGGTTCATCACCGCAGGACTGCGTGCTGGCTGGCCCAGGAATCACCTGAGGCAGGCAATGACACTGCCCGGGTCTTTGGTGTCTGACACCTCTGAGCACAGCTTGCCAATGTCATCCTTGCAGGCGCGCGCTGCAGGGCGACACACAGGGTGCTGGGTGAGCCACACCTGGCCTGGTCGTGGGGGGTGCATCCACGGAACAGCTGCCCGGCGGCTGCCCGGTGGGCGGGACCCTGAGGGCTGCGACAGCCCAGCCCCCCAGGCGCGGCAGCCGGCTGCTCACCCAGGGGCACATCCTTGTTGATGTGCGTTACTCGCTCCATCTTGAACTGGATGACCTCCTCCTCGCACTTGTCTGACACGGTGCGACCTGCCACGTTGCCCTTCTTTGCCTGGTTCAGCCGCTCCGACAGGCAGGCCGCCAGGCGGCCGTCGCCTGCGCTGGTGTCCTTGCAGAAAGCAGAGATGTCTGCCTTGCAGGCGCCTGCGGGCACATCGGCGGCAGCAGGGCACCGGGGGTGGGGCAGCTGTGCTGCACAGGGCTGCCCTGACGCAGCAGGCAGGCCCAGCAGCTCCACTCTGTGCTGCACCGGCATTCGAATTCAGAATCGAGCCCTGGCGGGGGAGGGACGGCGCCACAGCCCCGGGGGTGCCAGGCCTGGGCAGGGCCAGCGCCGGCCGGCAGCCCGGGCGTCATGCAGGCGGGCATCGGCTCATGCAGGCCGGTGCCAGCAAGCGCAGCCACGGTGGCGGGGGCGGCGCGTCTGCGCAGTCCAGGTGGAGGGCGCGGCAGAGGGCTCCCGGCGCGAGGCAGTCTGCCGCCCGCCCGTGCCTGCCCCGCCCTGATGCGTGCCAGCAACGGGTGTGGCATCACCTGTGGTCAGCAAATCGCCGTTGCCGTTCTGCAGCTCAGTCTCCCCCGCTGTTGGCACGACCGGGGCTCCCAGGGCAGCGGCTGCTGCTGCCAACAGCACCGCCACGGCTAATGATGGATTCCGCATCGCGCGTTGCTGTGGCCCCCGCCTGCCGGGCCTCCAGGGAACGCTGGGATCGAACCTGGACTTGACCTTTGGTGCGCCCGCAGGCTTGCTGACCCAGACGAATGGCCGCAGCGCATCCAACTATGGCTGAGCCGGCCAGGGCTGGCAAGGAGGACCGAGGAGAAACTGCCGAAGCTGGGGAGTCTTCCTGGTCCGCCCCGCGCCTGGACGGCATTTGCCGGGGCAGAAGGCTGCATGGCCATGCAGCCGGCCCCACATTCTGATCCGCTGGCCGTGTTGACGGCCACCGGGGCCCGCTCGGTCCTGATCCTGGACACTCTGGGGTGCCCAGCGGCGTTCATGCTGCCCTGGATGGCAAAGCATGCTGTCCACCAGGGGCGCAAGGTGAGCGGGGCGGGTGCGGGGGCGGGGCAGCCAGATCGCCGCTGCTGCAACCAATGCGGGGCACCCGCGCCTGGGCGGCTTCCACACACGCAAGCAGACGCCAGCGAGAGGTTTGCGCCCGCAGGTGCTCATACTGACGGCGGCATACTCAGAACACCAGCACAAGTCTGCAATGCGCAAAGTGGTAAGACAGCTGCAGGAAGGCTGTGGCCAGGGGCGAGCTGCGCGGTCAAATCCCTGGTCATGCCCGCGGCCTGCCCGGCACCGCCCAGGCCGGCACTGCAGCTGCCTGGGGCGCGAGGATGCCAATGGGACCCAGCTGGCGGCAGTTGCCACTCGGACCAGGTCCAGCCCGACCCGCAAACAAGGCCCCGGCCATGCTGCATGTGTGTGGGTGCGTGTGCAGGGCTTGGACTCCAGCTCGCTGTCCGACGGCACAGTCACCTGCATCCCATTGCTACAGCCCAGCAGCAGCCCGGGCACGTTGCTGGCTGACCCAGGTATGACCCCGCACGTACGAGTACACCCTACTGATATCGCGTGCCATGACGCGAGAGGGAGTTGCTGCGTGCTGCGCTGTGCGCGCCGCGCAGCCGCGGTGCTTCTCTGGCTGGCTGGCGTCACACACGCCGCTGGCGGCTCCGCTGTCCCGCAGGCTTGCAGCAGCTCGTCCGCAGGCTGGCCGCAGCGTTGCGGCCTCTGCAGGGACAGCCCGTCACACTCATGATTGACAGCCTGCAGCACATTGCAGCCGCAGCGGCTGGTGCTGGCAGCCAGCAGGACCGGCAGCAGTGGCTCGTGTTTTTGGCTGCATGCTCAGCACTGGTCCAGCAACAACTGGGCGCTGCAACAGGCGCGCTAGTGTGGTGCGTGCACGAGGACATCCCAGCGGACAGCTGGTGGGTTCGCTACTTGGAGCACAGCTCTGAGGTGGGCCGCGGGCACCAGCTGTTGGGACTCAGCAGCCGCTCGCATGTTGGGCTGCCATCCCACCTGTCCCTGCGCCTGGTGGGCTGGACTGCCTCATGTGCTTTTGCGCGTGAGACTGCGTGGGTTGGTGTGGCGGCCACCCCTGATGTGCCTGATGTGCAGGTGGTGGTGCGCCTGGACCCGGTGGAGGGCAGGACGGCGGAGCTGGACGGCTGCCTCACGCTGCAGCGGCGGTGTGTGCACCCGGGCGGGGGCACTGCTGCTCCCACTGACCCCAGCCTGCTGCAGGCAGGTGACAGCAGGTCCTACTTCTTCCGGTGTGGCGAGTACAGCGTAAAGTGGCTGCCGCAAATGAGCGCCCACCAGCTGCTGTAAATGTTTGGGGGTGCCGCGCTGCCGGGTGCCGCGCTGCAGCTTCACCCCAGCCGGCACTACCTCCTACACGGCCGATACATCCTTGCCCGAGGCCCACAGATCCCGCAGGATTTTGGACGCCCAGCTGCCCCAGACCGGCGAACTTCGCCAGATTGCACCCCTGCGCCTCCCTGGCTGGTCTCTGGTCTCCTTATCTCGCGCGCTCCCCTACCATCATGCATTCGGTCATGCGGTCTCACTCTTTGATGGCCAAGGGCGCCCAGGCGCGCGCGGGTGTGGCCAGCACGGTGGGTCAAGCCGCGTTTCCTGGCCCCTGCGGCCGCAGTGATGTCTCCAGGCGCACATTGGGCTGGCATCGCGTGCCTGCAGTCCTATGCGCCGCCCGTGAGGACGCAACGCACCGGCAGGACGACCCTCCAACACGCGAGCGCCGCAGCAGCGATGCGCCGCGTCAGGCCGCCCAGCTACACACAGTGAGCCCCCCCCCCCCAGCCACGTGCGATCATGGGCGCCACTGTGCACGCTGGAGGCCTGCAGGGCGCACAGGGGCAGGCCGAGGTGTGGCAGCTGGACCGCAGCCGCACGGCGTGGGCCGGCGGTCGCTGATCGCCGGGCCCGCCCGCGCGTGTGCAGGTGCAACTCCCTTGCCCGCCCGCACGTGTACCTCTTTGGATTTGGTGGCGGCACGTACATCGAGGAGACCACCACCGTCGAGGAGGAGGAGGTCGACTACACGGTTGCCAAGCTGCAGGTGGGTTGCTTCTGCTCCCCGCGCGTGAGCCTCGCCCGCGGTTCAGCAGGGGACGAACAGCGGGGCAGAAGGCAGGTTGAGATGCTAGAGTCTGCTGGGTCAGCATTCCTGACTGCGGCCAGTGGCAGCACTGGCCCATGGCACGGCTGTGACACTGATGACACGCCCGCCTGTGGCATGTTGCAGGTGGGCGTCTTCGGCAAGGTGGAGGAGTACAAGGCCAAGCTGGACCACATCGCACAGCTGCTGGACACGGAGGACCCGGATGACCTGCGGGAGATGGTGGCAGGTAGGCAGCGTGTGCGCTGGTGGCTGAAGGCTCCTGAGGGTGCTGTGGTCCTGGTGCACGGCGAGGCATGCGGCAGCTGTGGCAGGTGGCCTGCCGTGCTGAGTCGGCCATGCCTGTTGCATCAACAGCCTGCAACCCACAATCATGCATGCGTGTGCTGCCAGATCACTGTCATTCCAGGGCCTGACGGACACATGCCCACGCCCCGCTGTGTGCCCACGCCGCCTGAGTGCAGACCTCACCATGCTGCTGTACCGCAACACCGAGTACTGCGCCTACGCCTCCAGTGCCATCTTCCTGACCGAGGACATCCAGGAGTGCGAGAACAAGTTCAACCAGGTGTCCATGAAGGTAAGGCGGGCTGGCGGGCGGGGCTGCAGCTGGCAGCATGATCAGCTGGCAGCATGGACGCCACCCACCACCACGCTGCCTTCACATGACCGAGCCGCTGCCGAAGAGTCTGCTGCGTGCGCCTGCTGCGCAGGAGCGTGCCAAGTTCAAGAGCGAAACGCTCACCAACACCAACGGCCGCACGCGCAGCGACAGCCTGGGTGGCGGCTCTGATGATGACACCGGCCTGGACCAGTGGCTGTGCATCACGCTGCTGCTGGCGGTGGAGGGCCTGCAGCTGAAGATCCCTCGCATCACCGGCATGAATGTGGGTTGCCCGCGCCGCCCGCCTGCGTTGGCTTGGCGACCCGGCTGTCGCTGTGTGACTGCCACCGCCTGCCTGCAAGCTCAGTGATCTGAGATCTGGGAACTGTACCCGCCGAAAGCTTGGGTCGTCCTGTGCAGGCTGTGCTCGCAGTAGCGACAGCAGCAAGTGCGGCGGGGGGGGGGGGGCGGGGGGCCGGGGGGGGCGGGGCGCGGGCGGGCCCCCCGGGCGCCGGCGGGCGGGGGGGGGGGCGGGGGGGGGGGGGGGGGCGGCGGGG
>Ga0315905_10003040_pt1 | contig 17424 bp, 19 predicted proteins | sample LakEriMetagenome_5_FD_203522 | JGI IMG/M metagenome (GOLD analysis project Ga0315905, IMG submission 203522) | Freshwater fungal communities from buoy surface, Lake Erie, Ohio, United States - Buoy 4 MA121 | ecosystem: Environmental > Aquatic > Freshwater > Lake | place: USA: Lake Erie, Ohio... | reverse complement strand
CGAGGACCTTGAGGGAGTAAAGACCGCCACCCATGTCGTCGACAGAAACGCCCACAGTAACAGTGCTATCCCCACCCACGGCGTCGTTGGCGAGGTAGACGGTAGCCACAGGCGAGAGGCTTGCGGCGGACATCTGGAAGGGGAAATACGCGTTCTTCCCAGCGGGAACAACACGGTCAAAAATCATGGTAGCCATGGTAGTAGTCCTTTATGGTGAATGTGACGAGATTCCCGTCGCGCACTTCATTGGTGCGATCTATTCACCGCTACTTCTGGCGGGGCGCGTAACGCGCTGTAGTAGATGTAGTATACACGCCGACTCCGAGGCGTCAAGCCCTTTCGCGAAGATGAGATTTCAGCGTCAGGTAGCTGTTGAAGAATCGGCACTCAGCGGACTGAGGCCAATCGGCCTGGGCTTGAGCCAGGTCTGCTTGGTTGATATTAAATACCCAGACAATCTTCCTGCCGCGTTGAAAGTGCGAAGTACTCGGCACTCCACGCGACAATAAGAACGCTGAGAACGCTATGTTGTCACACTTGAACTCCGCTTGCATGTGCGCCTCCTGCGCACCTCGCAGAATACAAGCACACCCAGCTAAAAGGAAGGCAGCATCGGGCTACCTTCGCCTTCTTCAGCTGCCGTACGCGTACGTCAGTAGTCGTTCCAACTCAGACAGCGTTTGTGCCGTAGATGCGTCTTCCAGTTTTGCGTACTGGGACGTCCTTGCCACGTACCCCAATAAATAATCCCTCCTCTCCTCTAGTTTGGTTTTTTGTTCGCGTAGGAACGTCAAAACCTCGTCGCGCCCGAGCCCCGCAGCTCCGGCGTCAACTTCGTAGAGAAAGCTGGAAGGGTCTTCAGCCATGCAGGTAAGGCTTTACCTTGTTTGCGATACTTGCACGGATTTGACTGACCTTTGAGTCAGACCACCCTAGCGCACGCGCAATCTTGCCCGTCTTAAGTTCCTTCTGCTTACCGTTGAGGCCCAAGAGGTACTCAAATACCTTTTGCTCATCTAGGCTAAACGCGTAGGGGTACATCAGGCGGAGAATTTCGCGAGAACGCGGCTCTTCATTCAGGAACGGATCGTGCTCAGCCCCCGACGCAAGGAGATCCGGGCGCATCTCCTGCGCAAGCCGGTTTACCGTACGCACCGACACCTTCATCTCATCGGCAATTTCTTGTGCTGTAGGGGGGCGACCAAGCGACTCGTTCAATGCGGAGGTGGCGCGCTGGTAACGGCCAATCTTTTGCGAACGGTCTTCAGTGATTCGTGACACATTCTGATGCTGCGTCACGAATCTATTGATACCCTTGAGCTGCCCGGTAACAAAGGTACTGAGCTGCGCCCCCTTAGTGGGGTTGTAGCCTTTGAGTGCCTTTACAGTGAGGCGCGTGACCTCACCTTCAAGTGCAGGACGTGAAATTGGTACGTTGCCCGCGTAGCGGTTTACGTGCTGCGTCATCAATGGCTGTAACGACGAAAGCAGGGGATCCAAGTGCTCGGGGTCGTGACCGGAGTCTTTCCAGGTCTTCCAAAGCTCAAGTTCCTTCTGCTTACGCGCGCCGCGCTCTGGGGCAGCCGCAGCAGCCTTTTCGAGCATAGCCTGATACGCTTCGCTGAGGGTCACAGGATTTACCTCTTAGGTGTGTAGCCGAGTGCAATCTCTGCCTTAATGTCATCTGCCGTCCGGCCAATTGCACGGTGTCGGCCGTAAGAGTGCGGGCCCGACATTGGGAACGCAGCCATCACCTGCTCCTCAGTTGCCTTACGCATTGCGTCGGTATTTGCGTAAAGACCTCGGAGCATCTGATTTATGACTGCATCGTTTGAGATTTCGGCAGCGGAGCTAAGCGTCGCAAACGGGGCACGGCCGCTGATCGGGCGCTCCCCCTCATGCGTGGTGTCCATGCCTGCCTTCTTAGAGAAAGCAGAAGCGGTAACGGTCTTACCTGTCTGTATAGGCGGACGTCCCATATTTCTCAGTGCCTCAGTTATATTGCTATTTCCCGCTGAAGGAGCTGTACGAGCTGCTGCTCTTTCCGCACCCCGAGCAAAAGCCGAACGTGCACCTTGAAAGGCTTGACGAACTCCGGTCGCGGCACCCTGGGCCGCCTGAGCTACACCGGGAATTGCGCCGTGGACTGTGCGACTGACCGTATTTGTATTTGCGGCCATAGCTAGTCCCTTACCCGCAGCCCCACCTACAACCCCGCCAATGAGGCCGCCCTTGACTGCTCCGCCAAGGCCTTGTCCTTTTTCCGCTGTGTAGGCCCCGCGCATTGCCCCAAGCCCGGCTCCGACAAGAGCCCCGGGTACTACAGTGCCGCCCTGCTGTACAAAACGAAAACCGTTTCTCAGAGTGCCGGCGTTGAACGCTACCTTCTGTAGGCCCTCACGCGCAGCCATTGTGCCGGGGAACATCTCTGTAAGCTCGTCCCGATTCCGCGCTACTCGTGTCATGGCAGAAGCCGCCTTAGCCATAGGCGTGGTAGACGGAGAAGCCACGGACGGGTTTTTAGAGTAACTCTTTAGAACAGGACGCAACTCCTCGTGTTCCTCGCCTAACTGCTCAATCTTACGATCGAGCAGGCCTGCGGCCGCACCAGCAGTACCAAGGCCAGCCAGTATCTTATGCTTATGTGCCTCAAGACTCTTAGGAACTAGGTAGTTCCCCGCCGCCATAGCCGGTAACGCAAACATTGCTGCGCGATGAATATACGGCCGCGTGTCGTCAAAGCGACGAAGGCGTTCTTTGTTCTTATCTGACAAAGAAAGGTCGGGTACTAAGGCCGGCATTAGAAGCCTCCGTCATGGTAGGCGTATTCGTGTTGTAGACGCATACCACGACCACGCTTGTAGTCCTTGATGGCTGTGTGTCCTATGTGGCCCAAGAGAGCACCGCCTGCTAAAAGTCCGGTTGCCTTAAGGGCTGTCTTTCCTTCTGGTGTAGCAAGGAAAGCAGCAAAACGCTCCGCAGTACTCCCAGCGGTCGTCGCTGTTTTTGTTAGCTCACGAGCAAATGCGGACATTACGGCGGGAGACAGCGCTAGGGTCATTGCTCTATCCTCGGAAAGCGTTGCGGCTTTGGAGCTGCTTAAGGTAAAAGGATACACGCTTCTGCCTCTCCTGTCGAGGATCTAGGTATGCCCCGCTCATGAGGTCTAGGGGTTTATCCTGAAATCCGTTCTTCAATACGTTAGTGGATTTTTCTATGACCCCGCCCGCCTTTGGGTCTAGGCCATAAAGGGGTGGAGACGACGCGGTCCCTGAAGGGTCAAATGCGTTTGCGTGGAAAGCTAGGACACTTCTGAGGGACGGGATATCGCGGTGTGTGTAGTCGTAGACAAACTTCGGGTCTCCCTGAACGTCTTTGACCGCAGAACTTGTGGAGTACTTTTGCACTATCTTTTCTGCGGCAGCCTGCGCAGAAGAGCTGTTTCCTACAGCGGCGCCTAGCGATGAGCAGCCTATGGCGGGCTCGTAGATATCAGACGAGATCTTTGAGTTGCTGTATGAAGCGGAGAACCAGGGAGGGGTTATGGCCTCCTCAAACGAGACGCGCTGCGCAATCCCCTCAACTATGGATAGAGATAGCACTACTGGTACTTTGGCGGAGATGTCCATGTCCGCAGGACCTAAGGCCACAAGCTCTGCAACGTAATCTGTCGTCTTAGGCACTACGTCCATAAGGTCTAGCGCGGACAACCCTAGATCTTTATTACTACCCACTAGGGTAATTAGTTGCACTAGCGTAGTCGGCTGCTCAGTTCCAAACCACACACCGGAAACCCCTTTTACGGGTTTTCCGGTAGGTCCCTTATCTAGTGCAGTCAGCGCAAGTCCTACTTCTTTTGCTTTGGCCTTCGCTGCATCAATAGACCCCGTACAGACAAGTGTGTATATCTGTTTAGCCTCTTCGTAGGTATCCCCGTAGTCAAGGCGCTCTTTGAATATCTGCGTAAGCTGCCTATTCAGCGTCTCCAGGTACGCGACTCCCTTATCTTGCGACCCGTAGTACAGTTGGGTTGTCGGAGTCTTTGTAATCGACAGCCCCTTTAGTCCGCGAAGAAAAGAGTCTTCATCGTCAACAACGTTATGCTGGCGTGCGTACGACAGCTCAAAGTTGGTGGTACCCCCCGACTGTCCAACAGTATGCGATACACTAGATACTAGCCCAATGAAGTGTATGGGGTCGTCCGTATCAGTTTCTTTTGGACGATTCACAACTAGGCCCGGGAACCCTGCTACTAGTCGCGGCATAAAACGTGCGGAAATTGACGCCGTTCTGCCTGCGTAACGGTAGCGCAGAAGGTTAAAGGTGGCCGCTCTCTGCGCGTAGATATCTACTGCGGAGTCCGGGACTACAGTATTGTTGCTTAAGTTGGGTGACCCCGACGCGGCTGTGGCATCAACTTGGCGCTGGGCAGCGGCGTAAAAAGCAATATCCGATATCTGTTCAATCTTAGGAATTATGCCTGTGTACTTCTCGTGGTCGTAGTGCAAGGCATTAATGACCTCGTTTGCCGTTCCCGGCGCTGTCAGGCCGATAACTTTGCCATCTTTGTCGCGACGAACGTTAATGTCGGACGATAGCGTCTTAAACTTGGTCTCGTCTAGGGCGGGCGCAAAGTAGTAATTCTGCAGAAGCTCGCTTGATACGCTTCCGCCGTCGCCACTTAGTAGAGAAGAAAACGTCTGAAGCTGGAGCCTAGTCGTCTCAAGCATCATCCGACGGTTGTACGAGACGCTAGCACACTCTTCCGGAAAAATGACGTTGCATACCGGCGGCATGACGAACCAAACATCCGGGCGGAAGATATGAGAGATGATTCTAGTACGAGTGGCCATTGTCTCTCACCTACTACGGAGTTGGGGTGCCTGACGTTGGCGGAGCTGCGGGAGGCGCAGGCGGAGGGGTTTCAATAGCACGGGCGATCGAATAAACCTTTGTCTTTGCAGACATACTCTTTACCATCTTAAGTATGTAGTCTCCGTCCCCGTCCGACTTACCATCATTCCACACGTCAAAAGACGGCATACCGCGCGTTGCAATTTCAATGGCTGTAGCTCTGTCATCTAGCAGTGCGGACTTTACGTGCGCCATGTTGCTCTGCTGGAGAGTCGCAGCAGTGGCATCGATTCCGTCTTGCTCAGTTTGGTAGTTTCTAACGCCGATACCGCGGTCTACGCCATCTACTTTGAGGATGTTGTACCTAGTTGTGGTGAAGCCCTTAGAACGGGTTGTGTTGAATGGGTTGTACAGGGCCGTAGCACCCTCGGCCAGGCGCCATGCATAAAAGAACTTTAGTTTTTCAGGAGTTACGTTGGCGCCTAGTTTCTTTAGAACCGCAGAGTAGAACGCATCATCCTCAGGGGGACTTACCGCCACTCGTTGTCCCCCAGTGTGGGGCGGATGCACCGCAGGTCCGTGGTTTCCGGAAGTAGCGCCGGATCCTACCTGAACAGCTCTTGCCGTAAACTGGGAGGAGGTAAGCCGCCCACACGGGTTCGGAAAGTGCGAGTAGTAGATATGCCCCAAGAGCATGTTTAGGATGTCTCTGAAACTCAACACAGGACTAGACATATCAGATTGATTCTTTAGGAACTCTAGGAACTTCTGCTCGTCAAATAGCTGCGCCGCTGTCTCACCGGAGTCTACGCCTACCTGGTCGAGGAGGCGGACGCGCCGCTCGCTAATAGTTTGCCACAGAGACATGCCCCCAAAGGCAGACTCGCGTGTCAGCTTTTTGGCTGAAGAGTCCACAACAGACACACCGCCTAGCAGCTCAAGAAAACCGAACAGCTTAGTTAAGAATTCGCTGCTTACTGTGTCCTTGCCCTTGAACGTCTGGTCTAGTTGGGTAGCGGCACTGATAGTGCTAATCAGAAAACCCATATTCTGTGTAACAATGTTCTCTGCAAACACATCAGAGCCCGTAATGAAGGGCTGTGTCTGTGGGATATCCAAAAATCCTTGCTCGCCTGAAATCTGAAAGAGGTACGACGTGTCCCAGTAGTTACTGAAGTCGGTACAGTTGAGGACTACCGCACGAGACCCCTGGCCGGTCTTCTGGTACGTGTAAGAAAAGACTTCGCCCATAAACAAAAGACGGTAGTAGTCATCTATGTTCTTATGCGCCTTGCCGTCGTGGTTGAACGCCGGTCCGTCAAAGAAGAACAAGTGCACTACTGTACGGGGCAGTATTCGCAGAGCGGAATCTAGGCCCACAATCTCAATCTGCGCGGTAGCAGAAGACCCCTCATTAATGTCCACAGTTGCGGACACAACGGGCACCTCTACTCCTTCAAGAAAGAGACGAAGGCCTAAGTACTCTGCTTCTCCGTGACGATGCGTGCTCATGCAAAGGAGCCTAACAAGCGTTGGCGTAGTTCGGCACGCGCAGCTGCGTCAGCTTGTTCCTTGCGCCGGGTCTCTGCCATCGCTGCGGTCATCTCAGCCTCGCGTTCGGCTTCTCTTTGTGCCCGAGAGGTAGGTGCCGCCCGCATCGTGTCGATCTTTGTCTGAAGCGCAGCAGTACGACTTGCCCGGCTTGGGGTGTTTCGACTCGCTTCTCGTGCCACATTTGCGTCGACTTGGGCCTGGATTGCCGCCATCCTTTCCTCAACGGTTGGCTGCTGCGAGGCAGCGGCTCTCCGCAAAGCTGCGTCTGTCAGGGTGCTCACTCCCAGCTCGGACGACGCAGTGAGGTACGCGAGCCCTAAAAGAGGCACGGCCACGTCAGTTGTTGCGTTGAATACCGGAGTAGGAGCTACGAGTGTGCCGTCTACGTTGGAGCTTGTAGCCGACGTACTTGCAATCCCTTGTAGGGCTACTTGGCTGACGAGCAGGGCAGCCCTTGTAGCAATTGTCTTACCTATCTTCTCCATCAAAGAAGGAGTATTGAGATCTGCGACTTCTGGATTGGCAATCGCCTCTGTCTTTCTTCGCCACATAAACGTGGCCTCTGTTACCAAGGCATTTACGTTAAAAGGGCTTCCATCTGCGTAAGTAAGCCCGCCAAACTTATCGCCAAGCGTGTCTACCTGATCGAGGAATCCCCCGACTACGTACTCATCTAGGTTTCTGTAGAAGTACGAACGCCGTGTCGGGTACTCCGGGGCCTCTACGAGTTTGAGAGTCACGTTCTCCGCAAAACTCCCAAACGTGTCGTAGATGAGTTGCGCGGTCTCCTGAGATACCGGCTGTCCTGTAATGTTGGGGCCGTCCGGCTTTACAATAGTACGACCATAAAGGAAGTCCTCTGCCCCCTCAATTGCCTGATCGACCTTGTTGATGAAGTTTGTTACCGCTGCAACAAGCTTTCGGAGCTTTCCTGGGTCTTTACGCGCGAGCGCAAGGTTTGCGTTACGCACTGCCTGCGTCGTGCTTGGGCGCGCAGTAACAGAAGACACCGTGTAGGTTGCGGGATCGTAAGGAAACTGTCCGTCTCCTGCGGCGCGACTGTGGTGTTCCTCCACAATCCACATAGTGAACGTGAGGCGTACCTCATGGGGAGCATCTGCAGATTTTCTAAGGCCGAAGTTTAGGATGTACCCTATGAAGTCATATTCCTCGACTTCCATCTTTACTTGGGTGTTGGCAATAGTTGTCTGCGTACCGCGTAATTTAGTGTTGTAGTTTTCTAGCCAATCGACAACCCATGGAAAGTCGGCAGAGTCAATAAGTACTGCCTCGAACGTGTACACATGCGGGTTCTGCCCAAAGAAAAATCCGTAGGTAAGGCCAAAAGTCAGTACCTGTTGGAACTTCTCAGACGCCTCTATGCTTACTGCTTGCAAGATAAAGTTAGCATATTTTTTGGATCCGTAAACTGTGGCACTGTGATTTGCAGAATCCGTATGCGTACCGATTGGCATAGATCCCGAAGAGTCGTATAAGGACTCCCCATTAGCAAGCGACAGCCGCGCGTACGTCGTGGGCTTTAGTTGAATACCCCGCGTAGGGCGTCTGACCGGGGCCTGAGAGGTCTTTGGTTGCTTGCTCTCGGCATAGCGCGTTTTGGCCTCATCGTAGGTTTCCGTGAAAATTACCGGTTTCGCGCTCATACGGACTCCGCCAGCTGAAACAGGGCAGCCCGCACGGGCCCACTTGGAGATACATACGCAACCTTGCCTGTGATCTTCTCACGGGCAACGCTACGGGCAAGAAGCCCGAGAACATCTTCAACGTTGGGATACGTAATCGCCGTAGTAGTCAGGCGAGCGCCGCTAATGTGCGTGACTTCTTGCGTTACGGTGTGCGTGCGCATGTTACTGCCCGTTTAGTGTCCGCCGTCAGGAGACGGGACGGCTGTTTGTGTGTTGGAGCCCTTCGCTTGTTGATCGTGCTGGATCTGCAACACTGTTCCGGCGAGGGCATCCGTGCTTTGCGCGAGTTTTGCGTATTCAGCGGCGAGGGCCACCTGTGTCTCTTCTGTCGACGCAGTGACCGCAGCACCAGCCGACATCTTCATTGCACGTGATTGGGCAAGGGTGTCTTGCTTCGCAATTAACGAAGTCTCCTCTCCCGACAGGTAGTCATCAGACAGATCAATACCCATCGCGGCTAATTGCTCATCCGTTATCCCCAACCGCTGCTTAAGGTCGCTTACAGAAGTTGTGCGTTTGATCTCAGAGCGACGTCCTAGGTTTGCGGCTACGTCTTTTCCGTAGGTACCGTACATCTGCGAGGCATCCCCTACGCCCACCCCCTCTTGCTCAAGAGTAGTGTAGAACTTTTCCATCGCCTGCTGGTACGCGCGAATGTCTCCGCCGCCGGCGGTACTAGACGCCGCTGCCGCAAGCGCCTTGAACTCTTCCTGGGCCTTGTCCGTCTCTTTAAGACCGGTCACTCCCGCAGCCATAGAGGTCGCAATATTGAGGTAGTCCAGTCCTCCCTGCATACCAAGGAAGCCCTCTTTTATGTACCCGTAGTCCCCGCTTGTCTTACTGAAGAAATCAGCTGCGGCTGCGAGAGCCGATTCCGATCCCTTGCCGCCCAGCTTGCGCAAGGCTTCTGCGCGGGCTGCGGAGCCTCCCTTTGTTGATCTGGCAGCCTCCGCCATAGCTGCGTTAAACTTACCCCTATCAAACGTGTCGGCCATACCAGCAACGACACCCATACCGCCCGAAGACATTAGCTTGTCTACTTCTGTTTCGGCTTTTCCGTAATCTGTAAAGTCAAATGTCCCACCAGCGTCTCCTGTAAGCTGCGACGCAATAGCGGCTGTTACGTTTTCCTTTGCCAGACGAAGGTCTTCTTCTGTAGAGCCCGATCCTACGGCGGCTGCTTGGCGTGCAAGATCTGTGTACCCTGCACTTGACAGAGCCTGAACAAGCGCGGCGCGCTCTTTAGAGCCACGCTTTGCGTACTCTTCCATCGTAGACCCGCCCACACCCATGAAGCGCGCCAGCAGGGTAGCCGACATAACTGGACCGCCACCCTTTCCCATATTCACGGCAACTGCGTTCTTGCCCTTGAATACTGACTCTGATCCGTCGGCGAGGAGGGTCTTATCTAGTTCTCCACTGGCGATCATTGCCTCAAACTGCCCGAGGAATTCATCCCCAGGTCGCTGAGTTGCTAAAATAGCCTCGGCACTTGCACTTAATTTCTTACCAGAGAGGACAGCTATTTGCTCTTTGTCTGCGTCTGTTCGAGACATCCCTCCGGCTTCTAATGCCTGCGATACGCCAAGAGACCCGCCTGTTCGCAGACCGACGGATGCCGTACCTCCGTACTCTGCAAGTAAGGCCTGACGGCGCAGTTCTGCGTCTGAGCCAACTCGAGTAACTTGAAAACCGGGAATAGACTCCACAAAACGCTGGTAGTCCTCCCCGATGCCCTGCGAAATACCTTGTCCTACCTCTTCAAGGGGCCGGACAACACGATCTGCAAGTCCGCCCAGGATCTTAGTCTTTACGCCAGATAGCGTTCTATTTTGGGCAATGTCTACGTCGTATACTCGCTGCATTGCCTCTCGGCTAAGCAGTGCCGTTGTCTCTGCACGAACCTTCGCCCCCTCGCGCACAATTTTTACCATCGACTCGGCAGTTTTACGGTCTAGTCCAGTAAGCCGCTCAGTAAGCAGCGTAATCAGGTGCTCCGGATCCATCTCAGAGAACTTATCCCCTGCAATGCTTTGCATGATTAGGCCAAACGACTCAGACGGGTCCTGGCTCAGCATCGCACCCGCCACATCAGCGCCCTTAGTCTTGAAGGACAGCTGGGCGTTTCGGGTAGTGAGTCTCTTACGGCCGGATTGCACAAGATTATTAATATTCACACTACCAGAGCGCAGCTGGGACATCAGTCCCTCGTCAAGTTCTCCAGTAAAATCGCCGTGCTCATTCACTGCGCCGAGGGCAGCAGTTAGCGCGGCGCCAACTGACGATTGCGTAAGGAACTGAGTCATACCGCCTGACATCTGCGTAGCGTACTGGGTCAGGGCTTCTTCCGGAGTTGCTGCTCCGGTTGCGTTCATCATTTCCTCGGCTGAAACTGAGCCGGTCATTCGGGCACCAGCAAGAAGTCCAGCCATAGACCCTACAGCTTTTGCCCCCGGAGTAGTGCCGAGGCCGGCCGCGCGGGTAATGCCTCCTCCTTGGAGTTGAGCGCCCAGCATCATGCGTCCGGACACTCCCTGGCCTTGCATCATCTTTAGGAGACTAGTGTTGCCTACGATATCCGTGCCCTTGTAGAAACCGGCAGAGCGCATTTCGCCAAACATCTGCGCAGCACCCTCGATAGTAGTGCCCAGAGTTTTGGCCATGTCTTTGACGGTAGACATCATGGTTTTGAACTTACGGGAAACCTCGGCCACATCCCGTGAACCTTGCGTCATCCCAAATTCGTTGAACCGCTGCATAACGGCAGAGATGTCATTAAAATTAGTGAACGGGTCCGCGGCGTTAATTCCGCGCATCATGGTCGTAATTTCGGCAGCTTGCTGAGATGAGAAGCCGCGTCCGGTAGACGACATGGGGTTTGCGGCAGTGTTGTACGCGTTCAGCATTTGACGCGTTTGTGAGTACTGCTGCGCGCCTTGATTCATCATCTTGAGCGGCGCGTACGCTGCCATGCCGGCGATTGCTATCGGGTTCATGAGGCCCGCGGTTCCTAGCATGCCCGCCCCAACAGCACTTAGGCCCTCGGCAGTTGCAAGGGCCCCCAGACCTCCCATAATTCCGGCCCCGCCAGCAGCACCCGCAGCGTACGTTGTTCCGATTGCTCCAAGTCCTCCCATGATCATGGAGTTGACGGGGTCCAGTCGCGTCAGGCCACCAAGAAACCTGCTACCAGAAACAGCATTAAGTCCGCTCGCTAGCCTGTTCATTCCCGCTAAGCCGGCTACTCCACCTCCCAGCATACCAATTGTCTGGACTGTACCGGCAGCTCCTGCCAGTCCTCCGGCTCCGGGTCCGACGGAATTAAAAACTCCACCTCCTAGACCGAGCCCAGTCTGAAAGGAGTCACGCCGAGTTGGGGCGTAGGTAAACTGTGGAGGGTAGGACGACTGCCCAGGCACAGGAACCATTTGAGGAACAGAACCAAGCATCGACATCTGCTGGTTCTGCATGGCGATCATAGCGCTGACTTCTTGGGCGGTAGGCATTGGGAGCAGTGTAGCAGGAGCGGAAGAACGGGGCAAAACCTGTCATAAGATAGATGATAACAACAGGGGTATTCCATGTTTCTTCTCGTTCCGTTTCTCAGCGGTTGTGCCGCTGCCATGATGCTGGGCGGCCTTCCCGTGGCCGTCGCAGAAGCTAAGAAGGCGCGCGATGCGGCTAACGCCGCGGCAGATGCCTCCGAGGTAAAGACCAAGTGGGGTCTTGAGGTTCTTGCTACGTACAAAAGTCTGGCAACTCCACAAGGCCGAGAGGCCAACCGAGAGGCCCTCGGGCGGGCCATGCTCACGATTCAGGCAATCGGGCTGATTGCCCGTGAAGGCTTTATCGAAGTCGAGATCTGGCCCCTTGTGGGAAGGACGCTGTCCGTCAGCCAAGAAGAGCTAATGGTTCTCAAGAATGAGACCGACCGACAGGATGACGCGGCCTACATGGCTGCGCTGCTCGCCGTCCTAGAGATCAAGCAGGAAGACCGAGCCCAGCAGGCTGCGTAAGCCTGCTGGGCTTCGGCCCGCGCAAAGAGTTGCTCTTTATTAGCCATAAGAGTGCGGAGGCTCAGATGGATAAGCTCGTACTCTACTGCCCTATCTGCCGTTTTGACACGGCGCAGATCGCCCCTGGTGTCTACCAATGCGGGCGTTGCGGCTACGGCCCCTCTACGCAAGGGCATCGCGGTTACTTCTGTTTTGCCGACGTTGAAGTTGACGGGAGCGAGATCCGCTCCCTCTGCTTCCGCTTCAAGAGCAAGCGTGACGGGTACATCGTCACCGCCTTGTCGTGGCGTATTGATGAGAACGGAAAGTCCCTCCGTGGACTCCGGGAGGAAATGCTGGGTTATGAGGATAACCCAGAGAACTTCCCCAATCTTCCGCTTCCCATCGTCGTTCTCAGTCCTGAAAAGTGGGACATGCCGCCGGACACGCCCAGTCTTACTGACCGGATGTTTTCTCATCCTCTTGGGGAGAAGATACGCGCCCTGTCAGTCGGGCAACCAGGAAAGTCCGGATCAAGGCCTTTTCTGATCGAACCAACGGCGCGTTTCCAAGCCCAGTGAAGGCGGAGTCGAACGCCTCGATCTCTTGCTCGATGTCCCTCTGAAGACCGTTTTTCGAGACACCCTCAACACCACGGATAATCAGCATGAATCCTCCGATGAAAGAACTCCATAACATCTCTCGCACGGGCAAGGTGCGTGTATGGAGGATCGGCGCAGACGGTGATCAAGTCATCACCGAGTTTGGGGAACTGGGAGGAAAGTTCCAGCGCGTCGTTGATACCGCGATTGCGGTGAACGTAGGCAAGGCTAACTACCGCTCTCCCGAGTTGGTTGCGCAGGACATGGTCGAACGACAGATCGAACTGAAGACACGGGAAGGTTACCTCCCGCCGTCTGAGAAGAGGGACACCGAGTTCACGTGGGATACCCTTCCGGAGTCCCTCCGGTTCTACAAGCCGGACAACGACCTCTCTGCGAAGCTGGAGAAGCTGCTGGAAAAGGGAGAGGCGTTTCTAGCGCGCAAGCGTGACGGGGACATGATGGTGTGGGTCGTGAACGACGAGAGGCAGGTACAGGCCTACTCGCGCACGATGCTCCGCTGCCACGACAAGGAACCTGGTGTCCCGTGGGAGGTTCGGTATCCTGAGGTGGCAGCGGAGATTGCCGACATGGATCTGCCGCCACGCACAATCTTGCTAGGTGAGATGGTTCCTCCCTCCGAGAAGGATGACTTTAAGTACGTCTCGCGCGTCGTGAAGTCCTTGTCTGAGAAGTCCCTTGCCCTACAGCGGGAACACGGCTTTCTCCAGTTCTACGTCTGGGACATTGCGTTCTTTGGGGGAGAACCAATGTGTCGTACGCGACCTGTTCGGGATCGCTACGACCTGATCTTTGAGCTTGTGAACCTTGGGAGCAGCGCGCTTGTTCCCGTAGAGTTCCTGAGCGCAGAAGAGTTCTCTGCTGTAGAGGAGTCAACGGACGCCCCGACGTACAACCCATCAAAGGGCAGGGTCTGGAATTGTGCAGCCGCTATGGCGCACGAAAACGGCTGGGAGGGCTTCGTCGTTGTCGATCCAAACGGGATCTACGGCGACAAGGCGTTCAACCTGCGCGGTAAGGTAGATCGTCCCGGAACCGCCTGTGGGAAGCTGAAGCCAACGTTCAGCGACGACTTCATCGCTGTTTGGGCACCTGAGACCGGGGACGGCAGTTACGGCACTGGCAAGTACCAGGGCAAGGTCGGGAGCATCCAGCTCTACCAGCTCAATACAGAAGGCACACTGCTCCCCATCAGTGAAGTTGGAAACGGCTTCACTGAGGCGGATCTTGCCGCGCTGAGCGATCCCACTCTGTACCCGATGGTCCTAGAGGTGGAGTACGACTCTCGAACCTACATGTCCGAAGGCGCGGATACGAACGCCCTTCGGTTCCCGCGGTTTCTGAGCGTGCGACATGACAAGTCCATCGCAGAGTGCGTGAACCCGCGCCTGTGAAGAAATGCCGCCGAGGGTTCACCTCGGCGGCATTTATTTAGCTCTGTACAGATCCTTCCAACAGGATCTGATTTTGGCTCAGAGCGGACCTAGCCTACTGCGTCTCTCATGATGCATCGCGAACGACCAAGCGGGCGGGGAAAAAGACTACGGTAGGACTTCAGGAGGGAGTCCCCGCCGTAACTAGTATAGCGCGGTCTACCCCTGCTGGGCAGCCACGGGAGCGGCCATTTGTGCGGCAGGAGTGACGGCCACGCCTTGAGGCTTTTGCGCCTGCATAGCCTCACGCACACGCTGCTGAAGCAGGTATACAAACGACTCATGCTCATTTGCGTTTGCCATGATCATGTCGTCTAGACCAAGGGTAAGTGCCCCATTTGCCTCAAGCGTCTGGTACATCTCTTGGCAGAAATCTAGGAAGTCGCGCTCAATCTGCAATCCTGTCAGGGCAATCGCAGTAGCACTCTGCCCTGTGGGCGTCTGGTAGCCCTGCATAAGCTCTACGGCCTTTAGCGTAATCTTGAGGGGATCCCCCAGCTCCTCGCTTACCAGCCCAATTGACTTCTCGATAGCCCCATCAATCTGGTCTTGGATCTCTGAATAGATCCGACCGAACAGATCGACATGGTCACCGGCAAAGCCGGTACCCGAGGTCAGATGATGCGCGCCGTGGAACCACAGGTGCATCATACGAAGATGGGCGGTGTAGTTGAGGAGTAAATCCCCATGGGCCATAAGAGCTTCTTGAGCAGACATTTATCCTCCGAAAACGAAAGCCTCAGACGGGTAGCTTGAGCTGCCCGGGGAGGTGGGAAATGGCTTATTCTCTACGGCAATTTCTGGCTTTGCAAGTTCTGCCTGTGCAAGTGCCGCCTCACGCGCCGCACGTAGCTTGGCCTTCTTCTCGGCAAATGAGCGCTCGGCTTCCTCAAACTGAACCGAAGCTATGTTGCCGGATTGGAGAACTGTCTTCTTGAGCGCGGCAAGGGTGGTGTCCATCGCCTCCATCGCGCCACGAAGGGCCTCTTGCTGGGACCAGATGATGTCAATGGCCTCGGTAAGTTTGGTCATCTCATCGAGGACCTGCGTCAGCAGGAACTGGTTGTCCTTAGTGACCTCAACCGCCTGGTTGGCCGTCTCTGCGGCAGAGGTGGCGAGATTACGTGCGCTGCGCGTGGGGCTACCCATCATACTTCTCCGAAAGAGTGCTGTTGGCAATACCGACCGCTTCTTTGGCGGTCTCTTCAAGCTCACAGGCAATCTCTTCAATCACCCGCTCGGACACTGGGGCCGCTTCGCAGCTTAGCTGCTTTTGCGACTTACCAGAGTCACGACCCATGTAGTACGTACGAAGGTAGCTTGCGAGAGCCTGATGGACGGTTGCCCGTTCCTTCAGTTCGCGTACCTCTTGGAGAACCTCGCCAACAGTCTTGCTCATGTGTCCTTCCTCTTGGGACTAAAAGAATCGAAAAACAGTTATAATGTCTATGCTCAGAAAACCACTCACCTCGTGTTGAGGGAGGATGGCTGGCCCGCGAACCGAGAGGGAAGTAGGAGCCTCCCTGGGAGAAGCGGTGAACCGTCCAAGCAGGGAGTCATTTTTTAGCCCCTAGGAACTGCTTGATGTGTTTGCACTCACGCTCGCCCATCGGGGCTACCGACTTCTTGAACCGCCAGTCGTTACACGTGCAGCCTAGCTCCGTTGAGCCGCGTAGTCGTTTGATCTTGTACTCCCCCACCGTCCCCACAACCTTGCCCGTATCAAGGCGGTTCATGGAGTCCGTGTGTAGGGCGAGCTTGTCGTCTACGCGCGGGTCAGTCTGAAGCCCCTGGGCAAAAGACTTCCGCGAGACATTAGTGCGGAAGTCATCCCACTTCTTCTTAGAGTCGGTAGCCGTGTAGAATTGGTCTAGGTTCTTCTGCGCCCTGACCGATTCCTTCGACCCCGGCAGGGCGGCAAGCTTTATGACCTCTCGGCAAAAAGCGGACAGCACACCCGGGCTCACGAGTAGCGACCTTTTAAGAAAGGCGCGGTGTTTGCCACTGACGCGGACTTTTGAGCCGAGGGCACAAACCCGTCGCAAGTGTAACTCTCGCGGGCCGAGAACTTGTACTGGTTACAGTACCCGGAGTTGTTCTGGTACTTCCCAAAGTAGAAGCACATCTCACAACTTGCGTTTGAGTTCTCGGCAGGCCGGTAGTTTGGGGCGTCACCTGCACGGGCGGACTTAAGCATTAGAGAACCTCAGGTCACGCCAATATTAACGCACGGAACCGAGACTCAACACTAGAACCCGCAGCCGTGTCCTTGAGGATGTTCTCAAGAGGATAAATCGTCATACCCTTTAGCTCGCGTGCTTTCCGCACCCCGTACGCGTCCTGCATCATCTTTACGCGCACGTCAAACGGCGAGTACTTCATGTAGATGTCTGCATCGCAGCCCAGCCGTCTCCACCAGTTTGATAGAACAGCGGCAGCCTTGTCCGCGCTCAGCCGGAAGAAGACGCTGTCACCTACCTCCGTGCTCTGATGCGGAAGCAGACAGTGGGGACAGACCATCGCCCCATTGGGGGACACAAGATCACCGGAGATAAACCCTCCGCAGCCCATTGGACTCTTTGACTCCTTGCCCATGACGTCGAATGGTTTAGCTACGGCGTTTCTCTGTCGACGGCAGATGAACAGGCACTCGTCCCCTCCGCCGTGCAGCCGCTTGCCTGACTCCCAGACGGAGAGAGTAAACGCAATCGGCTTCTTGTCTGAACGCTCAGACTGGAAATAGACCTGGATCTTATACCGGGCCTTCTTCTCCATCTCTGCGGCAGTCTTCTCTCCCTCCTCCCTGATTTCTTCAAAAAGCCGCGCGCGGAACTGCTCAAACTGCGTGTTGTCCGTTGTCAAATCCCACCTCCGTCTACCCGAGAGAAGTCCGTGTTCTCCACGTATGCTCTGCGCTTGGAATTGCCTTTTGCGTTCCGATCTGCTGCGTGGCCGCCAAGCGGAATGACAGTGATCTCCCGTTCCGTACCGTCTTCGGAGGTCACCTTTCGCTTTTGAGCAATCACCTTTCGAGCCGCAGCAACAGCAGCCGGTGCCGCTACTACTGCGCCGACAGGAGGAGGGGGCGGAGCGTAGCTCTTTCCAAGAATGGGACCACACGCGCCAAACGCATCCTCTAGCTCTCCCCAAATGAACAGCACCCAACAGAAGGTCGGGCTACCGTCCTCATCTAGGTAGTACTCCTTGCGAACAGACACCCCAAATGTAGGAGTATCTCCCGACTCTTCTGGAGCTTTCA
>Ga0315905_10003039_pt1 | contig 17425 bp, 22 predicted proteins | sample LakEriMetagenome_5_FD_203522 | JGI IMG/M metagenome (GOLD analysis project Ga0315905, IMG submission 203522) | Freshwater fungal communities from buoy surface, Lake Erie, Ohio, United States - Buoy 4 MA121 | ecosystem: Environmental > Aquatic > Freshwater > Lake | place: USA: Lake Erie, Ohio... | reverse complement strand
TCTGTGTCCTGTGAGAGACCTTTCACAATCAGTTTGTTGCCTTCTAAGGTAACTTCAATGTCAGATTTTGCAAAGCCGGCCACAGCCATCTCAATGACAAATTTGTTTTCTTTAATTTGTCTGATGTTATATGGTGGATAAGAAACTGCTTTCTGCACAGTCTTGGACATTTCTTGTAAGTCTTTGAATACATCAGTAAAACCTACTGCGAACGGATCGAATTTATGGAAATCCATTATAGAGGGAAAAGTAGTCATATGTGTTCTCCTTATTTCTTAGCAAAGGCTTTTTTCGCGTCAAAGGCATATGCTGCCATAGCCAATGAAGTGAAGAAGTCGTTGTGAGATTTAGCTACAGTCTTTGCAAAAGTGGTCTGTGCTGTGATGAACGCATTGAGTGGTTTTTTAAGTTCTTCGTTATCAACGCAGGTTTCAACGAATTTACTTTTGACACTTTGTAACGTGTCGATGGCAGTGTTAATATTATTTAACATTATTTCTCCTATTAAGCGAGTTAAAATTTGTCACCCCGAAGGCATGACGGTATTTCCAGCTTACCTTATACTGGCTCAAACTTTCGTGTTGAGGGTGTAATTACACGGACGCTTTTTACCGAAACATCTAAACGGCCCTAAGGTGGGCAATTTGGTGCCCCTGGATATTTTACTACCCTTCAGAGGCATGGTAGTTCCCATCCCGAGGGACTAAGAACACCTTTATTTATACAGTTTACTGTGGAGTTTGTGGTTTTTTACCAATGTTATATTTTGGTGTTAATTGCCACTCAGACTTCTCTTTATGTGAAATGATTTTAACCTGTGATAAGAATATAGGTTCTGGTGTCTCCGTTTGTTTCTTATCAACGATAGTTAATAGACCCCAATCTTCCAATAGATTCACAATGGCATTCCTACGAGACAAGTCATTTTCACTAATGTCTGTCGGTTTACCATCCAATGCAAACAACTCTTTGAAGTGTACAATGTAATATTGTCCACGCTTATGTAGTATGTGGCATGATTGATAAAGCGTTTTGTCTTTCTTTGATGCAACGCCGATGCGTGTCAATGTTTCTCTAACTTTAAGAAAATCATCCTTTTCCGCCAATGTGACCTCAATCAAGTCTTTAATTTCTATCATTATTCTTCACTCCGCCTGTATCTATTTTTGTTTTTATAACAGCGATTTGTTCATCAGTAAGAATACGGAGAGCTTCTTTAGCTTTGGCGTTAGAATACCCATAATAGATTTTCACACACTCAATATTCTTATTAGAATCGGCCTTTTGCCACGGAACGAACTTTCGTTTCATAGGCCTGATACTATTTAGAAGATAGTGGTATTGCATGTCTTTGTCAACACCTGGCCACATGTTCAATTCACTTGCATAAAGAACACAGTCTAGGTGATAGGACAATGACCTGTTGACTAGGAAGGGTGCATAATCTTTGAAATCCAACTCACCTTCAGGTACTTTTTTTCTGAGGATGTAGTCTGCATAATCAAACGGGCTCATTTGAATTCACATTCAACCATAATTTCAGTCAAACATGCAATGAGATTGATTTCGTGGTCGGCCACAAAAGCAGCTTGATATTGATACTTTGCCAAAATTAGAACCAGTTGTGGAACAGAATTTGGTTTCAGTTGTTCATATAATGTATCATACACATTCCGGAAAATGCGTGTGGTATCATTGTCTAAGTTATTGGTAACCCATTTGCGACAAGAAGCAAAATCTTTACCTTTAAGTGACTTGACCAATTCAGTCATCTGGATTTCAGACACTGAAGCCAAGATACCTTTGTCGATTGTTCCACTCACAGAATACCGTTGCAATTCATTTAAGATGCGGCGGTTGTCTGGAAAGTGTTTAGTTATAACAGCGGCAACAACTTCTTTATTATACTCTACACCTTCTTGTTTGAGAATCCATTCGACTCTCTTAAAGAACTGTGCAGCCATTTTGGCTTTACTACCATTGATCTTGAAGTCTACAACAGTGCAACGAGAATGAATAGGATCGATGATCCTGTTCTTAAAATTGCAAGTAAAGATGAATGAACAGTTGGAAGCAAACTCCTCAATGGCACCACGCATCGCAGGTTGAGTTGAATTTGGATTTAGATAATCTGCCTCATCAATGATAATAACTTTGCGTCCACCAGACAAGGACATAGAGGACGCATAGTTTTTGATTTTGTTTCGTAGAACATCGATACCAGATTCATCTGAACCGTTAATCATAATATAATCACAACCAACCTCTTCACAGAGGGCTTTTGCAATTGTTGTCTTACCAACACCGGCTGAACCAGATAACAATAGATTAGGAATCTCTTTGCGGTTTACATATTCCTGAAATGTTGCCTTGATACCATCGGGAAGAATACAATCTTCAATGGTTTTAGGGCGATACTTCTCCACCCACAAAATGTGTTCTGACATTCAAATTCTCCATAATATATAATAAATTGTGCATTGAGTTAATGCACATAAGGTATGTCAGGGCTTGATGCCGTTCATACTCTCAAACAGAGTTTCGAACTCTTTGTATTCAGCAACTTCTGTTTGGAAGTTTTGTTTGAATTGCACTTTAGCCATGCGTTTCAGAATCTTCTTTGGAACCTTCAATTCATCATTAGCAGCATCAATGATATCTTTGATTGCTTCGTTATTGGTTTGATTCCGGCGCATGTGTAGGACGGCCTCATCAACATAACCCTTGAGTTTCTTCAAGGTGTCATTATCAAAAGAACCGAATAGTGTACTCACAGTTGTCATATTATTCTCCAAAAGATAGGTCGGACTCTTTAGCTTCGATAGCAATCCAGTATTGCATATCTTCTTTAGTGTTCTTAAAGTAAGATAGTCCCTTAGATGAAATTTGTACTTGATATGTACCTGAAATCATTTTAAAGTTTTCAGTCAAAAACAAAGCCTTGAATTTCTTGCCATTGCCATCAGCAATTTGTGTGGAATCAATGTGAGCAGAGTTATCTTTTGCATCACAGGTATTGATATAAATCTTTTCACCATCTGAAAGAATAGAGATGTGTGGTGATTGTAGAATACTGGCAGTCTTCAGTACAGAAGACAACTCTTCTTCTTTGAGTGTGAATTCAACATCGACTGACGGAAGATTCAACTCTTTATCAGGTGGTGTTACAATCATACTTTTTGCTGTCTTGCGATAATTCAGTTTCTTTCGACCCAACTTAAAGATAACATGTTCATTATCAAACTCAATTTCGCCATCTTTATACAGAGACTGTACAGATAGAAATTGGTTCAAGTCATAGATGCAAAAATCTTGTGGGAAATCATCTTTGATTCCCGCTTTGGCCAAAACAGTTTTCGTTGCCGAAATGGTTGTCAGTTTATTGCCTGATTTAAATTCAATACCGGGATTGATATTGGCAAAGTTTTTAAGGACCGTCAAGGTCTCATTTGATAGTTTCATTACGATACTCCTTCTTTCAATTCACTTATTATACTTGGTCCGAATGATCGTGTCAAGCATTTCATTATGTTATTTTTTAATTCGTCCAAAGAACCATCATTTGTAATTTCATGGTCGATCTGTCCGCCAATCCAACTCCACTCAGAAGGATGTATTCCTAATTCTTCCATGTGTCGGATTGCTTTGTAATCACCGCGGTTTGCGGAGGCTGCAATGTTATACCAGTGTGGTTTAATACCTCGTTGGATTTCAATTAGTATGCCGTTTTGGCTATTTACGAAATCTATTTCATTCTGGAACCTAACATCGGTAATAACAAAATTTTGTTTAGGATTACTATGAAAGTATTTTTTCATTTTTATGACCCAAAAGTTTTTGTGAAAAATATCACGACCAACTTCTGTGCCTAGTAACTGTAGAGCTAGTCTTGGAGAAAAGTCTTTACCAAATTCTTTGGACCAAAAAGCATCCGGTTGTTCACGCCAGATGCGAGATGCCTCCGTGTCACCTTCAAGTAAGTGTCTCGGCCATCCAAACATTTCAGCGGCGACATCCTTAACACCTTTGGCAAAACTCATAGGAGTAAATCCAATGTCTTTTAGAATGTCGCCAGCAGTACCTTTACCTGAACCTATAAATCCAAGTAAACCAACAATCATTACATTTCTCCGACAAAATTCGCAACAGCAGGCATATCGCCTTTGAAGTGATATGTGCCGATGTGGTCAGCTCGCATCCAAGGACACAACCAAATTGAACCACCGAGTTTACGCCAGAGTTGGCAGAACATGTAATCTTCTGAAAGATACCGATCTGAACCACCACCAGTTGCACTATCTACACTATCAATAATAGTATCAAAGTATGCATGAATGTAACGCGAGCCATCAAAGTGTGCTTGACCAACGTGGTCTGGTTTGTAACGCAGTTGAGGATAAGCGTTTGCAAATTTTGCAAACACATCACGATTAACCATCATCAAACCAGTTCCGATTTCCAAAACTTCTAGTGGATCAGAAACACTAAACTTATCGGTGCCTTTTACTGGATTAAACACATAGTCACCAGTAACTTTTTCCAATGACTCTATATCAATGTCAGGATTCTTTTCAATGGCTTTCTTCACAGATTTCCATTTGATGGCCTTTTTAGGATAAGGTCCGCCTACAACATCTTTGTCTAGGGCTAGAAGTGCAATAATGTCTTGCGGGTTGAAGTGAATATCTGAATCGATAAACAACAGGTGTGTACAATCGGAACGATTTAAGAATTCATCGACCAAATAATTACGTGCGCGAGTAATTAAGGATTCATTGAAAAGAAATGAGAATTTCACTTTCACACCATACTGCATACACAACGCTTGTAAATCTAAGCAAGCTTTTGCATAAAGCCCATGATTCATACCACCATACATTGGTGTTGCAACAAAAATACTTTTCTTTTGAAGCTCTTCTTTTTTAATTGAAATTTCCATTATCTCTCCAAAAATAAAAAAAAAGGGAGAACCACTAATGTGGTCTCCCCGCATAACCTAAAATTAAGCTGTGAAGCTGTAACCAGATTTGATAGCTGCACGAACCATAGCTTTGGTTGGTGTGCCTACACGGTACACGGAAACTTTGCTGCCATCAGCGCGAGTTTTGGTGTTTGTGTAAATGACATTTCCTTCTTTACGAAGTTCGTCAATACGAGCCGCAACATTTTGGATACCAAAACGAGCACGAGCTTGTGCAACGGATAGTGTGTTGTAACCAGTAGTTTTGGTCAGAAAGTTGAGAATTTTCGCCTTAGCGGATAGTTTGTTGTTCATATTGAACTCCTAATAATAAATTTAAAAAAACCTTGCAATCAGCAAGTAGTCACATCATAACATTATGTAGTGAATTTGTCAACACATTTTGTGGTATATGTTTTTATCTGCCAACTTGTGGTAGATATTTGTTCTTGGTTTCTTCCCAAGAAAGATAAATCAAGTCATCATAAAACAAGTTCTCATAAGAGACATTATTCTTTTTCTTCAACATTGATATACGACCTTTGGCATATTTTTGTTTCCAAATGTTTGCCAAAGTTTCTTCACTGGTATCAAATGATTTTACCAGATCAACATCACCAATTTCTTTCCTTAGATACTCATTGGTGTTGTTATACAGAGGAGAGAAGTATATGCCCCTCTGATGTTCGGTGCGGATAAGTTCTTTTGGAATACCTAACTTACCATATGCAAAATTTAATGTACGATTTTTGTGGTCGCGTTTAAGTGGCAAACCTTTTGGATTCTTTGCGTCCCACCATTCGAAATATTTTCGTGGATAGTTCTCTTTAACCCAATCATAAATCAATGCTCTGGTTTTTCTTGAAGGTTCGAATGCAACCGAACCACTAGAAAATCCCATCTTGTTCCAATGTTCAAGTCCATCATACTGAGATAGTCCGTTTGCTTTGGTGTTACCATAAAGAGATGTGGTAGTAACTCCAACGAGAACATCATCGTATTGTCTCTTCCAATCTTTCTGAACGGTATCAGCAAGACAGAGTAGTGCCAATAATTTACCACCCATATAGTTAAAACCTAATGGTTGTAATGGTACGATTGTGGATCCAATAGCAGTATGATTAATCATACCTTGTTGTGTCTTAACATCTCTTGGCCATCCAATTGCAGTATCTCTTGGAGTTAAATCCAAGAAGTCGGATGATATACAGATAACTCCGAGATACTTATCACTATTCTCATCGACCACAGTATAGAATAGATTACGACCGATGTTGGAATTATTTTTCATTGTGGATGAAAATGTTCTTACTGTGTTCCAAGTTTCAGCCAAAGGTCCGTTTGATAGAACCAATTTAGGTTTCAACTTTTCATAATCATCTGGACCTTCTGGCATCCAAAAATTCTTTTTAACTTTATCAACCAGGTTCTTTTGCGTAACATCTACCAATTGAACATCATCACCAAACAAAGTGGTGATTGTCCTGGTGGGATATTTCTCATGTACTTCTAACCACTTCTGATACAAGGTATACTCACGCACATCCATCTTGGATGCATATGTGAGGTCCTTCACCAAAGTTTCTTTCAGTTGCTCGGTGTCTATATGATCGAACCGTGTAGGATCATTAAGTGTTTGCCATTTGTCCCACTGAGCATCAACATAATCTATAGGTGTGGCCATTATTTTTTAGTTTTCATCTGTGTAATCATTCGCATTTGTTTAGAAATCTTTTGATGCATCTTTTGCATCTTTTTGATGCCAAATTGTAACGCAAGAGGTTTCACTTTATCAGTATACATTATTCCGTTCATATGGTCAAGCTCATGTAAGAAACATCTTGCAGTCATACCATCAAAAGTTGCATTGCGATTTGTGCCATTATAATCTTGGTATTCTACCGTTATCATTTTTGGTCGAGTGATGTTTAACATTAGATATGGCACCGACAGGCAACCTTCTTCCATGTGTACTTCATCTTCTGTGGAAATTAATTTAGGATTAAAATATGCCACATATTCATCACCAGTACCCATTACAAATACACGATGCAAAAGTCCACATTGATTGGAAGACAAACCGAGTCCATTATATTTACGGCAAGTTTCTACTAAAGAGGATGCCAATTCAATTGGATTAATTGGTGGTGATGCAAAATCAAATTCTGGCATGACCTTATATAATGAAGTTGATTGTGGTGGTACCAAATCATAAGTTTTTATTGGTGGCGCAGAAGGTTCAACTTTAGATACCGCAGCAGTATCATATAAAATTATATCATCGTTAGTATTCATTGTTTTACGATCCTCGAAAAATTGTTTTTCTTTTGAAAACGGATAACTGACCTGAACTTGTCAAACAGTTGGTCACCCTTGTGTGAGATAACAAACACATTTGTGTCTGTACCCATTTCTTGTATCAACTTTAGGAATTCTTCAGTGCCAACCATATCAAGGCTAGAATCAAATACTTCATCAAGTATTAACAAATTTGTGTTCGTTGAGTTTTTCATTTTGGCAATTTGCCGCCATGTGAACAGTAGAGCCAAATCTATACGCATCTTCTCACCCTCTGAGAAATTGGCATAAGAGAATTCATCTCGGTGTCTACTCTTAATTGTTTCTTCAAAATTTTCATTGATGTTGAAGTTAACAAAGAAGTCCATTGAAGAGAGATACTTGTTAATCAACTTGTTCATCACTGGTAAATATTGTTTGATGATTTTGGTTTTGATACCACCATCTTTCAATAAAGTTGATGCAAATTCATTATAGTGTTTTGAGTCAATCAAACTCTCATATGATTCTGTGTGTTTGGCCAGCTCTGTTTTGAGGTTCGTTAATTTTTCGTTGCCATCTTCCGATACATCAACCTTAATAGACAACTCTTCTATTTCAGTAATCAACTTGGTAATATAACCATTAATTGCAGAAACGGTTGAATTGTGTTTTGCAACCTCCGTGTTGTGTTCACTTATGTGTGTGAGTATACTAGAAATAACTTTCATCTCATCGTTAACACTTTTCAGTTCACTTTCAATCTCCGCAAAACCTTTTTTCTGTGTGTCTATTTTATTCAGTTTCTCGGTTAATTGAGATTGCTTCCATTCAGTTGTGATGGCCTGTTTGCATGTGGGACAATCGTGGTTGTTCTCATAGAACTCAATGTCTTTTTGGTTCTTCTTAATATTAGTTTCAATCTTACCCTGTATTTGAAACAAACCTTTAGATTTCTTTTCCAACTTAGTTTTATTGTCACCGACTTTTGAGGTGAGAACGTCAACATGTTTTAATATTAACCCAACTTGTTTGTTTAAGTTTTCTATCTGATCTTTGGATTTGCCGATCTCCACTTGCCGTTTTTCAATTTCATCACTATTGTGTTTTCGGTTATCTTCAATTGTTTCTTTTTGTATGTTAATTTTTTCTTCTGTCAACTTTATGTCGTACTTGGTTTTTGTCAAACCATCTTTTATAACGGACATTTTATCTTTTAGAACAACATTCATAGAAGAGAATATTTGAATATCCAGTAAGTCTTCAATGATTGCCCTACGGTCAGATGCCGACAGTTGCATAAAAGGTACGAATGAGGCTGAACCAAGTATCACAACCTGTGTGAATGACTTGTAGTTGAGTTTAAGTATTTGGTTTTCTAAAACTTCTTGGTAGTCCCGTGATGCTGCGTCTTGATTCAACAAAACATCATTCACATAAATCTCAAACAAATTAGGTTTGATACCACGGATGACCTTGTACTTCTTCTGACCGATATTGAATTCGATCTGTACAATTGCATCTCTGGCATTTACAGAATTCAATAGTTGTGGTTTGTTTATTTTGCGAAAGGGTTTACCAAACAGTCCAAAACACAGTGCATCCAGAATTGTGGACTTTCCTGCACCATTGTGGCCAACAATCAATGTGTTAGTAGACTTGGTAAAATCAATTTCGGTAAACGCAGCTCCCGTGGAAAGAAAGTTTTTCCATTTTATTTTCTGAAATAATATCATGCTTGTTCTGTGTTCAGTGCCTCTACGTAGAGTTCTTTCAATAATTTTTTCAATTCGTTGTTATCGATACTCTGTTCAGTAATACCATCAACATATTTGTTCAAGATTGTTAGTGTGTCTTCGGCTTGATCGACTGTATCTTCCACATCATCAAGTAATTCCGAGAAGTCTTCAACAATAGTAATATCTATTGGATTGACATTATACAAGTTATTCATAAATTTGTCAAACAGATATGGATTTGTCTTATTGACTACTACCACTTTGACATATGAATTGTTGTATACTTCCAAGTCTTTCTTGTCAATGTCTGAAATGGATTCCGATACATCATCATAAACAATTTTATGGAACATATTATTTGGATTTTTAACAAACTCAATCGTTTTTGTATCCAAATCAAACAGGTGAAAACCTCTGTCATCATTGTGATCTTGCCACGTAAGTTCATACGGGTTACCCAAGTAATGTATATCACCAGAAGAAGATTTGTGGTGATAGTGCCCACTAAATGTAAGTTCAAATTTATCAAAGATTTTACGATCTAGTCCACCTTCAGAAGGCATGCCTCGATGCATTGCAAATCCGGCAATCTCAAAATGTCCCATACAAATGGTTGCTGAGGTGTTCTTCAACTCTTGCATAGAGTTCTCATAGTTCTCAGCGCATATCCATGGCATCATACAAACATCTGATGTTGTGTTTGCATAGTCTAAATGAATTGTTTGTGGTGAATCAATCACATTGATGTTGTCATATTCTCCTAGCAACAAGTCGGCTGAATTAACATCATTGGTGTTCTTGAAATATGTGTCGTGATTTCCTGCCAACATATGAACTTCAATACCCATATTATACAATGGATCAAAGAACATTTGTTTGGCACGTTTCAATGAAAAGAAATTTACATATTTTCTGCGGTCAAAGGTGTCACCTAGAATCAATACAGTTTTAATTCCTTCCTTGACCAAGGTTGGAAAGAATGTTTCTTTGTAAAACTTTTCATAAAAATCCAAAAAATGAATTGAGTCATTTCTTGCACCGAAATGCTGATCGGTAATAATTGCAATTTTCATTTAATATCTAATCTCTTTTTTTCAGCTTCATAAACACGTTGTCTCAATCGAGAACTACTATATGGATGTTGTCTTTCGTGGAAGAACAACTCAATGCCATTGTCTAGGCAATATTGTTTGCCAGTAAATGGTTTTGATTTGTACTCATCACCTAGGAAACGAATGTTAATTGTTTGTGTTTTAAAAATGTTTTCCAAATCTTCTTCAGTTTCATATACCAAAACTTCGTCAACATAACGACAAGCCGAAACTTGAACAAACCTTTCGTACAAAGATTGTACTGGTTTATTTTTGGTCTCTGGCCTATCAATAGTTGGATCAGATTGTAGTGCCACGATTAGGTGGTCACAATATTGTTTTTCAATTTTCAACATCGTAACATGCCCAGCATGGAACAAATCCAGTGTACTACAATTAAATCCAATTTTTCTCATTATATCACTCCTCAATAAATTTTTCAAGCCCCTTTGGTTTCTTTGCCGCATCTTTTTCGGCTTTCTTTGCCTTCTTTGTTACCTCATAGGTTTGAATAAATTCGGCAATGTTGTCGTATAGATCGAACTGTTTGCTAGAACCATCTTCAGACTCCAACATCTCAAACTCATCCAATATGCCATACAACTCTGTTGCTTTATACTTGACATACAGTTGTTTCTTTTCTTTTTGGATTCTTCGTAAGAATGCGAAATAGATGACTTGTGTAAAGTATGCAAATGGATTCTTTGATTTTGCCGGATCAAAGTTTTCGAAATACATTAAACAGTTTTCAATACCATCCGATACCATCTCATCTCGGTAAGTGTAATTGATGAAGTTTGGTTTGTGAGACAAGCCTTCGGCAATTTTCATAAAACATTCACCGATGTAATTTGGTATAATCGGTTTAGGTTGGTTTTGTTTTGAGGCCTCTACACAGGCGGCTTTATAATCTTCTAAAGCTTTTAGAAAATCAAGATTATTAATGTAATGTTTTTGTTTAGTCATTCAAGTATACCATAAAAAGTTGTTGACAAGGGGCTTGACTAGTGTTATAGTCCTCGGTGTCCCCCTATGATGTTTATTAAATATTAATGCATTAAGGATTTATTAAAAGCTTTCTCTTCAAAAGCTGTTAATACTTCCTCTGTAAGAAGTACTTCTCTTTCCTTCTTCATTTCTTCCTGTAATTTTAAAACTGTACTCTTGTAGTACTCTTCAAAATCCTCAGTTGGATCCATCGTGCAAAGCACGCTGTCGTTACTCACCTCGACAAAATCTTGTTGTATGACTGGAACTGGTAACCACGGTTGCAATTGCAAGTTTACTCCACGGATCTCAAATACCATGGGGTTTTCCAATACCGAAAGGTTTTTGGACACTGTTGTATATTCACAGATCACATCCAAACCATCATTAAATCTTACTATTTTAGCTGCCATTTTTGAGTCCTATATTGTAGATTTTAAAAGGAAACTTCTCTTCATTATATATCTTAATTCTTTCCACGAAATGATGCAATGTAAAGTTTGTGTGTTTTTTTATTCTAAGATCGTCTGCAATATCAAAAAGTGTAGCCAATTCTTTACCTTCACTCTGTCGCAAACCACGCCCAATACTTTGTAAGTTTCTAACCCTAGATTTACTAGGACTTGCAAAAACAATGTTGTGTAAGTTCCTAATGTTAATACCAGTACTGAAGGTACCAAAGCTTGCAACCACGATAGCATTGCTTTCCGTTTCCATTATTTTACGGATAGATTCTCGTTCATCAGTATCAACACCACCATGCACAAAGAATACTTTTCTATCTGTTGCTTTTTCTTTGATAATGTCAAACAATATTTGGCCATGTTTACCTACCATCTGATAAAGAACCAATGTATTTGTATTCAATGAAATAACAAGATTACGAATAAATCTATTTCTATCATTGTTACCAATCAAAAACTGAATCTCTTCCTGATATGTGCAGTCTTTTAATTGTGTACACAACTCAACTGGATGTTTTAATACCAGACATTTGATGTTGAAGTCAGAGAGTTGTTTATTGTCAATTAATTCTTTGGTTGAAATAACCTTCTTAACTTGACCAAACAATCCTTCTAAAACAAGTTTGTGTGTTGCCGTGCCATCTAGTGTACCAGTTAAACCAATTCTATATTTTGCATTGGTACAAGATGTTAAGATAGATGTTAATGATTGTGCCTTAAACAAATGGGCTTCATCACCAATAACATAGTCGTATTGATGAAAGAATTCTGGAGGCATCTTATACAATGATTGCCAAGTGCTGATTGTTAGTTTTTTGTCCGTGGCTTTATCTTTACCTTGATAAACACGGTGTACAGTCTCTTCAACCAAAAAGTTGTTGTGTGAAGAATAGTCTGCAAAGTCTGAGTACAATTGTTCCACCAAAGATGTTGTAGGAACAATAATCAAACCTTTTAAATTTTGATAGTCTAACAGTTGCCTAAACAACAAGTAGATGATTAGTGATTTACCAGATGCAGTTGGTGACAGTAACAAAGTTCTACGCTTTTGCATTGACTCAATGAAAGCTGATTGTTGGTGTTCTCGAACCTCAATTGCCTTATCTTGAGAGTGCAGATTTAAAGTTTCAAAGAATTTTTTGGCATGATAAACCGAATATTCATCTTCGTGCCCATCATAGATAAATTTGTATTCTCGTTCATCACAAAATTCTTTAAGGTGCGGCAGTAGGCCAAGATATAGTTGACTGGTTGTTAGATTGAATAATCTAATCTTACCATCCCAGATTCTGTTTCTAAATGCAGGAACAAATTGGTGTCCTGGTACAAAAAAAGTAAAGTACTCAGATAATTCTCTTGCAACATGTTTCTCACATGTTATCTTTGCAAAGACTTCATCTTTTTTTGTAACTATTAATTGGTCATTGTCCGCCAACGAATTTCTCCCAACTAATGAAGTCACGCAACTGGAAAGTTCTAGATTTCAATTCAGACATAATAGATTCCAGAATTGATACAACTTCTTCATGGTAAATCTTCTTTTCCAATAACTTAATAAGGTCTTTGTCCGATTCTAGGTATGTGTTGATATCAGATTTGAGTGCAAACTGAAATGGTTCCCAGCCGTGTTCACCGAGTTCTTCTTGCGATAATTTACCAGTAAAGTATTCCCATTTGATCTTACGCATACGCAGATAATCAAAGTGTGCTCTTTTGGACGCAATTCGGTGTTTGGTTAGAATACCAAGATATTTACTGTGGTATACAGGTATCTTTAATAATTCTTTACTAGGTTCGGTTTGGTCTATGACCGTGTCCGACTCCCACATTTTTAGTACTTGTTCAAGTGTTTCCATATATTCAAAAATAACAAAATATTGTTTAAGGACAATGACTTACATCATTTACATTCATTCAAAACATTATATCATAATACTGTCAAGCTGTCAAGTATTTGTATGATTGATACCTAAATGTTGCTTTAGCGATTATTATGGTGTCCGCGGACTTTGTGGTGTCAAACTGTATATCACTTATAGACAATGGAAAAACATTAGTATATTGAATTCTTAATATTGGATTATTCAATGCACTCAGCACTGTCAGGGTGGCGTCCGAAAAGTATTTGATGGTTTGCAGTTCTCTACTACCATCTCTCTTCTCAAAACCGTCTGGGTCGGCCATAGATGTAAACCAATCGTATAGATTCTTCCATGATAACAGTTCTTCATCAACCATAAATTCCATCTCTAATGGTTCATAGGTTAATTTTGTACCAGGAGAATACATGTCTAAGAATGGAGTCACTCTAACAACTTCTCCTAAAGAAACGCCAGGCAAATTTACTGTTTGACAAAAATACTGTGTTGTAGCAATTCTGCTGAATGTTAGTAAAAATTTTGTGGGTTGAAGTAAGTTGGTATTCTCTGGACTTCTAGTAATTGCAGTCATGATTTCTCCTTATGTATTATTTAGGAGCCAAAAAAAAGGACCCCGAAAGGTCCTTTAAAACTTGTCACTCTTTACGGTGACTCTGTTTTCGTAGATTACATCAAGTTTTTAACTTGGAAAATACGATAGTACACATTGCTGCGAGCATTCAATGCACCGTTACTGGCTGAAGCACCTGTTGCGAATGGGTTTGCAACCATGCCGTAACGAGTCTTGAAACCAATTTTAGGTTGGAATGTGTATTGGTCAACTGCACGAACCATTTGTAATGGAACGTATGGGCAGTAGAAAATACCAGCATCATAAGGTGAAGTACCTTTGTAACCAATTGTAACCAATTCTTGGTTGGAAGTAAATCCACCAAAATATGGGTCAATGTACACTTTGATACGACCGTGTAACAAGCCAGCAAAGGTGTTACCAGTGTCATCAACTTGCAGGTCAGCAGATAGTGCAGGTGTATAAGAAAGAACACCAGCCATTGCCATAGCGGAAGCAACATCGGATGATACAATCATCACGTTGCCTTTACCACGACGAGTTTGCTTAGCAATAACGTTTGCATCGCGTTCGATTTGGAAAATCAAACCTTTGAAACGCTCAACAGACCAACGACCGTTAGAGTCGGTGTCTAAGTCGAATGAACCAGCAGTTGTCGTACCAAACTGAGCACCGGCAACGGCACAAGTATAGATAGTACGGATAACTTCACGGTTGATTTCAGCAAGAATCTCTGTAGACAGAATGTTTGACAATTCTGTTTCAGCATCAAGACCGTGAACAGCTTTCAAGTCTTGTGCAAGTTCTAGAGAGTATTCAGCTTTCAACGCACGGGATTGAGCAGTCACAGTAACTTTCTCGATAGAGAAAGCCATTTGATTGAACATACCTGTAGAGTCATCAGCACCAAGACCTTCAGCACGGCTTGTTGGCATGCCGATACCAGTTGTAAAACTGTTAGCAACCAAGTCTGCACCAGTGTTTGTAACAATGTCGGTTGCGTTGTTGCCGCGGAAACCGTATGGGTTAGCAGACGAACCAGCACCAGAGAACAGTGTATTTGCTTCGTTGAAGAAAGCTTCTGTACCACCTTGTGTGTTGTACTTAGCGCGCATTGCAAAGATCAGACCAGTAGGTCCTGTCATTGGCTGAACGCCAGCAACATCATATGCAATTAGGTTAGGCAAAGCACGGCGAACCAAACTGATTAAGATTGGATCGTAGTTCTGAATGCTAGCACCAGTTGCATTACCAGGTGTTGCTGAATAAGTAGTCTCATTCAGTGCCTGTGCGTCTTGTGACATAGCTTGTTGTTGGTTCTCCAACACTAAAGCTGTAACAGCCTTTTTGTATGGATCTCTAATCGCTTCTAATTCTGGGTGCTCCAGAACTGGTTGCCATTTTTTTTGTAATTCTTCGGTTAGAAACATTAGTATTCTCCTTGTGAGTTTCTATTATTGGTAAACTTTATTTATTTAGCCAATGTTTTTGAGATAGTTTGTGCATATTGCGCTATTGTTGGATCAACATTTCGCACAGGCTTGCTTTCGTCCTCAACAAGCACTTCTTCGTTCAATACAGATTTGTCTGCGGATTTAACGGTTGATTGGAAGTATGATTCAACCAATGTGTCCATTTTGTTTCCGAATTCTTCTTCAGTAGTAAACTCAACACCCTCTGCGAGTGATTTAAATTTTTCTACTTGCGTCTGTGTCAGGCCCTCACATACTGCATGTATAGCCTCATTCTTTTTGTGTTCGCTGATAGTCTTTTTCATTGCAACGGCAGTTTTGATCTGTTCGTTTAATGAGTCTTCCAGTTCTTCAACTCTGTTTGTCAATTGTTCAACAACATCAACTTTTTCTTCTGGAATGTCAATGTAGTGTTCTTCGAACAATCCTTTTAATCCACGAATGAAATCTTCAACGATTTCTGAACGCAGACCTTTTTCAATTGCTAATTGGTTCTCTTTGAACCACTCTTCAGCCATGTAACTGATGTAGTCATCAAGTTTAACAGCCAAATCTTCTTTGATTTCTTCCACAGCAACTTCGAATTCCTCGTACATTGCTTGTTCCACTTCTTCCACTACGGATTGTGAACGGGCAATAACAGCAGCTTCAAAAATTGTGGTAGCTTTTTGTTTGAATTCTTCAGAAAGGTTTTCACCAGAAAGCAATGCATTCACATCAGAATCCATTTCTTCTTTCATTTTCTGTTTCTTCATCATCTTCATGATGAGTGCTTTGTCTTCTTTTTTGTCTTCATGTTCTTCTTCTGAAATAACTGGATCAGATTCAATCACTTCTTCTGGAACATAAGGTGCAGTTGCACCAGGATTACTTTGCATAGTCTGAGTTGCTAATCTGGCTTTGATACGGTCACGAATGGCCGAATAGTCAGTTGCAGCAGCTTGAACGGCTTTGTGTTCAGAACCTTCTGAATCAGCAGGACCACTCAACTTAGAACCTGGCTCTGAACCGATTGGCGGTGTAGGACCTGGAGGTGTTGCTGTTGGCGTACCTTTTGTGTAGTCCGGCTTTTCGTCATCTTGTTTGTCAACAACGCCTGCAACCTCACCCACATCTTTCATGCCATAAGCAACGGATGTTGGTAATTTTGTTGCGCCGTCTTGGCCACTACGCTTAGAAGATAGATTAGCATCAAAGCTTTCCTTTGCGCCTTCTGTCAAAATTGCTTTAGCAGCGTCTGATAGATTGTATTTTCCCATTTTGAGAATCTCCTTGATTTTATATTGGATATTTATAATTAAAGTTTTTTGATGAAATTTTCGAATATTTTTAAACTGACTTGTTCGATCTGTTTTGGGGTAGCTTGTTTGATTTCTCTGCGAGCTTCCTCATAATGAACTTCAGTCCATATTCCTTCAACCATCATCCACTCTTTACCTTCCATAATACCTTGTACAAAAGCACCCGGCGCAGAAGGGTCTGCTACTATATCAGCCGCTGTGGCTAAATGAAAGTCATCTTGAACTATGTTGACACCATTGACAGTCTTTAGGGAACCCATACCGCGAGAAGACACGCCTAATTGTGCGCCACCCTCGATAAGACTTCTTGCAATGTTACCCATTGGTGTTTCAAGAATTTTTGCTTTGCCTATCCAAGTATTGTTTTCTTTCCGCAAACCAACAATTAAATGTGATACACGGTCAAGATTAATAGATGGGGTATCTGGATGTCCCAGTTCACCAAAGGCACGATTTTTATTTATATATTCTTCAGTATAACGACCAACCTCTTTGGACATAGTTTCTTCTTTGTACATGCGGCCGTTTTTGTTTGTTCTTTCGGCAACCAAAAATGGTCCCTCAATGAATAATACTTTTTTTCCGTCAGTCTCTTCTATGAGATAGTTTACTGACTCAGTGATTTCTTTAATAAGTTTCATTTTGATCCTCATGGTCGGATGGAATAATCACCATAATTAAAT
>Ga0315905_10003035_pt1 | contig 17453 bp, 10 predicted proteins | sample LakEriMetagenome_5_FD_203522 | JGI IMG/M metagenome (GOLD analysis project Ga0315905, IMG submission 203522) | Freshwater fungal communities from buoy surface, Lake Erie, Ohio, United States - Buoy 4 MA121 | ecosystem: Environmental > Aquatic > Freshwater > Lake | place: USA: Lake Erie, Ohio... | reverse complement strand
TGGCTGGAGTAACGTAGTTCGCCGGTGCGCCCACCTATATTCGAGTACTCATTAGAATGTGTTCTCGTGGTTGGTGTAACGTAGTTCGCCGGTGCGCCCACCTATATTCGAGTACTCATTAGAATGTGTTCTCTTGGTTGGTGTAACGTAGTTCGCCGGTGCACCCACCTATGAAAAAAAATTATAATGTGCATGTGTGTTTATAACGTGTTTATAATGTGTTAATAGTGTGTTTATAATGTGTATTTGTGTTTATAATTTGTTTATCATGTGTTGGTCGCCCTGACGACGCAGTTCGCGCATGCGCCCACCTACAGACAATATCGAGTACTTTTCAGAAACATATTCCGATAATAAAGAAATTCTAAAACTTCAGCGCCCCAGTACAGTTACTATTTTCTGGCACTATATGGAGTACTCTCATTAGAATGTGTTCTCTCTCATTAGAATGTGTTCTCTGGCACTATATGGAGTACTTTTAGTTTGCGGGTAAGTCTATATTCCCTATATTCGAGAACTTTCGCTTTAGTTTAGTACAGTTGCTGTGTAAAGGCCCTATATTCGAGTACTAATGTGTTCTACATGTTGCTGTGTAAAGGCCCAATATATTAGAATGTGTTCTCTTTAGGTTTGCAGGTAGGTCTACATACACAACATGGAGTACTCCCATTAGAATGTGTTCTCTCTCATTAGAATGTGTTCTCTTTAGGTTTGCAGGTAGGTCTACATACACAACATGGAGTACTCCCATTAGAATGTGTTCTCTCTCATTAGAATGTGTTCTCTTTAGGTTTGCAGGTAGGTCTACATACACAACATGGAGTACTCTCATTAGAATGTGTTCTCTCTCATTAGAATGTGTTCTCTTTAGGTTTGCAGGTAGGTCTACATACACAACATGGAGTACGTTCAGTTTGCACTACCAGATCCTTGGTTAAGGGTTTAGGGTTTAGGGTTTAGTTTGCACCAGATCCTTGGTAAGCCTCACTCCAGCGTCCATGATTGAGGCATTGGATACGTGTGCCTTCACGTCGCCGTCCGGGCAGTTGAGAAGGTGCAGCTGTGTGTGTGTGTTGTGTGTGTGTGTGTTGTGTGTGTGTGAATGTGTGTGTGTGTGAGAGAGAGTTTGTGTGTGCGTTTGTTTGTGAGAGAGAGAGAGAGAGAGAGAGAGAGAGAGAGTGCCATGACGGCGCCTTGCGGGCGTTCTGAAAGTGCGTGTGTGTGTGCGTGTGTGTGTGTGTGTATGTGTGTGTGCGTGTGTGTACAGAATACACACACACACATACATACACATGTGTACACACATATACACCCCTACACACACAAACACACACACACAGTATACACACACACACACACATTTTCCACACACACACACCCACGCACGCACACACACACACACACAAACCTTCTGCAACGGCGCGGGTTTCTCGACGTCATCGCCAGACTTAAAGCGCACATCATGGTAGAGGCTTGCCAGCACCTATGGAGAACACATTCTATCTTTGAGAGAACACATTCTATCTTTAGAGAACACATTTTATCTTTAGAGGACACATTCTGTCTGAAATAGGACCTGCGTGACCATAGCCTCAACATGCTCAATGGTAACGCCCGGTTTGGGGTTCAGTTTAGGGTTTAGGGTTTAGGGTTTAGGGGTTTTGACATAGGACCTGCGTGACCATAGCCTCAACATGCTCAATGGTGGCGCCAGGCGGAACGACTATGGCCGCTGACTTAGCCTGACAATCATTCTCAAAGGTCATTCTTGCCCTAGCACTGGCATGTGCCTAATAGAGTGCTTTTGAGAATTAACAGTCACGCCTGACAAACATTCTCAAAGGTCATTCTTACCCTAGCACCAGCACATAAAAGTGACTGATAGAGTGCTTTTGAGAATTAAAAGTCACTACATAGAGTGCTTTTGAGAATTTGTGCCTTTTCAGTCTTGGCCGTCCCAGCAATGGCACCGCCGAGCTTGATTGCGCCCTTGACATCAAACTTGTCAGGCTTGCCCGCACCGACGATGGAGACCTTTTTGAACTTGCTGCCACCGCCGCTCATGCGCACAGTGACGGAAGAGCCCGGACCGCCTTTGAACTCGTTGTCTTGCACCATCTCCTTGATCGCTCCTGTAAATTATACAAGGATCCAGCCTTAATATTTTCTATAATTTCACCTTTACTGACGCTGCATTGATGCGTGCAGTCGGGTTCTTGAGGATTAAAATTTATAACAGCACAATTAAAATACCAATGTTGTAATAGAATTACTACAACAACATAACAATGTTCCCTATTAAACAATATTACCTTTGGTCACGGCGTCGACTGCCGCCGCCACACCTTCGATAGGTGCCAGGGCCTTCTTGTCCTCGCCTTGAGCCATCATCATAGGAACGAAAAGCAGATCGCCCTCCCAGTCCTCCGGTTTCGAGGTGCTCGCTGTGATTTGCACAGATGATCCTGAAGTGAAAACGGGGGCGTTGTCGTTGATGGCCCACCCCCGATCCGCAATAGCTGAAGCCAAGCTGCGAACCCCGGCATGCGTGAGGCGCGCCGCGCGCGGGGCAGCCCGGAGGTTGGGCGCGATGGGGGTCAACGCCATTCCAGGGCCGGCAGTTGGCATGGCGGGCGTGAAGAGGCGCGCAGCAGGCTGGAAGGCCATCGAGCCCTGCGAGAGAAAGAGAAGAGAAAGAAGGGAGGCGACAGTAAGGCCTAAGTGAGGGGGTGGATGAAGCGGAGGCGCGGGCGCAAGCATTAGCGGCATAGACGGGAACTAACATGGAGAAAGGGCAGCACGGCCAGGGACGCGGCGATTCGCCTGCGCATGGGTGCGCGCAGCTGCAGCATGTGAATCCGCTCAAGGCTAGTCCTTGAGTGTTGATAGCACGAACTCCAGCACGAAAAGGTATATGTTCATGTTTCTATAGTCTCCGAGCATTCGGTTTTCCAGAATTTGTTGTTCCAGATTGTACAAGACCATGAATATTCTGGGGTCGTTTCTGAATGAGAAGGAGGAACGGGGTGTGTCCGGATCTGAGAGCGCGGGAGGAGAAAGGAAACGGGACGAACATCCGCACTGCACGCACATCGCTGGCCACAGATATGCTGCGGACGGGCTGGTGGTGTGCTTGACGGCCGCAGAGAGCTCGCCCCGCGCCTACGGGGGCTCGATGACTGGCCTCTGCCGGCCCAAGCCAGCGCGGACGGCACACGCGCTGCTCCAGGGCCTGTTGCTGCTGAGCGTCTGTCTCGCTCCCTCGCAGGCCCACCCCGGAGGTGCGCGTCCGTGCCCGCTCCGTGAGGTGGTTCCCGCGGAGGTTACGCGCGCGCCAGGGTCCCCGGGCCCACGCGCGCCAGAAAATGAGGGTCGCGTGGCTCACTGTCCCGTGATGATCCCCAGAGAAACCCCTGGCCCTGCCGACGCCCCATGCTGCATGTCTGCTGCGTTGCTCTGTCCTCACGGCTATCCCTCGTTTTGCTGCTGCCTGCCTCTTGCTGCAGAAAATGCAACCGCATCTTCGGCAAACGAATCTTCGGCCTGTGCTCCGGTAAGCACCTCGGAGATGCAGTCGTAGCCGCAAATGCGAGCACTGCGTTAGCGGGCTGTGGGTGCGGGCAGAACATTTTGGAGCCCCTGGCATTGCTGGTTCACCTGGAGCGTTGTTGCTGTGCTGATTCCCAGTGTGTCTCCGCTGCGCATGCAGGAATCCTTTGTTGCATATTGTACGCTTCAAGCAGATGAGAAGGAAGCATCCTTCTGGTCAAACGAGACTGGGTCTGTGCTCTCGCTTTCTACCTTGCTCCCAGATCGTGAATTGTGAACGCGCCGTGTTGTCCTCTCTCAGACTCACACGTTTGCGCATATTCCAACCACGTTTTCGCAAAATCTGCTTGCAGTTGGACGAGATGTGTGCCAAGAACGTGCGGTGAATACCCGGTGAGCAATGGATATGCTCGAGGGATCGAGACGGCGAGGACGGGCCAAACGATCACTGTGATTTGCGATCCTGGATATGAGACGGTAAACCACCTCCTTTCCGAATCTTTTTAAATATCAGCGTCAAAAGGAAATGGTCATTTTATGGTAACGCAGAGACGATGCCAAGAGGCGCGGCATGGGGCTGCCTTGCTTGCGCCACGGTGACGCCGGAGCCGGACATGAACGTTAAAATGCGTAGCATTTTGACGTTCATGCGTAGCATTTTGAAGTTGACATCATCACATCAGCATGGCTTGATACTACTAGGGACATAATGTCAACCTCATCTTGACACTCCACCTAGCAGATTTTTTTGAGGACTTGGATGCTCTGCTCTGATGTCTCCTGTGTGTTGCAGTATGGTGCCAGCCCGACAGTCTTGTGTCAGGAGGACTGTTCATGGAGCCACACTGTCACGTGCGAACCTCGAGTGTGCCCGGTATTCGTCGCACATATACGTTTCTTCTGTTTTTCGCCTGCGCTTGCCGATGTTGGATGTCTGTACGCCTGCGTACTTTTTGGAGCGTAATGCTGAGTACGAATTTACGTTTGTAAGCAGTTGCGTGCTTTTTGGAAATTGGCATGTAGTGTATGCAATCCTGAGCTCATCAGCGTATAGAAGTACTGAACGTGGGTGTGTTTCAGTTTGCCTTTCTGGAAAATGCATTTCCGATTGAGGCTGGCAGGAATGGCGAAACTCAAGCGGTGCAGTGTCTTACTGGCTACAAGTCGACCTTGTCGGTGGTGAGATGTCGCTTTCTGCGTCAATTTTTGTTTTTGGTATTTTTGACAGCTGCTAATCTGGAAAAGTCGTCTTTATGATTTCCTCGTCCGTGATTCTTTTTGCAGGCAAGCTTCAACCAGCCATGCTCTACAACGATCGAAGCCAAGTGCTCTGCAACGGGAGAGTGGTGAGGACTATGCGTTTTCACGCACAGTTTTATGTGCCGTGTGTGCGTGTCACTCCTTCTTTTTCCTTGTAAATATGCAGCATTTGTGAAGCATTGTGACAACTTGCGGCTTATCGACTTGTGCAGGATATTGAATGGTGCTTGCACGCCAGTGCAGTGCCCAGTCTTTGATCCTGCTCACACGTCGTTGCGCTGCACCGATCCTGATTGTTCTGTAAGTTTGCCTCATCTCCATCCTCATATCAGCTCGCACCCCCGTGTGCCACCAACTGAGTTCGGAAGCATGCTTCTCTTTCGCATGTGATCGCCCGCGATGCTGATTTTGTGGTGGCTCATCTCGTTGCCAGCGTACCTCAATATCTCCTTTTCTCTCATGAACCAACCCTTGCTGCGTGCATTGGCACTTTCTTTTGACCTTGGTATTTTGATGAACCAACGACAGGTGACCGGTGTAGTTGCAACGATGACTATTGACGGCCAAACAGCCTCATCCCCCGTAGGATATGGAGACATCGTAGAAAAACGGTGTTATGACGGATATGAAATCAGGGGCTCGTTGACAAGTGCTGCAGAGTGCGGCGCGCAATGCCAGTACACCACGAACCACGGCAGTTGTGCCCCAAAAATGTGTCAGCAATTTGTCAGACGCCAGTTAGCCGAAGCTAACGTGACAAGTACTACGGCGCCTTACCTCGGAAAAATCGTTTTCAAGTGCAATACCGGACTTGCTCTCAAGGTCTCGCGCGCGCTCTCTCTCTTTTTCTCTGACGCGCGCGCGCGCGCATGCGCTCTCTCACGGACATACTGTCAATCATTCACTCACTATGTCTCTCGCTGACAGGGTGAAGACAGTGGGTGGGGCAATTGCAAAATCGAACGGGAACTCACGTGCGACATGGTCAATCCGATTCTTGTGGCAACAGGCAAGCAGTCCGAAATATTTTTCTTGAATTATGGTACAAAAGTCCTACGTGCAACAGTCGTGATGATTAGGGTTGTGCTTTGGTGATGGTCCTTTGAGGAAAGTTGACGGAGGATTTTTCTGAGGAGGGGTTATGAGCTCAAGAAAAAGCAGTCAGCCGTGGTATTCTGCTTATGTAGAAGGTATTCTTCTTATGTAGAAGCAGTCAGCCGTGGTATTCTTCTTATGCAGAAGAATACCACGGCTGACCGCTTTACACACACATCAGATAAGATTCTTCATGTTCTTGTGCAGGAAAAATTAAAAAGAATGGCGACGGCTTCTCATTGGACGAAACAACATTAAAGGTAGATGCAAACACGTGCTCTCAAACTTGTGCTTACAATCTGGCGGTGACAAAAAGACGTTTACTCTGGACGTGTGTGTCGCAGGCCGAACGAGCCCCACCAGATCTCAAGACTCTGTTCGCAAACCATGCAAACTTGTTCAACGGTATGATCATCGAAATAGAAGGGGAGGAGAGGATGATACTGGAAACCAAACCAACCCTTAAACTTGAACCCTCGGATTGGCCGGATGCAGTTATCAGGGAAGGCAAAAACTTCAAAATCAAGTCAGTGTTTAAAAGCAGCGATGGCAACGGGCTGACGCAGATTGACCTAGTGTGCGAAGATGTGACTAAAAAAATTGGAAAGTGCGGCGGATACACGACATCCATTGGCACCTACGCGCCGGATGATCCTTTCACCAAACCACAAGTACAGAGATTTGACCAGGGTGCTCTTGTCACTCTCAATTGCAGAGAAGGATACAGGAGTGTATCCGAAGATTGTCTATACAGCGGCAGAATAGATGAAGATTCTGATGCAGGCCTTCAACGGTGCTTGGTTACAGATAACCCTGGCCCGCAATTGCTCTTGAAGCGGAGATGCTCGGGCTGTAACTATGTTATGATTGACAACGATGACAACGGACGACACAAATGCAAGCCTCTCACGTGTGCAAGCAATGCAAGCAATTTTGGTACAAGCACTGCCGGACTCGACGATGTAAGTGACGACATCGACTGGACATTGAATTCGGTGTCGCAGATGTCCTATTTTGGGCAGGACAACACTGTGGATTCACGCGTCAAGTTTGGATTTAAGCAGGTAGTGAAGTGTAAGCCTGGCTTTGTGGCTGGCCAGAAAGCAAGCACTGCCAGGGGTCTACCCGCGGGAGGATTTCCAGGTCAGTACACGCGCCAATGTGGTCGGCTGGACGATGACAACGAAAACGACCATGTATTCCACATGCAAGAGCCAGGCCCGTGCATGAGAACGTTGTGCGGCGTCTTCAATCCTCCCGCCGATTCAAGTGTAGATGTCGACAACACCACCCTGGTCGAGGTCGATGGTTTTTTCGAGGAGTGGCGTGCAGACCTCCAGATCGTCCACGGAGAAACAATTGTGGTGAAATGCAACGCAGGATACCGGCGTTCAGACGTGAAAAGCTCGTTCGCCTCACCCTGTCGCGACGTCATAATTGCCACGTGCGATGCTGGCAAGTTCATATATGACGATTCTTTGAGCAATAGCCCCCCGCCTACATGCGTACCGTTGAGGTGCGGTAAACCTGCAGACGATGTATGTGGCACTGAAACATGTGACCCTAACACCAGCTTGGGGGAAGGCGTGGATATGGATGAAACCACATCCAGTGGTCCACTAAGCAAAGGTGATTTGCAGAATGTCACTTGCGTCGAGGGCTACCGCCCGCATGCGACTGCAAGTGAGATGCTGGGTCCTGTATGTGAAGCTGAAGCAACTTACGAAAGGACCTGTGGCTGGTGCACATTTGACGATACCAGCAAATGTGAAAAAATCGTGTGCAATTCGTCTGGTCTTGTGATTGATCCGAATGGAATTTCGGATACGCTCATTTCCCGCTTCGGGGACACAGGGAAGTTGACCTGCAACTATGGTTACCGAGCACAGGGCAGTGCGGATCCTGAACCTGTCAGCCGTGATTCCCCTAAACAATACGATCTGAATTGTAATTCCTCGTGCTCGCTGGACGGGCAAGGCATGCAGTGTCAGAAGGTCAGGTGTCCTTTGCCTGTGATTGCCAACGCAGCTAAGCCCATCACCACCCTATTTTTTAATGATGTGGGAAACTATATCTGCAAATCGGGCTATAAGCGGAAAGGCACCAAAAGCACACTAAAAGGACCATGCGACAACAAGATCCCTGTGAGGTGCGATGATGGTATTCTGGTTTTTACAGCCGGAGAATCAGAGTGCGAAAAAATTACTGGATGTGCGGCTGATCAGGTATGTGGCAGTGAGAAGTGTACTCCACATACGATCAAGGATGCCAATGCAGTCGTGCCTGCAGCTGGTCCACTCAGTAATTTCGATCCCGTTAATGTGACCTGCAACCAAGGCTTTGCACCTGCTCCAACGTACGACAGATTTGCGAATTGTAACGGGACCCAGGGCCTCAGGCCAAATTTTGAGGTGTCTGGAGTGTCATCGTACGATGAAAACTTGAACCAGTATTCTATAAAGTGCACGTTCTGCAACTGGGAACCGCAAGTGATGTCCTGCAAGCCCCTATCATGCAACTGGTATCCAGAGCTCGAACCTAATGGGAAACTAATTTCGACGATCGCTGATGATCTTTCGAGAATAGGGAACGGGTCAAAGGTGGCGGTGCAGTGCAATTTCGGCTGGCGCGCTTCTGCCAACTCCAGTGGTTTCGCCGCGGCCAGCGACCCAAATCGCTTCGACATGACTTGCTTGCCAGATCCGTGCGAGTCTGTGCGCGCCTTGGACACTCCCAAGTCTGACTCGGACCTCAGCTGCCAACCTGTCACTTGCAACCCAGACACTTGGATCGTTTCTGGAGCTCAAACCATGCAGGAAACAGATTCCGTTGTGGTTCACAACCAATTTGTCGAATTTCAATGCACTCCGGGATTCAGGAGCGTTTTCGCCACCACTTGCAGCAGCAACGAGCCCTTTTATGGCCGTTGCACGGACGGCAAGATGGTATTTTACGCGAACAACGATACGGACCCTGTAATGCGAGGAGCAGCAACCATTAGTGCAGCAGGCATTTGCGTGCCGAAGACATGCTCCCGTCTTGACCGCAGATTGCACCCGAACACGAAAGACATGCAAGCATTCACCAAAGCAATCTCTTCTCCTGAAGGACCTGGACAGGACGCGTTCGATCTGACAGTGAACTGCTCCGAGGGATACCGTGTGGGGTCAGACCTCAGTCTGCCAAATGGTGTCAATTCTTACAAGTTGCGCTGTGACGACTGCGTTTGGACGCCCTGCAAGGATCTGCAAGGATATGCTGATAACGAAGGCGACACTTGTGCAGTTTGGGCGGACAATCCAACGTGGTGCTACGGATCACCTGAAGACGGCGTTGTGGATCTCCCATCCTTGTATGCAAATGCCGAAGGCATCGACCCATCAATCGCGTGCTGCGTGTGTGGTGGCGGTGGTACCATCCCGGAGCAAACGTGCAAAGGGGGTTACTGCCCGCACGTGCACTTTGATGCAGAAAATCATAGTGCCATCGAAGGTGTCTTGCAAGGCAATACGTATAAGCAAACAATTAGCCTTAATGGCAGTGAGGAAGAGACTCCACTGATGGACTTGTTGAAGCAAGGTGAATCAGTGAAGGTCAAGTGCAAGCCTGGGTATCGCATCAAAGGCAACAACGCGGAGGACTTCGGTGTCGTGACTTGTACCGATACTGGCCTGTATCCGGCCGACATGGACAGTATCTGTGTGCCTTTACTCTGTGACGTCTTCCCGGGTGTCGAGAACAGCGTCGGACGGTCTTGCTCCTCGCCAACCGTGGAACCTAGTGTTTCCGCGTGTGAAGAAGCTTGCGGGAGTCAACCATCTGACAGCGACAGTGAAAATGTCCGATGCAAATATTATCAGTGCATGGCTGGCTGCGTGCCGTGCTTTTGCTCGGATGAACCCGAATTCAAGACATGGCTTGCAGAAAACAATCGTCCAGGCTGCCCTCTTCTTTGCGGCGAGTCCAATATACGTGTCGAGTTCGGGTCTGACGTCCCTGTGACGTGTGAATCTGGTTATTACCTTGAAGGAGGCAGCTGCTCCGAGCCTCTTGAAGTGAGCGGAAAGGCGCAGTGTGATCTGCAGGGTAAGTGGGCGTCAGTGCCCAAGTGCAAGAAAATACCTATTCGAAAAATCTGTCCCTTCCAGGACCCGAACGCCAAGGTGTCAGCATTAAACCCAGTAAGTGGCCAGATCGATCCGGCAGCACAGGGTGTGATTGAATGCAAGCCTGGCTTTGTTGCAGTGCAAAATGTATCGCAAGCCGTCTTCAACGAAGACGTCACATTCCAGACCAATTATACAGTGGACTGTGTTGGCTGTCTCGCGAGTACAACTGATTCGGCAGGGCTAGAAGGGGTCAGGTGCATGCCAATCTCTTGTGCAGCGAGAACTGATTGGTTGGAGGTTGACCCGAATCTCGACAGCTGGTCTCCTAAAGACGGGCCGGTCACCTTTGGTTCAGCCTTGCGCCTCACCTGCAAGGAGGGATATCGTGCGCCAGCTAGTCCACACGATTCTGCATCAACGCGGCTAGCCAATGCACCAAGATCCTATATCATAACGTGCGATCTGGGCGACATTCTGAATGACGGAGACTCACCAACAGCCAATCTCACTTCTGAACCTAGTGCTGCTTGCGCACCTGTGTCGTGTGGAAGGGCCCCGAATCTGCAAAACTCCATTAATTTCGGAGAGGGAACGTACGTGTTCGGAGAAAATGTCATCTACACGTGCAACGCGGGATATCGCATCGACGGGGAAGGCTGTTCGAAGAATTGGACGGCAACATGCCAGGACGACGGCACGTTTGACCTGCGGGCTTGCGTGCCAGTCACCTGCAAGGCGGATGCTGAGCGCGGCCTTGTCGCAGTGCAGGATATCTCTGGCAAGGAGATTCCCTATCGTTCTGGAATCACATATGGGTGCGAGTTTGGGTACGAGATCAAGCCGAACACGTTTGGCATTCGAGGAACCTGCCAGGATGATTGCACAATTTCTCCGCACCTTCGTTGCATTAAGAAAGAATGCCAGGTTCCCGCTGATGTTCTTGCAAATGTTTCTGGGTTGAACGGCGCTACGGCGCTCGTAGGCGCAGCGTCATTCGCAGAGACAATCCCCATCAGCTGTGCCAAGGGCTACGTCATAGCCGGCAAATATTTTGACGATATGTGTATCAGCACATTTTACGCCACCTGTCTGTCCAACCACAGATTCACGCTTTTAAATGAATTGAAGTGTGTGATGGCGCAATGCCCGGATCCGAAAGATGTCTTTGCGGGAAGGGAGCAAAGTCTTGTTGAAAATGCCGTTGTCACCTTCGGTGAAACCGTGACCATCCAGTGCAAACCGGGATATGTCATTTGGACTTCAGGCACGTGCCTGCGAGACGGCACGTGCAACGTCTCCATGGATCTGAAGTGTGGCAACGGCGCTGCCGATGGCGAGGCGTGTCAGTGGCAAACACCACCTATGAAACAATGCTTTCAGAAGAATATCTGTAGGAATTATATCGAGTGGGAGGGATCGACCGTCACCCGTAGGCACGTCTGAGATTAGTCTTCGCATGTTGCCCAGAACAACTTGATTAAGATTTTTTTAGTTTCTTTTAATGGTTGTTTTGTGCGTGATAACAGGTCGGGTAGGTCGAGAGTGGAAGGCATGTGCCCGCTTGGTACAAAGTCCGTCACTCGCGCCGAGGGGACGTGCACAAGGTGCATCTGTTTGATTTTTGATCCTGGAAGCGTGTGCAGACGTTTCAAAAGTCTGCTAGTGTGCGAGTGGGTTCCTGCCTATCCTTTTTGTCACAATAAGCCGCGTATTGGATTGGCGTGTAGGGATTGGGTCGCGGAATGTTTGTGGGACGTTAGCTCGGAAACGTGGGCGTGGCAGTACTCGACGGCACTTGGAGGACGCTTGATGCATAATGAAACAGACCCATGTGCTGAACCTGTCGTGTGCCCGCTGCCGCAACACCTCGGTTTGTAAATGTAGTCTGATTCTACGCAAGTTGTACTTTTGCTTGCGTATCCGTAACGACATCAAAAGAGCCCGCTGCTGATGACGTGAGTGCGTGAACAGGTACACGATACGTTGATGCGGCTATGTGGTCCCAAGCTGATGTCAATGGTGACGAGTGTCTTTCGAGAACGGAATTTACTGCGTTGCCTGCTGTTGATCAACTCGTACAGTGGTATCGAACTCAAATAGCGGTAATGACCACGGGAGAAGAGACCACCACCGCGGGAGGAGAGACCACCACCACGGGAGGAGACGCGACGACCACGGGAGGAGAGACGACGACCACGGGAGGAGAGACGACGACCACGGGAGGAGAGACGACGACCACGGGAGGAGAGACGACGACCACGGGAGGAGAGACGACGACCACGGGAACGCGTGCAGTCGGCCAAGATCAAATGAAATATGTCCTTGAGGAATTACTACTCGCAGGGACGCATGAAAAGGAAAAGGAAAACGCACTATCTCTCCGTGTTGGCAGTTTTGTTGGGCAGATGCCAGAGGGCGAGGAGGAGTGGGAGAGACAGGATGAAACCACAACGCGTGCAGTCGGCAAAGATCATATGAAATCTGTTCTTGAGGAATTACTACGTGTTGAGACGCATGAAAACGAACATCAGTCAGAGGGCAAGTATGTGAGAGAGCGAGCTTCAAAGCATGAAGCTCGCTGGGGGCGGCGTCTGCACTCTCGTCACACGCGACGACTGTTGGTTACTGACGCAATCAACGTCTTGTTTTCGTATCTATCTTCAGGCGACGACTGCATTACATTCGATGATGTGATGCTGATGCATGTTGATGATATGATGGCCCCGTTTTTTGCAAACACAACTAGAGCAATTAATTTTGGCGACAAGGTTCATACGTCGTGCGACCAGGGCTACGTTGGAGGTCTAGGAGGCCACACACACACATGCACGGACACATGCGAATTTTCGCCACGGCTACAGTTATGTTCAAAACTTGCCTGCACGGACGTGTTAGGGGGCGAGTATGGCTTCGACTTCGCAACGGTAGCTCCAAACACCGTGGATCTCCGAAAGAAATACACGCTGTCTGACGCTGTCAAGGTGCAGTGTCCGGCGGGCTGGATGCTAGAATTGAGATCCGAGAAAACAAAGAGCTTCGTCGTCGAGGGTTTGGGCAATATTCCGGTGCTTGGGTCCAGCAGCTTCTTGGCTCCATCCTCGGATGTGGAATCTTCCTTCTCAGTCAAGGACTTCCCTGAATACGGCATCACGTTTCCTGCAGGCGCGTGGCCAAAGGGCGAAACAAGGCCGCTAACCTTGTTGATCTTGGATTTGTCTAAAAGTGAGAAGTTTGAACAGGCGCGGGCGGCGCTCGGCGGTGCTCAGCTCATGGGTAAAGGGGTTTACTTTGAGCCTAGCGGAATCGTCTTTGGCAAACCGGTGGAGATTGCTATTCCGTACGACACGTCCAAAGATTTGGGCAACCTCGAATTAAATGTACACAGGCTTCGACCAGGCAAAGGATTGGAGAAAGTACCGCTCTCTTCGCAGCGCCAGTCCCCTGTGGACTTTTACACCAAGAAAATTTACGCTGAGACGCTGTCCTTCTCCCTGTATTCACCTCTTGCCACCCCGCCAGAAATGGCGCCACCTAGCGCTGCTGGAGGGGGCAAGAAAGCAATACCGTTAGAACAACCGCCTGCGGAAAATAAGGAAGCGAAGTTTCCCCTGTGGGCAATTATAGTAATCCCTGTGGTCGGCGGTACTTTCTTGTTGTGCTGTTGTGTGTCGGTGATCTACTTCCGGTGCATCCGCAAGCGCCCGGAGGAAACCACGAAGCAAGAGACGGCACCAGCTACGGGGATCGGCCAGCAAGACGCCAGAAAAGATCGAGAGCTAACGTCGCCAGCAATCCCGAAGAATGCAGAAAGGCAGAGGGGCAACTTGGAACGCTCACTGCCAGGGGCTCCTGAGCCCACGCCTGCCATGACCTTTAGTTCGCGATATGCACCGGAACTGCCCCCACCCCACGAAGAGGCACCAGTGCTTCAGATAGATTCACCGCGTAATGGCAGGGGTCCTGCGCCTCCAATCACACCAAATGCTTCTATCCAGCCTGCACTAACATCGCCGCAGGTCTTCATCTATCCCCCCGTGTGTTTGCTGAGCCGCCCATTTGCTCCTGAGTTTGACAGTGATAGTTGGGAGAGGGAGGGAGGGAGGGAGGAGAGAGAAAGAGCAAGAGCGAGAGAAAGGTTTGTTGAAACAGTACTCCGAATGAACGGGGTGTCGATTGTGCATGTGCAGGACAAGTCGCCATTGGAGGCCTTCTCCATCAACGACATTGCTAGGTACGTACAGTCCCAATGGGGATGATTCTTGATTGGTTTCAGAGAGAGAGACCGTATATGATCAACTGTCTTTTCCTTTGACCCTTTATGACCAACGAGTATCCTCGAGAAAATTAAGAGATCGTGTGCTGAATACCTTGCCTGGACAGTCTGCTACCTCCCGGGTGGCTATGTTGTATCACTTGCAAACAGCCTGTCAACTCGTCTTGGCACAAGTGTCCAAAGGTGCGTCTTGCCATATGTCGTCCTGCTTTGAGAGAGAGAGAGAGAGAGAGAGAGAGAGAGAGAGAGAGAGGAAAGAGAGAGAGGAAAGAGAGAGACAGAGTTTATTAGGAACGCTCCTCATTGAGATTTGTCCTGTTCTTTCTTCTGGCTACTGGAGGGAATTGACAAGGAGTGGTGCGCAGTGCGGGACTCCTCCAGAACCATCGTACCGTGACCTTTAATGTGAGAAAAGTCGGGGCCAAACGGCGTGGAAACAGGAAAACTACGGTCTTGTGCTAGTGGAGCGAAAGAAGCCAGTGAAGCGAAGGAGGGTCCGGGGACAATTCGGCAGTTTGAAGCGCGCGCGCCCGCGCTGATGTCGCGCCTGGGCAGGGCGGATACGCAGATGCGTTGGGAAACCAGGCGCCGCAGTCGCTCGACAAACAGATTGTGTCAAATACCAGTATCTTCTACGGGTCACGTACCCGGTGAAGCGACTGTATGTGGTGGAGAGGGCACGGATTTTGGTTTTTGTTTTTGTTATGTGTAAATCGCTGATTCATCTGAAGTCGTGATGCTGCAGGGTCATCTTATCAACACAGTCGACTCGTCCTTTGCGGTACCGGCTCGACCTCTGCACCGTCGCATCTAAGCGAAGGAGAGGTCAACTCGTACTTGTCCCATGTGCTGTATATTCACGGTGAGATTGGCCGACGGCTAATGGCAGCTTCTCACAGCGGGCACCGGAGATTCATTACGGTCCTGCACTAGTGCGTTGCACAGAGAGCGTGCACTGCTACGGAGACCACTTCTCCAGCCCAATCTGCGGGAATCCTGGCCCGTCCCGGCATTCGTCGGTGTTGCAGACAGCGGGGATACCAGTGTCGACTAGATCCGCGTAGTTGGCGCGGCTCGCAAAGTTTGCTGCATGGCACCGTATCAGCTTTGTCTGCCACGTCGCGCTCTCTGCGCGTCTGCGCCAACGCGCCCAGATTCGTGCTGCTGCGGCAGCTGCTCTCGCGTGTGTGCTAGCGCGAGATATGGCGGCCCACTTACCCTCGGGATAGTAGCTTCCGTAGATGACGATCTGGTTGCTGCGGGCAATGTCGTCCACCTTGGGCACGCGGGCGAGCACGTTGGGATTGGCGGGGACACAGAGGAGGGAGGGCAGCAAGGAGGGAAGAGGGCAGTGAGGCTGAATAAATAAATTGACGGTATCTGCAAATATGCACGCTGGCACCATGCCGCACTCGGCCGCATTTGCGCACCCAGGCAACAAAACGCAACTACATGACCAGAGGGGGCAAATTCCACATACATACACACACACCCAGACATAGACCAGGCTCTGCTTTGCGCAGATCGACGTGAGGGCACGGATGTCTGCAAACATCTCTCAGCGGGCCACTCAGTGTGCCCGCTCTCATTGGGACAACAAAAACAGTACACACACACTCACGAACCAAAACGGTCGGTGGGCGAGAGGAGGAAAGGGATGAAAGGCACTCGTACAGATACAGTGCTGCGGTACGGATGCGTTCTGACCGTTGCTGTCTGTCATTCCCGAGTTGTGAGGCGAAAAGGCTGAAGTTCCGGGGTCGTCGAAATGCCGCGCGCGCCAGAGCAAGACCGTGGCAAGGCTTTGCGGCTGGTGCGGATGGAGCTGCAGGCAAGGCTGTGCGCATCGGTAAGCACGCAGAGGAACGGCGTGCGCAGGCAGATGGCGAGAGCTCCCACGGTCCCGTGTGAATGACACGTGAGCATTGGTGGCGCAGAATGGCATGCGCGTGGACTTCCTCGACACTTTCCTCCTCTGCAACGTCGGGACGCAGCGCAAGGTATTGCCCTTCACGGTGTTGCCTGTATCTCGTGCCGCGCCTGGCTCCTGTAGTAGATCTCTTTTACCCCTCCAGTAGGTCTCTTTTGTCCCTCTAGTAGGTGTAGTTCTCTTACCCCCCTATTAGGTCTCTTTTACCCCTCTAGTAGGCCCGCGGCCGTCTCCGCCATGGCCCACATTTCCCGCCCTCAACTGCGCCGGCTCGTTTGTTTGCGCTGTCTGCTTCCCCCGAGTGCGCGTTCGCGATCTTTGCTCGCCATGCGCCCATCTTGTTTTGCACGTCCGCCCATTCCGGGGTTGATGTGTGTGTGCGCGCGCGCACGCTTTGACTTTTAACAATTTTATCATTTTTAACTTATAAACGTGTTACCTTTTTGACAATTTCGTCAACTTTATCGCGCTGATGCAGTCCCTCGAAGACGAGTTCTTTTCGGCGTCGTCTGAACTACGCAACTTGCTGCGCACCTCGCTCGGTATTCACGCTTGCTCGCATATACGAAGAGCATGCATGTGCTGAGATGCGTGCATAATCGCTTATGCATGCATCCTAGAGGGACAGCGAGGGAATAGGGGTCTTTTCCTATTCTTTTTTTATTTTTCCACCTGTTTTCCCTGTTTTTCACCTCTTACTTGTTCTGACGATGCTCCCTAATTTCGAGCCGCATGCGTTTGGCATGTCTGTAGGTACCTAAACCAAACTAAACTAACATAGTTTCGAGCCGCATGCATGCTTGCGTTTGGCATGTCTTTAGGTACCTAACCCCTAAACTTTTAGGTACCTAAACCCTAAACTCTAAACCGTGGACTACTGGAAATGCTACATGCTTGCGTTTGGCATGTCTTTAGGTACCTAAACCCTAAACTGCGCAGTTTGCCACCACCGTTTGCCTCATGGTTCTGCTCTAGGAGGAGGTGCAAGAGCAGGAGGAGCAGGAGGGGCAAGAGCAGGAGGAGCAGGAGGGGCAAGAGCAGGAGGAGCAGGAGGAGCAGAAGGGGCAAGAGGAGCAGGAGGAACAGGAGGAGGAGTCAAGCTGGTGGTGCAGAAGCCCTGTTTCTCGACGAATGAGGTCCTTCTCTCCCTCCCTCCCTCCCTCCCTCCCTCCCTCCCTCTCTTGCTCTCTCTCTCTCTCGCGCGCGCGCTCTCTCTCTCTCGACTATCGAGGTCCTT
>Ga0315905_10003033_pt1 | contig 17462 bp, 15 predicted proteins | sample LakEriMetagenome_5_FD_203522 | JGI IMG/M metagenome (GOLD analysis project Ga0315905, IMG submission 203522) | Freshwater fungal communities from buoy surface, Lake Erie, Ohio, United States - Buoy 4 MA121 | ecosystem: Environmental > Aquatic > Freshwater > Lake | place: USA: Lake Erie, Ohio... | reverse complement strand
GTCGGTGCTGGCCAGTACCAGTATCGGCGATTTGCGAATCGCTGCTTGGTTGTTGGCTGTAATGCTCATCTGAACGGTTGACTGATCCCCAGGGATAGTCACCGGTGAGGCTCCAATGCCCGGAGGTGCAGTCAGCAATCTGACGTTGATCGGTTTGTCAAAACCTGGATTGCGTTTGGCATTGATGGTCAAGTTCATCGAACCGTTTCGAACGATCGGAACTTGGGGCTGCACGATTTCAATATCATACGGCACCGCATCGACGATGTTGACGGCCAAGCGGTCGTGCCACATACCCCAGACATCGACGTTGTTCTGGCCTCGAATCAATTGTGTTCTTTGGTTGAGAAACCCGGTAAGCGTTCTTTCGGGGGAAATGGTTAAGCTTGCTGAGAGGTCGACAAGCTTCGAGGCGTTAGCTGCATCGGGTGCAGCTCGAAAGATCATCTGAATCAAACTTTGATCTGCCGCTACCAAACCGTCAGAATGGGTAGCACCTGCGGGAAGATCTGGAACGCTGATGCGTCCTTCGCCCCCGACGTTCTTGCGGACCAAGTTAGCTTCAATGGCCATCCGTGCACCCTTGGGCACATTGACGACTTGGGATACGTAACGCTCTTGTTCGTTGACCGTTGTTTGAACCTCGGCTTCCGCAGGAGCCACTTCGACTCGATAAACAAAATGCCTGCCACCCCGCCCCAAATGATCCGAAACACAAACGGCATACTTGCCATCCTCGGGAACCTTGAAACTCAGGTAGCTATCCGGACCGCCTTGGTCGTCGTTGGATGCAAGTCCGCCTCCGCCGACCTTGAAGATCTGCAAGACTGGATCGACTTGAGATCGCAATGGGGTTCTAGCATGAATGTTGATGTCGAGCTGTTGGTCTTTCTTGGCTTCGAATACCCAATAGTCTCGATCCTGTTCGGATTCCAAAACACCATTGAAGGCCACCGGCACTGGATGGGAAGTCGGTATGGCGTTGAAGTCTGAATTCGGCTCGCTTTCCAACACGTTCGGTAGCGAGTTGACACGCAACATGTTCGGAGAAGGAGCGATCAAACCTCCTTGTTGGGACCACACTCCTGCGGACTTGGTACGTGCGTCTGCAGGTATATCAAAGGTTTCTTGCCAGGTATTGCCGAGCAGATCGATGCAAGTTGCTGTCAAAGGTTGACCGGGCGGGCCACCGGCTGGCAAGATCGCTACAGGGCGAGGAAAGCCCCCGACGTGCAATCGGTACTTGCACTGGTCGTTGCCACCGAAACTGCTTTCTCGAACTTCGATGATGTAGCGACCTTTGGCCGGTGCTACCATCGAGCAGAGGCAATCTTGTTGCAAGAAAACCGAGTCGTCGCTGGCGGTGATTTCGAAGCGGTTGGAATCATAGATAGCAACGTAAGGGTCGAAGAAGTTGTTTAGATAGGCGTGCCTAAGGCCTTCGAGTTCGACGTTTAGGCGTTGGCCAGCTTCTAATTCGACCGAGTAATAGTCGACGTCTTCATTCAGTACAACACCATCGATCGTCGAGTTAAAAGCGATCTCCTGAGCCTTTGTTAACTCGCTGTTTGGCTCGACTTCAGCAACGCTTGGCAATGCCGAGACACCAAAGAGCCGAAGATTGCTCTGACCAGTTGCGGTGATGACTCGGAACGGATGCAGTTGGGGCTTAGCATCCGCCGCAGCGGCGATCGTGACTTTGATGTTGTTATCGTCAACCTTGGTGATGTTGCTAGCGGTCAAACCAGGAGTGTAGAAGAGTAATTCTCGAGCATCGCCCAAGCGAGCCCCTGAAATTTGCACTTCAACGGATTGACCCCGTTGCACTCCGATAACCGACAACGCATTGGCTTCGGGTTGCGAAGCCTTCAAGGCTGTCCATCCCATCATGGCAAATGCACACCACAGGAAAGGGATCGCTAAGGCTAGTTTGTACCTAGAGCGAAGCATCATAGGCATACCGATTGCCATCGACCAAATCATCATGACGACCTCGTCGCTTTTTATTCAGAGTCAACGCGTTGGAAGGGGAGTTTGCCGATACCTTTAAGCGAGCAAATCGGTGACCACCTTGCCACCATCGCAGATCTCGATCGGACGATCGCCGGGAGCCATCAGCTCTTTGTCGGCGACGATGCCGAGCAAGTGATACATCGTTGTAGCCAAATCCTCTGGGGATACAGGATCGAACTCGGGCTCGGTTGCTGTTGCATCCGACGAGCCATAGATCAATCCACCCTTGATGCCACCACCGGCGAGCATAACGCTGAAGACCTTCGGCCAGTGGTCTCGACCTGCATCGTTGTTGATCTTGGGGGTACGACCAAATTCGCTGCTGACCATGACCAAGGTCTTGCTCAAAAGCCCTCGAGCTTCGAGATCCTCGATAAGGGTTGCAAGGGCTTGATCAAGAGGTGGCACGTCGCGTCGCATGCTCGCAGCGATCTGTCCGTGCATGTCCCAACCGCCATAAGTGACGGTCACCATTCGAGAACCGGCTTCAACCAAACGACGAGCCATGAGCAGCCGCTGGCCAGCGGGATTGCGTCCGTATTTGTCTCGCAACGCGTTGTCTTCGGCCTCAATGTTGAAGGCTTCCCGGGCAGAGTCAGAACTGATCAGCGAGTAAGCTCGCTCGTAGAACGTGTCCATAGCCGTGAGATTGTCGGATTTCTGCTTGGACTCAAAATATTCATTGACTGCTTGAAGCGCCGATCGGCGACGACCAAAGCGTGCCATGTCGACGTCCCCTTGGAGGTTCAAGTCTTGGACTTTGAATCCTTTGTTAGCAGGATCTGCACCTAGGCTGAAAGGGCCATAGCTGGAGCTAAGGTAACCTGATCCGGAGAACTCATTGGGGTTATTGGGAATCGCAACATACGGTGGCAGGTTGTTGCGAGGGCCATACTCATGGCTGACCACTGAGCCGAAACTCGGATAGGACAAAGCCGGCGAGGGCTTGTAACCGGTGAACATGTTGTGAGTCCCACGTTCGTGGGCTGCTTCCCCGTGAGTCAGCGAGCGGATCACCGTGAATTTGTCTGAGATGCTTGCCAGACGCGGGACTGTCTCGCAAAAAACATCGCCCGTCTTGGTCTTGATCGTCTTCATCTCGCCGCGATACTCAAGCGGACTGTAAGGCTTAGGATCAAAGGTTTCTTGGTGAGCGATACCACCGGGCAAGAAGATATGAATGACGCTCTCGGCCTTTGCTTCGATGAAATCGTAGTGTTTCTTGTCGGCGCGAGCTTGCATGCGGAACATGTCGCCTAGGGTCAATCCCAGACCTCCCACAGCACCAACGGTTAGAAAGCCACGACGTCCCATTGGGTTACCTAAGCATCTCATCATTCGAACTCCTACACGCGTTTGGAAACAGGTTGATTGTTCAGTCAATAATTTCAGGATCACGAACGTTGTTCTGATCGCATCTGGGTGGGATTTAGCTTGCGGGTGCTCGTGTGATCAACAGCAAGCTTGTTGCGAATCAAGCTAGCCGTTTTGTAAGCATTCGGTCCGCAACTTGGGAGGGATCCCCCCATTATAGTGTACAAACGCGCAACTTGTACCCTCAACTTTTTCGATTCTTCCAAGCAAAACGGCAATATTTTTAACTGTCGTCACTCCTGCACCCGGCGCGTAGCTTGCGCGATACACCCGCGCCCAAACAAACCTCTTCATGACCTTTCGTTGTTATAAAAACTTATACTGGCGTTTTTTACGCCATTAATCTTTAGCTTTGGTTTGATCGTTCGGGACACAACTGGACGAGCCCCTACAATACTCCGCGCAGCATTCGGAAAACTAACGCGAATTTCTTGAGAAAGCATCGAGTTTGCTCGAGCAAGCCACATGGGAAACTGGGAAAAATTAGGGCTTCCAACCGACTTTGACGGAATAGTCCGCCTTTTTCCGCTCCCGAATCTGGTGATGTTCCCGCATGTGATTCAGGCTCTGCACATCTTCGAACCCCGCTATTGCGAGATGCTAAGCGAAGCCTTGGAGTCGGATCATTTGATCACCATGGCCGTTTTAGAACCCGGCTGGGAGTCCCATTACGAGCTGGTTCCCAAGCTATCGAAGTTCGTATGTATCGGTCGAGTCGTTTCGCATACTCCCGTCGGGGATGGCCGCCACAACATTCTCCTGGCCGGAATCCAGAGGGCCCGGATCATCGAGGAATTGACCGAGGACGTTCAGTTCCGCAAAGCGCGCGTGGAAATCATCGAGGACATTCCGATGGAAGACCCAGTGGCGCAGGAAGCCGCACGGCTAGAGCTCCTGAAACTCTTCCGGCCAGCTCTTCCAGAAGACCTTGCTCAGTCAGATGCCTTTAGCGATTTGCTCAGCCAGCACATTCCTTTAGGTTCCCTGACCGACGTGATCGCTTATGCCATCAACTTTCCCCAGGCGATCAAACAAGTGCTCTTGGGTGAGCATCGGGTTCAGGTGCGTTATCAGATTCTCGCAGAGCAATTGGTACACTGGGCAAACACAAGCAAATCCAATACTCTAGCCAATGAAAAGCCGATCCGATCGTTCGACGGCAACCCTCCTCCGTTTAGTGTCAACTAGAGCTCCTATGTTTGGGCTATCGATTCGCCCTACATTCCAAATACCCATAGGGTGCCCAAAGTCTCAGGCGATTTCGGTTTTCGAAGCCGTGATGAAAACCAAAAAACCCGAATCGCTTTATATGGTTCATGGCGAATATTCGGAGTTTCACCTCGAAGACCATTTGCATCGACTCTGGTCACCCCACTTATCGGTTTACTTTGTAGATGCCGATGATCCGACAGCATGCAAGCTCATCGGACGTTTTGCTCCACGCCCGAACCTTTGGACGTTGATTTGGATCTTTTACCTAGCCCTTTTTTGCTGCATTTTTTTCGCGATCCTCTTTGGGGGATCCCAGTGGATGGTCGGTCATTTCCCCTGGGGTTGGGTCGTGGCAGTTCCCTCGATGATCCTCTATGCGGCGCTGTTTCTAGCTAGCCAGGTCGGTCAATCGCTGTGCCATGACCAAATGGATCTTCTCCGCAACCGACTTGACCAAGCCCTAACTCAAGCCGGTTTAATAGGGCAATAGGCCCTAGCTGAGAACCCCATGGACAATCTCTCCATGGACGTTGGTCAATCGTCGATGGATCCCATTGTGATAGTAGGTCAATTCCGTGTGGTCGATTCCAAATAGATTCAAAACCGTGGCGTGGAAATCGTGCCATGTAACTGGATTCTCAACGGTCTTCCAACCGATCTCGTCGGATCGTCCATATGCGAATCCTGGCTTGAGGCCCGCTCCTGCCATCCAGCAACTAAACGCATAGCGATTGTGATCCCTGCCAGGGCCCGCTACGTCGGCTGCGGATTGCGAAAAAGGAGTTCGACCAAATTCGGTCGTAAAAAGCACCAATGTATCGTCGAGCATCCCTCGGGCTTTTAAGTCTTCAAGCAAAGCGGCGATCGGCTGATCGATCCGCCGAGCTTCGGCCGCATGGTTCTCAAGCACATTCTCATGGGCATCCCAACTGGTTCGCGGCGTCCCTGCAATGGGTCCTCCCGAATAGAGTTGAACGAATCGAACACCGCGCTCTAAGAGTCTTCGACCCAGCAAACAACGTCGCCCCATGTCGGATGTCTCGGCACGATCCAAGCCATAGAGAGTTTGAGTTGCCTGAGTTTCTTGATCCAAGTCTGCTACTTGCGGAACCGACATCTGCATCTTTGCCGCCAAAGCGTAGCTCTGGATCCTCGATGACAACAAATCCTCCGCACCATGTTCGGCTTGGTGTTTTCTATTGAGAAAATCCACCATCGCCCATGTGGCACGATCCTCTTGCCGACTGAGCTCTCGAGCAGGTTGCAAATCCCTCACGGGTTGTCCGTTGGCTTGAAATACAACTCCTTGATGCTCTCCTGGCAGAAAACCATGGGTCCAATTAGAGGCTCCTCCGTTGGGGCCTCCACGACCATCGGGCAACACGACATACGCCGGTAGATCTTCGGCGATCGAACCGAGCCCATACGAAAGCCAACTGCCCATCGATGGAAACCCGTTGAACTCAAACCCACTGTTCTCGAAGAACAAAGCCGGAGTGTGATTGGCCGACTCGGTTACCATCGAACGAATCACCGTCAAGCGATCGGCTTGGGCTGCGATACCTGGAAACAATTCGGATAGTTCGAGCCCACTTTGGCCACGGGGACGAAATTCCCAATCGCTCTTGCGCAGCAATCCCATTTGGCCGAAAAAGATATCGGGCTTCTCCTGCGTCTGAAGCGTTTTGCCGTGGAGTTTTTCAAGCTCGGGTTTGTAGTCGAAGGAATCCAGGTGGCTTAAACCCCCAACGAGGCAGATCTGGATGGCCCGTTTTGCCTTGGGCTTTGGGCGACTGAATTCTTTGCCGCGTGCGACTTGCCCAAGTAGTCCATCTTGAGATAGCAGCGACAGCAAGGCTGTCGCTCCAAGGCCCCGTCCGGACCAATCAAGCCAATCTCTGCGAGTCGAAATCTTCGGTGGGTTGATCATGCTTAGTCCAGCACTAAGAATTCGTTGGAGTTCCATAAAGCGCGGGCAAGTGCCCTGAGTCCATGCTCGCCGACTAAAACTTGAGCCTGCAGCAACTCCTCAGGAGTCGGATCCCTAAGCAGAACGCTTTGAAACAACCCCCGGATCGCTGCTTGGCTCGAACCTTCTTTGCTCCATCGATCGACCAAGGCGTCGGACATTTGAAAGACGAACGAGCTATTGAGCAGGCTCAGTGCCTGAAGCGGCGTGGTGGTCATCGCCCGTTTTGGGGCCGTTGCCGATGGGTCGGGACAATCCAGAACATCGAGCATCGAAACCCGTTCGCATCGAGGATTAAAGCGGTAGACGGTTCTGCGAAAACACTCCGGAGGTTCCTGGGACTTAGGGACATAATAAGTCGTTCCGTTGGTATCCTTGTAATCGACATCGACATACCCAGGACCTCCTGTTTTCCTGTCGAGCAATCCTGCAATATCGAGCATCGAGTCTCTTGCCGATTCGCCGTCGAGTCGGCGGACTGGATAACGCCACAAAAGTCGATTCGATGCATCCTTAGAAATCCCATCCTCACGCGGTTGCGTCGACTGCCGATAAACACTCGATGTAACGATCAAACGATGAAGCGACTTGAGCCTCATTCCACCATCGAGGAATTCCTTGGCTAGCGCATCGAGCAATTCGCGATGGGATGGTCTTGCGCCATTGAATCCAAAATCATTCGGTGTTTCGACAATGCCTATGCCAAAGTGATAGTGCCAAAGTCGATTGACGATCACCCGGGCCAGCAACGGACGATTCGCTTGGGTGATCCACTTGGCCAAGGCCAATCGGCGCTGGCCATCGGTGGCATCTGCGGGCAATCCAAAGTCCCCGCGTGGACCTCCGACGGTATCGATCCCACCTGCTCGAACTTCGGTTCCCTCTTTGTAAACATCCCCACGAATCAAGACTTTCGTCGATCCAACCGAAGGGCTCGACACGACGCTGTAGACCTTTTGCTTAAGCGTCGTGCGGATATCTCGAAGCTCTCGATCGATCCGATGAATCTCATCTCGGTACTCTTGCCGTTGGGCGATAAACGTCTCGCCAAGGGATTTCCAAGCAGCTTGTAGATTCCACTGCATCTGTGGAGTCTGAGCAAGCTTGGCAATCGCTTGGTCGCTCAGAGCCGTATCGAAACAAACTGCTTGATAGATCACTCCGCTTAGCCAGCGATTTCCCCCGGCCGGGCCATGGCGCAGTCCCAGGAGCAATTGCGATTTGCCTTCTTGAAATTTTTGCAAACCCGTTCGATAGCCTTTTCCATAGGGCAAACCGTTTCGAAATGCTTCGATCGTTCCGTCGGCTTTGGTGCGGATCGCGATATGAACTCGATCGCTTGTTTCCTGGGTTCCCCCAAAAGAATTGGATCGAGCAAAACCATTGCTCCCGGCCATCCACTGGCGCGGTTCTCTTTCGCCATAAACGATCGCATCAAAGACCCCACCATCGAGGGTCTGAATGCTCAGCACGCCTCCTCCGGCTTGATCCAGCAGGTCGATCTTCACCCAAGCCGCCAGGGTCTTTTCTTCGATTGCAAAATCGATCGGTTCGGTTTCCAAATACGATTTTCCATCGAGCACCAACCCCTTGCCAGAGCGACTTGCTTGGAGCGCCTCGGGGCTCCCATTCCATCGCCCGACAAGGCCTCGAACGCTGTCGTAGAAAGTTCGCTCAGTTGAATTGCCAGCTGAATCTTCGGTTGACTCTGATGGGGTTTCAAAGTTCCAAGCTGCCACCGGGAGGGGAACCGATGATTCATCGGTCTGCTGGTTGACCGCAAGGCGCAAAGCTCGCTGTTCGAGCTCTCTGAGATCTTTAAGGATTTTAGCGCGCTGGAGTTCCAAGTTCCTTTCTTGTCGTTCCTGCTCTGGATCGACCAACTCTCGCTCGCCATGGGCTACACCTTGGATCGCAGCGGCGAGTCGATAGTAGGATTCCGAACTGATCGGATCGAATTTGTGTTCGTGGCACCTAGCGCACTGGGCCGTCAGGCCTAGAAAGGCTTGGGACATGGTCCCGATTTTTTCTTCGAGCTCGTCTTGCTGGGCAATGCGTTTCATCCGATCGCTCGATCCGACAACTGTGTTGTGGACACCCGAGACCAGAAAACCCACCGCCGAATAACCTTCTTGGTTCGGCTCGATCTGATCCCCTGCGATCTGCATTTGCACAAAACGATCGTAAGGCACATCGTTGTTGAGCGCCTGAATCACCCAGTCGCGATAGTGCCAGCTATGGAGTCGCGGATAATTCCGCTCGAACCCATCGCTCTCGCCATAACGCACAACATCCAACCAGTGCCTCGCCCAACGCTCTCCATAGGCTGGGGAGTTTAGGAGTTCTTCGACGATCGCCAAGTAGGCTTCCTCGCTGGGATCTTGCTCGAAGGCTTGAACCTTCGCGAAACTCGGAGGCAGTCCAGTCAAATCATTGTAAAGCCTCCGAATCAAGGATCGCGGGGATGCCTGTGGGCTGGGTTTTAAGCCTTGCGAGTCAAGCTTGTCCAAGACATAAGCGTCGACGAAATTGCGTATCCTAAAATTCGCTCTAGGCGATCCTCGGTCTGTTGATGTCTGCAAATCGTTCGGACGAAGCTCGCTCAGCGACCACCAATCGTAGCCCGCTCGATACTCGGAGCTGATCCCAAGACGGTCGATGGGCTCAGAAGGCAGGGCCGCGCCTTGGGAAATCCAAGTTCTCAGAAGTTCGATTTCTTTTTCCGAAAGCGCTGCTTTGGGAGGCATTTCCTTTTCGGAAATCACCCGCCAAAGGGTGCTTGAATCCCATGGCTCGTTGAGAACCGAACCTGAGTCGGCTCCTTTTTCCAATCCCGTTTGGGAGGTTAAGTCTAAACCGCCGGATGGATCCTTGGTGCTGTGGCATTCCAAGCAGCGGGCTGCCAGGAGCGAGACGACTCGGTTGTCGATCGAGCCGATCGGCTCGCCGGCCAGCAAAACAGCCGGTAACTGCGCCGCAACCAGCGCCAAGACCAAGGCCATTCTCGCAGTCCATAAGGCTCGATGCACGGCTGAATTCCTAGATGTCCAAGGAGGGTAGGGGGGATAGATATACCAAATTCAACAGTCCCCCCGGGCTCGTCAGTATACTTCATGCGGGACGCTACGCCAACTTGTACCCTTTTCATAAGGTAGATACCGATGAGCCCAAAGCATTCTATCAATCCGTTGGATCGAATCGATCAGTCGGCCGACAAGCCCAAGTGGTTTGCGATCCTCGTGATGTTCGCATCCATTTTGCTGGTGACCGTTGTCGCTTCATCACTGCTTAACCGTTGGTCCTATCTAGAATTTTCAAAAACTGGGCAAGTGATTTGGCACTCCGTAGCTTTTCTGCTCTTAGCATGTTGCTTTGCCATTCTTGTCGTCACACGACTCGAGCAAATCCATGAAGTGATCGATAGCCTTGAGGATCGGATCACCTTTGTGAAATCCTTCATGCTCTCTTTATCCCTTTGGGCCACGGGTGCATTCCTGGTCTTTACCGTTGTGCTTGTCGTCTTGCACTTGACGCAAGGGAGCCTGCGAACCTATCGAATTCTCGAAGGGCTTATCCCGATCCAATCGGCTTTGGTTCTTGCCTTCATCGGTTCTACCCATGGACGCTACCGCGCGTTTTGGAGCGGATTTGCCGTTTCACTGCTGATGGGTTCCATGGGTACCGATGTCGATGAGCACCTGAAGTACTTCGCGGAAAGCAAGAAAACCTCAGGCCCAGCCTACCAGCAGTACAAGTATGCCTCGGGATCCGACTCGAGCATGGGCCAACTCCCTTCTTCGATACGGACCGATAAAACCTTTAAACACTTAGGCATCAACTACGGCTATCGCTATAGTTCCCCGATGCTCTACAGCCAGCTTTCAACCGTCGGCTGGGCGATATGCACAGGCCTGCTCTGTGGAGGACTCGTCGCTTGCTTTTTGTCCCCTGTGCCTTTTTCGTCTGCCATCACCAAGAGGGAAAATGCTATGATGAGCTCTGTCGGAGAGCATCCTAAGACCGATAGTCCTTCTACCATGAGATCCAACCCAGGCCAGCTTAACCCCAGCTGACTTTCCCATGCAAAGATCCCTCAAAAAAAGAATGCTGCTAGCAGGTCTGATTCTGTCAGCCAGCTTTGGTAGTTACAGTTTGGCTCAAAAATCGATCCGTAAACCCGATCGAGCCAAACCACCCCAATTCCAAACCAATGAGTTCTCAGGGATCTTTTTTGCCGACGCTCGATCCCAACTTCAAGGATCTGCGACGCTCGGTGGACCGGCTCAAGTTGCCGAAGTTCCCATGGAATCCTCGGGCGACGCGGGAGCGACCGAAGTAGTCGCCAAGGGAAACGACATTTGGAAACAACTCATCAATGGCTCGACAATCGAAGATCTTGTCAAAGAGTCCAAGTCTCGGGTCGATGGGATCATCACCACTCCGGCAAAGTTTGCTAGCGGCGGCTATGGGGAAGCCCGTCGAGAGTTTACCCTCCTGGGCTCACTCATGGGGATCATCGCTCAGTATCCAGAAGAGATCCGATGGAAGAACTCCGCTCCCTACGCCAGAACGGCCTTCGCTCGTATGGCAGCCAACTGCAAAGTCGGCACGCAGCCTGTATACAACGAAGCCAAGCTCAGGCAACAGGATCTCCAAGATCTCCTCAAAGGAACCAAGCTCAATGGGACTGCCGAAGAGACAACTTGGGCCGATACAGCCGACCGAGGCCCTACGATGCAAATCCTCGAATGGGCTCTTCGCGAAAACCTTGCCCCCAACACCAGCAACGAGGATAACTTCAACAATAACCTGGACGAAGTAACCAAGTACGCCGAACTCATTGCAGCTTATGGTCAGATCCTAGTCCAAGAGGGAATGACCGATGCGGACGATGAAAGTTACGTTCAGTTTGCCACGGCCATGCTCTCTGCTGCCAAAGAGACGCTCAAAGCTGTCAAGAATAAAGACGCAGAGCTTGCTCGAGGAGCTGTGGCTAAAATTGACCAATCTTGCAACAAGTGCCACGAAACTTATCGATAAAGCTATGGGTATTCGATTCAGTTGCCACATGTGCAATCATCCGCTGCACGTGAAAGACTATCAAGCTGGCAAGCGAGGCAAGTGCCCCAAGTGCCAAGGATCATTTCGAGTCCCTGCCAAGGATTCCGATTTTTCATTGGCTGTCGAGGAGTCAGCAGCCATCCCAGTGACAGCAAAGTCGCGAGCCAACAACGCACCTAAACCGGATACGGCTAAAGCGGCTCTGCCAAAATCGGCTACGCCAATACCATCGAAGGCGACTACCGCAAAACCAGAGGCTTCGAAAGTTCAAGCCCCATCGAGCGATCTCAAGCCGACGGCAACTGCCGGAGCTTCTGACCCGCTTGCGATGCCCACGAGCCTATTGCCACTGCTGGATGCTCGATGGTTTGTCAGGCCTCCTAGCGGAGGTCAGTACGGACCTGCGACCACTCAGATGCTCCTGGACTGGATCGCCGAGAAGCGGGTCACTGCCGATTCGCTCTTGTGGCGCGATGGCCTAGAGACATGGTTCCCGGCCCGCGAGCTTGTTCCTGAACCCTTCGGAGGCCAATCGAACCTGTCGCAAAACTCTCCGGTCGACGTTCCACCTCCAGCAGTCGCAACGCTTGGCCAAGAGATACGCCTCAACGCGGCCCCCCCGGGAGTAACGCCTTTGACTCCAAGCGGTCCTGCAACCAACAAAGCAGCCCTTGCGATGAAAAAGAAAAAACAGCTCAAAAAGCAATGGATGGTCTTGGGCTTATTAGCCACCATCGCTTTGTCTCTGTTCATTGCATTACTGGTCATTCTTTCGCGTGGCGCATGAGTAAACTCTTCCCGCAGCAACCTGAAGACCCCCAGCGCTTGGCCCTTGTCGGCGGTGCTGCGATCTTGCCCGATCGAGTGGTCCAAGACGCCTATGTTGAATGGGCCGCTGGACGGCTGACTCGAATCGGGGCGATACCCAAACGGATATCCAAGGATGTCCAAGTGATCGACGCGACGGGTAGTTACATCTCCCCGGGTTGGGTCGATATCCATGTGCATGGTGGAGGAGGTGCAGACTTTATGGATGGCGATGTCAAAGCCATCGAAACTGCTTGCAAAACCCATCTGCGACACGGCACGACGACTCTTTTTCCAACCACAACGACCGGTTCGCACGAGTCGATTATTCGCATGATCAAGTCGGTCGATGCGACGATCCGATCCGGCGATGCGACGATCCGATCCGGCGATGCGACGATCCGATCCGGCGATGCGAGCCTGCCGACGATCCAAGGCGTCCACTTGTATGGCCCTTACTTTACCCCTGAAAAGTCCGGGTGCCACCGCAAGGAGGGATGTCGGGCACCAGTGCGATCGGAGTTCGAAGCGTACTTTAAGGCCGGGCCGATAGGCATCGCGACTTGTGCTGCCGAACTCGATGGCTGCAGCGATTTTTATCGCTATGCCAAGAAGCGAGGATGCCTTGTGACTTGCGGACACTCCAACTCGAGCTGGAACGAGATGGCCAATGCCCATCGCTGTGGCATGTCCCACGTCGATCATTTTTGGTGCGCGATGTCCTCGGTCGCCTCGGTCCGCACCAGGCTCGGTACTCCAATGCAAGGAAGCATGCTTGAATTCGTGCTGGCTCATGAAACCATGAGCACCGAGGTGATCGCAGATGGGTACCATCTTTCACCTGAGCTCTTGCAGTTTGCTTGGCAAATGAAAAAGCCATCGATGCTCTGTTTGGTCAGCGACACGAGTCGCGCTTTGGATATGCCCGCTGGAAAATATGCTTTTGGACACCCGCAGGAAGATGTATGGATCGAAAGCAACGGCAAAGTCGGGCTCAGTCCCACAGGGGGACTTGCAAGTTCGATTGTGGCGCTGGATCACTGCGTTAGGCATATGGCAAGTGTGACGAAGATCCCTTTGTTTGACATCGTCCGCATGGCGAGTCTTACCCCCGCACAACGCACCGGAATCGACGGCCAGTGCGGTAGCCTCGAAGTCGGCAAACGGGCCGATGTGCTTGTGCTCGACAAAAAACTAAGGGTTCAAAAGGTCTATTACTGCCCTGGGCAACGTGCGTCTTAGACATTAGACAAAGGCAATCAAGATCATGAGCGGTGCCGAAAAACCAGACTATATCGGTGCGGATGAATATCTGATCCAAGAGGGATCTTCCTCGGAGATCAAGCATGAGTACGTCGATGGCTGGGTTAGGGCGATGACTGGGGCTACCAATCGTCACAATCGCGTTTGTATCAACTGCACCTTCCAGTTGATGAAACAATTGCAGGGTAAACCGTGTCAGCCATGCAATTCAGATACCAAGGTGCGCATTGAGCAACGAGGATTGACTCGATTCTATTACCCTGACCTCCAAGTCGTTTGCGATCCGAACCCTGAATCAGATCCCTTCCAGGATCACCCCAAGTTGATTATCGAGATTCTGTCGGCTTCGACTCGTAGGTATGACCTCGATGAAAAACTTTTCGCCTACACTCAAATCGCCTCTTTGGACTATTACATCGTTTTAGAGCAACACCAACCCATCGCGATCGTCCTGCGACGGATTGATGGGCGTTTCGCTAGAGAACTCGTTGAAGGAATCAACGCAATCATCGAATTGCCGAGCCTGTCATGCAAATTGGCTCTGCGAGATATCTACGATGGAGTCACTTTCACGTCAAGCAATGTGCAAGAAGCCGAGTTGCTGTACGAATAAGAGTAACTCTTGCTGTCAACGCTGTCGTGCACTTCGACGCATCGCTTCGGTGACCTCTTCGAGAATCGTCAGGCGGCCTCCATAAGTCCGCTTGAGATTCTCCTCGGTAAAGACTTGCTCGATGGGGCCCCAAGCGACCGCATGAACATTGATGAGCAGGACATGATCGAAGTACTGCGGTACCGTATGGAGATCGTGATGAACCACGAAGATCGTCTTGCCCAAGTCTCGTTGCTGGCGCAGAACTTCGATGATCGATTGTTCGGTAGCCGCATCGACTGCGGCAAATGGCTCATCGAGCAATAGGATCTGTGAGGACTGAACCAAGGCTCTTGCGAGGAAGGTGCGCTGCTGCTGTCCTCCCGAAAGTTGACTGATCTGACGATCCTTCAAGTCGGCGATTCCCACTTGTTCCAGGGCTTCTAAAGCTCTCTGACGATGCGATCGTTTGATCCTGCGAAACCAACCGATCTCTCGATACAAACCCATCAGAACCACGTCCAGGACGCTCGAGGGAAAGTCCCAGTCGACGCTTTCACGCTGAGGTACATAGGCAATCCGATGACGCTCCGAGGCGATCTGATTGCCAAACACCTTGATTGTCCCGCTAACGCGGGGCACCAATTCTAATAGAGCCTTGATCAAGGTGCTCTTGCCAGCACCGTTTGGGCCTACGATTCCACCCAAGACACCTTGCGGTACCGACAGATTGATCTCCCAAAGCACCGGCTTGCGCTCATAAGCCACTGTCAGGTCCGAGATTTCAATCGCAGGGTCTGTATTCATATTCCTGCATTTTACGTTACGATTTAGCTTTCACGTATAGGTCTTTAAAAATACCTCCTCCCGAGGGCTTGCCGTTTCCTAAGCAGAATTCACGTGGCCAAACTCTATTTTTACTACTCGACGATGAACGCAGGCAAATCCACCATTTTGCTTCAGTCGAGCTACAACTATCGAGAACGCGGCATGCGTACGCTGGTCTTCGGGCCGGAAATCGATGACCGTTTTGGGAAAGGAAAAGTCAGCTCGCGAATCGGACTCTCCTCGGATGCAATTTCCTTCCAACCCGCTGACAATCTATTTAGAATCACCCAGCGCGAGCACACTTCCTCGACAATCCACTGCGTCCTGGTCGATGAAGCCCAGTTTTTGACCAAAGCCCAGGTTCGCCAATTGGGAGACATCGCTGATCGACTTTCCATTCCCGTACTTACTTACGGACTCCGCACGGACTTCCAAGGAAACCTGTTTGAAGGTAGCCAGTATCTGCTAGCTTGGGCCGACAGTCTGCATGAGATCAAAACGATCTGCCACTGTGGTCGCAAAGCAACGATGGTTCTGCGAATCGATTCGCAAGGGAGACCCGTTCGCGACGGAGAGCAAATCCAAATCGGTGGAAATGATCGCTATGTTACCGTCTGCCGGAGGCACTTTTACGAGGGGCTTATCGAACGATCCTCAGATCAACTCCCTTTCGAAGACCTCGGAAATTAATCCTGTCCATCCAATCCAACCCCAAGTTCGGCCCCTGAACATGAACAATTCTGCACGCACACTCATCATTCTAGCTGCAATCTCAGGAGCAATCTCTGTTGCTATCGGAGCCCTGGGCGCTCATAGCCTGCCCAAACGCCTCGAAGCTCAAGGCTTTAACCAGGAGCAAATCGACAAGAAGCTTCATCAATGCGAACTGGCGACACGTTACCAAATGTTCCATGCCCTCGGCATTTTAGTTTTGGCCGCAACGCAATACGTTTCCCGATCAAGGCTTGCCAAGGTTTCTGCGGTGCTGATGCTCTTGGGAACTGTCGGATTCTCAGGCGGACTCTACTCCATGGTCTTTGCCGATGAAATCATTCATTGGAGTATCGTACCCATCGGCGGAATGCTCTTTATCCTCGGCTGGATCTGCCTAGCGGCCTCTGCGCTTGCGAGGATCAATGACTGATCTGTCTGATCAGACGGATCAGACGGATCAGACGGATCAGTCGGATCCGATCGATCCGACTGATCAAAACTCACGGTCTAGAAACTATCGCTTCGAAACCGTCTTGGACTTCGTTGCACCCTTGGCTGGCTTGCTGTCCTTGAGCACTTTGGCTGAAGGTGCATTTGCCGGATGACGCAGAGCAGCTTGGGCGGCGGCAAGTCTCGCGATAGGAACACGGAACGGACTGCAGCTCACATAGTTCAATCCGATCATATGGCAGAACTCGACCGAACTCGGATCGCCACCATGCTCACCGCAAATCCCGATCTTCAAATCGTTGCGGGTCGATCGCCCCTTCTCAACGCCGATCTTCATCAACTGGCCAACACCACCCCGATCGATCGAGGCAAATGGATTGGCTTTGATGATCTCAAGACCTTGGTAAGCTGGCAAGAATGAACCTGAATCGTCACGGCTCATACCCAATGCTGTTTGGGTCAAGTCGTTGGTTCCAAACGAGAAGAACTCAGCGGTCTGTGCAATCTCATCGGCAGTGATCGCTCCACGTGGGACTTCGATCATCGTTCCGACGCTATAAGCAAATTTCTTGCCGCTAGCCTTCATGACTTCTGCTGCAACTCGATGGACGATCTCGACTTGCAAATCGAGTTCTCGCTTGAAGCCCACCAGCGGCACCATCACCTCTGGCTTAACCTTGACCCCTTCTTTGAGCACCGTCACGGCAGCTTGGAAAATCGCGCGTGCTTGCATCTCGGTGATCTCGGGACGAATAATCCCCAAACGGCAACCACGGAAGCCGAGCATTGGATTGAACTCATGGAGCTCATTGACCATCTTGGCAACTTCAGCCACGGTGGTTCCAAGCTGCTTGGCGACCTCTTCTTGCCCCTTCTTGTTGTCCGATTGTGGCAAGAATTCATGGAGAGGCGGATCGAGCAAACGCACGCATGCTGGCAATCCATCGAGAGCTCGGAAGATCCCTTCGAAGTCCTTTTGCTGATAAGGAAGGAGCTTAGCCAAAGCACTCTTGCGAGCGTCTTCGGACTTGGCCAAGATCATTTGCCGAACGGCGATGATTCGATCCCCTTCGAAGAACATGTGCTCGGTTCGGCACAGACCGATTCCTTCGGCCCCAAACGCCACCGCGTTTAGAACTTGGTCGGGTTGGTCCGCGTTGGTGCGAAGCCCTAGCGTTC
>Ga0315905_10003032_pt1 | contig 17467 bp, 16 predicted proteins | sample LakEriMetagenome_5_FD_203522 | JGI IMG/M metagenome (GOLD analysis project Ga0315905, IMG submission 203522) | Freshwater fungal communities from buoy surface, Lake Erie, Ohio, United States - Buoy 4 MA121 | ecosystem: Environmental > Aquatic > Freshwater > Lake | place: USA: Lake Erie, Ohio... | reverse complement strand
AGCTGGATCCGGGTCTGGTGTCGCCGTTGGTGGCCTTCCTTGCACACGAGGACTGCCCCGTCACCGGTCAGTTGTTCTCGGTGGGAGGGGGTCGCGTGGCCCAGGTCTTCCTCGGCGAGACGAACGGGTACTACAGCCCGACGCTCACACCCGAAGACGTGCAGGGGAACTGGGACACCATCACCGATCGCTCCTCCTACTCCGTGCCGAGCAATCTCGGCGAGGAGACCGCGCTGTTCCTGCCGTTCTTCAAGTGACGTCGGATTCGCACTGACGGATCGAGCGCCAAAGCCGAGAGGGGCCACATGATGATCAGCGTCGAAGACTTCGGCCGGGAGGCCAGCGAGTGGTTGGCCGCGAACAAGCCCGTTGCTCCACGTGACTACGGAGCGATCTGTCCGCCCGATCTGGTGGACGCCGGGCTCGCGTGGCAGCGACACCTGTACGCATCGGGCTGGGCCGGCATCCATTGGCCGACCGAGGTCGGTGGACGGGGATTCACCCCGGCCCATCAGGCGCAGTGGTTGTACGAGTGCGCGTTGGCCGGTGTGCCGGGCGTGTTCAACATGGTGGGTCTGGTGCTGGCCGGAGGCGCGATCCAAAAGTTCGGAACCCCCGAGCAACAGGAACTTCACCTGAACGCGACGCTGCGCGCCGATCATGTGTGGTGTCAGTTGTTCAGCGAACCCGGAGCCGGAAGCGACTTGGGTTCCTTGAACACCCGAGCGGTGCGCGATGGCGGCCGATACATCGTCAACGGACAGAAGGTGTGGTGCTCCGGCGGGCGTTACAGCAACTGGGGAATCCTGATGGCGCGCACGGATGTCGATGCCCCCAAGCACAAGGGAATCAGCTTCTTCCTGATGGACATGAGCCTGCCCGGAATCGAGATACGACCCCTGAAGCAGATGACCGGCGAGGCCGAGTTCGACGAGGTGTTCTTCACCGACGTGGAGCTGCCCGCCGACGCATTGCTCGGTCCACTGCACGGCGGATGGGGCGTGGGGATGGCGGTGCTCACGTCCGAGCGCGGACACATCGGAACGAGCGTGATCTCGTTGGAGCGCCGACTGGAGTCGATCTCGCGGCTGGCACACGGGCGAGAGTTGAGCGCGACCGAAACGCAGGAGCTGACCAAACTGCTGTCGAAGGGGATGGCCTACAAGGCGATGGCGCAACGACAGGGGCCGGTGGCCTCGACCGCGGCGTCGCTGATGAAGTTGGGGATCACCGAGATGATGTTCGACACGGCGATGCTGCGGGCCGACATCGCCGGGGTGGAGTCCACGCTGGAAGGGGCGGACGCGTTCGGGCTGTTGTCGGCTCCGGGGGGCCGGATCGCGGGCGGAACGAGCCAGGTGCAGCGGAACATCATCGGGGAACGCCTGCTAGGTCTCCCCCGCGACCCCTCCCACTAACCCCACCAAAATGCGACAATTTGTCGCTTTGTGTACACGCCGCGTGTACACAAAGCGACAAATTGTCGCATTTTGGTCATTGGGCGGGGGGACGGTCGGCGTCCAAGATCGCCTCGTCGCCCGTAGAATTCTCCCCCTTGGTCACGAACGGAATCATGGGTACAGAATCGTGAAAGTCGCATCCGCCAACGGCGTCAAAGTCGAGCTCCACGATCTGGGTGGCACCGGCCCCCACATGCTCATGTCGCACGCCAACGGGTTCCACGGCCTGTGCTGGAAGCCCGTGGCCGCCAACCTCATCAAGCGCTTCCACTGCTACGCCCACGACCATCGCGGCCACGGCGACACGGCCGCGCCCAAGGACTGGAAGGTCGCCTGGTCCGGATACGCCGCCGACGCCACGGCCGCCGCCAAGGCCGTCGCCCAGAAAGGCGGCATCATCGGCGTCGGCCATTCCATGGGAGGCGCCACTCTTCTTCTCACCGCGATGAAGCACCCCGAGCTTTTCCGCGGCCTTCTGCTTTACGAACCCATCCTCTTTCCCGACGACGTCCGACGCCCCGCGAATCGTCCGAACGTTCTGGCCGAAGGTGCCGCCCGCCGCAAGCCGTCGTTCAAGTCGCTCGATGAGGCCATCAAGAACTACTCGTCCAAGCTTCCGATGTCGCACTTCACCCCGGAGGCCCTCGAGGCGTACGTGCACGGCGGATTCCGCAAGGGCGACGACGGCCTGATGCACCTGAAGTGCTCACCCGAACTGGAGTCGGAGAACTTCAAGAATCCCAACATTCCGAATCTTTGGAAGAAGCTCCCCGAGATCGACATTCCCGTCTGGGTTCTGAGCGGTCATCCCGAGCCATTCCAGCCCTCCGGATTCGCCGAAGCCATCGCCGATCGTCTGCCCAAGGGAAATCACATCGAATACAGCGATCTCGATCATTTCGGCCCGTTCGTCGATCCGGCCCGCATCGCTCGCATCATCGACACGTTCGCCGACACCTTGGAGCCGTGAACCGAGCCATGGCTTCCGCCGAGGAGTCCACCGTCGACGCCACCTCCGGTTCGGGCGCTTCCGGCTCGGACACACCCGGTTCGGCGATGTTCGGTCCGGGTGTCGACCGTTTCGACCAACGCGTGGACGAACTCCTCGAACGCGTTCGCAATCATCCCGCGGCCGCCAAGGCCTTCGAAGCCGCCAGCCATCTCGGCGACTTCAGCCTCGTCTGGCACCTCGTGGGCTCGGCCCGTGGTGTCACCAGCAACAAACGGGCCGCCCAAGCCATCGCTCTGTCGGCCCTTCTCGGCGCCGAGTCGCTCATCGTCAACCAGGGCGTGAAGCGCATCTTCAAACGCGAGCGCCCCACCACCAGCGGTGACGAGCGTTTCGACGTGCGCACCCCGTCCACCAGCAGTTTCCCCAGTGGCCACGCCAGTTCCGCGGTCTTCGCCGCCACCGTTCTCACCACTTGGGACGGCAAGAAGTCGGCTCCACTCTGGTTCGGATTGGCCGCGGTCGTGGGCACCAGTCGGGCCTTCGTGCGCATCCACCACGCCAGCGACGTCATCGGCGGAGCGGCCGTCGGGCTCGGTCTCGGCTTGCTCGTTCGTCCGATCGTCAAGCGGCTTCGCTGATCTCGATTCGAGCGCTGCCGTCGCCGATCTTCAGCACTCGAACCACGAACCCGCTCTCGATCCACTCGTCGCCCGCGCGCAGTTCCTCCGACGCCACGAACTGACGTCGATCGAAACCCGAACCGTCGGTCAACTCGATCCGATGGATCAGCACGAAGCCGGATCCATGGAACGCGTCGTCACCCGAGGCACGAACCATCTCGATCGAAAAAAAGGCCGACGCATCGATCGTAAGCGCCGCCAATCTCGGCTTCGGCGACGAGTGGTCGGAACGCGCGCCGATCTCGATCACGCGTGTGTCATCCCCGAGCCACCAGCGCTCCACGCGATCGACCCATCCGGCCGCCAACAGGTTCACCACCAGAATCCCGGGACCATGTCGCAAGGTCTCATCCGTTTCGCGTGACGCGGCGCTGTTGCTCATCAAGTCGTACGGACTGTCGTACACGACTCCGTCGAGTCCTTCGGCGGAGAGCGAACTGTGCGGCCAGTCCAACCCGTGCCCCAACTCGTGTTCGATCAAGTCGAGCGGCGGCTCGCTCCCCCACACCGACATGAAGTCGGAAGCCCCCACGTACACGTATCGACCGGTCGCCTTGGCCGAACAGTCGTCGGCGCACGCGGAGCCCGGACCGCCACGACCACCTTCGGCGTCCTCGGCGTGCTGCGCATCGGCCACCACGATGACGCCCTCGGCACGCGGCGACGACTGCTCCAACGCCCGATCGACGCACTGCTCCGACGTCTCCGTCGTCAGGATCGACACGTCGCGTGTCGCCGCGACGAACCGCAACGAGTAGCGACCTCCAGACCAGCGCGTGTAGAAATCCGATACCGGACCGAGCAGATCGACGATCTCGTCGACGTCGTGGTCCATTCGGTCGTCCAGTTCCGCGTACAGCGGATCGGTCACCCCTCGGGGAATCCGGCAGACCGCCACTTCCCACGTGTCGTCACCGTTGGCCCGACCGAACATCGGTTCCGAAGCCGCGAGCAGGCGTTCCACGGGATCGGGCCGAGTCGACGGCTCGGTCGGGCCACAACCCACCGTGGTGGCGAAACACGCCGACAGCACCACCGCTCCCGCCATACGCTTCATCGCCGACGAACCGTAGCCTTGTCGACGTGAACACCGGGATTCGCTTCGATCGCAAGATGTCCGAAGCCGAAGGCCTCATGTGGCGTCTCGACAAGGACCCGTACCTCTCGTCGACTTTCGCGAACCTCTCGGTGCTGGACCGTGCCCCCGACTTCGATCGTTTGCGACGTCGCATGGAACGCGCGTCCATTGCCATCCCGCGCCTGCGTCAACGCGTGCAGTCCTCGCCCGCGAACCTCACGCCTCCGTTGTGGGTGGACGATCCCGATTTCGACATCGATTACCACGTGCGTCGCGTTTCGCTCCCCGCACCCGGCTCCATGCGCCAGATGCTCGATCTGGCCGCGCTCATCACCAACGACCCGTTCGACCGCACTCGACCTCTCTGGCAATTCGTCGTCATCGAGGGACTCGACGGCGACCGCGCGGTACTGGTGGAGAAGTTGCATCACTCCATCGCCGACGGCGAGGGAAGCGTGCAGTTGTCCCTGCAGTTCTTCGACTTCGAACGCGACGCCCCCGAACCCACTCCACTCGAATGGGAACCGACGTCGGACTCCTCGTCGATGCTGAACGTCGACCTGTGGCGCGAGATGTTGGCGGGTCCCCTCAAGGTGCCGATGGCCATGGTCAAGCAGATCCGCGAGATGATCGCCGATCCCTCGCAGATTCCGGCGAGCGGGTCGGCCACCATGGATTCGCTCCGGTCAGCGTTCGGACAGATGACCGACATCGAGCCCGCGCGTTCACCGCTGTGGAACGTTCGCTCTCTTCGCCGACGCGCCGAGGTTCTCAGTGTGCCTTTCGTCGACACCCGCGACGCCGCCCGCACCCTGGGCGGCACCTTGAACACCGCGTTGTTGTGCGCCGCCGCCGATGCCGCCGGTCGTTACCACCGAGCCCTCGGCTCCCCGGTCGACCACCTCCGGGCCTCGATGGCCATCAGCACGCGCAAGCAATCCGGCGACGGGGAGGCCACCAACGCGTTTTCTCTGGCCCGCATGTTGGTGCCCACGGCCGAGATGGACGTGCGTGAGCGCTTCGCGGCGGTGAACGCCGCCACGGTCGAGGCGTCGAACGGATCAGCCGCTTCGCTCGTGGGTACCGCGGCCACGTTGGCCACCTCGTTGCCCACCGCACTCATCACCAGGGTCGCCCGCCTCCAATCGCAGACGGTGGACTTCGCCACCTCCAACGTGAAGGGCACCCCGATTCCGGTCTTCGTGGCGGGCTCGCAGATCGTGAACAACTTCCCACTCGGCCCGTTGGGCGGTGTGGCATTCAATCTCACGTTGTTGTCGCACGTCGGCAGCCTCGACATGGGACTGAACATGGACGCGGGCGCGATCACGCATCCGGAGGTGTTGCGCGAGTGCTTAAACGACGCGTTCGAGGACCTCGTGAACGCGGGCCGTTCGAAGAAGCGTCCGAAAGCCTCGGGTCGCCCGCGGAAGTGAAGGCTCAGCCGCGAACGGCGGAGGTGAGCAGATTGCGCACGTCGAGCAGAAGGTCACTGACCTCGTCGGCGGACACCAACTCGCGCCGAACCATCTGGGCCAAAGCGGAGTCGATGGTCGACAGGGCACGATCGATCACCTCGGCCGACACGACCTTGATGTCGTTGATGTCGAGTTCGGCGATTTCTTCGGCCACCTGAGCTGTCATCGGAATCTCCCTGTTGATCGTCACCAGCCCCGGAAAACCCGGATCTGGAAGCCTGTACGTGAACGTAACGCACGTTCGGGCTGGATGTGTGCATCGTATACCTGAGGTGTCGGACACATCGGGCACCTCGTCACACGTCACCGCGCGGGTTCTCGGCGCGTCGTTCCCACCGACTCCCACGACGTACCATTCGGACATGGATCTGAACGGGGCCGGAACCGTCGTCACCGGTGCGTCGGGCGGAATCGGCGATGCTCTCGTGCGTCGATTCCATGCCGCGGGCGCCAAAGTCGTGGCCTCCGACGTGAACAACGAGGGAATCTCGGCGTTGGCCGCGGAATTGAACGCGATTCGTCCGAATTCGGTGTTGGCGGTCACGGCCGACGTGTCGACCGAGGATGGCAATCGCGAACTGGTGTCGGTCGCCCGCCACTTCCTGGAATCGGATGATGGCCCCGGGATCGATCTTTTCTTCGCCAATGCGGGCGTCGGTGGCGGAACGCTTCTGGAGTCCACCACCGAGTCTCAGTGGGACCTGGCGTTCGACGTGAACATTCATGCGCACCGATGGGCGATGAAACATCTCATCGAGGATTGGCTCGCGCGGGGTCGTGGCTACTTCTGCTCCACAGCGTCGGCCGCCGGTCTGCTCAGCCAGATCGGCTCGGGTCCGTACTCGGTCACCAAACACGCCGCCGTGGCTTTCGCCGAGTGGGTCTCCATCACGTACGGCGATCGGGGCGTGAAGGTCAGTTGTCTGTGCCCCCAAGGCGTCAACACGAACATGTTGCGTCAGAGCGACGACAGCGGTTTCGCCGGCGCCACGAACGTGGTGCGGGCCGCCGGGGTCGTCCTCGAACCGTCGGACGTGGCCGACGTGGTGGCCCGAGCCATTGCCGACGAACGTTTCCTCATCCTGCCCCATCCCGAAGTGGCCGACTACGAACAACGCAAGGCCGCCGATCGCGAACGGTGGCTCGCCGGCATGCGAAAACTCCAGGCACGCGTGTTCGGAAGTCGCTGATCGTGGCCCCCAAGTTCACCGCCGAACAGGCCGACGTCCTGCGTCGCATCGGCTTGGTGGCCGGCGAGGAGGTTCGCTTCCGACGCGCCGATCGCGGGCGTTGGCAAACGGGCCGCATCTCCTGCGTCGAACGGGACGGAAGCATCACGGTGCACGATTCACACGGCGCGGCGCGCTCGTTGCGCCCCGAGAAGCTCGAGGTTCTGCGCCCCGGCAAGCGACGCAAGGCCGTCTGGACACCGGTGACCGAGGTGGCCGTCACCTGGGAGCAACTCACCCTCTTCTGAGCGACTACCCTCGCCCCATGGGCGTACGACTGGATCCAGAAGACGAATACATGCACGAGCTCGGCCCCGAGTCGAACTTCAACGAGAGCATGTACATCAATTGTTTCGACCCCACCAACAAGGTCGGCGGTTGGTTCCGTATGGGCAATCGGGCCAACGAGGGCTATGCCGAAATGACGGTGTGCATCTACCTTCCCGACGGTTCGGTGGCGTTCATGTTCAAGCGTCCGACCATCGAGAACAACGACCGCCTCGACGCCGGCGGTCTCACGTGGACCATGGTGAAGCCATTCGAGGAGCTGCGCATCGACTTCTCCGGCAAGGTGGTGGTTCTGGCCGAGCCCACACAGATGGTCGATCCCAAGACCGCGTTCAAGAACAATCCCTACGCCGAGTGCGAGGCCCACATCACGTTCACCGGTCAAGGACGATCCAGCATGTTCGGAGGCGAACCCGACACACCGCACGAGACTCCGGGTGAGGAGTTCGCCAAGGGCCACTACGAGCAGTTGATCGCGGCACACGGAAGCATCCGTGTCGGCGACCAGGAATGGGAGATCAACGGTTTCGGACTGCGTGACCACTCCTGGGGCCCGCGCTACTGGCAGGCACCGTGGTACTACCGATGGCTGACGGCCAACTTCGACGAGAACCTGGGCTTCATGTTGTCGCGGGTGGCCAAGAAGAACGGACCCGGCACCCGTGGCGGATTCGTGTGGGAGGACGGCCAGATGCACCTGTGCGACCACGCCGAGATCACCACGGTCTTCCAAGGTGAGGACACCTACCACGACAAGATCGAGGCGGTCCTTCGCAGCAGTCGCAGCCAACGCGAATGGCGATTCACCGGTGACGTGATGAGCCTCATCCCGCTACGCAACCGCCGCCAGACACCCGACGGTGAGTGGCTCACCACTCGTATCAGCGAGGGAATGACGCGCTGGGAGATGGTGTCCGACGAGCACAAGGGCAAGGTCGGTTACGGCTTGTCGGAGTATCTCGACCAGATCATCGACGGCACGCCGGTGGGCACCGCCGAGTGACCCTCGATCGTCTCGTCGTCTCAGACCAGCGAGGCCGCCACGTCGGCCAGTTCCCGCAGTAGGCGTTCAAGTTCGCTCGCGGGCAGTTCCACGCCCTCGCCGTACAACTTCACCTTGGGTTCGGTGCCACTGGGTCGGATCTGCAGGCGCACTCCCCGACCGCCGACCTCGTCCAACCACAGCCGAACGAGATTCGCCTCCGGAAAGTCACGCACCGCCACCACGTCGCGGCCACCGATCGTTCGCGGTGGCGACGCGATCAACGCGCGCACCAATTCGGCCCCCGACGACGGATCCATCTTGATGCTGCGCTCTGCGGTGACGTGACGGCCGAACCTCGCCGCGATGGAGTCCAACCGTCCCTCGATGGTGGTGCCCTCGTCCGCGGCCAGTCCGGCGATCTCGGCCAACAGCACCGCGGCCGACAGTCCGTCCTTGTCGAGCGGACGATCGCGCACCAGGTACCCCAGGGCCTGCTCGTAGGCGAACACCAACCGCAAGCCGACGGCCTTCATCGCCGCATCGGCGATCCACTTGAAGCCGGTGAACGTCTCGCGGTACTCCACCCCGTGGGCGACCGCCATCTCGCCCAGCAACGACGACGACACGACGGTGGTCTCCACCAAGCGGTCGGAGCCCGTCGTGTGCCGCAGGATGTGATCGGCGAACAGCCAGCCGATCTCGTCGCCCCGCAGCAAACGCCACTCGCCCGTCGCACCGCTCGGAACGGCGACACCGAGACGATCGGCGTCGGGATCGTTCGCGATCACGACCTCCAGTGATTCCCGACGACCGAGCTCGATCACCATGTCCATCGCTCCCGGCTCCTCGGGATTGGGAAACGCCACCGTCGGGAAATCGGGGTCCGGATTCTGCTGAGCGTCCACCACCACGGGTGCGGGTAACCCGCACGCATCGAACGCGCGCAGCAACACCGCACCACCGACTCCGTGCATCGCCGTGTACCCGACCCGCGCACCGCGCACCTCCGGCGTCAAACGCACGGTCGGCAACCAATCGAGATACGCCCGGGTGGCTTCATCGCCCACGCGATGAACGAGCGGGTCGTCGACGTCGGCCAGCTCCACCATCGGAGCGTCGATGGCATCGATGCACTCGGCGATCGCCTCGTCGTCGGGCGGCACGATCTGGGCACCGTGACCCAGATACACCTTGTACCCGTTGTCCTCGCGCGGATTGTGGCTGGCGGTCACCATCACCGCGGCCGCCACATCGAATCGCGGAATGTTCCACGCCAATACGGGAGTCGGCGTGAAACCCTCGATCAGATGTGCCTTCATGCCGCGCGCCGCGGCGACGCGCGCGGTGTCCATGGCGAAGTCCGCGCTCTTGCGCCGGGCGTCGCAGGCGATCAGCAATCCTCGCTCGGCCGCCCCGGGAACGGTGCGCAGGAGGTGATCCACCAATCCGGCCGCCGCACGGCGTACGACCAGTCGATTCATGCGAGACGGACCCGCGCCAATGGCCGCTCGCAAGCCCGCGGTCCCGAACGTCAATCCGACCGAGAACCTTTCGTCCAATTCGAACTCGTCGGCGTCCAGCAACGAACGCAATTCGGCACGGATGTCGTCGTCGGGTTCAGCCTGCAGCCAACGTTCGGCGACGACGCGATGCCCCGACATCGTGAACCTCAGAAATCCGGCATGAGGGTGCGCAACTCGACCAACGGTCGCGGACCCATGTGGGAAATCACCTCGCCGGCGGCCACCGAGCCGAGCCAACCGCTCTGCACGAGGTCGTAGCCGTTCGTGTAACCGTACAGGAAGCCGGCGGCGTACAAGTCGCCGGCCCCGGTGGTGTCGATGACCTGCTTCACGTCATCGGCGTCGACGTGCAATACCTCGCGGTGCGTGACGATCGAGGTGCCCAGCGCGCCACGCGTGATGACGGCCAGCGAGCTGTCGCGACGGATCGCCTCGACGGCGTCGTCGAACGAATCCAGTTCGTAGAGGGCCTTCAGCTCCGCCTCGTTGCCGAAGAGGATGTCCACCTCGTCGGCCACCAGGGCGCGGAAGTCCTCACGGTGTCGCTCGACGCAGAAGCTGTCGGAAAGACTGAGCGAGACTTCGCGACCGGCCGCATGGGCCACGCGGGCCGCGTGGCGGAACGCTTCCTTGGCGTCCTCACGGTCGAAGAGGTACCCCTCCATGTACAAGACCCGACCATCGGCCACCGTCTGCTCGTCGATGTCGTGTCGATCCAGATAACTGGACACCCCGAGATAGGTGTTCATGGTGCGCTGTGCGTCGTCGGTGACGACGATGATGCACCGACCGGTCGGGATCTGGTCGATGTGCTTGCCGGGACTGAAGTGCACGCCCACGGCCAGCAGGTCGTGACCGAACACCTGACCCAGATCGTCGTTGCTGACCTTGCCGATGTACGCCGCCTTGCCACCGAAGCTGGCCACGCCACACACGGTGTTGGCCGCCGACCCACCACTCATCTCGATCGCCGACCCGAGGGCCTTGTAAAGGTGAAGCGCGCGGTCGGTGTCGACAAGGGTCATGGAACCCTTCACCAACGACTCACGCCGGATGAAGTCGTCACCGGCGTTGGCGATCACGTCGACCAGTGCGTTGCCGATGCCGACGACGTCGTAACGGGCCGGTCGATGAGCGGGGGTCTCGGGCACGTCACCGCACGCTACTTGCCCCGAGCGGTCCGGTCGTGCCAAAGGATTCGATCGGAGGCGGGAACTACCATGCCTCCGTGACCCACGCGCCCGAATCCCGCTCCGATCTCGATCCTTTTCGACTGCCTCGCCACGTTCTGCCGCGTCGCTACGAGGTGCACCTGGAACCCGACCTCGATGCCGCCACCTTCTCCGGCCGCGTGTTGATCGAAGTCACCATCGAGGTCCCCACCCGCCTCATCGCACTCAACGCCAAGGAGTTGGACGTCACCTCCGTGTTCGTCGACGGAGCCCCCGCGATTCACGCTCTCGACGTCGAGAACGAACGGCTGATCGTCGGCGCGACCGAGGACATCCCCGCGGGCACGTCGATGATCGACGTCGCGTTCACCGGGACGCTCAACGACAAGTTGCGCGGCTTCTATCGCAGTACCTACCGGGACGACGCCGGCGTGGAGCACGTCGTCGCCGCGTCGCAGATGCAGTCCACCGACTGTCGAAGGGCGTTCCCCTGCTTCGACGAACCGGATTTCAAGGCGGTTTTCGCGGTCACGATCGCCTGTGAGCCCGAACATCTCGCCATCAGCAACGGACCCGAGATCGAGCGGACCTCGTTCGTCACCGACGACGGCCGAACCAGGAGTCTCGTGCGCTTCGCCGACACGATGCCCATGAGCACCTATCTCGTGGCATTCGTGGTCGGCCCGTTGGAAGCCACATCGAGCGTCGACGTGGACGGAGTCCCTCTCCGCCTGGTCCACGTGCCGGGCAAGTCGCACCTCACCGCGTTCGGACTCGACGTGGGAACCAAGAGCCTGCGCTGGTTCGTGGAGTACTACGGCATTCCGTATCCCGACGCCAAGATCGACATGGTCGCCCTGCCCGACTTCGCCGCCGGGGCCATGGAGAACGTCGGTTGCATCACGTATCGCGAGTCACTGCTTCTGGTCGACCCCACCACCAGCACCCAAGCCGAACAGCAGTTGGTCGCCGACGTCGTGAGTCACGAATTGGCACACATGTGGTTCGGCGATCTCGTCACCATGAGGTGGTGGAACGGCATCTGGCTGAACGAGGCGTTCGCCACCTTCATGGAAGTGGCGGCCTGCGCCGCGTACCGACCCGACTGGGATCGTTGGACCACATTCTCACTCGATCGGACCGCGGCGTTCGACACCGACTCGCTGTTGAACACACGTCCCGTCGAGTTCGAGGTGCGCTCGCCCGACGACTGCGAGGGAATGTTCGACGTCCTCACCTACGAGAAGGGGGGCGCGATACTGCGCATGCTCGAGCAGTATCTGGGCGAGAGCCGGTTCCGCGACGGCATCCGCCACTACCTGCGCACGCACAGCTACGGCAACACCGAAACTTCCGACTTGTGGGACGCCATCGAATCGACGGTCGAAGCCGACGGCGGTCGTGAACCGGTGCGCGCCCTCATGGACTCTTGGATCTGGCAACCGGGCTATCCCCTCATCGGCGCACGAGTGGACGGAAACGACCTCGTGCTGCGTCAACAACGCTTCGGTTTCGATCCGGCCGTTGGCTCGGAGCAGATCTGGCTCGTGCCCGTGCACGTTCGGGTGAACGGGTCGATCACGAAGCACCTCATGTCGTCCGAGGAACTGCGAGTTCCGCTGAGCGACCCGGGGGCGGCGGTGGTCGTCAACGCCGAGGGACACGGCTTTTATCGCGTGGACTACTCCTCCGACCTTCTCGGTCGCCTGACGCACGACGTGGTGGCCGACATGACCACCGTCGAGCGATACAACCTGGTGGACGACGCGTGGAACGCGGTGGTCGCCGGTCGTTTGACGGCCTCGGACTATCTCGCGTTCATTTCCGACTTCGCCGATGAGCGAGATCTGGCCGTGTGGCAGGCCATCGCCATCGGAATGCGTGGTCTCGGACGCATCGTTCCCGAGTCGCACCAACCCCGCCTGCGGGAGCGAGTGCGTGCGATCGTGTCCGACGCGGTGAACGACATCGGGTGGGACCCGAGGCCGCAGGACGATGACCTGCGTTCCAAACTTCGCGGACTTCTCGTCACGTTGCTCGCCGTGAACGGTGGCGACGAGATCGCGCGCGATCGGTGCCGCTCGATCTTCGAACGTTCTCTCGATGCGTCCAACCAGGTGCACCCCGAACTGGCGGCGGCGGCAACGTCCGTCGTGGCATCCACGGGCGATTCGGCGGACTATTCCCGGCTTCGAACTCTCTTCCGGTCCGCCGACACCCCGCAGGAACAGCTCCGCTATCTTTACGCGCTGGCCGACTTCGACGACGCCGACCTGATCCTGGAGACCTGTCGATTCGCCCTGAGCGGAGAGGTGAAGTCGCAGAACGCACCCTTCGTGTTGGCTCGTGCGATGCAGAACCGGGTTCATGGATCGATCGCCTGGGAATTCGTGCGACAGAACTGGGCACATGCCAACGCCACGTTCCCGGTGAACACCATCATCCGGATGGTCCAACCTGTCGCCACCCTCAACACGGCGGAAAGGGGCGACGAAGTGCGGTTGTTCTTCGCCGAGCACCCGATTCCGCAATCGGCCAAGACGCTGGATCAGGTGCTCGAACGCCAGCAGGTGAACATCGCCCTGCGCGAGCGCGAGGAACGAAGGATCGTCGATTCCCTGTGAGTCGTCTCAGACGGTGACCACGGAACCATCGGCACGAACTGCCAGAGCGGTGTAGCCCGCGAATCGGTGAACCCACTCCACACCAGGTTCACCCATCACGAACGCCGTGGTCGCGAAGGCGTCGGCCCACGTGAGGCTGGGCCCGCACACGGTGAACGACGCCCAGTGTTCGGCTGGCTCTCCGTTACGGGGATCGATGATGTGCCGACCGCGTTCCGCCGTACCCGACGTCGCCACCGCACCACGTTGCACGAGCAGTCCGGACACCACGCGCCCACGGTCGGACGGATCCGCGATGCCGATCTTCCAGCCCCGAGGTTCGTCCTCGTGGACGTCAGGGGCGTCGCCCATCTGCATGTCTCCGCCCAGTGACAGACACCATTGACGCAATCCGGCCTCGTCCAGAAGGCGCGCGGCTCGCTCGACGGCCCAACCTTTCACGAATCCGGCCGGATCGAGTGATCCGTCCGTGCGACGACACGAGAACGCACCCGAGCTGATCGACTCCATGAACACGCACGCATCCAGGACGTCGATGACCTCGCGACTGGCGTCCAGATGGTGCATCTCGCCTCTGTTGATGCGGGAGATCTCGCTGTCGGGGCGAAAGGTGGAGAAAACCGACTCGAGTCGTTCCAACTCGGTGAGCACGTGGTCGATGACCGTTCCCACCGACGTCTCGCTCGCGTCGTCGTGCACGTGCACGCTGGCCACCGAACCCATCACCGCGTGCGAGCGACGAACCGGAGCGACGAGAGTGGTCATGTCAGGCTCGCGCGCCGTCGATGATGGCTTGGAGCGATTGCTTGTACGCCTTCGAGGTGACCGTCGCACCGGAAATGGAGTTGAACGACGCGTCGTGTTGATAGGCCGCCCACTGGTCGAGCAACGGCACGGCTTGGTTGTTGATGTCCACGGACTCGCGATCGCGGGTGGGCCACACCACGCCCTGGGCCGAACACACGAAACCCGTACCGTCCACCGACGCCTGCACCTGAACGGGCCCGTACTTGGTGTCGATCGTGGGTCCGGGAATCATCCCCCCACACGCCGCCGGCGTCGGAGCCGGAGGCACGGTGGTCTCCACCACCGGCGCCACCGTGGGGGCCGGCGTCGGGGTCGCCGGATTCTGGGCGCCCACGACAGTGGTCGCCGTCATCGCCGGGTCCGAGCCCGGAGCCGTCGTGGGAAGAACGGTCACCGTCGTCGCACCGGTGCCGGCGGTCAGCGGCGGACCGACCGCGGTTTCCAGACCGTCGCTCGGACGGTCGAGGGCGGCCAGAAGACCGCCACTGACACCGATGAGCGTCAAGGCCGGCACCACTCGCCGGGCGAAAGTGTCGTTTCGTTTCACGGGTCCTCGATTCTGTCGTCGATTGGTGGTGTTCATGGGTCTCACCACCAGGAGTGCTCGGAGTGGATGCGACTCTTGGGGACTCCGGCCGCTCGCAGACCCGCACGAGCCGCGTGCAGCAAACGGTCGGGGCCGCACATCACCACGGCGCGATCCGCCACGTCGGGAATCGCGGCGGAGAGCACGCGGGCCGAGAACGGATCCGACACCGCGAGCTTGGCGGTGGGGCCCACCAACGTCAGCAGACGACCACCCAGACGTTCGGCGGCCGCACGCAGATCGTCGAGGTGAACCAGATCCTTCTCGCTGTGCGCCCGATACAGCACCACCGGTTCGTGGTCCGGGCCGAGTCGCTCCAACATCGCCAACACCGGGGCCACCCCGACGCCCCCGACGACGAACAAGGCCTTGGCCCCGTCCAACACGTCGGGCGTGACCACGCCAAACGGACCCTCCACCATCACCCGTGTTCCCGGCTTCAGCGCGGTGATCGAACGGGTCGCGTCACCACGAACCTTGATGGTGAATCGGATTCGCCCGACGGTGGGCGCCGCCGACATGGAGAACGGGTGCGACTGCCACCACAGACCGGACGCCAATGGCCGAACGAAGCAGAACTGACCGGCATCACCCTCGCGGGCCCGCAAACCCCGACCCGTCACGACGATGTCTGCCGTGTCGTGGTTCACGTGCTCGATCGATGACACGCGCAAGGGGCGTAGGAAAGCCACCGTGCTTCGACCCCATCGCGACACGACCAGCAATGCGACCACGAACAAGTGGGCACCGACCCAGAACCACCGAGCGACCGTGTCATCGGCCAGATCGGACCCGAGATAGATCTCGTGGCCGAACGAGATCACCATTCCGACGTAGGCCAACATGTGCACGAAGTACCAGGTCTCATAGGCCAACTTCTGACGGATCGCCTTCAGCGAGGTGATGGTGACCACTCCGATGAGCGCGGCACCGACGGTCGCCAGAGCCATGTACGGCGTGCCACCGGTGAGGTCGATCAGCGCGTTCTTCACTCCGGAGTCGGCCGTCCACGCGACGACGGCCGCGAACACGTGTAGCCCGAGCAACAGGCCCATCGAGTCGCCCAGGACTCGGTGCCACACGAACATACGGTCCAGACCGAAGCGCCGCTCGAGCGACTTGGGGCGGGCGACGAGAACCAGGGCCATCAGCGCCACGGCCGAGGTATACAGACCGCTCAGTGCGGTGATCGACGTCCACGCCGAGGCCCAGCCGCCACCGAGATCCGCGAGACCACCGTGCACCGACCAGATGCCCGTGATCACCAGAACGTAGGCGGCCAGAACTGCCGCAATGTCGTTGTCCGTCAAGCGACTGGCGCGTGGCAAACGCATGGGACTGGCCGGCGGAGCCGGAATCGTGCGGGCCGGTGTCATGACCGTGGCGTCGACCGCGATGTCATCCATGGCGATCATCAGTCGTCGTCTTCCTCGTCGTGATCATCGTCTTCGTCATGATCATCGTCGTCGTGATCTTCATAGTCATCGTCGTCATCGTCGTCATCGTCGTCATCGCCATAGCCACCACCGGCGATCGACGCCGGCGGCGGAAGCGCGCCGGGCATTCCCGCTGCCACGACCCCGGGCGCCGACGGATTGGTGGTTGTCGAGTCGACGGTGGTGGTACCCGACACCAGCGCATTCGCATCTTGCGGCGCGGCCTCGACGACCATCGCCTCGGTGGTGATTGTGGTAGTGGTCGGTCCGACGGGTTCACCGCCGAGCGAGCCCAACGCACTGGTGACACCGACTCCTCCGACGAGGACGAGTCCGATGGTGATGGCGACGGAACGATTGATCATGGTTGCCTCCTTGGCTGAACCACACTCTCCCGATCTCCCGCAAGAGCTCCCGCAACAACGCGCAAGAAACGTGTAAGAAGCGCTTTCTTACATGCCTCTTTCAGGGGCGACGTACGCTGGTCGGGTGTCCAGCCACGATTCGACGGCCAAAGCCCGCATCCTGATCGCCGAGGACGACCCCGGCGTGCGCACCAGCCTCACCCGGGCCCTCACCTTCCAGGGCTACGAGGTGACCGCCGTGAACGACGGATCGCAGGCCCTCGAGTCCGTGACGCGCTCGCTCCCCGACGCGGTGATTCTCGACGTCTCCATGCCGCACATCGACGGTCTCACCGCATGTCGGATGATGCGCGAGAAACACCGTCATCTTCCGATCCTCATGCTCACCGCTCGCCACGAAGTGTCCGATCGAGTGGCCGGGTTGGACGCCGGAGCCGACGACTACGTGGTGAAGCCGTTCGCCCTGGAGGAACTGTCGGCTCGACTGCGGGCCATGTTGCGTCGCACCGCCCACGAGCAGTCCGCCGACGACGTGTTGACGGTCGGCGACATGGTGCTGGATCCCCGCGCCCGAACCGTCTTTCGCGGTACTCGCGAACTCCACCTCACCAAGACCGAGTTCGATCTGCTCGAGATGCTCATGATCAACGTCGGCATCGTGCTGGAACGTGACGTTCTGTACGACCGCATCTGGGGCTTCAACTTCGAGACCGGCTCGCGTTCGCTCGACGTTTACATCGGTTACCTGCGTCGCAAGACCGAGGAAGGTGGCGAGGCTCGCGTGTTGCACACGGTTCGCGGTGT
>Ga0315905_10003030_pt1 | contig 17473 bp, 8 predicted proteins | sample LakEriMetagenome_5_FD_203522 | JGI IMG/M metagenome (GOLD analysis project Ga0315905, IMG submission 203522) | Freshwater fungal communities from buoy surface, Lake Erie, Ohio, United States - Buoy 4 MA121 | ecosystem: Environmental > Aquatic > Freshwater > Lake | place: USA: Lake Erie, Ohio... | reverse complement strand
TACCAATTGTAAAGTGGACGGTGCTGTAACTGCATAATTTTGATAAGGTGAAACAAATGAACCTGTTCTTGCACTGATTTTCACATCATCAATGGCCCATAGCTCTGCGGAAGAATTGGTTTGCATGGTTATTCTTACCCTCATGTCAGCTACATTAGGTAGGTTGTTGATGGTCAATGAAGAATAACCTGTAGTAGTGTTGTTGCCTGAAGTTGGAGCCTGGAAATTAACAGCTGCGTTGTCACCATCATAAGCAACAACCGCAGATGCGGGTGCAGTATAAGGCCAATAAGAGCTATTATTACCATTGAAAGTAGCTGTATTGTACCAAGTAGCGCCTCCGTCAGGACTGATTTCTACTTTTATTTGATCGAAAGTGGCATCTGGTCCATTCGCTGTACTTCCAATAGAAAACGCAGCAATATTCATTGTTAATTGCGGGGCGACTGCAGTTGAAGTGTTGATAGCAGACGAAGTAAGAACAGCAGTACCATTAGACGCTCCAAATCCTGAAGTTCCTTCCGTATAGAAAGGAGAAGATGCAGGTCTGTCACCTGTAGCTGAACTGCCTGTTTTAATAGATCCGCCTGTTCCAGTGGCGGCAAACAAAGTAGTACCCGACTCAAAACCTTCTGATGCCAACGTAACAGTAGGTATAGCTGGATCAAAGAAGTTAGGGAAAGCACTTACATCAAGCAAATATCCATTGCCAGCACATGCTGAGGCAGACCAATTAGCCTGGAGATCAGTCAAGGTCAAGTTGGTACCCGCAAGTGCAGTTGGAGCTGCAGGTATAGCAGTCATTTGAATACCAGCCAATGGCAAAGTGGTTAAATAAGAGATATTATTAGCACCGCTTCCATTGTAAGCGTAAATTTTATAATTATAATAAGCTGCATCCACTAATGATGAAACTATTACGGTTGTATCAATACCACCATAAATAACAGTTGCATTTCCTAATGTACTTCCAATTGCATACTCAACTCCTGAAACAGGATCTGCATTTGGAGCAGTTGCACCTGCAGACCTCAACACCAAATATCCTGAAGGTATTGTTGATGCGTTTCTCCAAGTCAATGTCATGCCGTTGCATGTAATATTGCTGAATGCCAATGCGGTTGGTTGAGCAATAGGAGCAGATGCAAAAGTAGTTGCTGTTGCTGATGGAGCTGCATTAGTTAAGTAGGCGTATGTTGAGTCATTGGTACCATTCCATGAATAAGGAATGATAGTATAAGTGTATTGTGTATTACCGGTTAACCCTGTTGATGAATAGGCCGTCAAACCAGTAGAAGATAAAATAGTTGTTCCTGTAGCCGCAACTGGCGACTGACCATTTCCGTTAGTTATTGCAGGAATATCAGGGAAAGTTGAACGAAGAATTAGATAACCGTTAACCGCTCCAATATTACCGGCAAACGAAGCAGAAGCCCATGAAAGATCAATCTGCGTGCCGCTGATAATTGTAGCGGCAAGCGAAGAAGCTTGTGCCAATGGTGTAGTAGCAAGCGTATAGAAGCTGGACTGTGTGCTCAATGCCAAAGAACCTCCTTCATTTACAGCATATCCGGCAAAATAATACTTAGTCATTGGCTGAAGGTCTGAACGAACATGCGAGAAAGCTCCCAATGCTGTTCCTCCCTCATCTAACGTATTGCTGGTGATGTTTACAGGAGATGAAGTACTGTAGACTGTTCCCCTCTGTACAATTGCAGCGCCGCCATCTGCATCCAATGTAGCTCCCAACACAGCACTTGTGGCTGTAATAGAACTTACCGAAGTAGCTGAAAGTACTGGAGGCGCAACGGTAGATGTTGTACCTGAAGCCGAAGGTGCTGATGTTGTTAAATAATTGTAGGTTGCTGCATTAACACCATCCCAAGTGTAAGGCACCAATAAGAAATTATAGGATGTTCCAGAAGAAAGCCCAATTGCGCTAGCTGAAACAGCCTCTCCAGAAATATTCTGATCAATTATAGTAGTGTTTGCACCAACAGTTGGTGCAGCACCGTTAACTCCCGTAAAGCTTGGAGTGTTTGGTGCAGTTGCTATCATCAAAATATACCTCTTAGCTGTAGCACCTGATGCAGGGAACTCAGCCGAAGACCAGGTCAAATCCAACTGACTAGAAGAGAACGGTATAGTAGACAAAGAACTTGCCTGCGCTGTAGGAGGATTAGATAGCGTAAAGAAATTGTTCTCAGCCGACAATCCTGTACCTTCTGCATTGGTTGCATAACCACTGAAGAAGTAGCGCGTTTCAGGAGCAAGGCTTCTTGTCTGTGTATAAGAACCTGTAGTTGCATTGGCATCTGCCTGAGGATTATCTGTTGCAGTAACCCCGGCAGAAGTTTTGTAAGCTATACCTCTTGTTGAGATTGAAGCAGTAGATCCAACAGACGTCACCTCTGCGGTTAAGTCAGCTGAAGTATTGGTAATGTTAGCTACTGAAGAAGTTCCGAATGTTGGAACAGCAGCAGCCAAAGTATTGAATGAAATCACATTAGAGAGGGTTGTAACTCCTGTACCAACGGAATTGATAGTATATGTCCACGGAATTCCAGCCGTTGCGTTATTAACAGTATAACTTGTTCCGGTAACTCCTGCGAAGGTATTTCCAAGCTTCAAATCATCTATTACCCACGCTTCATTTACTGAGTTGTTTTTCATGGTTATTCTAACCTTCAACTGCGATACTAATGGAAGGCCTGTAATTACAACAGACCCTAAACCTGTTGTTGTACCGTTTCCTGAAAAAGCAACTAATGTATTATCACCATCATATGCGGTTGTAGCAACAGAGGCTACACCAAATGACCAGGAAGAGTTTGAAACACTTCCATTCACTGATACAGTTGCATACCAGGTAACTCCATTATCAGGGCTAACCTCTACCTTAATACTATCTCCTGCATCTATACCATTTCCAGTTGAACCATAAGATAGAGCGGACAAGTTAAAGCTCAATCTTGGAGAAGTCATACCGCTTGTATTAAAAGGTACAGATGTTAATAGTCCTGTACCATTTATAACAGCATACCCATAAGTTCCGGAAGTTGAAAAAGGAGCTCCAGCGGGTAGTCCGGTGGTGTTTGTTCCGGCAAGAAACTGACCACCCGTACCTGAAGCGGTAAACATTGTTAATGCATTTTCGAATCTTTCAACACCGTTTACGGACAAGGAGAAACTATTTGCACAGCTTGCAGACGTTCCTTCCCAGTTTGCAGTAAATGTATTGGAATATATATTGGTTGCTGATAAAGCTGTTAGTGCTGATGGAGGTAAGGTTGCGGTTGAACCAGTCAGCGGAGAAATGGTTAAATATGAAATTGAAGATCCGCTTCCATTGTAGCTATAAATCTTGAAGTTATTGGTTGTTCCATCTATAAGCGAGGAAAGCGTAAAAGAAGCGCCCGAACCCACATAAGCTACTGTTGCATTGCCTATGGTTTGACCAACAGTATAAGCGGTGGTAGATACAGGATCTGTATTGGGCGGTGTTCCTCCGGTTGTTCTCAATACTATATAACCATCTGCACTTGGCGATGCGGCTGTCCAATTAACCGTCATTCCATTACAAGTAAGTGAGGTTACATTGTAGTTGGTTGGTTGGGCTGTTGGAGCCGGAGTAATATCCTCCGCCAAAGTAGTGAAAGTTAGGTTTGAGCCATAGCTCACACCTACAGAGTTAACTGCAAAAGCCCTGATATTATAGGTAGTAGACAAAGAAAGACCATTCAAATTGGCAGTAAATGCACCAGTACCACCTGTTGCATCAATTATCAATCCACCACCCGTTGTGTTGGTAGTATCTGTAATAGCACTTGTACTGTAAACAAGACCTCTTCTGGTAACTGTGGCACCGCCATCTGCGGTTACATTACCTCCCGATACTGCAGTAGTTCCGTTAATAGAAGAAGCTGCAGTTGTTGTTACAGTTGAAACCACCGGTCCGCTGGATGCAGTTACTGAAGCCCAAGTACTCCCTATTTTCACCCCATCGATAACTACTGAAGGAGCAGCAGTTGAAGATCCTTGGCGTAAACCGAACCTGTCTATAGTAGTAGCATCAGCGATAGTTCCAGCAGTTATAGGTCCTAATGTAGGCGTTGGCTCTGAAGCACCTAAAACCGGATTGATGAAAGAGCTTACCGCATCATCATTAGTACTTGCATTGTAAGTATACTTTAAAACGACTAAATAGGTTGTACCGAAAGCCCTCTCAGTTGTTTCATAAGTTGCAGTTCCGGTTGATTTGGAAATACCGGTAACAAATCCGCTACCACTGGTTCTTGCATAAAAACGAACTGTATATCCTGTGCCACTCATCAAGCTAAAAAAGTAGTCACCTGTAGCCTGAGCGGAATTTAATTTCATTAAGAAAGAAATATAAGCGCTGCCGGTAGTGATTGCAGGCGAGAAAGTTCTACTGACATCCTCACCAGTAGTAGTAAGGGTAATTGCATTACCCACACCGCTCGCGGGTGATCCGGTATAAGTTAAACCGGGAGTAGTAACCGTAATGGCATTTGTACCTCCAGCACTTAATACTGCGTAACCATTGGCGGTAAGTGCTGTTCCGGACGTATAACTGAAATCCTCAGTTAAAATCTGTGCTGCAACTTTGTTGGCGGATGTTAATGCGGCAAACAAAGTAATAAGAACTGCAAACAACCAATTAAATGAGGTTGGTTTTGAATAGCTTTTCGCTTTCATACACAATTGTTTTTTTGTTTTTTGTGAGTAACGACGGGCCTTTTAGCACGCCGGTGTTGTTATATTAGTGTGTTAAATTTTCGAGTGAATAACTGTTCATTGCAAAAGCCCGCAAGGATACAGAATTTGTTTAGTAAATGTTAAACCTTTATTTCAAAAAACATAATTTTTGCTTGGCTTTTTTTACGAAAAGGATATAGTTTTTTCTCCTTCAAAAAAGATAAAAAAAACAACAACTTAACAGATGCAAAAGTAGCCCTGATGGGTGCGATTAAAACAAAGACCGGGTTACCAAATTGTTAACCATTCTTTTTCTAATGTAATTCAGGTGAATATTATCCTTGATAAATTGGTTCCTACCACTAACTGATTGTCTAATATTAATTATTTATTAATAAATAAGTGATTAGAGGAATAAAGAATATAATAATTATTAATGCGAAATTGTTTACATTAATAAACTTGGTAAGCATAAATACTAACCTAACTACTGTCGCAGTATCAGAAGCACAATCAGGTTTGAATTCAATGCTGATGTAAAGCTGTAACTAAAAAAAGGGTTTAGAGGTAGTAGATTAAAAACGTTTAAACCGCGCTTCAAGCCTCCTTCAACTTTTGCGAAACCGAAATGGTTAATACTGCAGTTGTATAAAAGTTACTCCAAAATAAAAATTCGCTTTCTTTTCTTTTTTCAATTTTACCGATCAGGTTACGGCCTCCATAGCTACGGTGTATGATTTTGGTAAATCCTATTTCATCACTGATGTTCTTACGCATACTGATGTAAGCGCATACAATAAACATGATAGCATAAGAATAATATTTTTCTGCTTTATTTAGACTTTCAAATCTTGCCATTTCCATTTCCCATTTCAATACTCCTAGCTCTTCTTTTCCATTGTTGAATTTCAATTGCGTGTACAACCATGCAGCCATAGATTGAATACAACTGTCCTGTTTTTCTTTTTTATTGTTTAAGGTATGTCCTGCTCCATAAAATGGTCTCCATCCCGTTGGAATGCCAAGTGTACGGCAATGCTGGTATAAAATGTACGGCCCATATTTGAATCCGTGATAATCAAATGAGCTGTCGTATGGAACGGTTTTGTCCTCTGTTCCTGCTGTATTATACAAGGGCGCGTCTCCTTTTTTTATCCATGAATAATCAATCATGGCTCCCCAGTTGTTCATTACGCCTTGTACTTTACTTGAAAAACCGTCGTTGCCGCTGTTGCCTTCAAGCGTACCCCATCTTTTCTTGTTCACTTCTTTAGGCACTTCGTCATCATCCATATAAGCAATGGCAAGGCAAGTTTTGGAGCCTGCTGAAGTGCCTGTTATAAAAATCTGTGTATCATCAATACCGTATTTTTTAGCATATCTGCGAAAAAATCGGATTGCAGCTTTTCCATCATGCTGTGCGCGATAAAGGGCTTCGGCATAATCTCCGTTGGTGCTAACTTTTTTACCGCTATCGATTCCCGATTTTTCTACTCCTAGTCTGTAGTCTATTGTGGCGGAAACATAACCCTTGCGGGCAAACGAATTACAAAGCATAGAGCTGAAAATTCCATTTTTAGATTTACTTTTGAAGCCGCCGCCATGAATGAAAATGACCAAAGGACGTTTATTAACAGAATCGTTTTTAGGCATGATGATGTCCAGCAACAATGTTTCCTTCTCTCCTTTTATATTAATAGCTTCACCGTAGGTGATGTTGGTTATAGAGTCTATTTCTTTGAACACCTCTTCTTTATAGCGCTTTGCTTGTGCCTTTGTTTCCTTAATGGAAAAACTAAAGGAAAGCAACAAAATCCAGAAGACAGAGGGTACTAATTTTTTTATAAACATGTTATGCAATATTTTTTAGGTTGTTGGATGTTCCGCTGGTATAGAGGATAATGCCCCTTCTTGATGTGGGTAAAGCCGAAAGTTGTTATTATAGAAAAGAACGCTACTTTATCCAATATAATCATCCGAAGGATGAAATTAACTGCGAGTGGTTGCAATAAAAATTCCAGTTGCTCATACAAAGAAATAGTTATGCTTGCCCACTTCCAGCAAATATTGCAATGTAGGCAAGGTGATTAATGCATAAGGCAAGAACTACATCACCTGCACACCACATATCCATTACCCTTTTACATAAATGAAGCAATGGCTAACTATAAAGGCTAATCGAAATTCATTAAATTTGTTTGTTTTGTAAAAGTAAAACTACAAATTAATGGGGGTCGTTTAGAAACCCTTCTTAATCATATCTTTCGGCATTACTTAGCACCTTGGTATTTCCTTCTAGAGCATTGGCGTTACTGAAGAGTTATATCCTTATTGAGTTAAGCTTCAACTAACTTATGTTTGGGTACTAATGACTTCATGATAAGCCAAGCAATTAGGTAAGCTACGGCGCAAAATGTAAACATGATAGTGTATCCGGTTTCTATGTGCTTAAGTTCCTTGTAATAATCAAACAAAGCCCCGCCTACTTTTGTAATGATAACCCCGCCTATTCCGCCAGCCATGCCGCCGATACCTACTACTGATGCAGTTGCTTTTTTTGGAAACATGTCCGATACGGTAGTAAATAAATTAGCCGACCAAGCCTGATGTGCGGAAGCTCCTATACCAATCAATAAAACAGGCATCCAGAAACTAATGGAGCCCAAAGGTTGTGCCGCTAAAACCACTAATGGAATGAATGCTATCATCAACATTGCTTTTAATCTTGCATCATAAGATTGATATCCCCTCTTAATAAAATAGGCAGGAAACCAGCCGCCGCCAATACTTCCAATCATGGTCATGCTATATAAAACAGAAAGCGGTAAAATAATGTCCGTTCCCTCCATCTGATATTGATCTTTCAAATAAGCAGGGAGCCAAAAAAGAAAGAACCACCAAACCCCATCAGTCATAAACTTACCTGCAGCGAAGGCCCAAGTTTGCTTGTAGCCAAGCAGCTTAACCCACGACAATGCTACTGCTGAATCTTCATCTTGCTTTGTTTCAGTACTGTCTTGATTAATATATTCTAATTCTTTTTCGGATAAACGTTTTTGTTGGTGAGGTTTGTCATAATATTTAATCCAAAAAATAAGCCACAATAAACCAACTGCTCCTATGATGGTAAATGCAGCTTGCCAACCCCAGTTTGTAGCAATCCAAGGTACAGTAAGTGGAGCAAGTATCGCACCAACATTTGCTCCTGAATTAAAAATTCCGGTTGCAAAAGATCTTTCTTTTTTTGGAAAATATTCGGCGGTAGCCTTTATAGCAGCGGGGAAGTTTCCTGCTTCACCAAAACCAAGTACAGCACGAGACAACATAAATCCCGCGATGGAAACAGGTACACCAATAATACCAATCCAACCTAAAGCAGTGGAAAAATACTCGCCTAATGTAATGGAATATGCATGCATTACAGCACCTATTGACCAAATAATTATTGCCCAGGAGTAGCCGCTCTTTGTACCCAATTTGTCAATAATCCTTCCGGCAAACAACATCGAAATGGCATAAGTAAACTGAAAAACAGAAGCAATGTTGGCATAGTCGCTGTTTGACCAACCAAACTCTACTTCCAAAACAGGTTTCAATAAACTCAAGACTTGACGATCTAAATAATTAACGGTTGTTGCAAAAAACAAGAGTGCACATATTGTCCATCTGTATTTGCCTATAGACTGATTGTTCATGATTTAATTCTTTATTGTTTGAAATAAAGATAATACATCTCTCGTTGAACTTTCTATTGATTGATAATCTTTAGAATCTATCGATTTTTTTCTGCTTAATTTAATTCCTGTTCAAACCGAACAAAATGCTGATTAAAACAAGCCTTATGTATTTTATGTAGCGTTATCTACTAAACCGGTAGGTATAAAAAAGACTTTGAAAAAAATTTCTTGACGCTTGTTAAAAATTGTTCCGAGAAGGTTGCCGGAAATAATTTAAATATCTGAATACCTTTTTCGCTGTGCGGTTTTAATTCGCTGCACTGGTTTAATTATGCTTCGCGAATTTAAAAAAATGGTCTGTTTTTTGTTGTTAGTTTTAAACCCACATTGAAATTCTAATACCTATTGAACTAACATTAAACGCCAATTAAATCTTTACTTTAATGACCAGTTTCTTTACAGCGGCATCAGCAATCATTGGAGCATGAACATCTTCGGGGAAGAAAATCCCAAACTGATTATCTGTCAAATCAAAAAACATATCAGGTGCGTCATTAAAAAATCTGACGTCCTTTTCCAGATTGTAATCTCCATTAGGAATGTTACATTTTTCACGAGGTTTCCATCCTATTGTTTCACTTCCTTTAATACATAGTTGTATGTCTATATGGTTGTCGTGACATTCAAACTTCTTAAGGCTTTCTTCCTTTGTTTTACCTGCACCATCGCTGATAATGGCTTTAAGTCCTACCGAAATCTGAATTGTGCCGACTTCGGCATTCAATAAATCAGTTGCTTTAATCCATGTAAAAGCCTGTTCAAATAGTGGGTGCACCTTTACATATTTAGATGCGTTTTGGAGTGTGTCGATAATCATATGTTGTATGTTTATTAATGTTCGATTTGCTGCACTGGTTTAATACTGGTTTTTTGCTCGTTCTGATTTAAACTTATTGTACCTATTAAGCCCTAATAATTCAAACAAACATTAAACCCACAGTAAACCTCCTTAACCTCTATTTTAATTTGCCTCTTCCCGCTTTGACATATCCGTTACCAAACGATTTTTATTATGAATATCCATTGCTGTTATGAATAGAATGAAATAAAATGAAATAGAATGATTTTTTGATTTGCCTATGAGGCCATTATTTCGTTTATGCTTTGCAGGTAGGCATCAATTACAATCTGCTTGTCGTATTCCCTGATTACTTTTTGTCTGGCTTTTTTCCCCATTTCCAGCCTTTCGTCAGTTGTTAAGTTCAACATCAACCTCATCTTATCTGCCAAATCAGTCGAATCGGCAACGTTACACAAGTACCCCGTAACTGCATTCTCCACTATTTCTTTACAACCTGTGGTATCGCAAGTTATACAAGGTCTTTCCATACTAGATGCCTCCAACAACACATTACTCGTGCCCTCTCTGTAAGACGGGAGCACTACTGAATCCGATGAAGCAATATAGCTTCTCACGTCGAGCACCTCTCCTACATAATTTATCACTCCTTCATTCACCCAACCTTCCAGCTGGTCCGCAGTTATGGTATTGTCTTTTAAGTTCTGTGTCCATAAAGGACCAATCACCCTAAATAATACATTATTATGTTCCAACCTTACTTTTCTTGCAGCTTCCACAAACTCAACAATACCTTTATCCTTCAGCAACCTGCCGATATAAAGAAAAACAAACACATCCTTATCAAATGTTTTTTCCGCTGGTGAAAAATGTACATAATCAATTCCGGAGCCGGGTATCAACCGATGGGTTTGATGATGTAAAAAACCATGCTCGAGAAATAAATTTTTGTCATCGTTATTCTGAAAAAATATGCAGGCTGTCCGCTTAAGCGAAAAACGATACAAAGAGCGAGCAAAACGATAAGCGATGCTTTTGCTGGCAAACAAAGGGCCAATACCTGTAATATTGGTAATGGTTGGTATCCCCAATATTCGTGTTACAAGGTTACCCCATATTGCCGGACGAATGGTAAAAGTCAAACAAACATCAGCTTTGAGTTTCCTCATAACTTTTTTAATTCTGTGCATGTACAGAAAAATATGAAGCGGATTTTGCGAACTGCTTTTTACATCAATAATATGCAAACCCATTTTTCTAGCGGTTTCCAGCTGCTGCGAAGTCCCTGTTGTCAGTATGGTTACTGTATGACCTTTTTCCACCAACACCTGTGTAAGTTTATTTCTTACCGTTAGTGTTGAAATGATGTTATTTTCCAGTATGACAATGTTACACTTCATGAAATAAAAATCAATCGTTTCAGTTGTTACTTTTTGAAGCGGAAAGGTAAGTGTTTTGGTGCCAAACTTCCATACTCAATAAAGTCCAAAGCATTTTCGCTCTTTTTTCTGCGGGAATTTTTGATTGATTGACCAATAGCTGTTGGATAAATTGGGGCTGCAACACAGAACGGCTCAATGCATTCGAAGCAGTTAAATAATCGTTTATCATATCCTTCAACTGATGATTTACCCATTGTTTAAGCGGCACCTCAAAGCCGCGCTTGGGCTGATTCGTCAAAGTGTCTGGTAAATATTTAGCTGCTAACTTTCTCAACAAATATTTTGTGGTATTGCCCTTTATTTTAAAACCATCATTTAGCGAGGGCGCATATTCAAGGAGGCTTTTGCACAAAAATGGACTTCTTCCTTCCAATGAATTGCGCATAGTAGCAATATCCATTTTTACAAGTACGTCATTAAATAAAAAAAGGTCAAAATCGAGGTTCATGATTTTCTTCAACCCCGACATTGATGAAGCATTAATCTGTTCAAATTCAAGCTGCATCTCCCGTAAATAATTGTTTTCCTCTGCCAGTAAATATTGCTGATAATCTTCGAATATATCTACGCCCGATGACAAATAAACTTGCAGTTTTTTTTGCGTTGCCAATGATAAAGTCCTGTAAAAAAGATTATACGCTGTCTTTTTTTGGTGTGATGCAGGTAGTAAGTTCTTTAATAAACTTGCAGCACCTGATACAATTCCATTTTCATTAAAAAAATCATACCGCTTGAATGGAATATATCTTTTGTATCCGCCAAAGATTTCATCTGCACCGTCACCGGTCAATACTACGGTTACTTTTTCTTTTGCAGCCTTGCTTACATAATAAGATGGAATAGCAGAACTATCGAAAAAAGGTTCGCCATAGGCAGTCAGAATACCTTCAACATCATTAACCAGATTATTGAAAGATATCTTTACTTCTGTGTGATCGGTACTGTAACGCTCTGCTACTTTTTTAGCTAAGGGCGCTTCGTCATACTCACCATCAAAAGATATAGTAAGCGTTTTGAGCTTGCTCACAAATTCGCTGGCTATGGAAACTACCAGCCCACTATCTATACCGCCGCTTAAAAAACAACCCACTTCCAAATCGCTGGAAGCAATTCTGTTCTTGATGGCTTCGCGAAGCAGCTGGTCTGTTTTTTCCAAAGCGACATCAAATCCATCGTTATTTTCAGCAATAAAATAATCGTTGATGTTCCACCACTTTTGTTGCTTGACTGCTAATCTGTTGCAATCGATTTTCATGAAACTGCCTGCACACAATTCCTTTACATGTACATAAGGCGTATACGATTTATAAAAGCTGCCAAAGCGCAGGTAATGAAACATATTGTTTCTTTCCATTTCAAGCGGAAGCTGACTTCTGAGCGCATTGAGCTCACTTGCAAACACTATTTTTTCACCATCGCTGTAATAGTAAAGCGGTTTTTTTCCGGCACGATCTCTTGCAATGAACAGGTTTTGATTTTGCCTGTCATAAATAGCAAACACAAACATACCGTCAAGATGCTGAAGCATTTGCTCGCCTAATTTTTCATACAGCATCAAAAGTGTTTCCGTGTCGGAATGGGTTTTGCACTGTAAAACAAATTGCTTGCGCAATTCAAGATGATTATATATCTGTCCATTGAAAATGATGGTAAACCTGTCACCTAATGACATGGGCTGTTTTCCGCCGGATATATCTAGAATTGATAGTCTGAAGTGAAACAAATCAACATTGTTGTGTCTGAAACCATCCTGTTCGTCGGGGCCGCGATGCAACATTGTGCCCATTAGGGCAGGATAAACTAATTTGAAATTGACGGCGCCAGCTATACCACACATATTTGCAGATTGTCGTTGAGCAAATATAATTCAATTAGACTTGCCGAGAGTATAGATTGAATTTATACGGTAAGCATCAATCGGAGCGTAATTACGCTTTTTGAAAAAACCAATCAAATATCCAGAGAGGAGTTGTGGATGAACTTCAACAAAGTTGCTGTATTTTTAAGATTCAGCTTTTTTAAAATGTTGGATCGATGAACCTCTACAGTTCTGGTAGAAAGAAATAGGGTTTCTGCGATTTCTTTAGAGGACATTCCATCCTTGATATATTTAAGTACTTCCACTTCTCTTTCAGATAACTTACTGATATCTGGGGTTTCATCATCTTCAAAAACTTGTTTGGAAAGGTTTTCCTGAATTTCCTTGCACACAAAAATTTTACCATCGTTTACCGACAATATTGCTTCAAACATTTCATTGCGATTACTGCTTTTGGTCACATAACCAAGCGCTCCGTTTTTAAGCATTCGCTTGGCAAATGAGGGTTGGTTGTGCATGGAAACACCAATAACTTTTGTACCGGGAGAAACTTTTTTGACCATTTTGGTTGCATCGATTCCGGAATTAGGCTGGATGTTGATGTCCATAATTACTATATCAGGTCGTTTTGTTTTTACCGTTTCTATTGATTTTTCTGTTGTGTCGTTACAGATACCAATTACCGAGAATCTTTCATCGGAGTTGATCAGCTCCGACCACATTTCTGCAACCAGATTATGGTCGTCAAAAATCATTATGGATATTTTCTTGCTCATCTTGCAAATGGTTTATTAATTAAAAAACTACTAAAGAGGGTGTTATGTTGTTTGAATTGATTGTCTTTTTTTATAAAAAACAACAGGAAGATGGATCTCAAATTTAACACCCTCTTTTTCTGAAGTACTTATGTTTATGGTACCTTCATAAAAATACACTCTATTGTTGATACTTTTTAGTCCCAATCCTTTTTTTACCTTGCTCAAATTGAATCCATTTCCATTATCGTAATAATTAATAGAAAGGTTATCCGAAGTACGTTTGAATCTTAATTGAATTGCCGAACAATTGCTGTGTTTAACAGAATTGTTGATTAATTCCTGAACAACTCTGTAAATATTACGCTGAAGTTCAAATTCAAGGTCGTTAAAATCAACCGATTTACAGTTAATATCAAATTTAATTTGTTTTAGGTCGGTATATTGATTAACCAACTCTATGATAGCTTCTTTGAGCCCGAGATCGAAAAGGGCAGGCGGAACGAGGTTTCTGGAAATTCTTCTGATCTCATTGATGGCTTTTTCCACATTATCATGGGCTTTTTGAAACAACTGTGGATTAGCCTTTTCCGAATCGGAAGCCATTTGAAGAAACAGACTTGTATAGGTAAGAATATGTCCTACACCATCATGCAATTCATTTCCGATAAACTCTCTCTGTTGCTCCTCGGCATTCAGCGTAGCTTTCATCACCTCATTTTGTCTGATTGTTTTTTCCTTTTCAATCATTTTCTCCATCTTACGAATATCAGTCACATTCCAGTGAATACCTACAGACCCTTTTACATTACCGTTAATATCTATTATAGGTGAGCCGCTGATGACCACGTCAAGTAAATCACCATTTTTGGCTTTCATTTTTATTTCATAAAGCGATTCCGTTTTTGACATCCTTTCGTACGTTATTTTCTTCATCACCTTATCGTATTCGGGGATGTCCTTGATAAATACATCTTTTGCATTTTTTCCTTTCAGGTTTTTTATCGAATATCCTGTAAGCTCTTCGAATGAATTGTTTACCCATTTTATGTTTTCGTTCAAATCAACCTCCATGATACCAAGATGCATGTTTTCGAAAAGACCTCTGTATTTCTGCTCACTCTCTTTCAATACATTCTCAATCCTTTTAACATTGTTGATGTCCCTATTATGCATCAGGATTTTGTTTTGATTACTATCGGACGAGCTTATCAAAGAATAAAATGAATCTACCCAAATCAATTCATTTTTTTTGGTTTTCATTCGATATTCGAACTTTTTGTTTTCCCCTGGTTTCAAAGAAAGCCAGTTCATGTTGTTAAGTTGAGGCACACATTCATCGCAGAGGAAAGCCTGTATTGGGTGATGAAGTATTTCTTTTTCGTTGAATCCAAGTATTCTTTTGGTAGTTGGAGAAATATATTCTATCAAACCATTTTCATCAGTAAGGATGATAATATCGGGAGAGTTTCTGGTAAGCAATTCCAGTTTTTCTTTTTCAACTCTAAGGTTATGAGCAGCTTCTTTTTCTTTGGTACGGTCAAAATGCGCGCCTATATAACCTGCGAATTTTCCGTCTTGCAAAAATCTTGGAACAGCCTTTTCAAAAATGTAATGATACACCCCTTTATTATCTTTCAGCCTATAATCGGAAGTAATCTCCTTTTGTTGTGTAACGCCTTTATGCCAATCTTCAATGGCCACACGCCTGTCATCTGGATGAACCAAAATAGAATAATGTCTGTAATCACGAAGTTTTTCCAAATCAAATCCAAGAAATTTTTTCATGGCTTGATTGCTGTAAGTCACCTTATTGTTTTCGTCTGAAACCCAAACCATCACTGGAATGGCATCCATAATTTTTCTAAATCGCGCTTCACTTTCCTTGATTTGAAGAGCATAAAGATGATCCTTGGTAATGTCCGAAATTTTACCACTGATTACATTGTCCTTAAGTTGTTCATCGTAATGTTTTCCGATAACCTCCGAAAGCCAGTACTCCTGACCGGTTACTTTGTTTTTAACCTGGTATTGTATAGTGATTTTACTTCCGGACTTAATTTTGTTTATTCTGCTAAGATGTGTTTTTGCGCTTTCGCTTGTTACACATTCGCATTTATCAGCAAAAATATTTTTGCTTTCAAACTGAGTGAATCCAAAAAAATCTACCCATCTTGAGGTAAGAATATTCTTTTCCTTGTTTTTTTCGTAGATGATGTAATAAGCGTCATCAGTTGTTTCAAGGAAGTTTCTAAGGCGCTGATAGTTTTCCTGAGCATTTATACGCAACAGATTTTTTTCTGTAACATCGGTTCCGTAGAAATTATAATAATTGGTCTCTTCAATTTTTTTATAATTGAACAAATACTGTATTCCCGATGTGGTTACATCAAAAGTACCATGGTCTTTTACCTGCTTGATGATGTACTTGAAAAACTGTTCGGTCGTATATTTTTTTCCCCCGAAATCATACTGTTTCAATTGAATTGCAGCATCATTCCTGTATAATATTTCACCTTCAAAATTGACGCGTAAAATAGGATTCGGATTTACCCTTGGAAACTGAGCAATATCTGAAAGCTCTTTGGTTCTTTCCTTTATTTTCTCTTCCAGATTTTGAGTAAGTGTAGTAAGCTTGTTGTTGATTTCCTGGTATTCTGATTCTGTCAATGCAAATACATGTTCAGACAATTCTTTATCCCTTTCATAATTATGATAAGTGTTACTTATAGCAGTCAAAAGCTTGATAATATCCCCCTCTTTTGGAAGAGAATCGCCAAGATGTTTCTTAATTTGACGCTCAAGATGAGGATGTAACATAGGGTTAGGATATTTCTGCGAAAGCTGTAATCGTAATTGTTTGGTTATGTAAACTTGTTTGTTTTTCTTTTCTGTGAGGCGCAATCTCCCCATAAGAGAAAAATCCCGCAACATTTGCAGAAGCTGGTAACATTTCTGCAACAGCTTCAACTTCTTCTTCAATTCTTTCCGAAAGCACAATCTTTCTGCCCACGCAACTTACAATCAATGCCATTTCAATTGGAATATCTTGCATGTTTTGTAAAACCTGTCCACCTACATCAGCAGCCGCAAACACAAGCCTGTCGGGGTTCGATTTCATAAACCTTACCGCAGAACCCTCGGGTATATTTCCTGCAAATACCATACACTGCTTTTCTTCGTCTATGGAAAGAATGGTTCTTACCAGATAAAAATCCGTATCAGCAGTTTTGATAGATATGGGAAACAATAATGCAGATCCAGGTAGTTCATCTTTATAAGAACCCAAATACTTTTTGTACAATTCAAGCGCATTTACGCCATCAATCTCATAAAGAACATTGCTGAAAGATTTTGTTATGGTTCTTTGCGGGCCAAACTCATCCCATCCGCCTTTCACACCTGTTGCCACTTTTATATGCTCACCATACAATCCAACTAACACAAGATTGCCTTCTTTCACATTTGGGTAACAACCAACCAGCGTCTTTTGAAACCTGGGTCCATCACCGGCAAGTCCACCTGAAATACAAACATCATTTCCAATCACGCTTTTTATTCCAAGAATTAGTTCATCGCCATTGATTAGACTCCCGTCGGACAAAACCATAAGATACTTAAGCCCTTCCTGATTTATTTTCAAGGCACTTTCTCTTCCCAATTCATAACTGTCTTTGTATTTGCCTATTTCTCCGGTTTCTACTACAATTGCTGTATTGTCAAAACTGATGATAATGGCGGTTGCAGCGCTTTCCGTTACAGTTCTTTGGTAAATTTCCCCTGCAGTTGAACAAACAATCAACTTTGCAGATGGAAACTGCTGTGCTAAACTTTTCAAAATGTCTTGCTTTTCCAATAATAATCTATCTGCATATACAAGAATTAAATTGACCGATTCGGATGAAATTTCATTCGAATTAACTTGCTGCCAACTTCCGGCCTCATACTGAATCACGTGGCTTTTCATAATACTTAATCGCTTTATTTCAGGGAAGTTGTAAAGTTAAACAAACCAAATCTGGGAGTTTAGGAATATCGTTTTTTAATACAGATTATAGTCATCTACACATATTCTTCATACGTATAACTACGTAGTATATTCTTTAGAGGAAGAATATTTATAGTATTTTTATTGTATTTAATTTTTAGGGCAACGAGATAGGTTTTGTATAAATATTTAGAATTATGGGGTTTAAATATTT
>Ga0315905_10003028_pt1 | contig 17478 bp, 11 predicted proteins | sample LakEriMetagenome_5_FD_203522 | JGI IMG/M metagenome (GOLD analysis project Ga0315905, IMG submission 203522) | Freshwater fungal communities from buoy surface, Lake Erie, Ohio, United States - Buoy 4 MA121 | ecosystem: Environmental > Aquatic > Freshwater > Lake | place: USA: Lake Erie, Ohio... | reverse complement strand
AATAGAAGAAAATGAATTCGACTGATACATGATTTCGTGAATGCGCGCAATGAATCTGATGCGCAATTTTATATCAGACAATATTTCCTCTTTCGATTTTGAATTTGAAAAATTCGATTCAATCTCAAGCAAACTATTTATGAATGCCAAATTGTTCTTCACGCGGTGATGAACTTCGCCCAACAGCATTTCAAGATCTCTATTCTTCGATTCCAAATCATTTAAAAAAGACTTCAATTCGGCATTCTTTTTCTCCAACTTATCATAAATCTCTAGAGCATCCATTTGTGTTGCCACAAATGAATTCTGAGTGAAAACATACTCAGCTATAGAATCATGAACCGGAAAATCATTTAGCGTTAAATCATAATCTTTCAGGTTTAATTGGCTATTCAATACGGGATTACATAAAAAAAGTAAGTTATCATTCTCAAACAACTCAACACCTGCCTTGAATTTTTGCACCCCCTTTTTGTTCGATAAGAAAAACAATTTTCTCTGTCCTTTGCCTGTCATTTCAGCCATTTCCTCAACAGACTTAGAAAGCTCAAATAGCTCATCAATGAATTTCCCGTTCATGGAAAACTTCAACGTCTTTTCCCACATCTGAGACGATTGAACGACGCACCCCTTGGCGTCTATAATGAAATAGAATGGACATGCCCTTTCGAGGGCATCGAAACCAGTTAATTCCATTCAATTAAAAATTTCTTTCCACCATCTGGTGTATTATGCATGAATGTGAATGTGGTGGTCTTGTTGAATCGTTTTCCCAAACCGATCACTAATCCATGCAGCATGGGAATTAATCCCTCACGTTTCGATTTATAAATAAGTTCAATGCTCTGCTCAGTTTCGTTCTCACATTCAAATTGAGGCGGAACCAACTCAGGCATTAAATTATTCACTCTTCCATGAAGCATATCCAAATTTTTCAAGAAATCAGGCAGAGTAGATCCCGCCAAATTCAACATTTCACCGTATCCCTTTTCAGCCGTGAACAAAATCCAATATTCCCCAAATGCTTTTAAAACATCTTCAGCACTCGCATTCAAAACCTCACAAGCAGCGCCTACCAATTTGTAGGTCAAATCATCTGGATAAGGTTTCATATTCAAAAAACCTTCGGATTCAAAAGAAGCTTTTCGCTTAATTTCTTCCCATTTATCTTGGCCATGAAATTCAATGACCATCTCTTCAATTCCCTTATTAACTAATCCGTACATTACTGTGGCTTTATAAATTCATTCGTATACACTTCATTCGAAAAATTAAAATCCCGATCGCACACACGCACTTTAAAGCGACATGTGTCATAATTACTCAAGAGATAATATGCAGGGTATAAAACAATACTCACCTTTCCTTTCTGCGTTTTATTCTGACCAGGCGGTTGTACCCAAGGTGCCCGATAATAAAATGGAATTGCATTTGGATTTAAACATGGATCTTCACTCATGGTAATCCAAACTCCATTGTGCTTTTCTTGATAGTCTGCAAAAAAATTATACTGGTGCAAACAATCAGAAAAAACTCCGCCGGTATCTGATTCGTTCAAACCAAAATTTCCATCACCATCAATAAAGTCAGCAAACAACATGGCACTGTCTCCTTGAATTACAATGCTCGCCCCTGAAAGGCTAGGTTCATTCGGATAAGTCTCTACCTCCAAACAAGAAGTCAAAGTGAAAATCACAAGGAAGAAGAGTAAGAAATAAATCTTTTGCATCTTTGTAAAGATAGTCGATTATTATTCGCACGGAATGCATCAGTTGAACGAAATCAATAGTGAAAATTTCAATGACAAGGCCATTGCCATTTACAATTGGCAACGTGTTCATATTCCCGTCTATCATGAATACCTGAATCTCATTCATCGCAACTTTAAAGTAGATCACTGGACAAAAATTCCGTTTCTTCCCATTCAATTTTTTAAGTCGCACGTTATTTTACCCGAGACCAAAACCGCTGAAATAATTTTCAAAAGCAGTGGTACGGGCGGAATTCGCAGTCAGCATCATGTTGAACATCTTGCCAATTATGAAGACAGTTTCCGACTGAATTGGACACGAACATACGGTCTTGCATCTGAAAAATGCATCTTAGCTCTACTACCAAACTACATAAACAACGGAGATTCTTCCCTTGTGTACATGGCCAATGACCTCATACAATCAGGAATTCAAGGTTCTGGATTTTATCTGAATGATTTTAAAAAACTCAGAGACCAGCTGCTTTTCAACGAGGAAAAAAATATACCAACCATTCTGATTGGTGTTACCTACGCGTTATTGGATTTTGCATCTGAATTTCCCATGCCGCTTAGAAATACCATCATCATGGAAACGGGAGGAATGAAAGGTACTCGAAAGGAATTACCCAAAAATCAAGTGCATGAAATTCTAAAATCTGCGTTCACATGCAGTGAAATACACAGTGAATATGGTATGACCGAATTGTTGAGTCAAGCGTATGCCACATGCAATGGAATTTTTCACTGTCCACCTTGGATGCGTGTTCTTGTGCGGGAAGTTTCTGACCCCTTTTGCGCGGTGCCTTTGGGAAGAAGAGGTGGTTTGAATATTGTTGATTTAGCCAACATAAATAGTTGCTCATTTATTGAAACACAAGACATCGCTTTAACCCATAATTACGACTCTTTTGAGGTGTTGGGAAGGGTAGATCAGGCCGATTTGCGCGGGTGTAATCTCCTTGTTGCTGAAGTATAAATAAGAAGGGGTCCCCTTTGGAACCCCTTCTTATTTTGTTTAGGAAATCATTTAACCAAATTGTCTTGCCCAACACAATTCAACTCAGTCAGAAGTTAAACTTCTCATCAAAGACGAAAATTCTTAAAAAGGGTTGCCTACTGGCAACGAACTAAGAAATAATTTTTCTTTCCTCGTTGCAAAACCAAAAATTCTCCGTGGATTAAATTTGAATTTATGAGCTTCGATTCTACCCCCATTTTCTCCTTGTTCACACTAATGCTATTTTCCTGCAACGCCCTTCTTGCCTCACCTTTGGATTGTAAAAATCCAGAATCAACCAAAGCATCAACAAGGTCCAAACCATTTTCCAATGCGGTTTTCGATAGGTTTCCTGTTGGTACACCTTCCATCACATCCAAAAGTAATTCCTTGGTAAGGCTACGAAACTCAGCATCTTTTGCGAACAAAACTTGCGACGCCTGAATGGCTTGAGCTGTATCTTGTTCGCTATGAACACGTGTTGTAATATCCAACGCCAACGCTTTTTGAAGTGGTCTTGCACCGGGATCAGCAAGTTGCTCTGCCTCCAATGCTAATATCTCTTCTTGCGTTTTTAAGGTGAAAATTCGAATGTAATTTTTCACGTCCTCATCAGACGCATTCAACCAAAATTGATAAAATTTATAGGGGGAGGTTCGGGCAGGATCCAACCACACATTACCTCCTTCCGTTTTACCGAACTTGGTTCCATCTGCCTTTTTTATCAACGGAGTAGTTAAAGCGAAAGCATTTCCTCCATCTATTCTTCGAATAAGCTCTGTGCCTGTGGTAATATTTCCCCACTGATCTGAACCTCCCATTTGAAGCGTTACGCCTTTGTATTTCCACAAATAATAAAAATCATAACCTTGTATAAGCTGGTAAGTAAATTCAGTAAAACTCATGCCCTCACGATCATCACCAGAAATTCTGTTCTTCACAGAGTCCTTTGCCATCATATAATTTACCGTAAGTCGCTTTCCAATATCTCGAATAAACTGCAAGAAACCCATTTCCTTGAACCAAGTGTAATTATTTACAATCTCGGCAGAATTCGCTCCGCAATTAAAATCCAAAAACTTTTCTAATTGCTTCTGTTGACAGGCCTGATTAAATCGAAGTTCCTCTTCGCCCAATAAATTTCGCTCTGCTGATTTTCCACTTGGATCACCAACCATACCTGTTGCTCCACCTATTAAAGCTATGGGTTTGTGACCGCATTGTTGAAAATGCAAAAGCGTCATGATTTGCACCAAATTGCCCACGCCCAATGAACTTGCCGTTGGATCAAATCCAATGTATGCCTTACGCATGGTTTCGTTCAGGTGCGATTCCGTTTCGGGAATGGAATTGTGCAACATTCCACGCCAGCTCAATTCTTCAACAAAATTCTTATTCATCATAGGATTCAAAAATACAACGTAAACACTACAAGAGATCTTTTAATTGCTCCAATCGCATGCCCCTAGACCCTTTCAACAACAGCGTCTTATTTTCTACAGGGTTCGAAATCAAAAATGCACGCAACGCTTCAACAGAAACAAATGACTTTGCATAAACTTCACTGAAAAATTCACCGACAAAATAGCCATCTAAATTCAATTCCATGGCTAAGTTTACAATGCGTTCATGCTCTTGTTTGCAATACTCACCGAGCTCAAACATATCTCCCAAAATAAAAAAGGAATTCTCAAAGTGAACTAAATTCCGAAGTGCCACTTCCATGCTACTCGGATTGGCATTGTATGCATCCAATATGACATGATTCTTTCCGCTGTTCCAGAGTTGACTTCGATTATTCGAAGGATTATAGGCTGCAATTGCATCTGCAATTTCTTGGTCTCCGATTTGAAAATAATTTCCAATAGCAATAGCCGAAGCAATATTGTATAGATTGTAAGTTCCTGCCAACTGGGTTAAACAATGGATATATGTTGCACCAGCATTGACTGAAAATCGAAAATCCAGCGTGGGGGTTTCCTTCATTATTTCAATTCGGAAAGGATCTGCATTGAAACCATAGGCAACATGATTCATGGTTTGGATCATGCTACTTAGGTGTGGTAACTCGGTATTTACAAATCCTATTTTTTTGTTAGCACGAAGTGAATCAAACAATTCTCCTTTCCCCTTAATGATTCCTTCTACGCCGCCAAAGCCTTCCAAATGAGCCTTACCAATATTGGTGATTAATCCGAAATCAGGATGAACAATATCACAATACAATGCAATTTCTTTTTGATGATTTGCCCCCATTTCAATGATAGCAAATTCACAATCTGCGGGCACTCTTAACATTGTTAGAGGCACACCAATATGATTATTCAGATTTCCCTCTGTTGCATAAACCTTGAATTTCTTGGCAATTACTTCACGAATTAATTCTTTGGTTGTTGTTTTTCCGTTGCTCCCTGTTATTGCCAATACTGGAAATTGAAATGTATTGCGATAATCAGCTGCCAAGTTTTGCAGGGCTTTCAGGGCGTCATCGACCACAATCAGTTGTTCATCAAAACCACCTTCATTGAAAACCTCATCTACAATGGCATATGCTGCTCCTTGAGCAAGGGCATCTGTCGCAAATGCATTTCCATTGAAATTCTCACCCTTTAATGCAAAAAACAAACTTCCCGAAGGAATATTCCTTGAATCGGTTGTGACTAACCGTTTTTCAAGAAACGCATTGAAAATTTTTTCTCTTGCATCCATGGCTCAAAAATAAATCACCCCGCGAATTGCGGGGTGATTTAAACTGAAATATGCTAACAATTTTATTCCATGCCACCTTTAGCACCAAGACCTGTTGGTGAGCCAACGCGATCCATAGCACAACGGAAACCGATATTCCTTGAAGACTTACGCTCGTCTAAGAAACGTCGAGTAGATGGGATGTTGTAATACACGCGATCTTCCCAACTACCGCCTTTGTACACGCGTGATCTGTTGTTGATTAAAGTGGTTTTACCATAGTCATACATGCGGTGGTTCTTATCGCGATCACCATTTAAGTAACCGTTGTAGGTATCATAGGTTGCGTCTTGATAATACCTTGAGCTTTGGAAATCACCATCACCGTAGTCAATGTTATCTGATTTTCTGTAATTCGTTCTGTTGATATTTTCCTCAATTGTTACATCACGCATACGTTGCTGACCGGGTGCGTTCACAATGTATTCCTCAAGTTTCAATTTGATAGTTACTGCCAATTGCTCTAAAGGCTTCTTTTTGGTTGCTTCAGTCAATTTCTCTGTTAAGCTCTTGGTTTTTCCGCCTTTACCGTCAGATACCTGACCAGAACCATTGATCAAATTCATAACTTCTTCAATTGGCTTTTTCGCAGTTTCAGCGTCAATTGCGAGAACCATTTGGTCTTTACACGTTAGTATCAAAGCCTCTTCATCTGGAGAAAGCGGATAGTTGGTATTTGCCTTCATCTTTCTCTCCATGTCAATCAAATACTCATTGATTCCTTGCAAGTCATAGATATTTCCTTCGTAAACCTCTTTAACAACACCATCAGTATCTAACTCTTTTGTGCGATACACATTACCTCTAAACGGACGGAATTCAGAACGCTCGTCTTCGCTTAATGGACGATACACATCAGCAACCCATTCAGATACGTTACCTGCCATGTTATACAATCCGAAATCATTCGGTGGATATTGATAAACGGGTGCTGTAATGTCGGCATTGTCATTCAGATAACCAGCAACACCCATGGCATCTCCGGTTCCTCTCATAAAGTTCGCGCGCATTTGTCCGAAGTATTCTGTTCCGTTCGATCCGTTACGCACATAGTGTCCGTTCCAAGGATAGGTTCGACGATCTGTAATTAATTCTTGATAAGAATTTCCTATTAACGCCATAGCAGCATATTCCCACTCAGCCTCAGTAGGCAGGCGGTAACGTGGCAAAATCATTCCATCTTCCATACGCACATTGCGTGAAGAATTTGGAGCGTTAAGGTTCATCATACCTTGGTTATCTGCTTGAGCCAAACGAGAAGATGGATCGTAAGTTCCATTTAAATACGTCTCAGTTGTGAATGGTACTCCCATCTGCTGCGAGGTATTGTATAACAAAATACCTTCACGAACCAAAATGTGCTCGTTCACACGATCAGTTCTCCAAGCGCAATAATCGCTTGCTTGCAACCAACTTACACCTACAACAGGATATTCACTGTAGGCCGGGTGACGCAAATAGTACTCAACATATTTTTCCATGTCTTGGTCCTTCTGTCTCCAGCAATTTGTATCTGGAAGTGCTCTGCGAACCAAGGCTTGGTCTTGCTCTCCATAAACCAATTGCAACCAACGCATATAATCTCTCCAATGTTGATTGGTCACCTCTGTTTCGTCCATATAAAATGAACTTACCGTAACTGGTGTTTGAATGTTGTCCCAATTGTAATTGACATCGTCTTCTACACGACCCATTGAAAAGCGACCGCCTTCAATGAAAACAAGACCTGGACCTGTCTCTTGACCTGCATATTGGGTGTAATAAAAACCTCCATTTTTTCCTTCTTTACTTTTTTTGAAAGTACCGTCGGCAGGATTTTGGTTATACTCCCATCCGGTTGCGCTTGAACGCGGACCATCGCTGCAAGAGCTCAAAGAGAGCACTGCCGCAGCGAGAGCTAAAATGGTGAATTGTACGTTTTTCATGTTTCCTAAATTATATGAAAAATTGTTGTTGGGTTCTACTTAACTAAAAAGAAGGACACGCTATTGTGCGGAACTTAACTCTTTTTGGACGACACTCGAAATTAATGGCTAACGATACTTCATGCGAGCCACCCGTTGCTGGTGTTAATCCACTTATGGTAACGTCATAGCTATAACCAACACGAATGTTCTCATTCTGAACACCCAATGTTGCAATGAAGCTATCTCTATATTTTTCGCCGAATAACAAACCTCTAAACCAAACACCTGCTACTATAGGTCCTTTGTTTACATAAAGTCCAAGATTCAACTGTTGGAACTCTCCTTGTCTGCGGTACAAAATATTTGGCGAAAGTGTACTTCCATCTTTATACTTTTCTTTAATTGGAATTACTGCTCCAGCGTGAACGGTATACTTCATGGGCAAACGAGAAGTACCCACGATCAAGCTTTCGTTTGGTTCATTCAAATGATGCACGGCAAAGCCACCGTAAAACATCTGGCTAAATCCAAGAATACCCGCAGAAAAGTCAATGTTTTTTACATTACCACCGCGAGGAATATCATTTGTTTCGTAGATGAAGCCTTTACGTGGATCAATCATATCGCCGAAAGTAAGCTTGCTCCAATCCAATGATTTCTGAAAATAAGAAGCTTGGAATCCTGCTTTGATACTGAATTTTCTATTAATTGGTTGTTGGTATGAATAAATACCACTAACTGTGGTTGTATTCAAGGTGTTTTGAGCGGCTCTGTCGTTCATGACAATTAAACCAAGACCTCCAGAGATGGTTTCAACATGTTGATCATAACTAGCGCTCGTTGTAACGAAAGTTCCGGTTAGAGAAGGCCACTGATTGCGGTAGTTCATAACGAAACGTGGACACTTGGTTGTTCCAGCAAAAGCCGGATTCAAATACAACGGATTTGCGTAGAATTGAGTAAATTCAGGGTCTTGGGCAAAAACTTGCATTAAACTAATGGAGCAAAGGATTGCCCCTAATATTTTTATTTTCATCGCCTTCTTCATTCGAAAGTTTATAAAAAATATTCGATTCGAATAGCAAGTATACAACATTTTTGCATTCATTTGACAAGTGAATCACACAATATATTCGAAAAAACGATGTTAGAGAGGGGCCAAAACGCAGAAAGCATGTCTAAGTTGAATCAAGTTCTTATTTTATTAACCGCTTGTATTTCAATATGCTATCTTGAAATTTATTCAGTAAACGCACAGACTTTTTTCACTAAAAAACTAGAATTTAAGCCAAACGCAACACTCTTGGAATCCTGTCCAGATCTATTTCAGCATGAATCCATGGGTCCAGTGCATGCTCAACGCATTATTCTTCCAAAAAACAAAGAAATTTCTACTGTTTTTATTTCTGACCAAAAAATTGGAAAGCAAGGACAAGATTTTAGCATTGAAGCCGCTGCGCTTCCCAATTATTTTGCAATCTCATGGACCCTTGTTCAATCTGATAAAAAAGGAAATCACTTTGTAGTATTTGTTTCACCGTTCCGAAAAGTAGGGAATAATATTGAGGCGCTTTCGGAATTCGGGTGCACCATTGAAACCAGAGATTATCTGGGAACATCAAAAAACAATCAGAGTTTTCCAAATACAAGTGTGTTATCGACCGGTGACATTTTCAAAGTAGCGGTTACCAAAGACGGCATCTACAAAATGGACAAATCATTTTTAGAATCTCTAGGGGTCAATACCGCTAATCTAAATCCTCAATCAATCAATCTATATGGTAATGGTGGTTCCATGCTCCCTGAATTGAATAGCATTTCAAAACCAAATGACCCATTGAAAAATGCCATTTACATTTCTGGCGAGGCGGATGGAGTATTCAACGCCAATGATTACATTCTTTTTTTCGGTAAAGGTCCAGATTCATGGGATTTAAAATACAACAGCACACTTGGTAGGAAGCGTTGGTTGCATAAAAAACATTTTTACACGGACACGGCATATTATTTTTTAAAAATTGGAGATAGCGATCCGCTGCGAATTCAAACTGAAACGAATGAACCATCATTTAATCAAACGGCTACCACATTTCAAGATTTCCAATATCTCGAAAATGACATTTATAATTTAGCCAAAGGAGGAAGAGAGTTCTATGGTGATTTATTTGACCAAGTGTTGACTGCTAACTATCCATTTTCCTTTCAAAACATTTCAACCGCTCATCAAGCCAGTTTCGAGGTTGCAGCCGTTGCCAGAACAATTGGAGCAACTTCCTCATTCACGGCCTCAACCCAAGGAAATACAGGAACAACTTCCATTGGATTTGTGTACGACTCCCCTACTTCACTCGTGGCAAGAACTGGTTCAATTGTACAATCTTTCATTCCGAACAACGCCAATTGCAACGTCTCAGTAACATTCACAAAAGGGAATAGCGAAGCAAAAGGCTGGTTAGATTATATACTTCTCAATTCTACTCGAAATCTAGTTCTCTCCGGGACACAGATGAAAATTCGAGATACACTAACTGTGGGAGCCGGTAACATCACAGAGTTTAGTCTGAATGCAACGGCCAATAATTTAGAATTGTGGGACATCACAGCCAATTTATACCCGAAAAAAATTCAATTAACCGATGCAGGAGGAATTAAAAAATGGACTGTTGCAACGGATACGCTGAGAGAATTTATAGCCTTTACCAATTTTCTAACTCCAACTGCCTTAGGCAAAATAGAAAATCAAAACATTCATGAATGGAATAACATTGACTTAGTGATTATATCAGCCCCTCCTTATATGAGCATCGCTGAAGAAATAAAGCTCATACATGAAGGCGAAGGAAAATCGGTTGCACTAGCAACACCCGAACAAGTTTTCAATGAATTTTCTAGCGGCTCACCAGACGCAATGGCCTTCAGACAAGTCATGCTCATGTTAAAAAACAGGGGTGATATTTCCGGAGTATATCCCGAAAATTTATTGCTTATTGGCGACGGTGACTATTCAAGAAATAAAGGCATTTCAAATCACAGAGGAAATACCATTATGGTTTATGAATCAGACAATTCGTTATCACCAACATCGAGCTATGTTAGCGATGACTATTTCGTTATGCTTTCTGACAATGAAGACGGAAACTCAACAGGGCTCTTGGATTGTGGAATTGGAAGAATACCCTGCGAAAACCTTGAAGAGGCGCAAGGGTATTTAGAAAAAATGAAAGCTTATTTGGCTGAAAATTCCAGTTCAACCGGTGGTGCATATTGTATAGGTGATGCTCAAGAAACGCCATACGGCAATTGGAGAAATAACATCACATTTGTCTCAGATGACCAAGACGGAAGCGGTGGCCCTTTCGAATCTGTTCATACGAATTCTTGTGAGTCACTGTCCGATTCTGTGCGTGTAAATCATCCGGAATATGACATTACAAAATTGTACATGGATGCTTTTACACAATACTCAACTCCGGGTGGTGAGCGTTATCCCGATGGTGAGAAAGGCATTCAACAGCGTGTTCAAAACGGCACCCTACTCATGACCTATATTGGGCATGGAGGTGAGCGTGGATGGGCGCATGAGCGCATACTTGATATCCCGACTATTTTATCCTTTACCAACAAATATAGAATGCCCGTTTTCCTCACTGCAACTTGTGAGTTTGCGAGATATGACGATCCGTCATATAAATCTGCGGGTGAGTTGTTGGTGATGAATAAAAATGGTGGTGCCATAGCTATGCTCACTACCACCCGAATTGTTTATACGGGAGAGAATTATGAAATGGACCTTGCATTTTTTGAGCATGTTCTCGATGAACCCAATGGCAATACTTACACATTAGGTGAATTAAACATGTTAACCAAAAACGGAGTGAATCCTGGTAATGACAGTAAGCCAAATTTCAGCTTACTTGGAGACCCCGCTTTGAAAATGGTTTACCCGAAATTCAATGTACGAACAACTCATATCAACAACCAAGAATTAGTCAATTTCAATGACACATTAAAAGCTTTGCAAGAGGTTGAATTTAAAGGCAATGTGACCGACGCGAATGGCAATACATTGACTGATTTCAACGGATTTATTTATCCAACGGTTTACGATAAAGAATCGCAACTTCAAACTCAAAACAATGACCAGGATGGCGAAGCAGGTCAGGTCTTGAATTTTTCTTCATTCAATAAAATCATATATCGAGGGAAGGCTAGCGTTGTGAATGGAGCCTTCTCTTTCAAGTTTGTTGTACCCATAGATATTAATTACACCATTGCTAATGGTCGCGTGAGTTACTACACAGTTGCTGGAAACAATGATGGACATGGCTACAGTGAAGATTTTAAAATTGGAAGTGTACTCAACGGAGCAGCACTGAATACCGTTGGTCCAGAAATTCGAATTTTCATGAATGACTCTACGTTTATTTCTGGAGGAACAACAAATACGACCCCTATTCTTATTACAAGACTTCAAGATGAAAATGGTATTAATACCGTTGGCAATGGCATTGGACACAACTTAACTGCCATTCTTGATGGAAATACTTCAAGTCCAATTGTTTTAAATGATTATTATGAATCTGATCTGGACACATACAAAAGCGGTGTGGCCACATATCCATTGTCTAGTCTGGCCATAGGCAACCATACATTAAAGGTGAAGGCATGGGATGTTCACAACAACAGCAATGAGGCCGAAATACAATTTATTGTTGCAGATGATGCCAATATTGCCCTCTCGCATGTACTGAATTTTCCCAATCCGTTCACCACGAATACAGCGTTTATGTTTGAACACAATCAACCCTGTCAGCAACTGAATGTGCGCGTTCAAATATTTACGGTTAGTGGAAAATTGGTGAAAACATTGGAACGCTCTTTTTTCAGCACAGGTTTTAAAGGAGAGTCTATTTCATGGGATGGTAAAGATGATTTTGGAGATGCCATTGGAAAGGGCACTTACATCTACCGGTTGGAAGTTAGGAATGAAAGTGGGCAGCGTGCTGAACAATATGAGAAATTAGTGATTTTAAAATAGTCTCTGTATCCTATCAGAGGCAGTATATTTGTGAACGTGATGAAAAAAACATTTTTATTATTTGGTCTAGCCATTTGTATGGGTCAAGGGTCTTCATTTGCTCAATTAACGAATCCCAATCAATTGAATGGTCGTGAATTGACATTGAACACCATTACTACTGCAGTTCCATTTTTAACCATTGCACCCGATTCAAGATGTGGAGCTCTGGGTGATGCAGGCGTTGCTTTAGATCCAGATGCGAATTCCACTTTCTGGAATGCATCGAAATTGGCTTTCGCTGAGGATCAAATGGAAGTATCTCTGTCCTACAGCCCTTGGCTTCGTGCATTGGTCAATGACATGAGTTTGAGTTACCTGTCTGGTTATAAAAAAATAAACAAGAATCAGGCTATTGGAGGTTCATTGCGTTACTTCACATTGGGTAATATCACCTTTACAGATGAAATGGGGTCGGTAATTATGCCATTCAAACCGGCTGAGTTCGCAGTAGATTTCACCTTTGCTCAAAAATTATCGAAAAATTTCTCTGGCGGATTAGCACTGCGCTATGTTAATTCTAATTTAACGGGAAGAACGAATGTTCAAGGGGCCGAGAGTAAACCGGGTCAAACGGTAGCTGTTGATATTTCCACCTTTTACACCAATGATAAAATAAAATTTGCGGGAAAAAAAGCAAAATTGAATTGGGGAATGAACATTTCAAACATTGGAGCTAAGATGAGCTATACCAATACTGATTACCGCGATTTTATACCAGCGAATTTGAGAACGGGTGTTGCATTTACTTCCAACATGGACCAGTATAACAAACTAACGCTTTTGGTAGATGTCAACAAATTATTGGTTCCATCACCCCCTATTTATAAAAATAATAGTGACACCATCCTTTCTGGTTTTAATCCAAACGTAGGAACAGCTAGCGGAATTATTCAGTCTTTTTATGATGCCCCTGGACAGTATGACCCCGAAACAGAGACCATTTATGCAGGATCAAAATTCAGAGAAGAATTAAGAGAATACAATATTGGTGCTGGAGTTGAATATGATTTCGCGCAGCAATTTGCCGTTCGGATAGGTTATTTTCACGAACATTATACCAAAGGAAATAGACAATTCATTACGTTTGGTGCAGGGTTGCATTACCAAGTACTCACCATTGACATGAGTTATTTGGTCAGCACTACTCAACAGAACCCATTAGCAAATACCTTACGTTTCTCATTGCGTTTTTCTTTAGATGCGAAAACGAGGGAGGAATTAGAATCAGATCAATGAAAATACGCGTAGGATTCGGATATGACGTTCACCAACTTCAAGTAGGAAGAGATTTTTGGCTAGGTGGTGTTTTAATACCACATGAAAAAGGAGCACTTGGTCACAGTGATGCTGATGTGCTCTTACACGCCATTTGCGATGCTATATTGGGAGCGGCTGGAAAACGTGACATTGGCACTTATTTTCCAGATACCTCTGATGAATTCAAAGGAATTGACTCCAAGATTTTATTGGAAAGAACAATTTCCATTATTCACGAAGACGGTTGGAAAATTGGGAATATCGACGCTACACTTTGTCTTGAAAAACCCAAGATTAAGCCACATGTTCCAGCCATGATTGAAACCATTGCCCGCATTTGTTCAATTGATCAGTTAGATGTGAGTATCAAGGCTACTACTGAAGAAAGAATGGGTTATGTGGGAAGGGAAGAAGGTGTAAATGCCTATGCTGTAGTTCTCATACAAAAAGATTAACTCCAAACTTGAGTTCCCTCTGTGCAGTTCGTGCAGATATCAATCTGACTTCTGTTACTCATTACTTTTTTCCTAAACTGCATATAAGATGTGCTTTTCCAAATGGATCTAAAACTCGATCCTGTTAAGTCGCCCAACTGATGTTTGGCATCTTTATCAAAACAACAGGGCACCACTTTTCCGTCCCACGTAATAACACTTCCACTCCACATGCGCCAACAATGATTTTCAAGTTTGTTCTTAACAACCCACTTTCCTGATTTCAATTGTTTGTATCGGCTGTATTTATCATTTTTCGGAATTAAATCATTCCCGTTTTCATAGTTATACACCTGTGCAGTTTTAAATCGAATTTCGTTCACATCATATTCCTTTGCCAGTTGCTTTGCATCTTCTATTTGATGCTCATTGTGAGCTACTACAAGAAATTGGAAGACCACATGGGGCGTTGATGACTGAAGATTTCTTTTCGCTTCTATGATATTGGCTGTGCCCTCTAAAACTTTATCAAGTTTACCATGAATACGATATTTCTCATAGGTCTCTTGCGTGGTTCCGTCAATTGAAATAATCAGTTGATCTAAGCCAGATGCTATGATATTCTCAGCAATCTCTTTGGTAATAAAATGAGCGTTCGTAGACGTAGACGTAAAAACGCCTTGCTTACTCACGAATGCTATTTGACTTAAAATCTCTTTGTGAATAAAGGGTTCTCCTTGAAAATAAAAATTCACATACCACAGCTGATCAACAATGGGATTCAGCCAATTGTACAGTTGCTCTGACTTTAGATTTCCAGTTGGTCTTGAGAATTGCTTCAATCCGGAAGGGCATTCAGGACAACCCAAATTACAAGAGGTAGTGGGCTCAATGCTTAGTGAAATGGGCAATCCTACTGGCTGTGTTTTAAACAATCTTGAGAAGTAGTATGATCCCAAAACGAGCAAAGCGTTGAAACAACGCTTTGCAGTTATTCGAGATAATACCTTCCAATAAAAATGCATTTACTATAAATCTAGCTTCGAGCTTTTCGACTGTTTCAGCGTATCTGATTTTTTCTGAGCATTCATTACAGAATCATACAATCTTTTCTGCTCTTCGTACATTAATTTTTTGTCTCTCTCACCTTTTACAAGATCTAAAAGTCCGACTTCTTTTAATGATCGTTCATGTGAAGCTTCCATCTCTTTGGTCAACGGATCATTGGGTGCATATTTCTTTAAATCTTGAACCAATTCATCATTGATTAATCCAGCAATTTGAACATCTCGTTTCATTGATTCTCTTCGTGTATTATCAAGAGACGTTGAATAGGTTAGAATTTGCTGATTCAATTCTATCATGCGTTTAGCTATGGCCTTACCTGTCTCTATATCACCGGCTTTTAAGAGAAGTTCGGCGGTTTGCCACATGATTTGCGCTTGATCATACGGCGCATTTTTCTCAGGTAATGATTCGAGAGATTTTTTCAGAACTTTGATTGCCATATCGTTTCGGCCTTCAATAATAAACTGCTCTGCTAGATTGTTCATTTGCATACGCAGGTTAACAACCATTCTTCTCGCATTTTCATCGAGATAAACATTTTCTTTATCAATATTTCCCCACTGAAACTTATTCATGACGTTGTCATACATGATATCAGCGGCAACGCCTCCTGCATTGTTATTTCTTTGGTCATAATCTTCGTGGTATACCGGTGTTAATCGGTAGGCTAAACCTTCCAATTGGAAGTACGGTTCGAGACCCATATAGGCCTCACCACCGGTAGTCACAGCAAAATAAATTGGACGTTCCCAGTTGTTCGAGACAATTAAATCCATAACCATCAGTTGAGCTTTGGTAATGAACTGTTTTGGAGTTTCGCCGTCGTCTTCAAGCAGGGCAAACTGCATTTCAGAAACTACCTTGCTGTTCTTGAATTCAAAAGGCTTAAACTGTTGTTGAACCTGCTCTGAAATTGGAAGTTTGAATTGGAAATTTGGAAGTGTATTGAACTTCTTGTATTTCGCATCATACACATTCTCATCATTCAAGCAGTAGTTCACGGCCTCTGATAAATCAGTAGGCACACTGTCTTGCATTAAGATGATTAGATCCCGAGTACCCTGACGGTATTTTTGCTCAGGCATTTTGAACGGAACGGGGGCGCTTTCATATTGCCTGCGTTTCATTTGGTCAATGTACCAATCCGTGTTCAGTAAGCTCAAGTTTACCACACGAACATCTGTACGCACACCTTCTACCTCTTGCGCATACCAGAGTGGGAAGGTATCATTATCACCGTTGGTAAAAATAATGGCATTGGGTGCTAGCGAATTCAGGTAGTTCTTCGCCATATCAATTCCGGCACGGCGATTTGAACGATCATGGTCATCCCAGCCTTGGGCACCCATTAAAATAGGAGCTGAAGAAGCAAGTAATATAACTACACCTGCAAGTACTGTTCGTGGTATGGCCTGCATTAACTTTCTTCCCCAGAAATAGAGTGCCACAACTCCCAATCCAATCCAGATTGTAAATGCGTAAAATGATCCTGCATAGGCATAATCGCGCTCTCTCGGTTGAAGCGGGGTTTGATTCAAGTATACAACAATTGCCAATCCAGTTAACAAGAACAACAAGCCCACCACAAAGGCATCTTGTCGGTGTCGGGTAATCTGATAAATAAGCCCCAACAAACCGAGAATTAGCGGAATGAAATAATACGAGTTGTTTGCTTTATTGTTCTTTTGAATTTCTGGAAGGTTGTCTTGATTTCCGAGACGACCTTCATCGAAAAATCCGATTCCACTTTTCCAGTTTCCATCTTGAAAATCGCCGGTGTGACCTTGAACATCATTTTGTCTACCCGCAAAATTCCACATGAAGTATCTCCAATACATCCAATTCACTTGATAGCTGAAGAAGAAATTCATGTTCTCACCTTGCGTTGGTGCTTGGCCCGATTTCATGATTTGTTTGAAGTTCTCTATTTCTGCCCATTGCTTGTATTGCTCAACATGCGAGCCCTGACTGCTATACATTCTTGGGAAGATATAGGATTGGGCATAATTCGGTTCAGAAGCTTTTTTCTCACCCGTGTCAATGTACTCCTTCACCATCTCATAATTTCCAGGGTTGGCTTGCATGTACTGCTCTGCTTCAAATTCGCTACGACAAGAGATAACCAATTTCTTTTTACCCGTTTTCTCACGGACACTGTACGAAGGAATGTACACCGCATCACCATCTGTGTAAGGCTTAGACGTACTTTGTTTGGTATTGAAATATTGTCCTCT
>Ga0315905_10003027_pt1 | contig 17491 bp, 9 predicted proteins | sample LakEriMetagenome_5_FD_203522 | JGI IMG/M metagenome (GOLD analysis project Ga0315905, IMG submission 203522) | Freshwater fungal communities from buoy surface, Lake Erie, Ohio, United States - Buoy 4 MA121 | ecosystem: Environmental > Aquatic > Freshwater > Lake | place: USA: Lake Erie, Ohio... | reverse complement strand
CGCAGCGGCACCCACGCCACTGCAGCCGTGTCCGAGGTAGATGCGGTTCAGGTAGTCGGTGAGGATTTGCTCTTTGGTGCGTTCGCTCTCGATTCGCATGGAGAGAAAAATTTCCGTCAGCTTCCGCTCATAGGTCCGCCCTTGAAGGCCGAAGGCATTGCGTGCGAGCTGCTGGGTGATGGTACTGCCGCCCTGCCGGATGCCTTTTGAGGTAAAGTTCGCCACAGCGGCGCGAGTCAACCCGACGAGATCGAAGCCCGGATGAGAATAAAAACGCGCATCTTCTGTGGCGAGAATGGCCTGGATCAAATGCGGAGGCACGTTCTGAAGCGTGATCGGCTCCCGCTCGATGTCGCTGGCGCTGCCGATGAGTTCGCCCCTGACATCGACGATGAGGGTTTCATTCTGACCACGCGTGAGCGCCTCCATGTCATAGGTGGCGGCGATGCCAGCATAGTGCCGCCAGACGAAGCCCAGAGTCACCAAACCGATGAAAAACACGATGACGCACGCTCCACCGAGGCGGCGTGCCCAAGTGGGAAGCTGCCCCCGACGTTCGCGAAGCTTAGGGAGCCAAAGTTTCATGGTGGGTCAGCGAAAGAGGCGTGAGAAAAAGCCCGCACGCTCCGGCGGAGGAGGCGGCGGTGCGCCGAGCATGTAAGCAGGCATTAAAGGCGCGGTGAGAGGATCTATTTCTTCGATGACGGCGACCTTTTCATAACTCACGCCATGGACGGCAGGCCGCTCCTGGATGTCTCGCAAAACCTTCGCGATGATCGGTGCCGCAGTGCCGCCACCTGAGAGGCCGTCCTGACCGGCATTTCCCTCAATGGTGACGGTGAAGGCCAGAGGTGGATGGGTCGCGACATAACCACAAAACCAGACGACATTGGCCTTCTCCCCACGCAGCACCCATTGCGCGGTGCCGGTTTTTCCATGTACGGCCACGTTTTTCAAGCGTGCCGCCTTGCCAGTGCCTTTCGCATGATTGACCACGCCAAACATGGCGTGCCGCACGATTTCGAGATCAGAATCGCCCACAGGAATGAGCGCTTCACGCGCAGGGCTGGTCACATCGCCGACCTGGCCGGACTGGGACTGCGTCTGGATCACCAGTCGTGGACGTGGACGGCAGGCACCGTTGGCAATGGTGGCCATCACCATCGCCATTTGCAGCGGCGAGGCTTCCGTGACGCCCTGGCCGATGGACAGATTCGCAAGATCGTGATTCGACGGTGCCCGCTTCGGCAGCGAGCCCGCGGAGGCTTGCAGAGGCAGCACGGGTGCTTGGCCGAGACCAAACTCGTGCGCCATGAAAAGAATGGGCATGTCCCGCGTCACCATGGCGGACTGATAGAAATATGTGTTGCAGGAGCGGATGATGGCGGCGCGCGCATTGAACCAGCCACTGTCATCCTTGGACCAGTTGTCGAACTCGCGTCCGTCGATCATGAGCGTGGGGCCGCATTCAAACTCGCGAAACGCGTCCACCGTCGCTGCGCGCATGCCGGCCATGACCACGAGGGGCTTGAAGACCGATCCTGGAGGATAACTGCCCTGCACGGCGCGATCAAAGAGCGGTCCATCGATGTTCTGCGTCAGCGCGGCGAAGTCGCTGCTGGAAATGCCACGCGCGAAGGCATTCGGATCAAAACGTGGATTGCTTGCCATCGCGCGGATGTCGCCAGTGAAGGCATCCACGAGTACGATGGCTCCGCGTTTGCCGGATTTGTCGAGGGCGCTTTCGGCGACACGCTGCGTGTCCAAATTCAACGTCGTGACGACATCACGCCCGCCTTCAGGTGCGACGAAGACCTGCTCATACGCGACGGCGCCAGCCTCGGACATCATGACGCACAGCGTGCCATCCGTACCCGTAAGCTGCTGATTAAAAGCCGCCTCCAGCCCCGCCGCACCGCTCGTGCGCTGCCAGAGCGGCTCGCCGCGCAAAATGGGACCGGCAGGCGGAGCACCCTCCGATGAGATGTAGCCCAGGAGATGCGCCGCCATGTCTCCCTGCGGATAATGCCGCACATACTCCGTGCGCACATTGGCATGCGGGTTTTTTTTGCGTCAAAGACCACTTCTATCGGCAGCGCATCACTCACGGTCACGGGCAGTTCGCGACGGTCTTCAAAATGACGTTTCAACTGATCAGCGGTCGGCATGCGGGCCGCAGGCGCATCCTGGCTGAGTTCGACGAGGGCTTTTTCTAGCCAGGCGGTGTACGTTTCCAGCGTGCTCCGCTGCGCAGCCGGCACCGTCAGTTGCAAGCGGCTCAGCGTGGTGTTTTGCGCCAGCGGACGTCCTTGGCGGTCCAGGATCTGTCCGCGTGGAGCCGGTACCGCAAAATAGAAGGGCTTCACATCCGAACGCGAGTCAGTGCCCGGCACAAACCCTGCAACCGGGGCCTCCTGTGCTAGCGCTAGCGATGATGTCACTGCCGCGCCAATTGCCAAACGTGCGAGCAGCACCCAGCGAAACAACTGCCTAAGGCGGCGAATTCCGTTGTTGAGGCTGACGTTGGCGACTGCACCCATACCTCATCCATAAACCTCTCTCGGCGCATCACAAGCCCCGCCGTCAATCGAACGGCTGCCAACAAAAGCGGGATGGCCTTTCGGCCACCCCGCGATGTCATTTAAGAACTCGATGCTGAATGGATCAGGCCGGGTCTTTCGGCTTGTCACCTTCAGGTTTCGGCGCGTCGCCTTCCGTGGGGGGACGACGGAAGCCGCCTTCACCACCGCCGGCAGGGGGACCACCTTCTGGACGACGGAAACCACCACCTTGGCCAGGCTGACCGGGTTGCCCAGGTTGGCCACCGCGACTGCGCATCATCTCACGCAACTTCTCCGTGGCCTTGATGTATTCCTCTTCGGAGACGCTGCCATTGGCGTCAGAGTCCATGCGTTTGAACATTTCCTTGGGATCACCCAACATGCCCATGCCGGGACGACTGCCTTCGGGGCCGCCTTGACCACCAGGACGACCTGCGCCATCTGGAGAACCGCGTGGACGGTCTCCTTCTGGAGAGCCTTTCGGTTTATCGCCTTCACCGCCTGGGGGACGACGGAATCCGCCCTCACCACCACCTTGAGGGCCGCCTTCTGGGCGGCGCATCCCCTGCCCTTCAGCACCACGGCGCATCATTTGGGAGATCTTGCCGATCTCGTCCTGATCAACAAAACCGTCGCTGTTGGCGTCCATTTTGCCAAAGCGCTCCTCGCTTTCCTTGCGGCCCATGCCGGTGAATTCTTCTTTGCTGATTTTGCCATCACCATCGGCGTCGGCGCGTTTGATGAATTCGGCGAGACGTGCGCCAGGATCGCCGCCTCCTTGTTGTGGGCCTCCGGAAGGCCTGCCGGGCTGACCGCCTTCAGGAAGCGGACCTTTGCGTTCGCCTTCCTGAGCACTGGCGAAGCAGGTCAGGCACAAGATTCCGAGGCCGTAGATGAGTGATTTTTTGAGTTTCATGTGGTGAGTGCGTGTTGGTTGTTTGAAGCACGACGGCTCAAACAAACGCCTCACGGCTTGGTTGCGCACGGCTTGAAAAAAATCACGCCAACTCGGCCAGCAGCGCCTGGTTCAAACGCACGCCCGCTTCGAAATTCGCGATGGGGAAGTTCTCATTCGGCGCATGTGCCTGACAATCCGGCAGCGCGAGTCCGAGCAGCAGCGTGTCGGCCTGCAGCACGTCTTTAAAGGCCTGCACGATGGGAATACTACCGCCTTCACGAATGAGCGCGACCTTGTCACCAAACACCTTCTTCAGCGCACGCTGCGCCGCCGTGCCGAGCGTGGAATGCGGGTCCATCAGATACGGCATACCTGTGTGCCCGAGCTTGATTTCAAGCCGCACGCCTTGAGGCAGATGTTTGCGCAGATGTGCCTCGGCACGCTTCAAAATGACATCGGGATTTTGATCCGGCACGAGACGGAAGGAGAGCTTCACGAAGGCTTCGCGGCCGATCACCGTCTTCGAGCCTTCGCCCTGGTATCCGCCGCCGATGCCGTTCACTTCTGCCGTAGGACGTGCCCAGCGGCGTTCACGCTCCGTGTACCCAGGCTCGCCAAACAACGCGGATGATCCGGTGAGTTCGAGCATTTCGGCATCGCCATCTCCGAGCGCGGCCCAGGCCGTGCGCTCCCAGTCCGCGATGGGCCGCACACCCTCGTAGAATCCGTCGATCATGACGCGGCCTGCCGCATCATGCAGTGTGGCGCTCAATCGCGCGACCGCCGTGACCGGATTTGCCACCGCACCGCCGAAAATGCCGCTGTGCAGGTCGATCGCCGGGCCGTGCACCTTCGCTTCCATGCACGCGATGCCACGCAAACCGTAAGTGAACGTGCCCACGCCTGGAGCGACCATTCCAGTGTCTGAAATTGCCACCACGTCGCACTTCAATTCGTCGCGATGCTGTTCGAGAAACGGCTTCAAGTTCGGGCTGCCGATTTCCTCCTCGCCTTCAAACAGCAACGTCAAATTCACCGGCAGATCGGCATGCTTTGCCAGCGTTTCGGCCAATCCCTGCATGTGCGCCATGAGCTGACCTTTGTTGTCCGTGGCACCACGGCAAAAAATGCGGCCATCACGGATCGTCGGCTCGAAGGCGGGCGTTTTCCACTCTCCCAGCGGCTCCGCCGGCTGCACATCATAATGCGCATACAGCAGCACTGTGCGCCGACCGGCAATGTGCTTGTTTTTCGCCAGCAACACCGGATGGCCAGGCGTCTCATGCAGCTCACCCGTCAGACCCATCTCACGCACTTTGCCCAGCAGCCACTCGGCGCACGCACGCACATCAGCATTGCGTGTCGAGTCAGTGGAAACAGAGGGAAAGCGCAGGCAGGTGAGAAGATGGTCGAGTCCAGGTGGGTTCATCCGCCAGACTAAAGCGTGGAACCTCCACGCTCAAGCCGTGCGCTGCATTTTGATCAATGCTTCACTTCGCCTTCCGGCCCGTGCGTCGGCGGGCGGAAGAACAGCGCCAGCAGCATGATGCCAGCCAGTGCCATGCCAGAAGGCACGAGGAAGAGCTGCTTGTAATCAACCACGCCGTCGGTGGTGTAGTGCGCCAAGAGTTGCGGGAAAATCTTGCTCGCCACCACCATACCCACACCGAGGATGAGCAGGTTAAACAGTCCCTGGGCGCTAGAGCGGATGTCCTTCGGAAATACGGCGTCCACGAAAATGTAAACCGTCACGAAGAAGAAGGCATAGCAGATGCCGTGCAGCACCTGGACGGCAATGATGAGCCACTGGTTCTCAGGCGTGCCGAAGAAAGCGAAGATGCCAAAGCGGGCCGCGTGACCGCAGATGCCAAGGATCAGAGTGGTCTTCCAGCCGAGCTTCTTGAGCACTGCGCCGAGGATGAGCATCGTCACAATTTCCGCTACTTGGCCGATGCTGCTGACCACCATGCTCATGTTGGCTGAGATGCCGACTTTTTGCAGGAAGCCGTCGATCACCACAAAATAGCCATTGTGAATGGTCGAGTCGATAAAGGTCACAATGAAGAGCACCAGCACGAAGGGATTTTTCAGCAGCTTGAGCGCCTTGAGCCAGGCCACCTTGTCCTCCTCCGCCGCCGCTTTGCGCGGGGGGGTGTGCGGCAGCGTCAGGCTAAAAGCCGCCAGCACGAACGAAATAATGCCCGCCACGATGAACACCCACTTGGTTTCATCCACGCCCGCCTTCTCGCTGAGCAAGAAGATGAAAGGCCAACTCACCACGATCCAGCCGATGGTGCCGCCCATGCGCACAAAGCCGAAATCCTTCGCAGGGTCTTTGAGGTTCGCGAAGGCCAGCGAATTCGTCACCGAGATCGTCGGCACGTAGAGCAGGCAGTAAGTCACGAAGCAGGCGAAAAACGGCCAGAATTGGGTCTGAAACGCCGTCGCCACCAGCGCGACACCGCCCACGACGTGGCTGAAGGCCAGGAAACGCTCGGCGGAGAAGTTGCGGTCGGCAAACTGGTTGCTGAAGAAGATGCCCACGATAGACGCGATGCCAAAAGAGCTGCCCACCAGCCATTGCTGGTCAGGATTGAAGCCCAGCATGCCCATGTAGGAGAAGATTTTGATCTGCCACGCCCCCCAGATGGCGATCTCGAGGATCATCATGAGGAACAGCTTGATCTTGATGGATGATTGGGCGGCAGTGTCGGTCATAAGTGGCCGCGAGGCTAGGAAGTCGGCCTCCTTTTGGCAAGGACAAAACCACTCCCGCGCTTGAGCGCGGCAGAAGCCGGTGATAAAGGCAGGCATGGTCCGCAAAATCGTCCGCTACCCCGACCCCGTGCTCCGTGCCAAATGCCGCAACGTGGGAGAAATCACACCCGAAATCCGCACTCTCGCCGCCGACATGCTCGAAACCATGCGCGAGGCCAACGGCGTCGGTCTGGCGGCCCCCCAGATCGCCGTGGACCTGCAGTTGGCGGTCATCGACGTCTCCCACAATCCCGACTGCCTCACCTTCATGAAGGTCAACGGCGAGAAAGTCGAGATGGTGAAGCACATGCCCATCGTTTTGATCAATCCGCAGCTCGAACTCGGCAGCGACAAGGAAATCGGCGAAGAGGGCTGCCTCAGTTTCCCCCGCCTGCGCGGCGACATCCGCCGCTCCAGCAAGATCAAGGTCAGCTACACCGACCTCGACGGAAAAACCGTCACCGTCGAGAGCGATGGCCTGCTCGCTCGCGCCTTCCAGCACGAGATCGACCACCTCAACGGCATCCTATTCATCGACCGCCTCAACGCCGTCGCCAAAGTCAGCATCAAGCGCAAACTCGCCCGGCTGATGGAAGAATGGGAAGAGGACGATTGATAGATGTGGCCGCTCTTGAGTTGAGTGCGTGGCCATGAGTCACTCTGAAAAAGCACCAGCCCATTCATCCTGGCAAAAAAATTCTCTGCGAAGATTTTGTCGGTCGGATGTTTCGTTTCTCAGCAGAAGCTAGGCAATGGATTTAGCCTCCCTCAATGCCAGCAGCTCATCAAACGCGGCGCTGAGCTCTTCGCTGGGGAGCTGCTTTTCCTGGAGGAGTTCGCGGAAGACATCGCGGGGCTGCAGATCGTGAAGGGCGGGGCCGTTGGGTTGCCAGGGAGTGGCGGCGGTGGTGGGGAGGTCAGCGAGGACTTTGAGGACCTCAAAACGACCGGCGGCGGCTTCGCGCACTTGGCGGTCGAGATCGGACTCGGGGGCATCGAGCTTCACCGTGATCTCGACCCAGACTCCGGCAGGCACGTTGGCTAGATCGGCGGCTAGCGTGGCACGCGCGGCCTTCACGCGGATGAGCTGGCGGGAGGTGGGGATGGGCAGAGTCTGAATCTCTATTCTCCTGCCCCCATTCTCTTGCCTATCTAATGCCTTGGTAGGCAGAAGAATGGGGGCAGGAGAATGGTTTTGAAGGTCGAGGATGACGACGGATTTCGCATCGGCGGCTTCGGAGAAGCTGAGTGCGACGGGGGATCCGCTGTAGCGGATGGTTTCGATGCCGGCGACTTTTTGCGGACGATGCAGATGGCCGAGGGCGGTGTAGTCGAAGCCGTTGAAGAGGTCCGCTCCGACGGCGCCGAGGTTGCCGATGTGGATGTCGCGTTCGCTGTCGCTGGTGGTGGCACCGAGGACAGTGAGGTGGCCCATGGCGATGACGAGACGGCCCTGCGCAAGGTCGCGGCACGCGGCGAGCTGCGTGGCGTAGTGGGCGCGGATGGCGGCGCGGACCTGCTCGTGCACGGCGGTGATGGTTTCACCGGCGGTGGCCTGGCGGAGATCGCGCTCGCGTAAAAACGGCACGGCAGCCACAACGGCTCCACCAAGATCGACGACGTTGTTTTCACCCGCGTGGCCGAAGACATGCACATCGAAGCGCTTCAGCAGTTCACGCGGCGCGTTGAGGTGGGAGGCGGAGTCGTGGTTGCCGCCGGTGATGACGGCCTTCACCGTTTTGAGATCGGCGAGTCGCTTCAAAAAGTCGAAATAGAGCGCGACGGCATCCTGCGGCGGGTTGGCGGCGTCGAAGACATCGCCGCTGACGAGCAGCGCGTCGATTTTCTCGGCACGCAGCGTGTCGATGAGCCAATCGAGGAAGGCGGCGTGCTCCGGCAGGCGGTCACGCTCGACGAGTCGAGCGCCGAGATGCCAGTCTGCGGTATGGAGGATGCGCATGAGAGTGAAGTAGCGATGTCGTTCGCAAAAGGAAACGGGTTTGCCAGGTAAAAAGCAGGCGAAGTGGCGAAGCAAAGTAGTCCTCTCGTCCGCGAGAGGAACAAAGTGTTCACGAAAAGCGAAAACCAACCGAGTCAGAGGGCGATGGGAGAGAAGGGACGCGCTCTGCTCATCTCGCGGAGCGAGATGGCTACTGTACTGGCAGCAGCACCCGTGAGGCGTGCGCTTTCTCGTGCAGGATGGTGTGCGTACCGGGTTTGGTTTCCTTCATCCAATCGAGGGTTTGGGGGCCGCCGGTTTGATTGTTCGGCTCATACAACGGTGCGCCGGTGCTGGAGACAGTGATGCGGAGGCAGTGGCCCGCGTTGAGAATGATGCTGGTCCAGCCGATGTGCCACTTGAGCTTCGCAGGTTCGCCAGGGGTGAGGAGTTTCTGATGATCGAAGCCTTCGCGATAACGCGCACGCAGCGGGTAATCCATGAGCACCATGCTGCGGCCATCGGGATAGACATCGGAGACGCGGAGGATGAAGTCGGTATCAGCCACGGTGGACTTCACCCACAGCTCAGCCTCGATTCCGCCAGTGATTTCAAGTGGCTTGGTCAATGGCTCGGTACTCCAGGTGCGAACGTCTTTTTGTTTTTCGAAAGGCTGGCCATCTTTCGCGCCGAGGAAGGCGCGGCCGGGCATTTCCATCGGTTTGAGCGGATCGCTGTCGTAGCTGGTGCCGCTGTTCGCCGCAGAAGGCGCGTCGGATTTCAAAGCAGCGCCGTCGTGGAGGTAGAAGCTGGTTTTTTCGACCTGAGGCGGCCAGTCCTTGGTCTCGCGCCAAACGTTGCCGGGCGCGTTTGCCTCGCCGACCGCACCCATGACGTAGTAGCGGACAGCGGGCTCTTTTTCGACGCCGTTGTCGATGCCTTTGAGCCAGTGATCAAACCAGCGCACCATGTGTTCGACCTCGGGCCAGGTGGCGTTGTCGGGATAGACGAGTTCGCCGACTTTGCTGCCTTTGTTGAGGCGGCCATGCAGCCAGGGGCCGAGCAGAAGCTGCTGCGGCGCGTTCGCTTTGCGGCCGATGAAGCTCTGCACGCTGCCCTGCACCATGAAATCATACCAACTGCCGATGGTGAAGCACGGGACGTTCATCTTGTCGAAATGCAGCGTGCAGTCCTCGGCACGCCAGTAGTCGTCATAGTCGGGATGCTGGTCCCATTCGCGCAGCAGGTCGGCATTGTCGGAGGGAACGCGGCAGTTCGCGCCGAAGTCGGCGAAGCGGCCCGGACGTGTGACGCCGCCGATGCGATAGCCTTCCTGGAACAGGCTCAAACCAGTATCGACCATGTACTGGCACTTCAATGACGGCGGTTGCGTGACGGCGAGGAAGTTTTGTGCGAAACCGCCCTGCGAACTGCCAAAGGTGCCGACCTTGCCCGTGCTCCACGCTTGCTTCGCCAGCCATTCGCAGGTGTCATAGCCGTCTTTCTGCTCGCCCCAGGCCAGAGCACGATAGCCGACGTATTTTCCCTCACTGAGCTGTGAGCCGCGAAAATTCACCATCGCCACGACGTAGCCACGGCGGGCGAGATCGGCGGAGTTTTTGCGTGTTCCGGCGCTGGTGAGGCCCGCGTAGCGCTGTTCGAAGACGACGGGCCATTGGCCACTGCCTTCAGGAAGGTAGAGGTAGGCGGAAAGCCGCACGCCATCGCGCATCGGGATCATCACAGGCTCTTCGCGCACGCCGGGAAGGTCGAGTTTCGGTAATTCTTGGGAGAATGAGATCGAAACAAGGGCAAGGAGACAAAGCAGGCTGGGTTTCATCCAGCGAATACGCACTCACGAGTGCGCATCCATCGCGAGCGCTGCAATCAGCGTTGCAGCAAGCTGCGCACTTGATCCTCAGTGTAGGCTCCGTCGTTGGTCGAGGTGGCTTCGAGATTTTCGATGATGTTTGGCTGCCTGGACCTGCTTTGGGAGCGGGTGAGCGCGGAGTTGGTTCGGAATGAATCGCCAGCCCCACGGAAGGTGGACGAACCCTCACGCGCCTGCTGGCTGCCGAAGCGTGACTGGTCCGCCTTAAACGAACTCCCGGCCATGGAGGACTGGCGATCACCGAGGGAGTAAGTCATGTCACCCGCCTTGGAGCGCGATTTGCCAAACGCGCTCTGGTTCGTCTTGAACTGCTTCTGCCCGGCATACGAATTGGCACCGCTAAAGCTATTCGAGTGGTGCATCTGATTCTGAAAGAACTTTCCAGCGCCCCCCTTCGACATCTTGGGATCCGTAAGATGCTTTTCGTACTGACTGCGGTGGGAGTCGTCTGCTTTGCGGATGGCGCGCTGCTCCAGGCTCATCTCGGAGAGTTTCTTGGACTCCTTCTCCGTGCCAGAGCACTGGCACAGCATGAGGCCAACCGCGGAGCAGATCAGCACTGAAAACGTGGAGTTCATGGTTGGAGCATGGGGGGCGGCAAGGTCTGGCGGGTGAGAAAGAGCACTTCTTTACGCACCGCGCCGGGCAGGCGGAATTTGGTCAGTTCCTGCTCGACGTCGGCCAGTTTGCCCCAGCTTTGGTGGAGTTCAAAGACGAGTTTTGCCGTCTCGGCGGGCATGGCCCAACTCATGCGCAAGAGGAAGGCCTCGGCGGCCTCAAACTCACGCTGACGGATGAGAAACCGCGCATAGGCCGCATACAGCTCGGGTTGCAGCGAGGTGGTGCCCTCCAGACGCTTCAGCGCAGCATCCAACAACTCACGCGCAAGCCCGGCATGCCCCGTTTCTTCCAAAGCGCGTGCCCACTCAATCGTCTGCGCACCTCCGGGAAAGGACAGGCGCAGCGTTTCGGAGAATAGCTCGCTCACCGCAGCCTCGTCGTTCAAGGCGTGAGCCACGCGCACAGAGAGCGGCAGTTTGCGGCCCTGCTCACGCAGTGTGGGAATGCCTGCGACGGTCTCACAGGCTTCCCAGGCCCAGTCTGCACGACCACCAGCCAGCATGGCCTCCGCACTGAACTCGATGCACTGGCGGTCTTTCTCCTCAGCCTTCTGCCAGGCGGCGATGAAATCACGATGCGCGTCCGCAGGCAGATGTTGCATGAAGGCGCTGAGCGCCAGCGCCGCCAGCGCGCGTTCCGTGCCTGCGCGTGCCTCGGTGCGCAGGATGGTCGTCCACCTTGCGGCTTGTTTACCCGCCGCCTGGGCTTGCAGCCAGGTGTGCAAATCCTTGAGGGTGTCACGATCCCGCGTCGTGACGCGGAACAGCGCAGCAATCTGCGCACGGCCACTCTCTGGCGTCCAAGCAGGATCGTTGGCCAGCACCTTGAGCTGCTCCAGGCGCAGCGTGAAGCGCTCATGGTCACCTTTGAGCGTGCGCTCGGCCTGCGTGAGCAGGCTCAGCGCCTCGGCGGCGCGGTCTTTGGCACGCAGCCCACCCGCTAGCGCGACCACGCATTGCAGAGATTTGCGCTCAACGCACAGCGCCATCAGCTCACGCGTTTCATTCATATCCGCTGTGCTGGTGGCGATCTGGCAGCGCAGCTTCAGCACCTCCTGTGCCACGGGATCGAGCGGCTCCGCCAGCGGCACCTCACGGAGGATTTTCAACGCAGCCTGCGACTGGCCGAGGCGCTGCAAAATCTGGCCGCGATGCAGGCCCGCTTCGATGTCGAGATCGGTGCCCGCTTGATCGTTAGCGACGTAGGCGGCGTGCAGGCGCTCCCAGGCGGAGAGCGCGGCCTGGTCGTCCTTCATGCGCTCGTGCAGCAGGCCCAACTCACGCAGATAAGAGACCTCATGTGGGCGGCGGCGTTCCAGCACTTGGGAAAATTTTTCGCGGAAGCCGCGTCGGCGCAGTTCGTCGAGATTGAAGTCCCAGGCCAGGAACATCGCATGCTTTTCACGCAGCGTGTCATCTCCGAGCGCAGGCGGCTTGAGCGGTGCCTCGGCCAGGAGCAGTTGCAACGCAAAACTCTGCCCGGGTTCGATCTCCATGGCCGTCTCACTCACTCGCAGCAGCCACTGAGCGTATTCGGGGTTCGACGGCGCTCGTGGCGGCAGCTGGCGATAGATGCTGATGGCCTCACGCGCCATGCCGACGGACTCCAGGCGGCTGCCGAGGTTTCCCAACGTGTCCACCGAATGCTCGGTGCGAAAATCCACCGCCGCCAAATGCTCGCGGATGAGGCGCAAGCGCGTCGGGTAGTCTGCCTCGCGCAGCCGGGAGAGCAGTTCATTGAGGCGCCACTCGCCGAACTCCGAGTCCGAGCGCGGCCCCAGCATGGAAGTGCCATAACGCGCGGCGATTTGATCATTCGCGCCCCGCACCACACCGCTCATGCCCTGCTGCACCAGCAGCGCCTGAATTTCCCGCGTCTGCTCCCACAGACTGCGCTGATGCAGCGGCTCCTCGTAGCGTGAGGAGCCTTGTGGGATCTGACTGCCCTGCGTTTCCGCCATCTCACGCTGGGCCAGAAACGGCCCAGACAAAAAGCGGCCCAGAGTGTCTGCGCCTTTTTGGTCTGCGCCCGCCAGCCCGGTGATAGCAGCCTGCCGGATCAAGGTCATCGCCGAAGGGCGCGTGCGTTGCAGCCGCCGCCAGGCTGAGCGTAACGCCTCCTCGCGCTGCTGCTCGGAGCCGGACATGCGGCTCAAAGCGGCCAGACTTAGCAAATACGGATCATAGGTAGAGCGGTAGCCCTCAGCCGTCACGGATCCATTCACCGCGTCCTCCAAATATTTCCGCGCCAGTTCCCAGCGCTCCGCGCTTTCCGCGATGCGGGCGAGGAACAGCGAGTAGTCCCGCTCGGGCGAGTGACGTGCTAGGCTTTCGCCAAGCGCCAGCGCCTCGTCGTAGCGCTGCTTATCCTGGAGCTTGCGCGTCAGCTCAATGACCGCCGCATTCCCCAGCACGCGCGAATCTCCCAACACCCGCAAGTCCTCCGTGAGGAAGCGGAAATCCGGCACATCCACCAGCATTGAGGTGCAAGCGTGCAGCAGTTCCGTGCGCGCTTTCATCACCTCTGGCAGCCAGCCTTTTTCACCTGCCCACTGCGTCACCTCGCTCATGCCATGACTGCGCATCGACAGCCATACGTGGCAAAATTTCGCCTCCAGAGTGCTCAAGTCCGGCAGAACCTTTTTCAACACCACGCGAAACTCCGCGCCAGCGCCCGCATCATAAAGCGCCCAGAGTTTTTCCACCTCGCCTGCCTTTGCATTGCCGCTCCATTGCTTGATCCATGCGCTCAATGCCTCGCCGCCTTGGCTGCGGCGCAGTTTGGCCAGTTCCTCAATGGAGCGCAGCCGCACCAACGCCGCATCGTCTGGCAGTTCGGCAAATTCAGCACGAGGCTGGCCCAGAAAGGCGCGCAGCGTGTCCATCTCCTTGCGCTCCAAACCGGGCGCGAAGTCCAGCAGCGACACGAGATCTCCCGTGGTCACGCCGCTGCCACCACGCCGCGTGTCTGTGAGTGGCAGCGGGGCGCGAATGCCGCTCACCGCATACGTTCCCGCCTTCACCGGCGTGGCCAGCACCGCCAGCAGGTGCTTTTCCGCCTCCGCCTCATCCGCGAAGCGCAGGCACTTCAGCGCCAGCCGCAGACGTGCGCGGCCATCCCACGCCTGCACACGCGCCATCTGCTCATACACACGCCGCTCCGCCTCATCCTGCCCGGTGGTTTGATAATACTTCGCCAGTTCTGCCAGCGCCGTCACATCCTGTGAGAAACGGCTCTCCAGCCGACGCCGCACGCGATCCGCTTCCGTGATTTGAAAGGTCTGCTCCAGCAACTCCACCAGCCGCCGCGACTCCGCCGCGATCTCCTTCGGTGGTGCGGTGGCCGCGATCTGTTTTTGGAAATAGATCGCCGCTTTCACATCCGCCACCTTCAGCGCCGCGTCGCGCAGTTGATCCAGCGAGAACGGCGTGTCCGGCGCGGTGTAATACGCCTGCTTCATGCTCGCAAACGCCTTCGCATGCTCGCCGCCGCGCTCAAACACCTGCGCCAGCGCCTCATGATAAAATCCGTCGAACGGATGCCGCTGCACACGCGACAGCAGCGCCCGCTCCAGCAGCTTCAAGCGGTCACGCGCCACCGTGGGGGCCAGCTCGCCGCCGCTGGCATCGGAAAACGTCAGCCGGTCGATGCAGCGCCGCAAAATCTCACGGCGGCGCTTCACATCCGTCTCACGCTCGATGATCTGCGCCTGCACCTCCACATGCTCCGCGATGCGATGCTGCCGCAGCAAAATGTCCGCGTAATTTTCCAGCAGCGGCAGCGCCGCCGGTCCCTCCGCACGCCGCACCGCCTGCTTCCACAAATTCAGCGCGTCCTCCGCTCGACGTTGCAAGAAATAGATCTGCGTCAGCGCCGAGAGAAGCTGCCCGGACTCGGGATACTCGCGGTAAACGCGCTCCAGCAGTCTCGTAGCCTCCACTCCCGGCGGCGGCAGGGGGAAGTTGCCCTTCCAGCCTGGGCTTTCCCGATCCGCATCTGCCCGGCGTTCCGACTCCATCAGCAGCTCCGCCAGCCGCAGTGTGTAGCGCACGCGTCCTGCGGCGTCCTGCTCCGAAAGGACGCGCAACTGTCGCTCCATCAGCACGAAATTTTCGTCCGCCTGCGCCAGATCCAGCTTCAACTGCTCCACCATCAACGAAACTGCGCGTTTCCCGCCTGTGACCGGATCAAACACCAGCGCATTCAGAAGATCATAAGCCTGCTCGAACTGATGAGTGCGCAGCGCCCACCAAAAGCCGCGAAACACGACTGCCGCGCCCTCATTCGGCTTCGCTGCGCCATCCTTACCGGCAGCGATCATTTTTTGCGCAAACTCAAGCACGCGCTCGGGCAGTTTCTCAAGCGTCGGACCCTCGGCCTCATCGCTGGCAAAGCCCGAACCCGTGAATGCGTCCGGTAGCTTGAACTCTGCGGCAAGTCCCTGCGGTTTTGCTTCGCTCTTCTGATTCCCCATGAGGATCGAGAGCAGCCGCTCGTCCACATCCACACGTTCCTCGTCCGTGGTGCTCGCCTGCCAGGCTTTTTCCACCCAACGGGCCGCCTCCTCGTTGTCCCCCTGCTCTGCCAGCAGCTCAGCCAAGCGCAGCCAGGCATCCCGGCCTGCACCTGGCTTGGACACTGCCTCGCGGGCTAGGATGATCGCGCTGTCGAGGTTGTTGCTCCCGGCCAGGAAGGCGGAGGCATCGCTCAGGCGCTTCTGCCGTTCTTCCTCGGTCCCAGCGGCGCTGGTGAAGTCACGCAGCAGCTTGTCCTCCGCCGCCACATCCCGGCGAGAACGAAAGAAGGCCGCCAGCTCAAACACCGACTCCGCTTTCTGCGGATCACGCGCCACACGAGCACGCAGGATTTTTTCGATCACCACATCCAGCGCCCGCGTTTGGGCAAAGACGAGCACCTGCTTTTCCACATCCGTGCTGTTCTGGGCTTCGAGAAGCTGGAGGAGGCGTTTCACCGCGCTCGCCGAGTCGCTGCCGCGCAGATCGGCCTCGCAGCGCAGCAGCACGATGGCCGGCAGATCACCACCGTCGTTTTTCAGCCGCTCATCCATCAGCTTCGCGGCTTCGACCGCACCTTCGTGGTCCAGCAGCGCCCGCACCAATGACCAGCGGTAATCCTCCACCTGCGGCACTGCTTTGACCAGCTCACGCAGCCATCTCACCTGCTCATCCACCTCCACGGTGATCTCAAAAAAACGAGCCGCGTCGGATAGCGCCTGCTCCGAGGCCGGCACCGCCTTCGCCGCTACCACGAGCGCCTTTTGCAACTCCTCCAGCATCCCAAACCGCTCATGCAGCCGCACCCGACGGCGGAAAAAGTCGAGATAGCGCCCATCGCGGAAATGCAGCAGCGCCAAGCCGTCCTTGAGCGCCTTGTCAGCCTGTGGGAACTGGTCCGCATGCTCATGAATCCGCGCCAGATCGTAAAGCGCGTCCAGTTTGCGCTGCGGGTCTTTTTGATCCGCCAGTTTGGCAAAAAAACTCGCCGCGCGTTCGGGAAAACCCGCCTGCAGGAGCAACTGCGCCACCTGACGCGCCAGCGCGAAATCCTCCGGCTGCAAGCGCGCCGCTGTTTCCCACGCCTCCGCCGCCTCCGCGTTCTTGCCACCGCCAAGCGCCAGATTGCCGATCTCAATCCACGTCCCGGCGCTCTTGTCAGCCTGCGCGAGTCGTTTCAGCAGCGCGATGGCCTCCTCCGGCTGTTTCAGCTCCACCGCCACGTCCGCACGACTGCGTAGAGCAAAGACATTCACCGGCTCCGCCTTCAACACCTCGTCATACTTCGCCGCCGCCGCCGCCAGATCGCCGCTGCGCCGCAGCAGATGCCCATGCACCAGCAAAACCGCCGGATGCTTCGATGATGAGGCCTGCTGCGAGACATTCTCCACCAGCAGCTTGGTCGAGTCATGCTTCTCATACAGCGTCCACAGCAGGTCCAGCACGCGGCCGTATTCTGGCTGCTGCACCAAGAGGGAGAGATACTCATTCGCCAGCCGCGTCTCCCGCTCCGCCCACGGCTTGCTCACCGTCTGCGCCCCGGCTTGCAGCGCCAATGCCACCGCCAGCGTCCCCAGGAGACACTTGAATCGAGACAATGGTCCTGCGGCTTCCAGCATGATCTTTCAGACGATCATAGCGGCCTTTGCGACCCACGCCAAGCAGCAACACCGCGTTCTGGCAGATGCGCCAGGGCTTAGGCGCCAAAATCACGGAGAAAGTCCTGAGGGTGAATCAAAGAGCAGGTTTGAGCCTTTCAAACCGGGCGCAATCCGTTCCTTTTGGCAGAATGATCGATGGCAAAATGATTTTCTGAATCCCAATCATTCTGCCATCCATCATTTTGCCTCATCAAGAGAGGCCCGACCGTTCTTTCGTTGCCCATAGGGTTTGCTTTCGTGCGAGCTACCATCACCAGCGGCTCATTTCATGCGTGAGCCCTCACAGGAACACTGGGTGATGCGACTGTGCTTCGAGCACGTTCACGGGAATCATGAACGAAGTCTCTGGCTTCTGCGGCGAGGTGTTTCTGGCAGCAAAAACGCGACACTCTGCCGTCACGAACACTGCCTCCAAGGCTTTGAACCTCAATGCCCGGTGTTTTTCTGTTATCCTACCGGAGCCTGACGCAACTGCCTCAGCGAGTACATCGGGGTCGCCATTTCTTGGATGCGTCTCGCTCCGCGCTTACGTTTCGGGCTGAACTGCTCCCGCTGTGCCTCAAAGATGCCTTCCACGAACGCCTTGCTGCCTAGAATCGCTCCGTCGCTGAAGTAGCGCACGCGCAACCGCACCAGTTCCGCAGGACTC
>Ga0315905_10003026_pt1 | contig 17496 bp, 18 predicted proteins | sample LakEriMetagenome_5_FD_203522 | JGI IMG/M metagenome (GOLD analysis project Ga0315905, IMG submission 203522) | Freshwater fungal communities from buoy surface, Lake Erie, Ohio, United States - Buoy 4 MA121 | ecosystem: Environmental > Aquatic > Freshwater > Lake | place: USA: Lake Erie, Ohio... | reverse complement strand
CCTTTGGCAATGTTCTTCGCGTGTCTAGCCTTAAAGGATGCTTGGCGTGCCGTAGGTTTCTTATCGCCAGTAACACCCTGTTGACCAAAGCGAATAGTTTTAACCTTGTCGCCCTCCTTAGCCACAACAACGTGTGACTTCTTAGGATGAGTCGGTGTACGCTTTGGTTTATTAAACCCAGATACTCCTGCTCGCTTTAGTCGTGGGTCGGACATTTACTTCTTCTTTGCCTTCTTGTCAAGATTTAATGGTTTCATTTTTGAAAGTGAATTCATTAGCGCACCACGATTTGCAGCCTTCTTTTTAGCAGCAGCACTCATAGGCGCTGGTGAATATGAAGCCTTCTTTGCGGCAGCCTTTGCTGCTTCTTTTTGCTTAGGTGTCATTGCCGCTTTTCTTCCTTCAACAACCATAACAGCAAGTTTCTTTTTAATACTCATAGGTTCTGGTGAATATGAAGTACGTGCGCCTGTACCATTTGCTTTTGTATTTTTTTCACGTGCTAATCTGTCACGCAATGTGCCTGCACGAAATGCTGCTTGTGAAGGAACTGATGTTTCGCGCATTGCGCGTTTTGCCAATGGCGAAAGTTGCTTAGGCTTTTCTCCTGTAGGCATCTTTGTTGTCTTCTTTGGTGTTGTCTTCTTCATTGCCATATTACTTACCTTTCCTAGATTTGCCAGCCTGAGATAAGGCTATGGCAATTGCTTGTTTTTTTGACTTTACTTTCTTGGCCTTCTTAGGACCCTTTGGGTCAACTCCAGCGTGAAGAGTTCCACGCTTGAATTCACCCATAACTTTAGCAATCTTCTTCTTGGCTGCTGTCTTCTTCATTAGTTGGTATATCCATTTGGACGAATGCCATACTTTTTTGCAATCATATCTCTGGTCTTATTAAGGTCCTTGATTGCTCCAGCCTTCATAAGACGCATTAACTCAGCCTCTGCTGCTTTGGAACGCTGTGCAAAAGTAGATGGGCTTGGCTTAGGTGTTGGCTTTTTAGGTGCTGCAGGCATTACTTTTTCTTTGCCTTCTTCTTGGCAACCTTCTTGACCATCTTCTTGCCAGTCTTTTTGGCTTCCATCTTTGCCATAGCCATCCCCTTAGGGGTGTATGCAAATTCCTTCATTCCTACCTTTGGCATTAGATTGCTCCTATTTCTTTCATTACTTCGGTTGTATTCTTGTTTATATCTTTAGCCTTAGGCATTGTGTTAGCATCATATGCTTTACCCAATGTCTCTGAGGCTTGGTATGCCTGTTCGATATGAGCGTGGGTGGTTCCTGCTGGCTGTATGCCAGACTCCCTAGCCTTGCGGTAGGAAGCCAATTCAGAGTTCCACTTCTTATCAGGTATATCTCTTGTTGCATCACCTGCATTTAACTGCAAGCCCTTGGCCTTACACCCGAAGCAATCTTCGTCACATTGTGTATGGTCAATATCTATATCTTCTTCTGCCAGAAACGGTTTATCCGATGTCTCGTCGCAGAGCACGCAGCCCCACAATGTCGCCATAAAGTTATGGTTCTCATCGAATCCCCACTCCAAAACCTTGCTAATATGACTATGCATTTTGTCCCCTACTGTACTGTGAAGTTATCCTCTGTTACACCTATGTTTGCAGCAATTAACTCTGCCTTTGTTGCTTCATCTACTGTGTGGTTGTAACCACCACGATAGACAACATCATAGTCATTGAGGTCTTCATCTACTGAGTAACGCAAAGTTGACCAGGTAGCACCGTCTTTAACAACAGTGATACCACGCTTTAACTTGTAGAAGTAGAACAGGCGATGTCCACCTGCAGGTCCTTCTTCCACCGTTGGTGGTCTAAATGTGTACGTTGCCATAGTTCTCCTTAATGAACTTACTGATGAGGCTAGGTTTCCCTAGCCCCACCCGTCAATCAACTAAGCGATTGATGAACCTGATTCGATTCGGAATAGTGCTTCTTCACGGTAGCGTGCAAAGCCAAGTACGCCGTACCAACCCATTGGGCGGTGACGCATCAACTTGTCAACTACTGGTCCGATGACTACGTGTGGCTCTTCAGCAACGGCTTCTGCCATTGCTTGCTGTCCTGCGAGGATTGTGCGGTACACCTTTGCAGATGAAGCACCGTCTGTTGCAGAGTAGAGACGTGGTGACTCAACGAAGTATGCACCTTCGTAAGTTCCAATTTCTCCAGCCCAGATGCGGTCCTGTGCAGAACCGTACTGGTTAGGAAGGAGCCATCCTGCTGAACCTGTCTCTGCACGGAGGTCGTGTGAAACTTCTGGGTGGATACCAGCCCAGTAGAGTGAACCCTTGCGTGCAGTTGTCTTGTTAGCGCGGAGTTTCGCAACTGCGCGACGGATGTTTGCAGATGAAAGTGTTGCAGCAGCAGTAACTGTTGCTGTTGATGTTGCTGTTGAACCTGAGTAGATGACGTTTGAGCCACCACGTAGGGTTGTCATAGCAATAGAATCAATTGAATCTGCGAGGTTGAATGCAATGATGTTAGCAATTGCTGGGTCAACATCTGAAAGTGAGAACAACTCAAGTGCACGTGTTACAAGAACAGAGTTACCATACTCGTTAAGAGTAATGGTGACAGATGTTGGTGTAGACATTGCTACTGCATCTGGGTCTGTATCTTCTGTGAGTGCTGTTGTTGCTGTTGAAAGGTCAACGTAGCGCTGTAGAACTACTGTTGAGCCAGGGATTGATTGGCGTGCTGGACGCTTGTCGGCTACTGAACGAATAAGTGGCTCGCTACGAAGTGCGAACTCAAGAAGTCGGTCATAAGCCTTTTGAACTAAACCAGCACCACCAGCGGTTCCTCCAAGAGAGGAGGAGCCTGTGGATACATATGCGTTTGCCATTTAGGTTATTTCCTTTTGTAGTTAGAAACTATGATTAGTTATTCTTCTGAGCGAAGTAAACTTAAAATCTCTTCTGCTGATTCAGCATTGTCGAGGCGATAGTTCAGGTCTTCTGCTCGGTCAGGTGTGTATGCACCCTGTGTAACGACGTCCTGCTGACGTAATGCAGCGCGGTCCATCTCGTTTACTTTAGGGGCTTCCTCTGACTTAGTTAATCCGAACAAGTCTCCGTTTTCGTCGAGCCAGTTATTCACTGAATCTTCGTTAACATCATCTATGTCCTTAAGGATTAAACGTACAGCCTTAGGATTGACACCCTTCTTTTCTAGGACTTCCTTGACGGTTCTCTCACGCTGAACCTTGGATAATGATTCCAATTGGTCTGTGAGTTCCTTGATTCGTTTCTCATCATTACGCTTGGCTTTCCGCAACTTCTTTAAGAGGTCGCTTCCATCCGTGTTGTTGGTGACTTCTGTGTCCAAGTCATCGTCTTCGTCATCCCAGTAGTTGTTGCTCATAGCAACTTTCCACCCTTCTATTTGTAGTAGTCGCAAGCCACAGGTTCCAATCGGGGGGATGGTCTGGCTCTTGCTATCGGTCTAATACGCTGACGGGGCCGATAGGTCCGTTCAGGATTCTAGTTAGAAGGAGTTCTCTGAAGAAAAACTTCCTCGTGCTGTTCCAGCACGCCCTTGGAATTGTGCTTCTTCTCGTGCAACGAGGCGTTCCTTCTTGCGCTTTGCAGATGCAAGTCCTAGCAACTCTGCTTGTTCTGCTTCTCGTTGACCATACTGCTCCATAGTTGAGCCGTAGACAGAACTAAGTTTTTCCATAGTTGGAAGTTCGCTAGCAATAGTTCCATAACTCTTGGCTGCTCCAGCAGCAGATACTCCTGCAGTCTCAAGTGTTCCTGCGCCAACTGTTCCAGCCTGTACATTTGAGTACGCAGTGGACTTAGTGGTTGTGTCTGCAAGTTCTGCAATAAGACCCTGGCGAAGCGCTGCACCACCAATCTCTGCTGATTGAACCTTACGCTCAAGTGCTGGTAGTTGCTCTTCTGGATTAAGCATTGCTGCTACTAAATCTTGGTTTGAAAGCATAGGAAAGAATCTAAGGAAAGCATTCTTTGTTGATGGGTCTGCCTTAAGAACTCTGTCGTATGCCATAGATACACGAGTTGTCGCTTCAGGAATATCTACATCTGCTGCAATAAGTCTTGCGTACTGTTCACGATTATCAAGGTTTGTTAGTCCATAAGACTTGAACATCTTTGAATAGCCCATTTCCTGCTGAAGGTAAACATCCTCGCTAAGCAATGGCATCTTGTTCTTTAAGCGTGCTGCGTTTCCAGCAAAGCGGTCCAGATATGGCTTGTTATAGCGCTGGTCATAACGAAGAAGATTAAGTACTTCATCCCCATCAGACTCAGGATAATCTGTAAGAACCTTGTCAACCATATCGGCAATCTTGTCAATACCATATGATGATAGAAGGGCTACTATACCTGCGTATTTTTCTGAAGGCTTTGGCGGGGCTGGTGGGGTATTGCCAGACTCACCTGCTTTAATCTTTTCAGCCTCTTCACGTGTGAGAGAACCTGGCTTGCTTTGGAAAACTACCATACCAGTGGCTACGCTTGTGCCAGCCTTGGGTCCAGTTGTATAGACTTCTTCTAGAGTTCCAAATGCATTATAGATAAATGCTGTCTCTGTTGGTATTGCAACTGGTCCAACAAATCCAGTATCGCCTGGTTGCTTTGCTGGTGTTGGCATTGTAATGGATGGTGTAAATCCTGGAATGACACCTGATGTCGGTGCAGAAGTTGTCTTTGCTGGCGTTGCAGCAGGTATGTTGAGAACTTGTCCTGGTCTAATAAGACTTGGGTTAGTAATCTGTGGATTAGCAGCAATGAATGCTTTGAGCGATACTCCTGCTTTTTTAGCAAGAGCACTCATAGTATCGCCAGATTTTACCTTTACTGTTGTTGCCATTATGCAGGTCCAATTCCGAATGCTCTAACAATGGCAGTCAATGCGCCTTGCTTAGTATTCTTATATGTTTCAGTGTCCTTGAACTCTGGCTTTGCGTATAGCATCTTCTTGTACTCAGCAGGCGAGATAGGCTTATCTCCTGCTGCTACTTCATAGAAGTCTGCTGGCTTAAGTTGAGCAATTGGCTTATCGTAAATCTGTGAATAAACTGTGGCGTATGGAGATACTAAGTCGGCAACCTCTGCACCCTGGTCAATTAAGTCTCTGAACGCTGGGTATAGGGCCTTAGCCTGTTGCCTTGTTACGTTAAGGATATTAGCCAAAGCCTGTTGGCTGCGAACTCCTTGAATAGCCTTCTTATAAATCTCTGCATCATTAACAGGAATACCATTATTTGAGTAAGCACTGCGTATTTGATTAACAACCATACCAAGTGCACCCTCTTGTAACAGAGCATCATCCTTAGTATCTGGGGTTGCCATCACCGTCTTGTAGCGTGTAGCAGCAGCATTCTGGATATACTTTAGACGAATATCCTCACGCTGTTGTGCGCTAATTGAACCCTGCTTAGCCTCAAGTTGTTGAACTTCCTTAGCATATGCGGCAGCAACCTTCTTGTCTGCACCAGCATTAAAGACGTCCATAAACTGAGTATTAAGTTCTGATATTAGCGCCGCAGATGGAGTTAAAGATGGACCAGTCTTACCTGGCACACTAAAGAACGAAGCAGCAAGTTCTTTATTTACATAAAACTTATCAACACTTAACTGATAATCTTCTCCAACTTTGTCGGAGTATGTCATTACTTTAGTAAGCGCTGCTATATCTTCTTTGCGTGGGGCAATTGCATTGCCCATAGCCATAATGCTTTGTGCTGTTGGCTGAGTTCCAGGCTGATAAATGCCAGGAATCTGAGCGAGTTTTGCTAAAAGGTTTGCTTTGTCTCTGTTAGAGAGTCCAGCAAAAGCATCCATAGCAGATGTATCTGTGTACTGAGTCTGCTTTGTAATAGGAACTGGTAACTCTAAAACTCCACCAACATATCTTCCTGGTGTCTGACCAACGTAAATTGGAGAACCAACTGGGCGACCATCAAGTCCAACCTTTGTTCCAGTTGTGCCATAAGGTGCTCCGCCTCCAGCAACTTGTGCTTCAGGACTTACGTTGGTTGCATCTGCACTTGGGCTTCCTGCTTTAGGCGCTGATGATGGATTAGGTGTTGGCTGTACCATTATTAGCCCTCCAATTCTGATTTGAAGAATGTATAGAAAAATTTCTGGAACTCTGGATTACGAGCAAGAATTCCTTGCGCTTGTTCTGCTAACCAGATACGCTGTGGTTCTGCACCCTTAACAGCAAGTGTGCTATTAGGGTCACGACCTGCACGCTCTAGCGCAATCTTGCGTAGATATACATAGTCACGTAGACCCTGAACTGCATCTGAATCCAGGAATCTTTCATCTGCAAGAATGCCATCAATCTGTGCTTTAACACGTGCATCCTTGAAGTAGTCTGTTGTGATAGATAATCCACGCGCTGCATAACTATCTCCTAGTGCAGATAGTGCGCTGTCGTATTCATCTTTGCTCCAGCCTTCTGCGGCTGAGCGAGTAAGTAATCTATCTTTAGCAGCAAAGTAACGAATGCGTGTTACCTTTTCGATAATCTCATCCTTCTTGAGGACCGTACGATTACCACGCTTCTTCTCCCAGCGCATCATCTCTTGAGATAATCCACCACCAGGGTAGATATATCCATAGGTATCTGGGTACTTATCTGCTACATCTGGGTTATCACGTAGGAGTTCATAACTGTATAGGTTAGTTGCTGAACCGCTTGTGTATCCAATAATAGCAAAGATGTAGTTAGGACCGTATAGGTCTAGGAAGTCTGCGTAGGCTTTGTTCTTATCTCCACCTGCTGCAACTTCCATCTCGCGGAAGTCCTTGTAAAGTGCTGAGGAAAGTGCAACACTTCCATCATCCTTGGTAGTCAATGCTTCCATTGTGAGTGGGAATGGTGAGAAGAATCCAAAGAATCCTCTAAACATTGTAAACATCTTTGCAAACCAGTCAGCATCTTTAAGTAGACGAGCCTGGTCATCAAGGTTATCTAGGTCGTAATCTCCACCTGTTGCTAGATAGTTAAGGCTAGGGGCTAGGGCTGAACCATATGCAGCCTCACCCAGGAATGGAGCAAGCAGTCTTCTATAGTTAGGAGTCAAGAAGAATCCTTCTATGAATCCAGCGCTTGTATCAACCTCGCCAAATGGATAGAGAACCTTATTTGCCTTGTCCTTCAACAGTGGAGGAAGCAAGTTAAGCGGGTTCATACCAACCTTATCCAGCATTGTAAGTGGCAAAGTTACGCCAATACCAAACCCTGGAAGTGTAGTTCCTGAAGCGAATGCGAAGTTAAAAGACTGTGGTGTAGTTGAGAATGCCACAGGACCTTGAGTTGATAGACCCTTCATACCTGTAACATTAGATAGGAAGTTTAATCCAGTAGACATAAATGGTACAAAGAATCTACGCTCATTTGTTTCAGGGTCATTATAGAAGAACCCCTGATTTGGGTCGTAAATATCCTTGGCATCCGTTAAAGAGTAAAGGTTTGATGAGTCTGGCTTAGATAGCCACTGCAATCCCTTGGCAATTTTATAAATATCATTAGGGTTATTGGCAGCAAGTTTGCCCCAAGCACCGATTGTGTTACCCCAAGCCTGAGCAAATGGGGCAATAAGGCGTACCTGGTGGGCTATAAGGCGCTTACGAGAGGCATCATAGAAGAGTTCTGCTACACGCTTATTAGCCACTGTAGAGGCGTATGCGTGGGCTTCATCTGCTGTAATTGTGCCAGTTCCCTTAGCAGTCTTAAAGGTATCCCATACTTTATGTGCAGAACCAATTGGTCTTCCATCCCAACTCTTAAGTGGAGATAGGGACTTCTTAGCAATAGACTCTAATCTTGATACAGCACTAGCATCTAGTCCGTAAGATAGGCTGTGAATAGCATCCCAGTATGACTGACGCCATTCTGGTCCCATAGTTGTCTGCTTTTCAAACTTAGTAGAGATATTAAAGAATGAACCAGTAATACGGTCAAAGATATTACCGTCACCCTTAAGAATTGTAGTCTTCTTAGGTATCTTATAGAGGATGTTGCTCCAGTCACCTTGACCATCAAAGGCTTCACGAAGTTGCTGTGCAAATATCTGGTTAGAATCCTTGATTGACTTGCCAACCTTGCCCACTTCTTCAGCATTCTTAATAGAATTTGCTGCAGTGTCAAAAGAACTTGGAACTACTATGCTAACTCCAGCCCCTTCATATCTTCCAGTAGCAATGAGTTGACGAATGGCTGCAGCAGAAAATCCTTCACGTCCTGCTACCTGGAATATACGTAGTGCAAGACTTACATCTTCACCATCTACATTCTTTCCAGAATAAAGATAGGTTCGTACTCCGTCATCACTAAGCCAGAAGGCTCGGTTCGCTACTGGTTGGGCATTTACAAAGTTATCCCACTCTGCTTTGCCTTTACCGCGTAGCAAGAAATCAATAGCCTTGGCTTCTTCTCCAGGTTTTGTTAATGCAACCGCACGTGCTGCGGTAGATTCACGAAGAATGCGAATTTCATTAGCAAGACCTTCCCACCAACGTGGGTGTCCAAATTCACGAAGGTCATATCCCTGAGTTGACTGGACTCTAGCCAGGTCAGAGTCGAATGCTGAGACGTTTCGCTCTTGAAGCATCTTAAGATACTGGTATTGAGCATCGTGGGCTGCAATTTCCATTGCAAATTCATCTGCCGCATTACCAAGTTTGAATGACTCATCAGTAATCGTGTGCTTGTATGGGTCAAAGGCAGCAAGGAGGCGACGAACAGGATTAGATGATGTCTCTCTTCCTAGCCACATACCTACCGCTGCTAGTGGATTGTTAAAGAATGAGATATGGCCGCTGGCCAAAACACGAATCTGCTCTTCGGCAATGTTACGTACAACATATGCTGGACGAACAAGTACAATTCTCTTCCAAACATTGTTGCTTACAAAATCTAGGCTATTTTTAACAACGCCAAGTTTAAGCAATCTATTTGCAAGTGAGATTTCATTAAGAATATCTTTAATTGGTGGAAAGTAAACTGCTGAGTTGAGCAATTCTGAATCTACGTGTGGACCAGAAATTGTTACTTTCTTACCATTCATTAAAACATAGTCAAGTTTAGCGCCACGTACGTGCTGATTGGCCCAGTAGTTACCCATTTCGGTGCGGCCATTCTCAAATACACGAGTAAGTTCTCTAAGAGTCTTCTCATCTACACGTGTTCTGTCAATGTTTGCACGCAGAATTTCATCAAAAAGTTTAGCGGTGGCAGTATAGCCAGCATTAGAGGCATCATCAGCGTAAACGATTGAGTTTACTAAATCATCAATAACAGCAGTTGGCACCTTGGCAGCACGAGCATAGTTAATTACTGTTTCAACTAAAGCATCAGTGTCAGATGAATGAACAAGTTTTCCATTACCAATTACTGTTCCAAGAGAGCGGTTAATTTCTTGGTACATTTTGCCCATCCAAGGCATCTTTGCGTATGCTGAGGCTGCTCTGCCAGTAATGGCGGTCTTCAAAGCAAGAGTTTTTCCAGGAGCAATCTTGCTCATAACTGGGCCAACTGTAGAACCAACGGCTGATGTTGCTCTTCTTACAGCACGACCAACCTTTGTTCCTTCTTCAAGTACATTTGCAACAACTGTGCCATCAGAAATATACGGAGCAAGGGCGAACATTGCTTCTTCTCTAGTAGTTGCTGCAGCAAGAGCCTTAGACTGGGCTACTGTAAAGCCACCACGGCGACCTAAGCCTTTACCAATGCTGTAGATTTGTTTGAAATCCATACCAGCAAGTGTGTCAAATATAGCAATACCCTTTGGGCTATTAAGAAACTCAGCAATCGCAGCCTCGCTATAGACAAGGTTGTCTGCTTCGTCCGCAACTTTAAGTTGTTCATCAAGGAGTTTTTGTACTACTGCTTGCTTTTCTGCCTTAGTAGCATTAGGGGCATACTTAACATCGTCAACTGCTGCACGAATTGCTGCAGCATTTTCTTCTAATACAGAATCTAAGTATACAAGTCGCTTCGCAGCCTTTGCCGCCTCTACACCTTTAGATGTTTGTAATGCTAATTCAGCAGCCTCTTTAGCCTTTTTAGACTTTGACATTACAATAAATGGGTCAGTCTTAATAGCAATAACCAAGTCACCAAGTGTAGTGATTAAGCGAGCCTTTTCTGACTGAATATCTCCACCTGTGAAGACATAGGTAATTGGGTCAAAGATAGAAACTGGACGTTCGTATTTTTGTCCATCAACAACAAATGTAGTTTTAGCAATTTTCTTTTGCTCTTCACGAGCAAGAAAACCTGCACCATATTCTTCGGTTGCAAAGAAACCCTGGCCTAAATCAATGCGTCCCTCATCAACATATTGCTTAAGCGCCTGATAAATAGTTGTCTGACGATAGTTAGTCATCTGGAAAGCCTCAGTAAAACTCTCGTCGTAAAGACCAAGACTCTCGCGTGTATCATTTGGGTCTTTTGGTGAACCAGTTAACCAGTCAACTTTTCCATCTTGAATGGCTTGGATTTCTGGACCAACCATTGATAAACCAGACCAAAGGCCACGAACAGATGCGCCTAGACCCTCAAAGAATGTTTGTGGGATAAGAAATCCTGTACGAGTAACACCTTTTAGACCAGTCCAAATTTTTCCACGAATAGTCTTTTGAAACTTTTCAGTAGAAACACGTTGTGCTTCTTTTTGTGCATCAAGTTCTCGCTGCGCTCTTGTTTGAGCATCAATCTGTGCAAGCGTAGTAAGCAGTTTGCTTTGTGGCATAGCATTGTTTTTAGCAAGTGCAGTCACCATACCAGCAGAAAGTTGTGGGTTTGTCTTCAAAAGACTAAGTGCACTAATGCCTTGTTGTGTTGGAATCTGTGCAGCAGACTTTACTAAGTCTTCATAGTCAGCCTGCATTTGACTTGTGTTACGTTCTTCAACACCAGTAAGAATCCAATTGCCGTTCTTGTCCTTAGATACTCCAGGTAGTTGACTCATCCAAGCCTACCTTCACGCTCCACAGTTTCAAGTATGCGACGAACATCTTCGTTGCGTGGGTTCTGCAAATACAAAGCCTGAAGTGCTTGAACTGCATCATCAAGTTCTCCAGGAACTGCTGGAGGTAAATTCAAAGATGCTGTGTCAATAACACCATTTTGTCCAATTGGGCTTTCTGGAAATTCAGTTGGTGCATTCAGTGGTGTGATTGCTGGGCCTTGTGTAAGTGCTGCAAGTGAAGGTGCTGAAGCACGTGGGGCAGAAGTACCTGCCATTGCTGCACCTTGCTGCTGTTGCATAGTTGCTTGACCTTCGCCATAAGCCATACCTGAGATGTAGCGTGCTGGCTGTGTGCCAGATTGTCCATTGCCACCTGTTGCTGAGATATTAGCAGGGTTGTTCTGCGGTGCGGTAGGGCGCATTCCGCCTCTGTTTTCTGCCATTTATTTCTCCCTACTTAGTGTGCTTGAATTGTACTTTCGATATGTAAGGTGGAGCAGTAAAGGCTGAAACCTTGGCTGCTATCTCCATCGCTTCGTAGGCATCTGCTCCAGCGTGTAGTGCTCCTATAGCATACGCTGCGCCAGACCCTGTTGCATAAACTCCATCTGCATTTCTGGTAACCGATAGGTCATCATCAATGTCAAAAATTTCTCCGCATACTGCAATCAAAAACTGAAAGCGTTGCTCTGTCTTAGGTTCATCAAAGTTAAAACCATTTGATGATAGACACTTGCGAAGCGAAGGCATAACCTTTACAATCATAAAGTGGTAAAGGTCTTCCTTGTCTTGCTTGGTAGGAACTGGAGGTTCCCAAATATGTTGTGCTACATCGCAAGGTAGAACTTCACCTGAGCCAGCAACTAAGAATTGTCCTCGTTCGGAAATCTTCTTGACATCTGGATGTGTAAAAATCTTTCCACTGTCATCTGTAGTCTGGCTATCTGCAACTAGCACGCAATCTTTTTCGTACTGTAATCCTATAATTGTTGTCATTGTCCCCAGCCTTTTTACTGACGGCGCATAGTGCGAACACTTGCGGTTGCTTGTCCTTGCCCTGATAGGCTAGAAAGCAAACTCTGCAAAGCAGGGGCTTGCTCTTGAGGCATTTCCATAGGTGCACCTTCGACTGGTGCCTCTGTAGGAGCGCCTCCTGCTGGAACGCCTTCGGGAGCAGGGGACGTTTGCTCAACCATTTGTGGTGCCCCAGCAGGAGGAACTTGTTGCTGCGGAGCGAATGTGGCTTCAATGGCATCTTCTAATGCGACACCTTTTTGACGAGCCTTGATAACCGCAGCAATTTTACGGACCACCTCTGAAGCATCTTGTCCCTGAGTTGCCATTTGTGGAATAGCCTGTGAGAAGGCTGTAAGTGAACCAAGAAGCGAAGAACGCATCTGTTCAATTTCAATCTTCTCAAGTTCTTGTGTGACGTTGACTGTGAATGGAAGTTCACGCATAGCCATATCCTTAGATATAAGACCGCCACCTAAAGCCTGGAGCATAAAGATAAGACCCTGTGCAGGGTTAAGACCAGCGAGCATTCCGTAGCGGACATCTGCTGAGTAGTCGCCCTTGATGTCTCTGCCTGGTCGGTATGTGATTTCGTAAGGTGAACCAGAGTCAACACCACGAATGGTCTTCTCTTCTGGATAGATTACTTCATCTGCCTCAAAGCAGAGGCTAATAACATCGCGTAGGGCTGCAGCAAAGATTGCTTGAGCAGACTTAACTTGGGTATCGAATGCACCCATAAGTGCCTGTACGCCTTGTCCCGTGACGATAGAGGCATCAATGTTTCCAGTACGCGATTCTGGATAGCGTGAACCAACACGCAATTCTTGATTAAGTACTTCTTGTTCGGTGAATGCTCCTGCTGGAATGTTAAGTTCCACACGGCGAACACCTGCTGGGTTTGCTGTACGGATAACAGCGTCTCCACCAAGTTGTAGTTCCTGAACATCGTTAGGAAGAACAATTGGAGACTGAACAGATTTCTCTGCTGCTTCCATAGCAAGCAACGCAAAGCGGTTACGTAGTAACTGGATGCCAAGTACGTCGTCAAATTGTCCACGAAGTTCACCGTCAATAGATGGCTTACGTGCAACAACAATCATCATCTTGCCTAGTGGGTTCTTAGCATATGATAGAACTAAGTCGCCCTTTGTAGGAAGATAGATAATTGACTGGTCTTTGTCATAATAGCGAATCATCTCAATCTGAGTGTTGAGGTCTTGCTTGTAGCCGTAGCCACCAAGAAGTTCTCTTTCATACTCAGGAAATTGTGAAACCAATTCGCCTAGTGTCATTACATATCGCTTAGCAAATGCAACGCAACGTCCGTAGCGGTCAAATTCTGGGTAAGCCCCAATAGGATTTTCTACGCGGATACGTGGCATTTTTGCTTCTTCGTCTAATTCAATAATGAAAGGGACGAAACCGTAGGTGAGATACCAGTCAGCACCTGAGTACATATGTACTGATAGGTCTGAGTGGTTGAAGTAGTTAGAGGCAATGCGAGTACGCTTGTCAGCGAACTGGCGTGCCTTATCTGAAACTTGATTTGCTGCTGAGCAGTTGACTGCTGGCAGTGGAGCCATAACCTCAGAGAGGTCACGAGCAACGATGTCAATAAAGTTCGCTACTACGTTTGCATCTACGCCGTCGGGGAAGAAGTCTGGGTAGACCTCAGCGATTTTGCCTTTGCGGACAGCAAGCACGTCAAGGTTGCGAGCATCACGCTCATTGTTGCGATAGCGCATAGACAGGACTCGCGCTGCAACCTGTTCCATTGATAGTGCCATTGTTATCCTAACCGTATTGGTCTGCCCATTGTGAGGCAAACGCTTCATCTAAATTCAGTGAGCCACGTGTGGACATCTGCGCCCGTGTAGCCCATCGGTTTGTCTGGTACTGACTGATTCTTGTACTCTGTTGCATTAACTCACGAACGCGGATAACCGCAAACCAGAGAGCCATTACAGTATCTGTGGGGTTTCTAGTGTCAGGCTTCCAGGTAATCAACTGCTGTACCAAGGTCTTTAAGCCTTCAGAGCCTTCGTTGCTTGGTAGTTCAATCAAGTTGTTATCTTGGAAGCGTCCATCTCTGGTGTTACCAAATAGGCTTGCCATAGATGCCACACCAAAAGATGTGTCCCACTTGTTCTTACCAGTGAAGTGTGAGTTCAACTGGCACCCATACTGGGCTAGAAAGTTTCTTAAGTTCTCATCCAGGGCGTAAGCCTTCTGGTGAGCGTTAATCTCAATACGCAGTTCCTGTGGACGGTACTTGTCCACCCAATCCTCAATCAAGTCTTGAATCTTTTGAGGAGTTGGCTCTGTCATATTGACAGCATCAAGAACATAAATCTTTCCATCGGTACGGTTGTATGTAATGACTACCGCACCTGTGGCACCTGCCATAGCAGGGTCAAGTCCGATTACCGTATATGTTGACTCAGCGTGCTTAGGGTGGCCAGGAATCCCTGGTTTGAGTGGCCCACGCTTTCGCATTCCGTTAACACTTCCTGCGACGCAGGTTGGCGAGAAGATTGAGTTTTCTTGGACATCCTCTTGCTGGTAGACCATAGCCCAAACTGACGGTGCGACCTCAGAGCGTCTTGTAAAGAGAGAAGGTCCATCCCACTTGGGAAAAAGTCCATTTTCGTCCGCCCCATCAATTTCGTTTTCTTGCATATTAGACTTAGGCCAGAGTGTTTTCCAGTTCTCTGGCTTCTCGTCAAACTCTAGTACTGCTGGTTGTGAGAAGTAAGTGAAGGGTGATTTGCCACCTGACCACTGCCCTGGGTCACGAATCATCTTGTAGAGGTCTACAGCCGAGATTCGGGTACCTACGATAACAAGTTTACCGTGACGACCAAGACGGGTGATAACTTCCTTCTGAATCCACTCAAGTTGCTTTTCCCACTCGTGGGCGTTAGAACCCATCACAACGTCATCTAGGATAATCAAGTCGGCACGAGCACCGTAAATCTGTGAACCAAAGCCTAGGGCTTGGACGGTTGGGTCCTTCTCGCCTGAGTCACGTCCTGTACCTAGGTAAATCATATCGGCTGACCATTGGGTTGCATCTGCCTTGTAGCCACCATTAGGGCCGAAGGCCACCTGTAACTTGGTGTAGGCTGGGTGTGAAAGTCTGGTCTTGATAGCCCCTAGGAACTTGCGAGCCATACCCTGAGTCTTAGAGACGATGATGACTCTAGCATTCGGGTTGGTAACAATCTTGTGGACCACGTAGTTGGTTGTGATGACTGTGGACTTGGCGTGCTCAGGGGGTACGTTGATAAGTACACGATTGAGGGCGCCAGGCTCGTAGGTCATCGCTGGGTGAATCCATCTAGGTGTTCTGCCTTCGATGATGTCATACCAGTCAAGGTGATGGTCAAAGAGGGGTGAGTCTAGGAACTGCTCGCAGAAGTCAGGAAAGGATATGTCCTTTATTTCCTTAAGGTCTGCTTTAACCCCTTTGCCCACAAGACGGGCTTTCTCAGAGCGTTCCTTGAACTCAGGGGATTGCATCACCCATTGTCTAAAAGTTGTGTCGTTGCGGTTGACGGTGGCCATAGCCGCAGTAATGGTCAAACCCTGCTCAAGTTGGAGGAGTACCCGTTCCTGGGCCTCGACCTTGGAGAGGTCTTGCTTACCTGCTTTGCGTCCCATAACATCCCATCCAGTCGCCCTCTGGAGAGGGTAAATATAACACTAATAACGCCTATAAATTAACGGCATAACTCTGGCGCATTCCCTACGAAGTAGGTTCGATATTTATATATTATATCGAACGAGCGAAGCCCTAGCGAAGCGAAGTTCGCTAGAACTTATTAGTTCTTGCTATATAAGATAACCCGTTCAAGTACCCAAAACCGAACATCGGTTTGGGATATATTTTATAAATAGTTGCCCTCTGGGGCAAAAGTCCTGTTCAGAGTATATATTGGGGGGTAACTTATAACAGAAATTTTTAGGGTAAGACATATATATCTTACCTGCACAATACTTAAAGACCCTGGCTCATAATATCCTGAGCCTTGTAATTCCCTGAAGGGTAAAGCCTTTTGGAATCTAAGTTACTCGTAGGTAACCTACTCGCTGGTAAGTTAATTATAACGTTTCGATATATTAAAGGGTGAATTAGTTGAAGATTCAACTATCTACCCCGACCAAATCGCGGGGGCTATATTACTTACCAGTAACTTACTCACTGGTAACTTATCGGGGAAGGTAATTGAACTTTCAACTACTTTCAAATGTCGACAAATAGATTTTCCTTGGTTCCGAAAGTGTGACGGACATCACACGATTTGGGGTTGACAAGCGTATTCGGCTCGTATATTGTTCTTCTTGTAGCCAAGGGAATCACCCCAAGGCACAGCGACTAGAACGGAAGTATAGAATGAGCAATTATGCGAATTGGTACGACGAGATGCAAGGTGTGAAGTTGGCCGAATCACGGAAGAGGAGAGAAGACGACTATTTAAGAACCCGCGAGATGTTCCGCGACAAGGGCGAACGAGCCGAGAAGCGCGGAGACATCGAAGAGGCCACGTATTGCGCGGGTGTCGTGAGGGGTCTAGACCTAGCCTTTCAAGATGGAACCGCCAAGAAGTAGCAACACCCGCCCCCGCCCGTGTAGACGGCGCGAGTTCACGACTCACGGGGGCACGACTCCAAGCCACAAGGCGAGGGGCAACTAGCACAGGAGACAAGATGACACGCAAGGATTATGTACTTATAGCAGATGCAATCAAGAACTCACGCGACAATTGGGAAGGCTTCACACCAGAAGCACAGGAAGCGATAGACGGCCTAGCCCGTAGCCTTGCTTCTAAGTTAGCGGGAGACAATCCCCGCTTTAATCGTGAGACTTTCCTCACAGCCTGCGGGGTGAAGTAATGGCCAAATGGGTGTTAGAGGTAGAACTAGACGAAACGGGGGCTAGCGATTGGGACACCGCCGCCCTAGCCAAGCGGGTACGAGAGTACCTAATCTGGCACAAGATAGCGGGCGAAGCCTTCTGTGAACTAGGCAAGGTTACAGCGCGAAAGGTGGGGGAAGAATGAGCATTTATGAAATCCTTTCAATGCTAGGCGGTGACCTATCGGCAGACCCTGCCCTAATTTTGGAAGCATTCAACGAGAACCCCGACTATAAGCCCCTAGTAATTCAATGCTCACGGGGTGAGATTACTTACACGGCACTCTTGGAGAGGGTTAACGAGATAATCTAAATGTGACGAAAGTCACCGCCCCGCACCCTTGACAGAGGGCACAGTGAGCGAGACACTAGCGGGGCACAGGGTAGGCGAGTGCCTCACCTTGCAAGACCTAGAACAGGAGACGAAGATGGCAATTAAGGCAACCAAAGACGGGCAAGAAACACGATGGATTGTGTTCTCAAATTTCACAAATTCAAGCGATTATGAGAAGACGGTCACGCAACACGCCAAAGATGGATGGAGCCTAGAACACGGGTTCGATTACGGCGACGTGATGAATTTATGGGG